>Ga0315268_10000017_pt1 | contig 174089 bp, 178 predicted proteins | sample C1_top_MG_FD_204535 | JGI IMG/M metagenome (GOLD analysis project Ga0315268, IMG submission 204535) | Sediment microbial communities from Yellowstone Lake, YNP, Wyoming, USA - C1_top | ecosystem: Environmental > Aquatic > Freshwater > Lake > Sediment | place: USA: Wyoming | collected 2017-08-01
TCGGGTGCGTCATACTCCCCTTTAGTCTCATACTTTTTCAGGGTTTCTCTAATTTTAACCGGAAACTTTTGCCTGAGCTTATTGACATATTTCACGTATGAGGCAATGCTGGCCGTCATGTTCGATATTATCAGAGCCTTGAGGTGGCGCTGATATTTCAGAGCATACTCGATGCCCAACATTCCGCCCCATGATTGACCATACAAATAGAAACCGTCCAATCCAAGTGATTCTCTCACTTGTTCCACTTCTTCGCGGAAACGCTCAACAGTCCACAGACTCTTGTCTTTCGGCTGGTCCGAATAAGCTGACCCAAGCTGGTCATAGTAATAGAACTCAATTCCAGCCTGTGGCAAGAAGTCTTCGAAGCACTCGAAATATTCGTGCGTAGCTCCTGGACCACCATGCAACGTAAGCATCTTCGTCGAGCTGTTGCCGATTTTCTTGGTCCAAACATTGTATTTGTCGTCAACCTGAACCAACTTGATGCCACCAGTCTTTATTTCGACTCCCATAATACCACTAAATGCTAATTGTGTCCTTCTGCAATAAAAGCCCTGTTATATGATAGGACGTACAAAGTGGTTTCCTATTGAAGTGATTCTGAGGGTGCAGAGTCTTGTCTTATGTTTTGATTCAGCTATAACTTTTCCACAAAACCGAAAACTGACTAAATTGTCGGAAAACGGATTGCCTCTTATGGATTCTTAGGCGGAAAATGACCAAGTTGCGCTAATGATGCAAGGTTATCCCATGTTATCCATAGTTCAGCGAACTTTCCGTCACGGACCCGAAAAACTCCTGCGACGTCAAGTTGCATTCTCTTGTTAGAGGCTGGAAAAGGACCCATTTGACCTTTCTGCGTTCCTTCATACTTGAGCCAAAAGGCAACCAAATCGCCCTCTGTCACGACAATCTCAGCAGTCTGGACAGAATCTGGAAAAGTCGCACTATCCATTTTCAGGTATTCAATGAATTGCTCTCGATTCTCAATAGCGACATCTGGTGTGGCTTGGCAATGACGAACGAAGTCGGGAGCAAGAAGCTCTCGGACAGCATCGAAATTTCTGGTGTTAAGGGCTTCTCCAAAACGATTGAAGAGTGATTTATTATCCGTCAATGACGTGGAAAACCACCTTCCTCTCACTTAGTTATATTCGGTTCTGCTATAACTTTTCCGCAAACATAACCAGCCAGTGAGACAGGTGTGGCATTGTAGCGCGCGCTCACCTGTACCTCACTTTCATCCTCTTCAAAGAAAAACCTGTTAGCCGGGACAGCAACATTGGATCCTATCGATCAGATCGCTCAGAATGTGATAATTCTCTGTCGCTACTGTTTTCTCAAAAGGCATATTTAGTGATTGTAGCAATGTTGATTTGGGATTGAAGTGTTGAAACAGGTGTTCTCTCTGTTCGTGCTTGTTTCTCTTTTAACTAGTACGCTGACTCTTGCACACAGTATTAAACCAGTGGGAACTGAGGTGGTAACTGAGCTCTCAAAGAAAGGTGTCTCAGAAGAGTCGCCAATAGTGCAGCCAGCAGTCGCGGCCAGTCAGGAAGTTCCTCCGGCAGATTGGAACCAAACATATGGAGGGTACGGCAACGATTTTGCATTTTCTGTGGATGAGGCCGATGATGGAGGATATGTTGTTGCTGGCAGCACGGATTCCATGGGAGTAGGAATTGATGCTTGGCTTTTCAAGACCTTTCCTAATGGAACCCTGCAGTGGATGAAGAACTACGGAGGGCTCGGTTATGATTATGCCACATGCGTTGAACAGACGAATGACCACGGATACATCCTCACTGGAGCCACGAAGTCCTACAGTCTTGATGGGTGCTTCGACATGTGGCTTGTCAAAACCGACTCTAACGGAAACATGCTTTGGACCAAAGCGCGCACGACAAATGGTACTGAAGTGGCTAATTCGGTTGAACAAACCAGCGACGGAGGATACATAATGGCGGGAAGTTACGATGGCGATCCTGCCCCGATCCCTTGGTCTAGCGTCTTGCTCGTCAAGACTAATGGTACAGGATACGAAGAGTGGAGCTTGTCGTGGGGAGGAAATGCGACCGATGTTGCCTATTCTGCTGTAGAAACCAAGGATGGAGGGTTTATAGCCGCGGGCTCCACCATTGATTATTACAACATCGATAAGGACGGAAACTTAACTTTCGCCTCGACGGATGCGCTCCTGATCAAGACTGATTGGGGCGGGAACATCGAATGGAACAAAACTTATGGCGGGCCCGACTCAGTTGAGCAATTCTATTCTATCCAGAAAACCTACGATGGTCACTACATAGCCGCAGGCTACACAAATTCCTCCGGCACAGGCAGCTTTGACTTCTGGCTCGTCAAAATTGGTACTGATGGAAGTGTTATGTGGGAACGAGCGTTCGGTGGGCTCGATGATGAGTATGCTTATTCAGTCCAGCAGACTAGTGACGATGGTTACATAGTTGCAGGCCCCACGTATTCTTCCAGTTATACAAGTCCAGACTTCTTGATTGTCAAAACTGATTCTAACGGAAATGAGGAATGGAGACAGATCTATGACACAGGGGATACTGACGAGGCACAATCCATCCATGAAACCAACGACGGCGGATACATAGTTGCAGGTTACACATACTACTCAAGCGGAATTAGTACCGATGCTTGGCTAGTCAAAATCACGGGCGACACTGATGGAGACGGACTCCACGACTCGTGGGAACGAAAAGGAATCGACTACAACATGGACGGGGCCATAGACTTTCTTCTCCCAGGTGCTGACTGGAGGCACAAGGATTTGTTTGTTGAAGTCGACTACATGACTGGTCATGAATTTGATCCTATGGCCAAAGAAATGGTAGTGAATGCGTTCAAGAACGCGCCCGTTAAGAACCCAGACGGCAAAGAAGGGATTAACCTTCACGTTGACATCGATGAACAGATCCCGCATCAAACCCCTTTCAAAATCTGGGATGACTATGACACGATCAAGGCCAGTCACTTCGGATCTTCTGACCAGCGATCAAGTCTATACAGCCAAGAAATCTTGGGCGCTAAGAAGCTCGTTTACCGCTACTGCCTGTTCATACATGATCAAGCAAAATTCGACAACGCATCACACACTTGGGAAACCAAAACTTACTCAGGCATGTCCGAATTCCCTGGAAACGACTTCGTCGTCTCACTTGGCACCTTCACGGATGGAAAAGGATCTGTTGATGAGCAGGCAGGCACATTTATGCATGAGCTTGGTCACACACTCGGTCTGGATCACGGCGGAGCAGACGACGTCAACTACAAGCCAAACTACCTGAGCATCATGAACTATGCTTTCCAGTTCCCTGATTTAAACCCGCTTAGGCCTTTGGATTACTCTCGAACGGCGCTGCCTGACCTAGACGAAGCGCACTTGAACGAACCAGCAGGAATAGGGGCCGAAGTCACTGGACAAATGCTGTTCACAGTGTACAGCAACGCTACTAACCAAACCGTGCTTGGCGCAGGATTTCTGCCCATAGACTGGAACGGAAACGGGAACGCGACTGATCCGAACGTCGTGGCCAACATAAACAACTTTCCACAATGGGATTCAGAGAGCCCCGTCAACGAAACACTTCACGGATATGATGACTGGAAAAATCTCGATTACAACTTTCGAGACGTGGACACCTTCCCTGACTTTGCCCATGGAGAACAACCCAAAAGTCTCTTGACATGGGAGACTGTTCAATCGATGCGCGAAGCTGTGAAATCAATGCATGACGTTGCAGTACTCAAAGTTGAGGTTGCTCAACCATTCATCGTTTCTGGCTCTACTCTGCCCATGAATGTCACGTTGATGAATCAAGGGGGCAATAACGAAACCTTTCTCGTCACCGTTTATGCAAACGCAACCTCTATTGCTTCGCAGGAATTGAGTCTTGAAAGAGGAAACATCACGACGATAGCCCTGACGGGCGACACCACAGGTCTTTCCACCGGAGACTACACACTGAGCGCATACGCGACTCCTGTTGCCGGTGAGACGGATCTGGCCGACAACACGTATGACTACGACATTATTACAATAACAAGCACGAGTGGCGGTTGGGTGGAATGGAGCCAGTCATATCCCAAGACCAAAAGAGCACAGGCTTACTCTGTCTACGAGACAACGGATGGCGGATTCGCAATTGCCGGGGGGACAGGCACTCCGGGCTACAACACTTTTCTACTGATCAAGACCTATCCAAATGGAACTGAGCAGTGGAGCAGAACATACAGTTGTGGACAGTATTGTGACCAATATGCCTATTCCGTGGAACAGACCACCGATGGCGGATACATGCTTGCAGGATATTTGCATCAACCGGTAGGTCCTTCTTGGTTATGGCTTGTCAAGACTGACTCTGAAGGAAACGCGCTATGGAACAAGACGTATGCGAGCGACTTCGGAAATAGCGAGCATCAGTGGGTTGCACAACAAACTAGCGATGGAGGATACATCGCTGCAGGGACTCACTTATGGAACGAGAATGGCACTGAACGACATGAAATGTGGCTGATAAAGACCGACTCTGAGGGAAATGAAATGTGGAACATAACTTTCAATAGAATAAGAGATTGGGCGTTGGTGTATTCTGTTTGGCAGACGACTGACGGAGGATATATAATTGGTGGATATGAGAGTTCTCCTGAGTCTAGCTACGGTGCTGCTCTGCTGGTAAAAACTGATTCAGTCGGCAATGAACAATGGAACAAGACCTACACTGCTGCTCGCATATTCTCCCTTCAACAGACAGCAGATGATGGGTACATACTTGGAGGCGCAATGTACTACGGAGGGAATGATTTCAGCGATTTCTGGATGTTGAAGACAGATCAAAGCGGGAAGACTCTATGGAACAGAACCTATGACTGTGCGCGGTGGACTCAATCGGAATTTGAAGAAGCTTACTCAGTACAGCAGACATCTGACGGAGGATACATACTCGCTGGACACTCTGATCGAGTGGTTGGCCAACTGCTGATTCGTTACGTGTGGATCGTCAAGTCAGATGTTGATGGAAACATGCAAACTGACCTTGTATATGGGGGAGAGAATACGCGCGAAAGCGTTGCCTACTCGGTCAGACAGATAGGCAATGACTCCTACATCATTGCAGGTTACATTACGCAACCTCGCGATGATGACCCCTACGCCACCGATTTTCTTTTGATGAAATTCCGAATACTACTAGTAATACCCGAGTTCACGCCAAACTTCATTCTTCCAATTCTCGCGGTGATAACACTAATAGCAATCCTAGTTTCTAGAAGACGTCGAATCATTATGCGTGAGCCCACTACGTCGATCAATTGACCACTGCGGAAAGCTCCTCAGAGAGACTCGATGACTCTGAGACAGGTGTGGCGCTGTAGCGCGCGCTCACCTGTAGCTCATTTTCCTCCTCTTCAAAGGAGATTCTGTCAGGGGAACGAAAACGATGGACTATTTTACATTATAGAGTAATGTAAAGCGGGTTTCGTTCTTCACAGAAGCTTGGCCAATCACTTGTGGTGAGTTGACCGTGCATCAAGAGCTCTGACTCAAACAATACATTGCAATATTAGCAATAGATTCAATAGTGTTACTGATTTGAATACTAGTATGATTTACAGCAGAGATTTTATAATATTTGAAACGTATTATAGAGATTCTAAGGAGTGTCGTTTGAAGATGGTCATGTTAAAGACCAAGATGACGAAGACTGGAATAGTGTACATTCCTAAAGAGGTCCGGGAAGCTTTCTCCAGAGAGCTCAAGATTCTGCCAGATGCTAGAACTGCGCTTTTCTTTCCTGCAGAAGCTGCGTACGAAGACGTTCTGAAGAGCTTGGAAGTTATCGAGTTTGACCTGAAGCATAGAATGGAGATTGAAAAGAGTGAGAGGCGATCAGGCCGTGAGTGACTTCTCATCAGGTTTGATGAAAGGTCCAATCAAGGTTGGGTGTGTGTATTATTGTCTGTCTTCTCTTTCTTCTTTTCTTCTTTCTTATTTACACATAATACACATATACACATACATACACACACGCACAACCACTCATGAATCAGGTAACCTTCTTCCAAATTTGAAAACAAGTCTCCGCGTCTATCTCGTTTCTCTCTGTCAATACACACACATACACTCACACACACCCGAGATGAGCTCTTGTGGCTAGAAGAGACGGAGCTGCAATCAGACAAGAGCGGATGACCGAGATAGCCAGAGAGGTTCACAGTAGGCTCAACCAAAACGTGGAGATCTCACTTTCAAGAACAATAGCGATGTTCCAGTATAGGTTTGGATTGACAAGAGACAAGATCTTGGAATACCTAAGCATACTGCAAGATCTCGGGCAATTTGAAATAGACCTTGAAAAAGATAGGATTCAGAAGCTGAATGAGGCTCAAGAAAGCTAATGCCTGCTTGCCCCGGGTGCAGTTCCAACCAAGTCCACCGTGACGGTCTGTATTATTCACCCAAGGGCAATATTGTTCAGCGCTGGATATGCAGAGAATGTGGGTATCGATTCCTGGATCCATCAGGAAAAGCAACGAGTCCACTGCATTTAAGAACGCCGAGTGACCTGGGTCCCTGCTGCCAAACAAGCGTTCATCAAAGCCAAGTTGAGCGCCTTGGCCCGCAATCAAGCGGAAGAAGGGAAACAACAATGACCAACGTCGACAACAAAGGCGGCACCACATCATTGCAGTCATTGATGAAATCCACCCCCACAGAAGCGCCGTCAAAGATAGTCGAGTATTCGTTCTGGTTGCTGAAGCAAGGCTACGCGGAATCCACAATCCGGGGCAGAACCAGGCTGCTAAGGATCCTGATCAAACGCGGTGCTGATCTCCTCGACTCAGAGTCAATTAAGGAAACGATAGCTCAACAGCAAAGTTGGAGCTCCGGGAGAAAAGCAAACGCAGTCGAAGCCTATACTAGCTACCTGCAGATGCACGGTTTGCAATGGGATCCTCCCAGATACAAGAAGCTAAGGAAACTACCATTCATACCTACCGAGAACGAGATCGATCAGCTAATCGCTGGATGCGGCAGGAAAACAGCAACATTGCTGCAGCTACTGAAAGAGACCGGCATGCGAATAGGTGAAGCTTGGAGACTCCAATGGACAGACATTGACTTCGTTGCAAGTACTCTGAGAGTCACTCCTGAAAAGGGAAGCAATCCTCGGATCTTCAAGATCTCCAGCAAACTCATGGCGATGCTTACAGCTCTACAAAACAAATCTGGCTCAGGCAGAATCTTTGGAAAATGGCTGAAGAGCCAAGAAAGGCTCTTTTCATATCAACGCAAGAGAACAGCACACAAACTCCAGAACTCGCGGATAATGAAGATCAGCTTTCACACTTTCAGACACTTCAAAGCCACAATGGAATACCACAAAACAAGAGACATCCTGCACGTCATGAAAGTGCTGGGACACAAGAACATCAACAACACTCTCGTCTACACTCAGCTCGTTGATTTAGCGGACGACGAGTATGTTTCAAGAGTGGCAAAGACCGTGGATGAAGTGAGACAGCTGGTTGAATCCGGCTTCGAGTATGTCAGCACGATTGAGGACACACAGATTTACAGGAAACGCAAGTAGAGGTCAAAAGTGCGGAGGGTCTGTTAAAAAGTGCGGGGGGTGGGATTTGAACCCACGAACCTCTACAGGATAGGAGCCTCAGTCCTACGCCTTTAACCTAGCTTGGCAACCCCCGCCAAACCTCACAACCTATCATCCCTACTCCCTAGACAAAATTAAACCTTACCCAAACCCACCCGCACAAAAAAGCAGAAACCTCAACCTCCGCACAGAACCATCAGTTCTACCTATTTATAGGGGGGTAGGGGTCTCTCCGAGCAAGCCTCCTCAGACTATCCTGAAATCCTCTTTAATCGTCGTCAAAACCACATGCGTGTTCGTGCGCTCCACGTAAGGCAAAGCCAGAAGACGCTTCGTAAACTTACTCAGCTCCTCGCGATTCTTAAACTTCGCAATAATAACCGCATCAATCAACCCCGTTAAGTCGTACACGCAACACACGTTCGGAAGCCTCGCAATCTCATTCTCCATCTCCAGAAGCCTCCCCTTAGAAACCGTTATCTCACTAACAACAGTCAACTCATACCCCAACTTCTCATGATCCAACAAAGCGGAATACCCTTTTATAACGCCTTCATCTTCCATCTTTTTCACACGCGACAAAGCCGTTCCAACAGAGACACCGCATTGCTTTGCCACTTGCCTTGACGAAAGCTGAGCGTTGTCTGTCAAAGCTTTCAAGATTTTGACATCTGTCTCGTCCAAGACCATACTTAATCACCAATGCTACACGTTTGTTCAGTTATCACATGTTATATTTAACATTTGCTTCTTGTTTTCGTAATAAAGCTTTTATGCTTACAAACTTCTTTAAATATGCTATACACTTGACCATGGAGACGATACGAAGTGCAGAAAGGAAACCAGAACATCGACACATGCCTAAAACTAGCGAAGAATGCCGACTACATCCTCCTACACTTCACAGACCTCCTCGGCTATCTGAAAGGCAGAACCATCCCGGCAGAACAAGCAAAAAACGCACTAACAGACGGCGTAACCTTCGACGGCTCCTCAATATCTGGAGGAAAAAACATCGAAGACAGCGACATGATAATGAAACCCGACCCAACAACGTTCACAGTCTGCCCATACTACTTCTACGACAAAAGCGTAGCCAACTTCATCTGCGACATAAAAAAACCAGACGGCACACAGTTCGAAAACGATCCCAGACATCTACTACAAAAAACAATAAACAAAGCATCAGCAGAAGGATACCAACCGACAGCCGCAGCCGAACTGGAATTCTACCTAATGCAGAAGAACAAAAAAGGCAACATCGAACCCGTCGAAAACCACCTCATAGACAAACAAAGATACTTCGATGTCGCACCAGACCGAGACCTCACAGAAACCTACCGAATGGACCTGTCAAACGCGCTGTCCACCATGGGAATCACCGTCGAAAGACAACACCACGAAGTAGGCGCAGCCCAAAACGAAATCACCATCAAATACGCAGACCCTCTAACTACTTCTGACAACATAATACGCTACAAATTCGCCGCCAAAGCCACAGCCGACAAAAAATACGGCTGGACCGCCACGTTCATGCCTAAACCGTGGCTCGGCAAAGCGGGCAGCGGAATGCACATCCACCTAGGACTATTCAACCCGAAAACGGAAGAAAACCCATTCTACGACCCAAAAGGCTACGCATACATTTCACAAAAATGCCGATACTTCATCGGCGGACTCCTAGAACACGCCAAGGCGCTCTGCGCCATAATCGCACCCACCGTCAACAGCTACAAACGACTCGTACTTGGCTACGAAGCTCCAGTGTACATAGCTTGGAGCAAGCGAAACCGTTCTGCCCTCGTAAGAATACCAGCGTTCTCGCCGCAAAACGGAAAAGAAGCAAGAATAGAATTCAGATGTCCAGACCCGCTCTGCAACCCTTACCTTGCCTACACGGTTGTTTTTGAGGCTGGGTTAGAAGGCATTAAGAAGAAGATTGAACCAAGCGAGCCTGTTGAAGAAAACATTTACCACTTAAGCGAGGGAGAACGCAGAAACTTGGGCGTTAAAACGTTGCCCTCTTCACTGAAAGAAGCGCTTGAAGAATGGAGAAGCGACGACATCTGCATTAGAGCGCTTGGCAAAGAAGTAGCTGAAAAATACATGGAGCTCAAGATGCAGGAATGGCGAGAGTACGAGCAACATCTACCTAAAGACAAGAATCAAGTCACTCCGTGGGAAATTCAAAAATATCTTTACGCGTAACACTAAACTTTCGGCTTTTGCATCAAGTCTTCAATTTTCGCGTCTTTCAGCAGGTTAACATGTTTGACAAGCTCATTCACAACAGCATCCAGAACCTTCTTGCCTTTGACTGCAGAGGCTGTCGTTTGCTTGTCATAGATTCCACTGCTTGTTTCGTCCACAGTGTCCAACGGAAGAGTTATGCCTGCCATTTGCGCTACATGCTTTCGAGGTTTCTCATCCACGACATTATCAGTTCTAACTAGATGTGCGTGAATAGCCAAGTTCACCGAAGTCTCCTCAGCACCAGCATGCCCTCTTTCGTCAGGTTTGAAAAGCTCCGGCAAGAGTTCGTTTGAAGCAAGCCACCACTGGAAAATGGACACAAACACTCCTTCCGTTCTCAACTCCCTAGCCATCTCCAAAAGCGCACTTCGATTGCCACCATGACCATTAACAACCACAACCTTTCTAACACCACAATACCTAAGCGACAAACAGATTTCCTTCACATAATCCCTGAACACTCTAGAAGATATGAAAACCGTGCCCCAAAACTGTCTATGATGCGAACTTACACCGAAGGGAACAGCTGGCAAACAAACCACGCCAGCACGCTTGGCCGCTTCTTCTGCCACTGTCTTAGCTATTAGGTGGTCTGTTCCAAGCGGGTTCGCAGGTCCATGTTGCTCGTTCGACCCAACGGGCACTATTGCAACGTCTTTTTTCATGAAATACTCTCTAGCTTCAGACCAACTCATTTCGTGAAGCAAAACCTTCAATGCGCATTCACCTTTTTTCATGAAATTGTTTTATTACAAGCCAACCGCATATAAGTTTGCAGTAAAAAACATGGTGAAAGAACACTTGAAGGCACTGATCCTCGCTGGAGGCTTCGCGACAAGGCTTAGACCGCTAAGCTGCACGAGACCCAAGATTCTATTTCCAATAGTCAACAAGCCATTGCTAGAGTGGACTTTCGAAAGACTAGCCAAAAACAACATAACCGAAGCGATAATGGCCGTCAATTATCAAACCGAAGTAGGAATAAAACAGCAGAGAATCCCCAGACATGGATTGCAGGTTACTTACTCACGAGATCCCTTGAGAAAACCGTTAGGAAGTGGCGGTCCAATAAAAAAAGCGGAAAAACATATCGGCCATGATTCTCCATTCCTAGTTTTGAATGGAGACATATTTGCCGACGTAAACTACACTGAAATCTTGAAACTGCACGAAAAAAGAAAACCAATAGCGACGATAGCGCTTCACCAAGTTGAAGAACCAAACAGATACGGCGTGGTAAAGCTGGCAAAAGACAACCGTATAACAGAATTTGTTGAAAAACCGCCGAAGGGAACCGCGGCGACAAACCTCATAAACGCAGGCGTCTACATTCTCAGCCCAGAAATCTTCAATTACATACCGAAAGATCGAGCTGTCTCGATCGAGCGTGAAGTTTTCACAAAACTCGCAAAAGAAGGCGGTCTCTACGGATACATTCATGACGGCTTGTGGATGGACATCGGCAAGCCAGAAGATTATTTGGAAATAAACAAGATTTTGCTAGACTCAATTGCCGGACAATCGAAAACTGTTACTAGAAAAGACGTGGAAATCAGAAAACCCGTGTTTTTTGACAGAAGAGTTTCGTTAGGAAGAAAATCAGTCACAGGTCCTTACGTCGTCTTGGGACGAGATGTCGTTGTTGGGAAAAATGCTAGAATTCAAAATTCAGTGATATTTTCAGAGGCAGAAATATCGGATTTTGCCTCGATAAACGGTGCAATAATCGGTGAAGGCGTATTTATTGGGAAAAACGTCAAGATAGACAAGGGATGTGTTCTGGGCGATCATGTTAAAATGATGGACAACACGGTTCTTTCGGAAAAGGTCTGGGTTTGCCCGGGCAGAGAGGTTTCTGAAAGCGTATTAACACCAAGACACATTGTTTAGAAAAGGTGGAATTTTCATGATGGGTTCAAGACGCTTGTTTGGAACGAACGGAATCCGCGGAGTCGTAAACAAGGAATTAACAACTGAGATGGCGATAAGAGGTGGAGGCGCCATCGGAACATTTTTCAAACGAGGAAAACTCCTCATCGGGTTTGACGCGAGAACAAGCGGTCCAATGCTTGTAAAAGCAATTATTGCAGGTTTAAACGCAACAGGATGCCAAGTGTTTTTAGCTGGAATGGCGCCCACACCCGCATTGCAGTTTGCCGTGAAGAACCATAAACTAGACGGCGGAGTGATAGTAACTGCGTCGCACAATCCGCCAGAATATAACGGAATAAAAGTCGTTTGGAAAGACTGCATAGAGATTTCGCGCGAACAAGAAATCGAGGTTGAAAGCATATTCTTTGACGAGAAGATACGGTACGCAGAATGGGACAAAATTGGCGCAACACACGAACTCCCCGCAATTATAAGCGAGTACATAGAAGCAATAAAACAGCACGTTAACGTCCAAAAAATAGCAAAGGAACACTATCATGTGGTTGTGGATGCTGCAAACAGTGTCGGTAGCTTGGCTGCGCCATACTTGCTTAGAGAGTTGGGATGCAAAGTCACAACCATAAACGCAAACATAGATGGAACCTTCCCAAGCAGACTCCCTGAACCTCGCCCAGAGAACCTCAAAGAGCTGGCTTTAACCGTGAAAGCCGTAGACGCAGACTTGGGCGTAGCCTACGATGGCGATGCAGACCGTTCGGTCTTCGTAGACGAGCAGGGAGAAATTCACATGGGAGACAAGACTTTTGCACTTGTTGAAAAACAGTTTCTAATAGATAACAAAGGCGAGAAAATCGTTACTCCGGTAAGTTCTTCAACCATGGTTAAAGACATCGCTGACGTTTATGGTGGCAAGTTAGTGTGGACAAAAGTTGGAAGCGTCACCGTGGCTCAGACCATGAAAAAACTGAAAGCAAAACTTGGGGGAGAAGAAAACGGCGGAATCTTCTATGGTCCACATCAACCAGTAAGAGACGGAGCAATGTCGACGGCTCTTATCCTAGATATAATGGCGAAGACAGGTGAAAAACTATCAAAGCTAATCTCAGCCCTACCGAGGTACTACATCGAGAAAGGCAAGATAGAATGCTCAGAAGAGTGCAAAGAAAAAGTTTTGAAAGAACTCGCTGCGCAGACGAAGAACCTCAACATAAGCACCATTGACGGCGTAAAGATATGGTTTGCAGACAAGAGTGCGATACTGATACGCCCAAGCGGAACAGAACCCATCTACCGACTGTATGCTGAAGCCAAAACCAGCGAAAAAGCACAGCAGCTTATAACAGAGTATAGTTTAAAAGTTGAGAAGATACTTAATGATTTAAAGAATTAGACGATTTCTCGTCATGAATATTTGCGGAGACCATGATATGTCCTCATCAATATTACAGATAAAACCCGAAACGCTCAACGTTACTGAGGCACGCGGAAAATTCACGGTCAGCATAATGGGTTGCGAACAAACAGGCGTCCTTCATGCTGCCCTGTTAGCAGAAGCAGGGTTCAAAGTAATCTGTGTAAACGCAAACCAAACCATAATAGACCAACTTACAAGAGGAAGAGCACCTTTCATAAAGCCTGAAACACAAGTCAAACTAAAAAACTACGTTAAAACCGCATGCATAAACGCAACAACTGACGCAAAAACCGCCCTTTCCCAAAGCGACATCATCTTCATAACCACTCCAGTCAACATTGACGACAAACAAAAACCTGATTACTCGAATCTTGAAAACACCTGCAAACAGACGGGATCAAGTCTCCGCCGCGGTTCCTTAGTCATAATCACCAGCACCGTTGGAGTCGGCGTTATCGAAAGCTTAGTCAAGGAAACGTTGGAAAACACCTCTGGATTAAAAGTCGGCGTTGACCTAGGCTTAGCCTACTCTCCAGCGGGCAACGCATCCAAGATTCTGGAAACATCAGAGAATCGCAAACGCATCGTGGCAACAACAGACAAGAGTAGTTTAGAAGTCGCTTCGGCGATAATGGAAACAATTTTTGGGAAAAATGTGCTAAGAACTGAAAGCATAAAGACGGCGGAGGCTGCTACACTTTTTGAGGTTATACAACGGAACGTCACTTCCAGCCTTGCCAACGAGTTTGCTCTTTTCTGCGAAAAAGCAGGCATAGACTATCTAGAAGCCAGCAGACTTGTGACCCCCACCGTTTCTTTACCAATGCTTGCAGACTACTATGCCCAAGTTGAGTCGTATCTTCTGCTGGAAGATGCGGAAAATTTGAACGCCAAACTTCGAATTCCTAAAACTGCCCTTGAAAGTAATGAAGAAATGGTTGGTCACGTCACCAACTTGGCGAGGGATGCATTACGGAATTGTGGAAAAACGCTTAGAAGAGCAAGAATCTCGTTGCTCGGGGTTTCACAAACACCAAACATGAAAGATTCTCCGAGAAAAGTGTTAGAAGAACTGGTCAAAATGCTGGAAGCTAAAGGCGCAAAAGTCGGCCTGTACGACCCGTATTTTTCAAACGACGAGTTAGCTGAAATGAGAAGCCATTACAAGAACAACCTGAATGAAGCCTTGGAAGGCGTTGACTGTATAATGATATTGACGGGGCATGATCAGTATAAACGTCTAAACTTGAAGAAGTTAAAGATCATCATGAAAACCCCTGCAGTCATAATCGATCTCGTGGGTATTATGGAACCCGATAAAGTTGAAAAGGAAGGCTTTACATACCGTGGGTTAGGAAGAGGCGTTTGGACGAAATGAAAAAGTTAGGCGTAGCAGTGGTTGGAACAGGCTTCTGGGGAAGAAACCACGCCAGAGTCTTCAAAGAGCTGGAAGAGACAGAGCTTCTAGCAGTCTGCGACATAAGCGCTGAAAGAGCAAAAGCCGTGGCCAAACAATTTAACGTAAAACCCTATTCAAGCACTAGAACAATGCTCAAAAATCAAGACATCCAGGCAGTAAGCGTTTGCACATGGTCTACGAGCCTTGCGAAAGAAGCAATGAAGGCGTTGAAAGCTGGAAAGCACGTTCTAGTCGAGAAGCCTATGGCGGCAAACGTGAAACAAGCAGAAAACCTGCTGGCAACCGCTGAAAAAGAAGGATTACATCTCACAGTAGGCTTCCTGATGCGGTTTATTTCAGGAGTGCAGTACATTAAGAAAGCAGTCAAAGACAAGGCAATCGGTGAACTGGTATGCGCCACGGCAAAAAGAGTTTCACAGTGGCCAGAAAGAATAGGTGACGTGGGCGTGGTCAAGGACACGGCTATACACGACATCGACATAATGGGCTACCTCTTCAATGAAGACCCGCTTGCGGTGTACGCAAAAGCTGGAAGCATGATAAACAAGAAATTCGAGGATTATGCTCAGATAATGCTAACCTTTGAAGGCGGAAAGAACGCGTTCATCGAATCAAACTGGTTAACACCATACAAAACGCGGACGTTAGTGGCTACTGGAAGCAAAGCTATCATGAAGCTGGATTACATTACGCAAGAATTGACTGTTGAGGATGCAAAAGAAACCGTGCAACCTCGATACCCGATGCAAGAACCCTTGAAACTTGAACTCCAGCATTTTGCTAATTGCATAACGAAAAAGGAAAAACCACTAATAACTGGAGCAGACGGCTTGAAAGCGCTCAAAATAGCTGAGGCATCATTGAAATCTTCAGCAACAGGTAGAGTGATTAAGCTAAAATAAAAAAATCAACTCTTCTTTTTCGTCTTACTCTTCAGGCTAAAGGGCTTGCCTTCTGATAAAATCTTCTCTGGGATTTTTTCTTTCCATTTTTTCAGAAAAGGCAAGTCTTCATTCTCCTTTCGCAACTCATCAGGAAGCATTTCTGGGATTTCATCGCGTATAGGATACCACCTCAGGCATTTGGAACAAACGATCAAACCTTCAACTATCTCGTCTTTTTCCTCAAAAACATGTAATTCAAGCGGATGATGTTTGTCGATCGGACACGCAAGTATTTCCATCAGTTTCTTTTTTATGCCTGATTCCTCCAAAACCTATTCCTTGTCTTTAGATTTTGAACTATAAAACATTTTCACAGAAAACACCAACTTGGTTTATTCGCTAAAGTCGCCCCTTTCTTCTGGAAGCTTCTCGATATCCAGAACTATCTGATACCAATGCGGACCAGTAGACCTGATGACGCGACCAAAAGATATCTTGAAAGACTCACCCAAGCTTTCAAGTTTCTTCATCACTTTTAGCTTTATCTTTTCGACAGGATTCTCGTTGCTGCAAGCATGTTCAAAATCGTAATAATGTATCCATCCTCCAAATGGTTTAAGTGCCAATAATGCACACGGCAAGTATTCCAAGGCTTTCTCGGGCAGAGGCATTAGAACCCTATCAGCCACGTGGCATAGTCTGTTTTCAACGATTTCTTTTGCATCGCCAAGTATAGGAATAACTTTTCCATACACGCCATTCACTCTGATGTTTTCTCGCATGTAATGGAACGCAACGGGGTTAACATCGACTGAATACACTTTTTCTGCGCTTGAATGCTTCGCGATTAATATGGAGAAACATCCGACACCAGCGAACATGTTGACGATAACTTCGCTTGGTGTGACTTGTTTTGCTATTCGCATTCTTTCATGAAAAAGTCGTGGAGAAAAATAGCAACTCTCAACATCAACGTTGAATAGACAAGCAGATTCTTTGTGAACAGTTATTGTCTTGTTTTCACCAGCGACAAAGCTTAGTTTTCGAAGGCGAAACTTTCCTTCAACCGCGCTCGTTTGAGCTAACACTGTTTTAACATTTTTATGCACACTCATGATTGCTTCCGCGATAGAGTTTCGGTATCTCCAAGATTCTTTGTTCAAGCGTATGATTGCTATATCGCCTACGATGTCATAAGAATTGTAAACATATGTTACGATTTCAGGAGGCATAGTTTCCGAAAGAAGCCTTTTGAGTCGTTTTGTCAAGCAACATTCGTCCACTAAAGGATATCTAGTTCTGGAAACATTTAAAAGCAGAATGGCTTTCCCTTGTAGGAAGAGGAAAATGGTATGGAAAAAAATTCATCTGGAATTGTCTACGAATGCATAAGATGCGGGGCAAAAGTTCCTTCCGAGGAATTAGACCTGCGTGGCGGAGAGACAAAATGCATAGTTTGCGGCTACCGAATCCTGAAAAAAGTGAAGCCTCCCGTCGTCAAACGTATACCTGCCAAATAAAAGATAGAAAAAAGAGTGACTCTTCAACTCACTTAGAGCGACTCCTGCTCTGAATTTTCTTGAGTTCAGCGCTAGTCTCAGAAGATTTCTTTTTCACCAAGTTTTCGCAGTGCTTTTCCATGAAGTTTTACTGGTGTATCAAGAACCTCTTCAAGCGGTTTGTCCACAGTTTTTCTCTTTATCGTTTCTCCACAGATGCCCTTGGGAAGCAAACGACGTTTTACGCATATAGCAAAGGTGCAGTTTGAGACGTTGCACATTTCTTCAGTCCATCTGCACCAAGTGCCATCGCGACGGTACACTGTTGCATTCTTCGCACATTTAAAGGATTGGCAGGTGGGAGAACAAGTTTTTACTTCAGCCAAAGCATTCACATCCTTTGACCATTCATTCACAAAACTCTACAGTCACGATAACAGTTCACTGATAATTAATGTTCATGAAACTTGATATAAAGTTTTTTCCCTCAAACTACTTATTCTCAGTCTAGCTTTCACTCTTCTGAGGCTTGAGGCGTCTTCTTCGATAGATTTCCAGTACAAGAACAATGAGCACCGTTAACACGACGACCAACACTATCGCAAATTGGCTTGTCTCAACAAGCATTCCAGCCAACGTCAAGTATTTCTCCACTCTAATCTCGATTGTCGCTGATTTTGCAACAAGAAACCCTCCTTCCGCGCTTGGCTGCGCCTGGTCTGACAGGTAAACAGTCACCTGAAATGTTCCACCTGTAACGCCGCTGAATGTCACTGTGCCATCAGACTGCGTTCTAGCTGAACGTGTTGCCATGCCCTCTCGTTGGAGTATCACGTTTGCGTTTGAAATCGGCTGCCCAAGATAATCAACAACTTTAACTGAAACAGTCAATCCATAGAGTACGCAAGAGATAGAAACATTCTCGTTCTGAAACAGGTCCACTGTTGTCTCATTAAGCTTTATTCCGTCAGCATCATACACCCCGACAAGGTATCTGCCAAAAATAAAACTGAAAACGGCTTTTCCGGCAGAGTCTGTTTTTCCCTCACTGTACAGTCCACCGATATATTCTTGAACCTTGACTGTGATATTGGTTATCGGTTGAGCCCCAGCGTCTAGAGCGATAATCTGTAGCGTTAGGGTTGGACAGAAAATAGTTACGTTGAACCATGCTACTGGAGTCGCGTTAACAAGTAGAGTTTGAATCCTTGTTACATTGAAAGATTCATCATATCTCGAGGCGTTTATTACATATTGTTGTGTTGCGTTGGGCAATACAGGAAACAAGGAATGCGCTACAGCTGTTCCGTTAACGTCCGTCGTCAGTGTCAGACTCTCTGGCGCCAATGCGATTTTGGCTTCGGGAATGCGAACTGTCGCATTCTCATTGACAACCAAGATTTTCAGGTTAGTCAGGTTGCAGGTGAGATCAAAAGATGCAGCGTCAGTGACGTTTATCGTGCGCTCGCCCACCTTTTTATCCCTTAAAGTGGCGTTGCAAAGATAGCTTCCAATTTCAAGCTTGAAGGACACCGAACCGCTCGAGTTGCTCGTTGCGTTCGCAGCAATTTTGCCGTTCTCAAAAACTTTAACGATAATCTTGGACACAGATTCGCCTGCAAGGTTTCTAGTAGTCACGTCGACTTTGAAACCTGGAACAGTGAAAGTTTGTATGTCGGGTGGACTTTTTATCGTTGCGCTCGAGGATGGTAACATAGAGGTAATATTTAGAGTGTATACACCTATCGATGCGTCCGAGGGAATAGTCCAATTTGCTGTAACGATTCCCTCGTTCTTAGTGGTTACATTCTCTTTCTTCAGAGCTGTCGTGCCAAAGAGTATCTTCACCGTAACGTTCTCACCCAGCTTATAACCAATGGCTTTAATGTCGACGTATTGTCGTCGATGGTATTCTGTAGCGTTTGTCATTCCTACCGTGAACGCGCTCGTGGCTAACGTCTTTGATGACGTTTTGTTAAGAGCGATCGTGTAAGCTCCTGTGAAGTTCATGTGGGGGGCGGGTGTTCCATGAAACGTCGTATTAGGATAAGTGATCATAAGATTGCTAAAGTCGCCTATGCTTGTGGTGGTAAACCCGCTAGTAACCCAATAAGTCGTGTTTGCTGGCGAGGGAACCACGACAGTGATGTTTGCAACGTAAGCTTTGCTTGCTTCTGCGCCAGTCACGTTTACCCAAATTCCTACGAAACCACCCTCTTGCAACTGCGCGGGCGCTTTAAACGGTTTGCCTGATAAGTCTCTGGCTTCAATATAATATGCCGTGTCCACGTAAAGCCAAGCCGTATAGTTAACGTTCGTTGAAACATCCTGCAGCTTCAGCGTGTAGTTTCCTCCAGGAACTCGCGGAATCAAAAATGTTGCATTCACTTCGGTTCCAACCGCGCTCGTAGCGTTAACAACCGTTCTAAATTCTGTTATGTTGTTGCCAAACCAGATCTGGTAGCTATCGCCAGTTGTGTTCACTGTACCTAGTACGCGAACCTGCTCTCCGACTTTTCCGTGACCAGTTGCTAGAGAGATATAAGTAATCTCAACGTTTGCTGCTTTCGCCGAGGGGAAAAACGGCATGGAAGCAAGCGTTACAGCTAGAATAATCATTAGAATGGATATGATTGTGTTCTTTTTCAAGCGACATTTACTCTCCGTTGATACTTGTGGTTTTCGATGGGTTTGCACATTTACTATAAAGGAGAGCATTTTAAACTTTACCTTTTATAATTCAAGCAATCTTGCAGAACTGAGGATAAGAACTGTAGACAAAAACCTTGGTTAGCAACTGTTTAAATCCGTAATTGCAAGTATATGTTTAAACCTTGAGGAGTTTAGAATGATCGACGATGTTCTAAGCTTGGTTAGGAAACATGAAGAATGGCGCGGTAAAAAATGCCTGAATCTTATACCATCAGAAAACGTGATGAGCCCAACAGTTCGAGAACTGCTTTCATCAGAGCTGGCTCATCGATACACTTCTAGAGACCGCTTCTACATGGGCACACGATTCACAGATGAAATTTAAAGCTATGGTGAAGAACTTGCAAAAACAGTGTTTAAAACTGAGACAGCAGACCTGCGCCCTCTTTCTGGACACATTGCCGACTTGATTGTTCTAGCCAACCTTACAAAACCAAAAGACACGTTTATATGCGTCTCTCCAGATGACGGCGGATACCCAGGCATGTGGAAAGAAGGTCTGGCTGGACTCCTTCATCTTAAGGCAGTGGCTTTTCCGTTTTCGAAAGAAAGCTGGAACATAAACGTTAAAGATGCCAAAAAGACCATAAAGCGCATTAAACCTAGAATCGTTATTTTTGGCGGTAGCTTGATTGTTTTCCCACATCCTGTTGAAAAATTAGCTGACGTAGCTCATGAAGTAGGTGCATACGTAGGGTTTGATGGTTCGCACGTCATGGGTTTGATTGGGGGAGAGCAATTTCAAGACCCGCTCAGAGAAGGCGCGAACGTCCTGTTTGGTTCGACACATAAGACTTTTTTCGGCCCTCAAGGTGGCATAATCTTGACAGACAAAGAATGCGGAGAGTTCTTGAAAGAAAAGATTTATCCAGCTTTTGTGGACAACGCTCATTGGAATCGAATAGCCGCGTTGACTTTAGCGTTGGCTGAGATGAAAAATTTCGGCAAAGCCTACGCCAAACAAGTCATTCATAACGCCAAAACTTTAGCCAAAGCTCTGCATGGTTATGGTTTTCCTGTTATCTGCCAAAAGTTAGGCTTCACTGAATCGCATCAAGTCATTCTGAACTATGGAGATTACAGTAAAGGTAGGGCTGTAGCGGAGAAACTTCAGCGTGCAAACATCATAGCTGATTGTGTTGTTAGAATTGGAACGTGCGAAGTTACACGGCGAGGAATGAAGGAAAACGAGATGTTGAGAATTGCAGAGTTGATTAAACGAACAATCGTTGACAAGGAGAACCCTGAAAAGATTAAGAGAGAAGTTGCCAAGCTTTCAGCAGAATATCAAAACGTCGAATACTGCTTTAAGTGATGAACTGTTTTATTTTAGTGCTCTATTACACTTAGCACTGTATATGCTAAAAAAGGAAAGAAACCAACTTGGAAACTTTGGTTCCGCCTACGCTCATTCAAGCTTTAAGGAAACAAAAGTATCATTTTGTCGGCAGACATTCTGCGGTCAAGAGGTGCAGATGGCTCTACGAGGCCTTGGTCCATGATAGACCATGTTATAAGCAAAAATTCTATGGAATAAGAACCCACCAATGCATACAGATGACGCCATCCTTGTACTACTGCACTCAACAATGTCTCTTCTGCTGGCGAGCTCAAAACAGTGATCTTCAAATTGATTGGGACGAGATGAAACTGCCAGCATGGGATTCACCTGAAACAATCGTGGAAGAAAGCATCAAGGCGCACTGCAAAATCCTAACAGGGTACAGAGGTAATGCAAAAGCAAACAAGCAAAAACTCAAAGAAGCCATGACCCCAAAACATGCAGCCATAAGCCTAACAGGAGAACCGACACTCTACGCACGTTTACAAGAACTGATTCAAACCTTTCACAGAAAAGGGTTCACCACTTTTCTAGTGACAAACGGAACCTTACCATTAGCCATATCAAGACTAAAAGAAGAACCGACTCAACTCTACGTTTCCGTTTGTGCCCCAGAAAAAAATGTGTACAAACGCGTTTGTCGTCCTCAAACTTCGAAAGCTTGGGAAAACCTCAACGAAACCTTGGCGCTTTTGCCAAGTTTTAAGTGTCCAACGGTGATGCGGATAACGTTGGCTCGTAATGTAAACATGGATAATGTTGATGGGTACGCTAAACTTGTGGAGAAAGCCAGCCCAACGTACGTTGAGCCTAAAGCTTACATGCATGTGGGTTTTTCTAGGCTTCGATTGAGTTTTGAGAACATGCCGAGTCACGAAGATATACGCAAGTTTGCAGTTCAGTTGGCTGACAAGACTGGTTATAATGTTGTTGATGAAGCGGAGGAAAGTCGGGTTGTATTATTGAGCAAACTTGAAAAGCCTCGGAGATTTGACAACTGTTAGAATATCTTGCAAATGATTCAAAGTACGCTGGAATTTATGAAAACTTGCGGTTCTTTTTCGAATTGAATGAGAACAAAAGTTATATAACGCCTTAGATATTTGCCTCTATCTTAAACCAAAGATTGAATCGAGGTGTGTTTAAAAAATGGTTAACGAAGGAAGAGGACGACTGTTCAGGAGAAAAGACGGCAAATACTTGATCTACCTACCGAAAGACTTTGCTGAGGACAGCATGTTTCCGTTCAAAGGCTCTGACTCCATATTCGTGAACGTCAATTTCAAGCTTGGCGATCATAAGCTGCTGATAACGGAATGGCACGAACCGGAACCGCCAGCAGAAACAGAGTAAGCACGCATGTCTACGAAACCCGTCTTTACTCCAATCTCTCCATTTTTAGAAGATACAATAAAATACTCATTGTAACATTATTCTGGGATTGAGCAGGTGTTTGTTGTGTCTACGTTAAAGAGTGTTTTGAAGGTGATAAAGAAGGAACTTGAAGAGAAAGAGAAGGTGCGAGAAAGTGCTCATGACGATATGCGGAAAGCCACAAGCCTTTCTAAGCAATCGATATTGCTAATTCATCAAAAGAAAGTGAGTGAAGCAAAGAAGCAAATTGTGAGAGCAAAGGGAATTATTTCAAAGCTTAATGAAGTTTCTGTAAAATATCCAGATGTTATTTACAGTGGTTTATTTAGCGCGGCGCGTCAAGAGTATTCTGAAGCCAACATATTCCTATGTTCTGTTGAAGAATCGAGGTTTGTAACGCCTGAGGAAATTAATGTGCCTTCAGTTGATTATGTGCTTGGACTTGCGGATGTTATAGGAGAATATAGGCGTTTGGCTTTGGATGCGTTGCGGGAGGATGACGTGAAAAAAGGCGAAAGATGCTTGCAGATAATGGATGAGATTTATATTGAGCTTATGGCGATGGATGAGGCTTACATGTTGGTTCCTGGGTTGAGGAGGAAGTGTGATGTTGCGCGGAAGATTATCGAGATTACTCGGGGGGATATAACGCAGGAGGTGCGGAGGAGTACGCTTGCGAAGTATCTTAAGCGGTTTGAGAGGCGAACAGAGAAGAAACATGGGTAATATTGGCAGTAGGCGTGTGTTTTCTGTTGCGAAAGCGCATAGAACGCAGCTGCAGTTGTCTAAGCGAATAGTTTTGGAGGACAAGTTGCATGGAAGAATTAGGCTTGTGGCAGGCGTTGATGTTGCTTATTCAGGGGATAAGTCGATTGGTGCTGTTGTGGTGTTGGATTATGATTCGTGCGAGGTTGTGGAGACGCAAGTAGTCGTTTGTAAGACTCGTTTTCCGTACATTCCAACACTGCTTTCTTTTAGGGAGATTCCGCCAGCGGTTCTTGGAATTAAGAAACTGCGTGTGTCGCCTGATGTTTTTCTTGTTGATGGGCAGGGTTTTGCACATCCTTTTCGTTGTGGGTTTGCGAGTCATTTGGGCGTTGTTATAAACAAGCCGACGGTAGGAGTTGCGAAGAGCAGGTTGATTGGTGAGGTGGAAGATGTGGAGGCTGGAGAGGGTTTTTCTTTTTTGAAGGATAAGGGTGAGGTTGTTGGTGCGGTTGTTGCGACGAAGGCTGGGTGTAAGCCTGTTTATGTTAGTGTTGGTCACATGGTTTCGTTGGAGAAGGCTGTTGAGATTGTTAGGCATTGCATAGTTGGTAATCGTGTTCCTGAGCCGATTTTGAGGGCGCATGAGACGGCGAGTTGTGAAAAGAGGAAAATCAAATAACGGTTTATACATCAAGAGATAGCTGGGTGGATGTTGGTTGCTTAATTCGAAGCTTAAGGCTTTATCGAACGGTATTCGTGACAGGAGTCTTCGGAGGAAGGTTGTTGATTTGTTGGAGAATCCGACGTTTGAGGTGGGTGGTGAGAGGTTTTCTGGTGTGGCTTTTGAGGTTTCGCCTGCTGGGTTGTCGCATCACCACTGCTATACGGGCGGTTATGTTGAGCATGTTGTTTCTACGGCAAGTTTGGCTTTTGCGTTGTGTGATTGTGTGGAGAGGGTTTATCATGGTAAGGTGGATAGGGATGTTGTTTTGGCGGCGGTTTTGTTGCATGATGTTTTTAAGCCTGCTACGTATGCTTCGAGGCGTTTGGCGGATTTTTTGGATCATCAGTCGTTGGTTGTTGCGGAGCTTGTTCGGAGGGGTTTTTCGTTGGAGGTTGTTCATGCTGTGGCTGCGGCGCATGGTGAGTATGGGTTGGTTAGGCCTCATTCGGTTGAGGCTTTGGTTTGTCATTTGGCGGATTTTGTTGATTCGAGGTTGAACGGTGAGGTTTTGGATGCGGCGTCGTATCTTATGCGTAAGGCGGTTGGGCAGGAGTTGTTTGGTTTGAGTTCGAAGGAGGCGTTCGAGATTGTTAATGCGAAGGCGGTCGAAGGCGAAGAGGGTGTGAGGAAGGCGTTCAAGAAGATAAAAGGTGCAAGAGAGACGCATAAAACTTAAAACGGATTTGTGCAAGAAGAGAAAAGAAGGTGAGCATATTATGGAGATTTCGTTTGAGGAGTTTCAGAAGCTGGATTTGCGTGTTGGGAAGATTTTGGAAGCGAGTCAGATTGCTGGTTCTCGGAATTTGATTAGGATGGTTGTGGATTTTGGGGTTGAGAAGCGTCAGGCGGTTGCTGGGCTTTTGCAGTATTATGAGCCTGAGAGTTTGGTGGGGAGGAAGTGTGCGTTTATTTTGAATTTGCAGAGGCGTAAGATGATGGGTGTGGAGTCGCAGTGTATGATTTTTGCGGCTGAGGATGATAAGGGTAACGTTGTTGTGTTGCAGCCTGAGAAGGATATTGTGGAAGGAAGCAGAATACACTGAACAGCTGAGGCTTGCTCAGAGGGGCTTTTTAGCCCCCTATTTATAGGTTTAACATGGTTTTTTGTTTGTGGTTGATTCCTCCTTTTGTTGAGTAGTGCTTAGTGTGGCTGAGATTTAAGGGAGGTCTCAGTAGTCTGATTAATTGTATTTAGTTTGGCTTAGGAAACAGTCAATACCGCCTACCCCGTCATAATTTTTGCGTGCCGAGTTTTCCATGTTTGTTTGAGGCTCTAAAACAGCCAATACGGACCTACCCCCTAGGTTTCTACAAAGAATTTCTATTAGGATACAAATGTGGTTTTAGAAATGCGGAAAAAGTTATAGCTGGATTGAGATAGACTGTGTTGTTTGGTGTTTGGAATGGTTGATGTGCAGACGGTTTCTATTGCTGTTGTTTCTGCGAGTGTTGTGCTTGCTGCGGTTTACTATGTTTTTCAAGTTAGACATCAGAGTAGAACCAGAGATACAGACCTTGTCATGAGATTGTACGCTACGTTTTCCAGAAAGGAGTTTCAGCAGGAATTGCAGCAACACATGAGAGATTTCCAGTCTGGAAGCTCGTATTCCGAGCTATCTGAGAAGTGGGGTGTATTAGCGCCTGAAGAGGGTTTCTTCTTTGAGGGGCTTGGTGTTCTTTTGCACAGGAAGCTTATCGACATTAGTTTGGTTGATGATCTTTTCAGTGGTTGGATAACAAGATATTGGGAAGCGGGCAGAAAGTATGCGGAGGAAGCTAGAAGAACAATGAATTATCCACAGTATGCAGAGTGGGTTGAATACCTTTACAATGAGATGAAGAAAAGAGAACAGAAGGGTGCTTAGAATGGTTGATATACAAACGATCTCTGTAACCATTGCTTCTGCAGGCGTGTTTGCAGCAGCCCTTTACTACATTTTTCAGATCAGACATCAGAACAAAGTAAGACAGACAGATTTGGTCATGAGACTGTATTCACAATTTTTTGGAAGTGAAGACCATCAGAGAGCTGGGAAGAAGGTTTTATGGATTACCTACGAAGACTATGACGACTTTGTCAAGAAGTATGGCGCACCAAACTCTGAAGAACCAATCCCGATGGCAATAGACAAAGTCCTCTATTCTTTTGAGGAGCTTGGTGTACTCTTGTCCAAGAAGCTTGTGGACATCGACCTGATTGACCAACTAATGGGTTACAACATCATGATGATAGGAGCCAAAGTCATGCCGATAATAGAAGAGGCGAGAAAACGTCTTAATCTTCCACGCGTCTGGACAAATTTTGAATACTTATACAATGAAATGAAAAAGAGAGAAAAGAGGGGTCTATAAATGGTTGATGTACAGACGGTTTCTATTGCTGTTGCTTCTGCCAGTGTTGTTTTAGCAGCTATCTATTATGTTTTTCAGGTTAGACATCAGACCAAGCTCAGACAAACAGATTTCGGTATGAGGTTGTACACAAGTTGGGTCAGCAAAGAAATGACTGAGCCATGGTTGAGAGTAATGAACCTTGAATTCACAGATTATGATGATTTCCAGAAGAAGTATGGCACATACCTTTCTGAGAATCCAGAGAACGCTGCAGTCCTTTCTGTTCTGAACAGCTTTACTACGATGGGTTTTCTTCTCCAAAAGAAACTAGTGGACTATGAGATAGTGAGACAGCTCCCAATTGGCATGACGTGGAGAAAGGTGAAACCTCTTGTAGAGGGAGTTAGAAAACAGCTCAACATGTCAGACATGTATGTAGAGTTCGAATATCTTTACAATGAGATGCAGAAAAGAGAGCAGAAACTTCAAGAAGGTGTAAAGAGTGGTTGACATACAGACAATATCAATTGCTGTTGCTTCTGCTAGCGTTACATTGGCAGCTATCTACTATATTTGGCAGATTAGACACCAAACTAAGATTAGACAAACAGACCTTGTGATTAGACTCTCTGACTTTGGTACAAGGAGGGATTTCTTAGAAGCATGTACGGATATCTTTGAAGCTGAGTTCAAAGATTATGATGACTTTGTTAGAAGGTATGGAGCACCTTTCTCAAAGAAGCCGATTCCTATGTCTTTCTTCATTGTTGGCAACTTCATGGAACGTGTTGGGGTTCTTCTCAGAAATAAGTTGCTAGATGTTTCTCTGGTCAGTCAACTAATGACCGTTAATGATTTTTGGGAGAAGATGAAACCTGTGATAAAAGGTATCCGAAGGGAAGAACAAAATCCAAACTATTACGTGTATTTTGAATATCTTTATGATGAAATGAAGAAAAGAGAGCAACGACACTAGAGAAGTTTTTTGCGGAAAAGTTAATGCCGAACCAAAAGCAATCATGCGGATTGGTGATTTCGGTTGAAGAATGATGAGTGCACGATCTACATCACAACTAGACGTGGCTATACGCAGAGGTACCGTAAGGAGAAGGATTGTTGGACGCAGACGTGTCCTGACGGTAAGGTTCGGCTGCTTAGTGCAGAGCAATTGTTGTCGCATATTTTGCCGCCTCTTGCTGGGGTTTCGCCTGCTAGCGTTAGGGTAGAACCTGATAAACAGAAGAAAGAGAGTTAGAGGTAAAAGTTATAGCTGAATCTGCAGAAGTTCTTCAGCCGTTATCGTAATTATTTCAGAATTCTTGTGGCTAGGTTTTCGCATTGTTTTTCAATATCTGTGATTTTGGAGGCGTCGTTTGGGTCTCGAGCCGCTGTGCTTATTGCTCCTCTGTAGTCTAATTCAAACAGGCTTGCGATTGATTTGAAGTAGTCTTCGACTTTTCCTCGTGAAGTAATGCCATCCGCTCCAGTAACTTGTCCGACTATTACGCTTGCGAATCTTTTGCCTTTGATTTTGCCGTAGAGAGGGTACATGCGATGGATGAAGTTCATGGCTGACGATGTGGGAGCGTCCATGTAAGTTGGAGAACCTAGCACAATTGCGTCGGCGGAGAGCATCTTGTCGTAGATCTCTTGCATGTCATCTCTGATGTGGCACTTGTTTGTTTTTTCGCATGCTAGACAGCCGTCGCACGGCTTTATGTTCTTATCTTTTAGTGTGATTAATTCGGTTTCAGCATCTTTTTTCTTAGTAATCTCCACGAGTTTTTGCATTAGCCATTCTGTGTTTCCTTTTCTTGGGCTACAGCATATTTCCAGTATCTTCAAGTCTATTCCTCTATATTGCTGTTGAAGTTGTTTGTATATAAGTTTGAGTGGCTTGCAGAATTTGGGTTGCGAAAAGGCTATAGCCGAACCTGTTCAAATAAAGCAAGTGGTGTTGATGGTTGCTTGAGGGCAAGAATGTGAATTTGAGGATTATGGAGAAAGAGGATGTGCCGCTGTTTTTGGAATGGGCTAACAAGCCTGAGGTCTTTGGTGAATACAATCCTCTGCATCAGATGTCCAAGACGGAAGCAGAGAAAATGCTTGATAACTCATCTGACATTAAGCCTTTCATCATAGAGAAGAAAGACGGGAGCAAAATCGGCTTCATAGTTCATTTTCATGTTCTGCACCTAGGAACGGGCACTAAACAACTGGAAATTGGTTATACTCTAGTTCCTAGTGAGAGGGGAAAAGGCTACGGCACGGAAGCTTTGGAAATTATGGTGGATTATCTGTTTCTTTCTAGGGATGTGATGCGTATTCAAGCTCAAACTGACCAGAGAAACATGGCTTCTCAGAGGATTTTGGAAAAAGTGGGGTTCAAGAGGGAAGGAACGTTGCGTAATAACTTTTTTATGAGGGGAGAATGGACAGACGACTACATCTACAGCATTATCAGAGAGGATTGGAAAGAGCCGAGAATACTAACAAAACCCAAGTAAAGAAACCCAGTTTTTTGGTTTTGCAGAAGAGTTATAGCCGAAATAAAAGATACTGCGTGGTTTGGTGAGTTGAGTTGCTTGAAGGCAAGACTGTGAATCTGAGACTCGTGGAGAGAGAGGATTTGCCGTTGTTGATAGATTGGAATAGCAATTCTGAATTTTATGGCGAATACAGTCCTCTTCGGCAGTTTTCCAGAGCAGAATGGGAGAAGAGATGCGACAACCTCACTGCTGATACCAAATGGTTCTTCATAGAGAAAAAAGATGGCACGAAAATCGGGGAGATAGGTCACAATATGCTCGGAAAATTCTTAGAGATATACTATTATCTTGTTCAAAGTGAAAGAGGAAAAGGCTACGGTACTGAGGCTGTAATGATTATGGTTGACTATTTGTTTCTTTCAAGAGAACTGATGCGTGTTCAAGCCACTACTGAGGTGAGTAATATCGTTTCTCAGAGGGTTCTTGAAAAGGTTGGGTTCACGAAAGAAGGGATAATTCGAAAGAGTAATTTCAGTCGAGGAAAATGGTGTGACGATTGTCTGTACAGCATCCTAAGAGAAGAATGGAAAGAACCAAAAATACTAACTAGAACGGTTCAACATCAATAGCAGCGGTGTCTTTGGCAATGTGTCAATACTTCTGTGGGATTTGCTAGATTGGAAATGCGAACAATATGAAATTTGCTAAGACATTTTTTGACAAATTCTCGAAGCAATATGAGGCTGAGAATAGGTACAAATATCAATGGTACAGATGGACAGTAGACAATGTCATCAAACAGATAGACAGAGAAAAACCTGTCATTCTAGATTTGGGAACTGGAAACGGCGAAATCGCAACAAGGGCTGCACTAAAATTCCCCAATTCGAGTGTTATAGGAATAGACGTTTCCTCGGGCATGATAAATGAGGCAGAAGAGAAAGTAAGAAAAATGGGACTAAAAAATGTCAGATTCGTTGTTTCCCCAATGGAGAACCTAAAAATAGAAAGAGCCGATTTTGTTTTATCTAACCTAGCCTTTCACCATGTCAAGAACAAACTGTTAGTGATGACAGAAATTTGCAAAATTCTTCCCAGAAAAGGTAGACTGATAATCGGTGACTGGTTCAAACCAACAAGAGCCTATCAAAAGGAAATAGAAAAGTTAAGGGCGAAGAACCCAACGTTATCGAAGAAATTCGACGAAAGTTGGCGAGATTTCTTACCAGAGCCAAGTATGAGGGAATATAGCAAAAGACATCCGAAGGAATATCCCATCAGTCAGGTTAAGTTAGAAAACATGATGAAAAAGGCGGGGTTTAGAAAACAAAAAATAATCAAGATGCTAATGGCTACGTTTGCTGTTGTTGTGGGAGAAAAGTAGGTTATCGCGATGGGTACCCCGCAGCAATAACGTGTTTTCAGGTTGAACACTTTCGACATATCTTTATTAAGCCAGTTTTTTGGTTTTGCGGAAAAGTTATAGCCAGAGCGGACAAAATCTTTCGGTCTTGACATTGTGTGAATAGACGATTAGATGGGGGGGTGAACAGAAATATGAATATCATGTTTGTTTTGACATATGTGGTCAAATACGAAAAGCGAACAGAATTTCAGACATTGATTAAACGATTCCTCAAACTCAAGAAGGAAAACCCTAAGGCTTTTAACGGACTGAAATCATGGCGGCTTTTCCAACGAGAATACGGTGGAGTGGCTGGCTCATACGTTGAAATGTGGGAATTCAAAAGCATAGAAGAGATGGAGAGGGTTACTGCAACGATGATGAAAAACAAAGAGATGAAAGATATTGACACAGAATTTCACAAAATAATAGACCACACAACGTTTACGGAGTCAATCTGGAATACTGTTGCGTAGTTTAAGAACAGCATCAATAGAGGACTCTTCTATCAGTCCTTTTAAGCAACTATGACCACCTTTCTAACTGGAGATATCTATGTCAATCGGGAATACGGGAGATATCTCCACTTCTGAAGCAGTCACAACCAACATATCAAGCTCTAGTTTTTTATCCAAACGTAGAACCTGTTTTCTAATGCTTGATATGCGCTGCTTTTTCTTCGCTGCCGCAAATGTAGTCTGTCATTTCTTCGTCTAGGTCAAGCCACTTTGCCAAGCCCGCAGCCATCTCCGCATTATTCCTAAAAATAATCTTAAGATACGGAAGAACCTCTTTCGAAGCCCTCACCGCCGAAATATGCGACCTCCGCTTAATCTTCTGCCCAATGCTCAACTTCATCGCACGCTCAGCCTTACTCCTCGACAACATCTGAATACGTGCTGGAAACTTGAAAGGAATCCAACCGTGAACCTGCGTGTACTGCCTCGCCATACACACACCTGCAGTCATAAAATCCACAACATACCGCGTCAAACTCCAATCCTGGCTAGACCGAATCCTACCACGAAAAACATCAGCACGACTCAACATATCCATAGCCTCAGCCAAATCCCGCGGATCACTCAAATGCTCAGGCACATTCTCATAAACCCACTCAAAAAGCATATCCACATCAACATCCGCCATGTTCGAAGCCTGACGCGCACCTTGACAAGTCTTACCGTAAAGAATCATTCGTAACACGTTAAAAATCGTGTCCTGCCGATCCCGAAAACCAAGCCACGAAACCTCCTCAAAACTCAACGTCTTCTTACCCTGAGCCAAAGCCTGCAAATCATGCACCGCCGAACGAACATCACCCTCAGAACGCTGCGCAATAAACTTCAACGCCGCCTCATCCGCCTTAACCCCCTCAACATCACAAACCCTCTTCAACAACTTCGCCACTTCACCCGCAGGAGGCTTCTTAAACTCAATCAGCAAGCAGTAGCTACGCAAATTAGTAAACCGCGGATCATACGCCAAGTTCGAAATCAAAACCACAGGCGCCTGCGCATTCTTCACAACTTCCGTAATCGCTTTAACCCCGCCCTTATCAGCACTCCCAGTCAAACCATCCAACTCATCCAACAACACAATCCTTCTTCGAGCATCACCAAACAAGGAACCATACTGCGAAGCCAAACCCGCAAAATGATTAATCGCCTCCTCCGTACGATAATCACTCGCATTCTTCTCAACAAACTCCAACCCCAAATCCCTAGCCAACGCCTCAACCGCCACCGTCTTCCCAACCCCAGGAGGACCAAAAATAAAAACCGCCCGCTTCTTCGGAACCCCCTCACTCCAAGACTTCAACCAATCCGCAAGCTTCTCAACAGACTCCTTGTTACCAATCACCTCAGAAATCGTCTTCGGCCTGTGCCTAACAGTCCAAGCAGTGTACAAGAGCCTGCACCGATCAGTTCTTGTTTATCTGACTTCCAGCCTCAACAAGCCTCGCAAGCAACGCACTCAACTGAACCTCCTCATCCGCACCCTCAACAAGCCTAAAATCAACCTCACCCGCAATATCAGCCAACTTAACCTTCCACGGCTCAGGAATCCCAGAAGACCTAAAGAGTTCAGTATGAATCTGACGAATAATATCAGTTCCAGCAACCCCATACTTCTGAATCATATCACGCAACTGCTTCCGAGCCTCGACAAAATCGCCGTCGATAGCCGTTTTCAACATCCTCTGCACATCCGCAGGAGTAGCCTTCCCAGTAATCGAATAAACCACCTTGGCATCTACAGGCTTGGAAGTTGACGCAGCCGCCTGCAACGTGTTAATCGCCCTCCTCAAATCTCCACCGCACACCTCAAAAATAGCCTCTAACCCATCAGATAACAGCTTCACGTTCTCTTTTTCCGAGATATTCTTCAAATAAGTGTCATGCTCTTCACGAGGCAAATACGAAAACCTGAAAGGCGCACACCTCGACTGAATAGGCTCTATTATTTTCCCACTATAGTTCGCACACATAATAAACCTGCACGTCTCCGTAAACCGCTCCATAGTCCTCCTCAACGCCTGCTGCGCATCCCCAGTCATGTTATCCGCCTCATCCAAAATCATAACCTTAAACGGAATCTCACCAATCGACTTCACCCTCGCAAAAGTCTTCACCGTCTCACGAACCACATCAATACCACGCTCATCACTAGCATTCAACTCCATGATATGCTCACGATAAACATCACCATAAAGGTCGCGAGTTAGACAGAGCGCAGCCGTAGTCTTCCCCGTCCCAGGCGGACCCGCAAAAATACAATGCGGCACGTTTCGGGACTTAACGAAGCTCTTCAAACGCTCAACAATCTCCTTCTGATCAACAATATCACCTAACGTCTTAGGACGATATTTCTCAGCCCACATTTCAAAACTCAAGCGAACAAGCCTCCAATCACAATCCTAATAGAAAGAACCGCTAATAAAAACTGTTCCATCATTTCTTCTCTAAGAAAAACACTGGCGAAGAGCCGAGCCTGCCAAACATAATTAGTGTTTAGTGATTAAGGATTTAAGTTTGAAGCAAGAAGAAAAGAGGCTTATTCTTCTTCTAAGAACCCCGTAAGGAATATGGCGTATTCGCAAGGATGCTCGTTTTTGAGCAGGGACTTTATCATTTTTATTTTTCCCTTTTTACCATGCGAGACTCTTGAAATAATGTAGTCTATGGTTTTCTTGCGAAGGTCGCAAAGCCATGTTTTTTGTCCAGATTTCACCAATTTGAAGTAGGGACACGTTTTGTACTTAAGTGTGAAGCCGCCTTCGAAGTATTCGATTTCAACTTCAACGTCAAGCTCGCGGTACATGTCAAGCATCCTGTCACCGACCTCTCTGATCGTCCACGGATAATCTTCTGGAAACATTTCGTCTAACGGTTCCTTTATTATGTTGAAAGCTTCATCGCAAGAGCTTGCCGACATTTCCGTTATCAACGCTTGCATTAGCTTCTTGCGTGGAACTGGTTCGAGGACTGGTTTTTCAAGCGGTTTAAGTTTGAAGCTTAAGAGGTTTTGAAAGACTGTTGTCGAGATTTCGTAGCCGAGTTCTTTGAACATTGACTCGATCAAGGTACGTTGACTGTTCATGATTAGCAGGTCGATTTTCTTGAAGATTATCGTGAAGTGTTCATCGTCGACAAAACGTATTTCCGCGTCTGGCTGTACAGACCCGGTGTTTTTGAGAATGAAAGTTTGCGCTAGTTTCTTGATTTTTTCAGGGTCATTCCTCGCCAACATTCTGATAGCGTTTGAGACACGGATGCCCATCGTGCGGTATATTTCACTGAATTTTTCCTTGTTAGTGTCGTAAACTCTGGTTGCGAATGAATTAAAAACCTCGCGTGGGACAGGGATAACATCTAGGAATTGTTTGCCGATCGTTTGGTAGAGGCTAACTTCCACTACTTGGTCGAGAAGGCTTTGATCTTCAGTACCAACGTATTGAATTGATAGGTTCGCGTTTGTTTGTTCCACGGAAAACTTGAGAAGCTTCCAGCCGCGTGTTGCAAGAACAACCGAGAGCATCACGATGGAAAGCTTTGCCACTGATGGTGTGGTTGACTGGAATGAAAGATCCAGCGTTTTTTCGTCAACTTCACGTAGTATCTTGGCTTGTTTAAACCAGTTCATCTTTATGAAAGCAGACAGCAAGCTTCGCACAAACTCTTTCGGGTCTTTCGGAAGCTCACTCGCGCCAAGAGCGATCCTTATGTCTTCTAAAAGCGAACCAAAATCCGTGATTGGCTCTTCGAGATGCTTTTCCGCCCAATTCATGAACGCTGGACCGACCAACATCAAAGAATTCCTGAACAAGCCTGGAGTGGCGCTTGTCAATCTTTTTTCAACTTGTTCGTTCAGAAGCTCTCCGAATTCCTTTTTCCTCAACGGATAAATGTCTTGCCGTATCATTTTTGCAGCTATGTCTTCTCCCATCACTCGCATGTCAAAGGAAAACTGCAAACCTTCAAGAATGGTGGACGTTTGAAAAGCGACGATTTCAGGCAGCCGTTTAAAGGCGTTTGGTCTCAAAATTACAGTGCTGTCCATTTCATTGTATGATGCTATCTCAAACAATCGAGTTAGACTTTCTATTTCTTCAAGTATAATCATAAATTCCTTAAAGTTTGAAGGCTTTTTCCAAGCCACTGATCCCTTCAATATTTCAACAGTATTCTTTGCTTCTGCTTTCTGTTCTGCAACGAAGTCTTGGATGGATTTGTCTCCGATGGCGACTTCTAAGAGACTGTCGATTGTTTTTCTTCCAACCGACGTCAAATCTAGAGCTTCTCTAAGGTTTACTTGTTCATTCACTTTTGCTTTTATGGCGCAGTCTTCGCATGAACCGACCCTTTCAACTCTTAGCAACGTTTCTAACGCTTTTTCGATAACACGGTTTTTGGTTCCGTAGGTCTTCGTCAACTGTTCAATCAAGTCATCCGTTTTCTTCGTTATCGTAGTGTGAAGATGAACAGACATTTCTCTCCCTGATTATGTCCTAAAGATTTGTTTCTATTAAATATGTGTTCAAAAAACGTAGCTTATGTACATAGAAAGAAACAATAAAAAAAGAAAAAGGAAGCTTATTTGCTGGCTAGGTTGCGGGGTTCAACAATTGGCACGGTTTTTCTTTTGCGCACAAGCATCGCTTCAGAAACCCTTTTCACAGCGTTCATGTAGGCTGCGACCCGCATGTTCACATTGTATTGTTGTGCCACCGCCAAGACTTCTTTGAACGCACTGACTATCGTATGCTCTAACTTGTTCCGCACTTCTTCTTCAGTCCAGTAATAGTTCATCTGGTTCTGCACTTGTTCAAAGTAGCTGACGATCACACCGCCTGAATTTGCTAGGATGTCGGGAATCACGAAAACGCCGTTCCTGAACAGTATTTCGTCTGCTTCGGGGGTTGTCGGACCGTTCGCGCCTTCGGCAATCATCTTGGCTTTAATTCTGCCCGCGTTTGCCTTGGTAATCTGGTTCTCCAAGGCTGAAGGAACAAGAATCTCGCAATCCAGCTCCAGCAATTCCTCATTCGTGACGCTGGTGCTGCCCTTGTAGCCGACAACGGAACCTGTTGCATTCTTATGCTCCATCACTTTTATCGGATCAAGCCCTTTTGGATTGCTAATTCCGCCTTTTGAATCTGAGACAGCAACAATTTTGCAGCCGATTTCATGTAGTAATCTGGCGGCGTGAAAGCCAACGTTTCCGTAACCTTGGACCGCGACTGTTGAGCCTTTAAGATCTATGTTCAGATGTTTTGCTGCCTCAATGACCGTGTACATGACACCTCTTGATGTTGCTTCGTTCCTGCCGAGTGAACCGCCTACTCTCACTGGTTTTCCAGTAACCACTCCGAATGCATTGTATCCTACCATTTCACTGTATTCATCCATTATCCATGCCATGGTTTGTGAGTCTGTGTAAACGTCAGGCGCAGGCACATCCGAGCGAGGCCCTATGAATCTAGCAAAAGCACGCGCATAGCCTCTTGTCAATTTTTCCAATTCCCCAGCCGACATTTCCTTTGGATTGCATCTGATTCCTCCTTTGCCGCCCCCTAACGGAAGACCCGTCACAGCGGTTTTCCAAGTCATCCATGCGGATAATGCAACTACTTCATCCAACGTCAAGTCGGGATGATATCTTATACCGCCTTTTGTTGGGCCGAGTGCATCACTGTATTGCACGCGATAGCCTGTGAACACTTGTATCGTTCCGTCATCCATAACTACAGGGATGTTGATTATGATTGTTCTCATTGGTCGTTTTAGCATCTCATGTACTCCAGGGTCGAGGTTCAGCTTTTCTGCTGCTGTGTCCAGCAGTTTCAGAACTGCTTCGTATGGGTTCGGTGACACTTTGATGGGAGTTAGTGTTTCGAATCTAACCGATACTGATGTTTGGAATTTCTCCATGAGGTTTTGGAGGTTTTCTCTTGCAGCTTCGCCGTTGCCTATAGAGCTTCCGAAAAACCATAGGTAAGCTTGAACGATAGCTTCTGGTCTTTTGGAAGTGAAAGAGCCTGCAGGCGCCATTTTCGGGTTAGCTGAGAAATAGTCGATGATCACGCGAAGCATGTTGATTTCATCCTTTGATAGAAGACGCCATTTTCCGAGTGGTTGCGGTGCTTCAATATGAATATATTCAGCTTCATTGACCTTCCTTTCAAGCTCCTCAAATATCTTCCAAGCATCTGCTTCTGGAATGCCGAAGTTCTCTGAGTATGTGGTTGTCAGTGCATAGTGAGCAGTTGTATAGCTTTCGATTTTTGCGGTTAGTTCGGGTTTCTCTGCGAAGAAGTCAGTCATCAGTTTTAGCATTCCTAATTCTCGTCCTGAAACTTCTACCGAGTTTAACATTCATCTGCATCTCCATTTTTCTAGATGATAAAGAGTGCTATGTTCAAATATAGAAGGGTTATGTACATAGTGTACACGTCTGAACACTTCTGTCATGTACCTAAACGTTTTTAACAACGATCACAAATCAAAGGTTGAGGAAACAAAATGGAGAAACAAAAAACCAACATACTTTCAACTGGAATAAATAGTCTAGATCAACTTTTGGATGGCGGGCTTCATCTGGGCGAAAACGTTCTGTGGGAAATAGAATCCGGAACATTCGCGCTAGAGTTTCTCTTCAATTTCATGAAACAAGGAATAACAGAAGGAAACCAAGTCATTTATCTCGACTTTATCTATCCGCCGCAAGCGGTGATGCTTCACTTGGACCCGTTAATTAAAACATTTCCAGAAGGATGGGAAAGCAAGTTTCTCGTGTTAGATTGTTTCTCCGAATCATCAGGTCAAGGCGAGTTAATATTCAGCGATTTCTATGACAAAGCGCCCTCATGGATCAGAAAAGTTCCAAGCTCAAAAGACCCAGAGCAATTTCACAGGTTTTTTGGAAGAATCGAAAGAGAATTCGTAACTCCAGGAACAAGACTTGTTTTCAACAGCTTATCCTTAATGGAACACATGTGGGGACGCGAAGCAGTTAAAGCCTTTTTTGGACACGTTTGCCCCGCACTTTACGCGTATCAAACTCTGGCTTATTGGACGATAGCCAAGAATGCACACCCAAGGGAATTCTGCGCCATCATTGAGCATATGACGCAGGTAGTTGTTGAGCTATCGAAAGACGGAGTAAAATGGTACATTGAGGTCAAAAAAGGCGGTTCACGATATAACCCTGAAACCTACCAACGACGCGAATATTTCGCCGAAGGACTGAAAATTAAAATCTCATAAAAGACTCACGCAGAATTTGTGTACACGGAGGTACATTATTACGCCGTTTTAAAGTAACGCTTAAATGTATACTCTTTTTACTCATCTACTCTAAAAGTTTGTAAATTGATGGAGAATGGAGGAAAATGACAGAACGTGTACATAAAAACAGCTCCTACCTAAACGGCAAGTCAACAACTGGAACCCAAACACGAGTCAAAGACACAAGCCCCACGAGCGGCATGTGCCCCATTTGCATCCGCGACTGCCCATTCCTATGCGAAATAAGCCTTTCAGCCTTCAGAGGAAGAGAAGCACTATACCCAGAACCAGTGCAATTCGGCTACAGCACCGCAGGCGCACTGAAAGACTTCGGATTAGACTGGTCACACTTCAACATACAAGCAAGCCTATTCGATGCACAAGGAATCGAACCAAACTCGGACTTAACTATTTTTCCAAACGTTGACATAGAAACAAAAGTCGGCGGCATACCACTAAAAGTTCCCATACTAAACGGCGCTTTCGGCTCAACCGACGTTGCAAGACTAAACTGGGAAGGCTTAGCAGTAGGCGCAGCAATCTCTGGCGCATCCATAATCGTCGGCGAAAACGTCTGCGGCATGGACCCAGAAGCACAGATAACCAACGGAAAAGTCACACACTCGAAAGAATTGAAGCGAAGAGTTGACCTATTCAGAAAGTTCTGGGACAAAAAATACGGAGAAATAGTTGTACAAACAAACGTGGAAGACCAAAGACTTGGCGTTGACGTATACGCCATCTCAAAGCTGGAAGTAAACGTCATTGAAAGAAAATGGGGGCAAGGCGCAAAAGCCATCGGAGGCGAAGTTCGCGTAAGAGACCTAGAAAAAGCCATAATGCTGAAGAAAAGAGGCTACATAGTAATCCCAGACCCAGAAGACCCAGTAGTACAGAAAGCGTTCAAGGATGGAGTTTTCAAGTCATTTGAAAGACACAGCAGAGTAGGCATACCTAAAGAGAAAAGCTTCATAGAAGACATAGAATGGCTGCGAAAACAAGGCGCAAAATACGTCACACTAAAAACAGGAGCATACCGCCCCTCAGCAGTTGCTTACACGATGAAAATGGCTTCAGAAGCCAAAATTGACTACGTGTCCTTCGACGGCGCAGCAGGCGGAACAGGCATGAGCCCCGTACCAATGATGGATGAAATGAGCATACCAACAGTCTACTTGGAAGCTATAGTTCTAAAATGCGCACAAATCTTGAAGAAGAAAGGACGCTACGTCCCTGACCTGATCATGGCAGGTGGATTCATAGAAGAGACGTCAATCTTCAAGTCGATAGCGATGAGCAACTTTGGGGACGGCCCATTCATCAAAGCCGTCCTGATGGGACGCTCGCCGATAACAGCAGCCTTCAAGGGAAGCTACTTCAAACAACTGTCGGACGAAGGTAAGTTGCCCGCAGCATTCGCAAACAAATTCGGCAGCACACCCGACAAGTTCTTCATAGCTGCACCAGATTTGCAAAAGAAATACGGTGAACGCTTCAAAGAAATACCATGGGAAGCCGTGGCAGTATACACATACCTGACTGACAGAGTAGGCGTTGGGCTCAAACAGCTTATGGCAGGAAACAGAAAATGGAAGTTAGATCTCCTCAGCAGAAACGATTTGATGAGCTTTTCTGAGAGAGCTGCCAAAGTAACGGGTATTCCAATGCCTGACGAAGTAGAAAAAGATGCAGTCGAGAGAATTCTCGAGTAGCATCCCACCATCTTTTTTCTTCTATTTTCACAGTAATGTTTATTAGAACAGCGTAAAGCAGATTGAAAATCTCGGGAGAAATTCCTTATGGTAGAAAAACAAACAGCGTTAACAGTCGCCCAAGAACAGTTGAAAATTGCTTCTGAAAAACTAAAACTTGGCCATTCAATGCATGAATTGCTCGCACACCCAAAACGATCACTCATAGTGTCCGTCGCAATAACGAAAGACAACGGCGAAAAAGCCGTTTACACAGGATGCAGAGTACAACATTGGGACGCAAGAGGACCATTCAAAGGAGGAATACGCTACCACCCAAACGTCACACTAGACGAAGTAACAGCACTTTCAATGTGGATGACATGGAAATGCGCAGTGGTAAACATTCCCTACGGAGGTGCAAAAGGCGGGATCTGCTGCAACCCAAAAAAAATGTCAAAAGGCGAACTTGAAAGAATGACCCGACGATACACAAGCCTACTTTATGAATTCATAGGACCATACCGCGATGTGCCTGCTCCTGACGTATACACCGACTCACAAACCATGGCATGGATAATGGACACCTACAGCCAGATAACCGGCTACAGCGTTCCAGGATGCGTCACAGGCAAACCAATCAGCATAGGCGGTTCAGAAGGAAGAGAACAAGCAACTTCATTAGGCGTCGTAGTCTGCGCAAGAGAAGCAGCGAAACTTTTGAGCATGAAGCTAAAAGGATCAACAGTTGCAGTTCAAGGCTACGGCAATGTAGGCATGAACGCCGCCAAAATAGCATATGACAAGGGCTGCAAGATAATAGCCGCAAGCGATTCAATTGGCGGAATCTATAACCCGAACGGTCTAAACCCATACGAAGTACAGGAACACAAGGCCAAAACAGGTTCAGTCGCCAAATTCAAAGGAAGCAAAAGCGTAACAAACGAAGAACTATTGGAGCTTAAATGTGACATACTGATACCGGCTGCCTTAGAAAATCAAATAACAAAAGCTAACGCGGGCAAAATAAAAGCCAAGATAATATCCGAGGGCGCAAACGGTCCAACAACACCCGAAGCAGACAGAATACTACATGAGAAAAAGATAGTGCTGTTACCAGACATCTTGGCTAACTCAGGCGGAGTAGCAACAAGCTATTTCGAGTGGGTTCAAAACCTAACACGTGAACACTGGACTGTAGAAGAGGTTAACCGAAAACTAGAAGACAAAATGGTCAGAGCCTTCAACGATGTTCACAAGATAGCCTTGAAAGAAAAGAGTGACATGCGAACCGCAGCGTTGATACTTGGCGTTGGAAGAGTGGCCGAGGCTATAAAGACGCTGGGCTTGTGGCCGTAACAGAAGCAACAAACCACATTCTTTTTCTATTTGTCATAAAAGCCAATGCGGGTCTTTTATTCTGAAGGATGTCACTTTCTTATCTAAATTTTTAAACTGCAGTTGTTATATCTAGTCCAGAACAGAAAGGCGTGAAGGGGAGGAGAAGCAAGGATGCACGAAACCGTCTCAACTAGAATCGGACACCTAGATTTTATCTTTGAGAACTCGATTGTGAGAATCACTGCGAACAGAAACTTTCCTCAGATAGAACTTGCTGGACTGAATGTTGGACCTTTTGAAGAAGGAAACGAGTATGAAGTTCATCAATGGGTAGCTCACGAGCTTGAAAAATCTGGTGTTGCCCATTTCCGAGAAGAAGAGCTTCTGGACTCGGCTAAGCTTTTTAAAATCCAATGGAAAGAACGCGCACAAACAGCAGGGCAAATATCTAAATTGTCAGATGATTTTTACCCGAAACTTCGAAGGTACCTTGCAGAGCTTAGAGAGGAATCCGTTAAGGCTCCGGAAAAAATGCGTGAATACGAGACGGTGATGCATTTAACACGTGATATAGTGAACTCCAGATTAAGAAAGATCGTTTCGCTTGCTTCTGCGCCATCTCAACCCGAACAAATAATAAAAAATCTTGCCAGTGAAGAAAGGTTTCTTTATCTTCAACTCTCTAACCTCATTCATGGTTGGCGGAAACAAATAGTGGAGCATGAGGTGACGGAAGAATGACGGAAGAGATCGAAGTCATAGACCCTCAAGAACGCTTCCAAGAATTCTTGAAGATTGAAAGAAATCGTCAAAGAATCTCCCAGATGTCGGTAGGAGGCAAAACATCTCTAGTCGTTGATTTCGAAGAGCTTCTGGCTTTTGACCAAAACCTTGCAGAAGAAATCTTAGAAAAACCTGACGAATATCTGAAGCATGCCAACAACGCAGCCTACGCACAACTACAGATAGAAGACCCTGAATATGCCGAGAAAAAAGCAGCGGTAGACGTAAGAATAATACGTTTGCTAGAAGCCGCACCACTACGAAAACTAGGTTCAGACCTTATAGGTAATCTCGTTATGGTTGAGGGCATCGTTGTTCGCTCGTCACCAGTTCGTCCGATGGTCATGCAAGGCGCCTTCAAATGCAAAAGGTGTGGCACCGTAATGCCCATAACCCAAACGGGCGCGTTCCTTAAGGCCCCCTTCGTATGCAGCAGCCCCGACTGCAGATCAAAAGGACCATTCGACTTCGTACAAGAAGAATCTACATTCATTGATTCACAAGACCTCAGAATTCAAGAAAGACCCGAAGACCTTCCACCCGGACAACTTCCCAGAACGTTGAATGTAAAGCTCGTAGGAACCGAAATCGTTGATGTCGCAAGACCAGGTGACCACGTTTCAATAGTAGGAATAGTTCGCGCAGTCGCGCCGACACTTCCTGGAGTTGGAAAACTCCGCACGTTCACATTGCATATAGACGCTAATTCTGTTGAAGTCTTGGGTAAAGAGCCTGAAACAGCGCTTCCTACGCCAGAAGAAGAAGAGAAAATCCTTGAACTTGCAAAAGACCCTTGGATACACCGAAAAATCATAAACTCTATCGCACCATCAATCTACGGATATGACCACATAAAAGAAGCCATAATGTACCTTCTCTTCGGCGGCGTGGGCAAAATCCTTCCTGACATCACGATAAGAGGAGAAATGAACGCTCTACTGGTTGGAGACCCTGGAACCGCAAAATCTCAGCTTCTTCAATACGTCGCCAGAGTTGCGCCTCGAGGGTTGTACACTTCTGGAAGGGGCACTACAGCGGCAGGTTTGACGGCTGCGGTTATACGGGAAAAGGGTGGTGGAATGAGTCTTGAGGCAGGAGCTCTAGTTCTGGCTGACAAGGGAATCGCATGCATCGACGAGATGGACAAGATGCGCCCCGAAGACAGGGTTGCCATCCACGAAGCAATGGAACAGCACACGGTTTCGGTTGCAAAGGGTGGCATAGTTGCAACGCTTAACGCGAGAACCGCCATACTAGCAGCTGCAAACCCAGCGTTAGGAAGGTATGAACCGCATCGCACCGTGGCTGAGAACATCTCCTTACCTGTAACTATACTTTCAAGGTTTGACTTGATTTTCGTCCTAAGAGATGTGCCTAACAAAGAAACGGACAGTAAAATGTCTGAACACATCCTTGAACTTCACAGAAAAAGTGCAAGCCCCGTGGAGTCGCCGATACCGTTGGAGCTTCTGCGAAAATACGTGAGCTACGCAAAGGGGATCAGACCTGTTTTAACTAATGAAGCGTTGAAACGTCTTAACGATTTCTACTTAGCAATGCGCTCCGCGAGCGAGGCAGAAGGCTCACCTGTCGCGATAACCGCCCGCCAACTCGAATCGCTTGTACGCACAGCCGAAGCGAGAGCACGAGCAGCCCTAAGAAAAGAAGTGTTAGCTGAAGACGCAGAAGCAGCCGTTGCTATAATGAAAAGGTCTCTGGAAGAAGTTGGAATAGACTTGTCCTCCTATAAGATAGATATTGATATAATAATGACTGGAAAACCAAAAAGCGTCAGAGACAAACTGCAAACAGTTCTGTCAACGCTGATGGAGATGGAAAAAGACACGGGAATCGTTGAAAAAGCAGCACTCTTAAGCGAGCTGGAGACAGAATACAAGATTCCTAAGGGAGAAGCGGAGAGACTTATCGGACAATTGTTGCGTGAAGGAACGATCTATTCGCCCAGAGAGGATTACTTGAAGAAAACATAAAAAGAGATGTGCTTATTGTGCAGCTTCAACGTTAGTTTCCTTATGATACTGAGCGTTTGAAGTGAAGGCTGTAATGCCACAGGTTATGCCAACGTCATTCAAGGCGATGCTATCCGGTCTCATGATATAGATGACAATAGTCCAACCGGATTTCAAAGTCAAATCGTTGGTGGCTTGGGTGAAAGTTCGAGAAGCATTTTGAACCACTATTGATACAGTCGAACCACTTAGAGAATTGTTTGTAACAGACAGATCGTTTGAAACCGTTACGGTGTCGGTTCTCCAATAGTAAACGTTGCTCCATTGACAATCTTGACCTCGAACTGAAATCTTGTCAATCACGCAGTCTTTTCCTCCAGTATTGAGAATTACAATTGCTCCTTGAGCCCAATCGCCTGACGTGTTGTACCAGATGTGCTGTTTTGTTAGATACAAAGATTCTTCTTGAACTCTTGTTGTCGTTATGTTGATGGCGTAGAACGTTACAACTGTTGCGAGCAATACTGAAACGACTAGGATGATTAATGTTGTTACTACCGTGCTTAATGCTCTCTTTTTTCTGAATAGATTCATGATTCTGCATCTCCGTACCTTACGCTTTAGAGATAAAGATGAAAAGGAATGATAAGATGCCTTGTGTGTCACAGACCCTAAGCAATCTAACAATTACTATTTATACAGTCGATTGAAACTTTGAACTTTACGGAAATATTTTAAATAAAGTTTAAACAAGATAATTCGAAATTCTAGCGAACCATTAAAAATACATTGATCATTATTACATGTATATTAAAAAGTGAAATTCAATGAACGCTGTGATGGTTGTCGTCGGCACAAGACCAGAAATCATAAAGATGGCGCCAATAGTCAGAGCATTACATAAGAGTAAAACGCCATCAATTTTCGTCCATTGCGGTCAACACTATGATTACAACATGTCCCAACAATTCATCGAAAACCTTGAACTCCCAAAACCCGATTATGGTTATAGACTCCGAGCATACTCGCAAGGAGCGCAAACCGCACAGATACTAGCTCGCATGGAAAAACTGTTGGAAGTAACTCAACCAAAAATTGTTCTTGTAGAAGGTGACACAAACGGCGTGCTCGCAACAGCCTTAGCCGCAGTCAAGCTTGGAATACCAGTCGGACATGTTGAAGCTGGGTTGAGAAGTTATGACTTGCGTATGCCAGAAGAACATAACAGACGCCTAACAGACCACATGTCCACCTACCTCTTTGCACCCACTAAAACGGCAGAAAGCAATTTGAAAAAAGAAAATGTTTGGGGAAAAACCTTTGTAACTGGAAACACGGTCATAGACGCCGTAATCCAACATTTGCCGATAGCAGAAAAAAAATCGAAGATAATGGAAGCTGTTCACTTCAAGAAATTTGCCTTAGCCACCGCGCACAGAGCAGAAAACGTGGACAATGTTAGAGTTCTTGCAAGTTTCATGGAAGCCTTTGCAGAAGCGCCCATACCGGTTGTTTATCCGATGCATCCACGCACGAAGAAAAGGTTGCGGCAAAACAAAATATACTCAAAAATCCAAAAATCTAGAAACCTGCGGATTCTGCCGCCTCTTGGATATCTGGATTTTCTAGTTTTGATGAAAAACTGTGAAATGATTGTGACGGATTCCGGCGGTATCCAAGAAGAGGCAACCGCACCCAACATACGAAAACCAGTCCTCGTCATTCGCCTTTCCACGGAGAGACCTGAAGCCGTTGAGGCTGGTTTCGCAGAAGTTGTCGGCGTGGAGAAAAGGAAGATAGTAGATGCCATGAACAGATTGCTGACGCGTCAAAAGCAACTACCCATGCAATCTCCGTATGGAGATGGAAGTGCAGCAGAAAAGATTGTTCGTATAATAAAAGAGGAGTTAGAAGCCTAGCTGCTTTCATGATATGTACGTGACTTTCTTATCTTCCTCTTTCTTTACTTCCTCAGCCATCAAGGCTCTCTTTTCTTCAATCTTCTGTAACCGCGTGACCATTTTATCTGCCTTGCCAATCTCATCATCCAATCCGCCTAACTCCACGTTGAAATTGAACATAGCTTGCAGAACTTCCACGACACTTTTGGCTGCCCTAGGATCAGGCAGGTACCCTCGCGTTTCGCCTAGAAGACAAAGCGCATCAGTCTTTTTGAAGTGAGCTAAACCCAAAATCAAGCCGGCTGTGCCAACAATGGGACTTCCAACCGAACCCACCATGGCTTTAGCTTCCACAGCCTTGTTCAAAAGCTCCTGATTAGTCGCAGCCGCAACCACTTTAGGCTTACCCGTGGCTTCCATTCGGTAACCTCCCAACGTGACAATCATCTTTATGTTATGTCGTCCAGCAAAATCCAGTAAGCAGTCAGAAATTTCATATTGCCCTTCAATCGTTTGCGCTTGACTATCTCCCGTGAAGAAAACAAGGTCGTTTCTCCCGTTCCTGTTTTTCCAGAAATAGAACGTTCCACGAAGAAGCCTAACGTTTCCTTTCTTGCTGACGAGCACAAAATATGGAAAATGCGGCGAATACAAGTATGCGAATTTTTCTGCTTTAAGCTGCTTTACCAAATAACGGATGGCAATCTTGCCGACAAGTCCCAGCCCTGGAAGCCCTTCAATCAGTATGGGATTGTTTAAATCGACTTTAGCAAATTCTTTAATGAAGGTTTCCTTCACTCTTTTGACTCTCCCTTCTTAAAGCCATCCTATACTTAAGGTACTTGTCGTCTGGTGAAAACTTTGCAGGATGAGGTACTCGAACCTTTCCCCCGCAGTAAGGACACTCTGTGGTCTTCAGCGTGTATTTTCCACATTTCTCACACTTCCTCAGAAGCCAGACCATCATTTTTCCCTTCTGAAAGTGCCTTGTCCACCGGCTTCATCCACGCTTGAAACAATACTTTGGGCAACTTTTTGCAGAAGGTCTTCTGCACTCTTGTAATTTTCCGCCATAACCTCGACAGCGTATTTGGGAGCAGCAACAACGTAGAAACGGAACTTTCCCTCTTTAGATTTCTCAGTCTTCTTCGCATTCAAGAAAGCTTCTTTAATGATTTTCACGCCGTTCGGTTTTGGGCATCGAAGTTCAACAATGCCCTTCACTTTTACCATGGGCACCCGCATTCTCTCTCTTGCAACTTCAGCAAAGGCAGATGCCAGCTCCTCAGCCACACCAATCTTGGTCAGAACTTCCGTGCCTTCTTTCGCAGCTCTCTCGAAACCTTCATACAAACCGTACTCTTTTTCCACTAGCTCGCCTGCTCTCTTGTAAACCTCGTCAAGAGGCAATTTGATTTTCTCTGCAACATCTCTAAGCAGAGCTTCAGCTTTTCGCTCTTTTTTCCAAGACATCATCTTCTCGATTCTTTCTCTTTTCGTGACTCTTCTCAGAGACAGGTCTATGTGCCCTTTTTCCATGTCAACCCGAAGAACTTTCAAGACGACTTTCTGTCCCTCACGTATAAAATCGCGTATGTTCCTTATCCAAGAAGAAGATATTTCAGAAACGTGCAGCAGCCCCTTCTTGTCGTATTCGTCAAGGTTTGCATAAGCACCGAAGTCAGTAACAGTTTGTACAGTAGCTATTACTAACTCACCGGCTTCTGGCCATTCAGGTTTCTTAGCTGCCATTACGGTGTTCATCCCTTATTCAAAAACCGCAACTATTTCGCCTTTGATCTTTGCTTTTCCACCCGAAGGCTCAGCTAACTCGGTTCCGCAAACGTTGCAGGTGACTCTATTCACAGCGCTGCTGAAAACTATCTGTTCGTTACCACATTTTAGACATTTCACTCTTACGAAACTGCTCCTCGGCTTTGGAATAAGCTCTTCCCACTCACTCATAACAACAACCTCCCATCTTAAGCGATAGCCAATTTTCTTAATCTAATGCCATCCCTATGCCTTTGATAACCGCAAACTTTGCATTTCAGCTTCAAAGTCTGTTTCTTCGTTGTTTTCGCAAATTCCCTTTGAAGCGTGTACTTTTGTCCACCGTAGCCTTTCTTCTCTCGGCTGTGTTGGCGTTCGCCCTTTGCCAAGGCTCTCCGCTTTCCAGCCTTGTAAAGGGAAACCGTGTGAGCTTGATGCTTCTTACATTTCGGACAGTACGTAGTAATTTCTTTAGGAACGTTCATACGAGTCGCCAACAGCTTTGCATAAAGAAAACACACATACTCTTATACTTTTTCAATAACTTTCTTCGACCTAGCAGACAATGTCTACAGAAAACCAAGACTTACCGAATCAAAACAGGCCTAACTAAACCACCCGAACATCCCTTTAGCTTACTTCAATCTTTTCTGCCAAACCTTGCTTAACCAAAATCTGGGCATTTTCAACAGGCAACGACGCAATATCCTCAGCCTTGTAAGGCCCGTAGGCTTGCATGTCAGCGCCAATTATTTCAGGAACATCTTTCAAGAAGCGTAAAGCATCACTCTTATGTTGCGATACAACATCCACGTTTGATACTTGTCCTCTAAGAAGGCTTTTAGCAAAAATTTGATAAGCCTCAAGGATCGGCAGACACCCAGTGCATAGTTTCTCTTCCTCAACGGTTAAGAACTCGGACGGAACCTTCTCACCGCCAACCACTTTTTTGACTAGTTTCTTATAGCGCGCTTGAACTAGTTCACGAAGCATTCGTTTGGCGTTGTACATCTCACATCGAAGAAGTCGGGCTTTAGCCGTTCTTCTATCAATCATACGTCTCTCTTCTCTGAGATGCTTTAGATAATCGGCGACGTTGCGATAAAAGTCTGGAGGCAACGCTTCTAGCTCAACACTTTCAAGCTCTCTTTTCCATATTTCATACAAATCATTATACATTAATTCACAACCTGTGCTCTATCCCTACAGATAAGCAGCACAGCCGCAGCTGTAGGTAATTCAACCTTTTGATTCCTGTAAGGACCAAACATTTCATCACCCAACCTGAACTCGGGTGCATCAGAAACATTAACGGTTGTAGTGCCTTCTTTAAAGGCTATCGCGTCCTTGAATGGATCAAAATCATGTATGGTTGAAACTGGAAACTCGACCTTTAAAAAGCCCGTCTTGCCATGTAAGGTATCAGCCAGCCTGATTAGACGATGAATGTCTGTAGTTACGACGGTGTCTATTTTTGCTGATTGCAACTTGATCACATGCTCAGCTATTTTCCTCCAAGAATCTGGGCCTACTCCTTTAACAAAAGGAACCCGTTTTCCAGTGTTCAAGCTCTTTAAAATGGAGTCTCTGTTGTGCAATAAAGCATTGATAACATTCTTTTTAAGTCCAATATTTCCAAGATTCTCATCTTTTGCGTTAACGATGAAATCTTGTATTCCTTGATTTAGACGTTTAAACCAACCAATATCGTTTTCGAGCGCATCCAAAAAAGAAAGCGTTTCTTTCCTATTTTTTCTCTTCAGGTCATAGGAAGAAACGTCTAAACCTAAGCTAGAAAGGTAATCTACAATTTCCTTGCGTGCAACAGAGTCAAGCGTCTTAACAGCTTCACGTTCAACAGAGACATGGTAACCGCGGTGCCCAGAATAGAAAACGTGCATTTCGTTTTCGGAAAAACCAAAATCTTGTGTTAACATGTCCAAAAGTTTCAGTGTTTCGGCTTTTGCAGAAGCCAAACATTTTTCACAAGGCCATGTGTTCACATTAAACTTTTCACTATCGCACGCGGGGCATTTTTCAGGTGTAACTCCCTTGCCAGAAAAACCGCAACTGCCACAAACCCATTCATCATGAATTTTATCACATGACGTTGGAATATGGTCAGCATCGATGTCGAAGATGAGATCGGCGCCAATCCATCCTTTTCGATCCATCTCAGCTTCAGGAGACTCATAATAAGCAGAGGAATAATATGCGTCCGAAGGGACAGAACTCTGTAAAAACTCCTTCAACTCATCAATCTGCTTAATGCTCTTGTGCCGTTGCATCCAGCCCTCAAACATCGCGAAGCCAAATTCACGTTGTTCCATCTTTGAAATAGAACTTTTGGGAACATAATTTCTGGTGTAGTAATCGCGAAACATTCTCTGGATAAAATTAACTGAGTCCACGTTCACCTAGTTTTAAGAAAGCATCATTCAGCTTTAAACCTTCTTTTCAATGGTTGCAAGCAAGGAGCTAACTGTTAGGACTCGCATTGAATCCTCTCCAGCATTGCATAAACCTCTTTTATAACAGAGGAAATATTAGGTTGGAGGACGAAAGATGAGGATAACGGTCTTCGTTGAGTTCTTTCCTCCGAACCTTGGGAGCGATCGCAGAATCTATGAGATAATGACAAGACTGCCCAAGGAACATGAAATCCATTTTCTGGTTTTTCCGCCATTCCGCATGCTATCTGGCAAGATTTCATCGCCGCAAGATCGCTTCCATCTCCAAGGCAAAGAAATCATTATGAAACAAAAGAACATCACTGCCCACTATTTTCCAGTTTCAGAAACGTTGCTCAAGTTATGGGCAAAGTTCTATCCTTTAGCCTACGTCCTAACCATGTGCTCGCTTTTCTTCAAAACCTTTAAAACATTGAAGAAAACAGACCCAGTAAGAATTATCCTGAATTATCCAAGCGTATACACAGGCCTTCTAGGTCTCATAATCGGCAAGAGACTCTTGCGAAGACGTGTTTTACTTGATTTCAACGATCTTATAGCCCAGTATACTTCACATCTTCTTAATCTTACACCGCAGAATATCATGGCAAAACCGTTTGTTCTAACACAAGATTATATCGTAAGAAACAGCGATAACATCATAGCGCCAACCAACTATCTTAAGGAGTATGCTTCAAAGTTAGGCGTGAAGGATGAAAAGATTAGGGTAATCCCTAACGGCGTTGATACGCGCCTTTTTGACCCTAGAAAATACTCTGCAGAACAGATAAAGTCACAAATGAGATTGAACGGCAAAACAATATGCGCGTACTGTGGAAGGCTAGAGAGCTGGGCTGGAACGAACGTAATCTTGCAGTTGGGCAAGGCCTTTGCGTCAAAGAACCCTGACGCTTCCTTTCTGATTGTCGGCAGTGGGGAAGAAAAAGTTTCTTCTACAAAGAACATTGTCGCCGTTGGCGGAGTTGCTTACGAAAAAGTGCCGGAAATGCTCGCAGTCGCTGATGTTGTTTTGGTTCCATTTCCTGATAACGAAGTGTCTCGGGCTGCTAGCCCGTTAAAGCTTTTTGAAGGAATGGCTATGGGCAAAGCAATCGTCGCAAGTCGAGTGGACGGAATTAAAGAAGTTATTTCCAATCGAGAAAATGGAATGCTGGTTAATCCGAGCGACATTGCTGAATGGACCAAAACTGTAGCCGAGCTTTTGAATAACGGTTTGATGGCAAGGCAACTAGGCGAAAATGCAAGGCTTGCTGCAAGAGAAAAATATGATTGGGAAAAGTTGGCTGAGAAATGCGAAAGAATATTAACGGAGCAGATGTTATCTTGAAATCGTGCTTGGTCAACCATGGACTTTAGTAACTCAAAAGTACTAGTTACTGGCGGCGCAGGATTTATCGGCGCCAACCTTGCGAATCGTCTTCTGAAAGAAGGAGCCACGGTGACGATTTTTGACGATTTTTCAGTTGGAACCAGACGGAACTTGAAGGATATTGCCAATCAAGTAACCGTCGTTAAGGGTGATGTAAGAGATTTTGAAATGGCAAAGAAAGTGATCTTAGGACAGGATTTTGTCTTTCATATGGCGGCTAATGCTTCCGTGCCTATTTCTTCAGAAAACCCGAAATATGATTTTGAAGTCAACGCTATGGGAACGTTGAATGTTCTGGAGGCTTTGCGTGGCTTAGGTTCTTCTATCCCTCTTGTCTTCGCATCCTCAGCGGCGGTCTATGGCGGTCATGGATTAGCGCCTTCTTCGGAAGAAAACCCGCTGAAACCACTATCTCCTTACGGAGCCAGCAAGCTAGCTGCCGAAGCCATGTGCCAAGCTTTCTATCGCACTTATGGTTTGCCGACAATTTGTCTCAGATTTTGCAATGTTTATGGTCCTTTGCAGCGCAAGTACGTCATGTTTGACGTCATGGAAAAACTGCGAAGACAAGAAGATAAACTAGAAATCCTCGGCACAGGCAACCAAGTTCGCGATTTCATATACGTCTCTGACGTCATAGACGCCTGCCTTATGTTAGCAAAAACTCCAGCAGCCTTCGGCAAGGTTTATAATGTTGGAACTGGCGTTGGAACAACCATTAAGGAACTCGTTGATGTTATTCTTGATCTCCTTGGTCTTCAAAACAAGACAAAAGTGTTTTATACTAATAAAAGTTGGACAGGCGATGTTGAGAAGCTCCATGCAGATGTCACAAGAATAAAGAAGCTTGGGTTCCGACCTAAATTTGATCTCAGGACTGGAGTTGCTCGCTTCATAGAATGGTATAAGAATTCGTACCTGCAAGAGCGAAGGGATGCTCAGTGAGAATAGTTCACGTGGCGCCTCGCTTTCCTCCTGCCATCGGTGGGATGGAGAACCATGTTTATGCCGTTTCAACCGAACTGAAGAAACGAGGACACAAAGTCACGGTGATAACTTCTGACGATATAGACGAAAAGGGAAAAGACTCCGTAAGACAAACGGAAGTTATGAACGGAGTAGAAGTTTACCGGCATGCTCTTTTTTTCAGGAAAACAATGCGAGAATACTGGTTTTTGTCAGACATTACAGCGATTCTTAGTAAGTTGAAGCCAGATGTCGTTCACGCACACGGCTACAGATGCTTAAGCTCATGCATTACAGCATACTGGTGTAGGAAGAACAGGATTCCAGTGGTTTTCACACCTCACGGAATTTATCCTCCACGTTCTTTTATCAACCACTTGGTCAAGACTGTTTATGATCACTCCTTCGGAAACCTTCTCTTTAGATCATCAAACAAGATTGTTGCTTTAACAGATCACAACAGACGATTACTCTTGAAACTGGGCGCACCGAAAGACAGGATAATGTTGATCCCAAACGGCGTGAATGTGGACGAGTTCAATAAAACCAAGCAACGCAACAAGAAAAAACCTGAAGAACAGTCTGATGATCCAGTTCTGCTATATGTCGGCAGGATTGACTGGAACAAGGGACTTGAAAGAGTCATCGAAGCGTTGCCCGACTTGAGAAAAAGTTTTGACCACATCAAGTTCTTGATCGTAGGTCCAGACTACGCTGACCACTCAGAGAATCTTTTGGCTTTAGCCAGAGAACTCGGAGTGTCTGAGTCAGTTGTGATGACGGGTGAGGTATCAGAGGAGCAGAAGTCTTTCTATTATTCTGTTGCTGACGCTTTTGTTCTGCCTGCGATATATGAAGGGTTAAGTCTAAGCCTGCTCGAAGCCATGGCCAGTAGTCTGCCTATAGTCGTAACAAAAAATGGGTCGGGAGGCATATTAGTTGATGGTGTCCATGCCTTATTGATGAACGACTGTTCTGCGCAGGAGATTTCTGGTTTAGTAAGCATGATTCTGACAGATCCAAGAGTTGCTGAGAGAATCGGCAAGAACGCGTTCGACTTGGTTTTGAAAGAATTCAGTTGGGGCAGAGTCGTAGATAAGATAGAAGGGTTATATAGCGAAGCTTGTAATGGTAGTTAAAACCTGAAGCGAGGTAGCCATCTAGATGCCAGATATATTGATCGCGCTTGCAGGATTATTGGAATTGGTCGTAGCGCTGATCATACTAGGAGAACCAGTGCGCATCTTTGCCGAAAGAGTTTCCACACTCTTCAAGAACATTAATTTCGTTGAAATCTGCATTCTAGACATCTACTTTGGAGGCCTTGTTCTGTATGCTGTCGCCCTTCCACCTTGGCATCTCTTCAGCACACCGATAATCACTGGTCTGCTGTTTGTTTTCTTGATGGTTACAATTGCTTACCATTGGAAGCTAAAAAAAGTGCATACGACTCAGCAGACCGAAAGGAAAAAAGGAGAAATAATTGAACAGGTTTGTGTTATTGGTTTGTTCTGCTTCCTGCTTTGCCTGCAAGTATTTCCACTAACCTCCTTGCTTTATGGAAGCGTTCGTGATGTATCCCTCCATTCGTTGGTGACTCAAGTAATCATCGAAAACCAATATTTACCTAACACTATGCTGCCGTATTCCTCCGAAGGAATAATCTATCCGGCGGCTGCACATGTCACTTTTGCCTTCACTGCAATCCTGACAGGGTGGGTGGCGCCGCAAGCAATTTTCTACGCTACCCAGTTTTCCGACGCGTTGGCAGTCGTCGCTGCCTATTTTCTAGCAAGAAGGATTACAATGAATCGAACTTTTCACCTTAGCACAGCCTTTGTGTTCACCTTTGTTTTATCATGGCCGCTGTTCGTCACATGGGGGGCTAACCCGTTCGTAGCTGGGTTTCCTTTATTCTTGATCTGCGTAGGACTGCTATCGGCAATGTTCTTCAACCCAAAAGGAAGAAGCTGGAAGGAGTTCATCGTAGTAGGGTTGTTGTTTGGCTACCTAGGCGCAATAATGATATCCTTTCTTCAAACGCTGATGGTGATGGCAATGGTCTGGCTCTTCGTTCAAGTCTTCCGCAAGTTAGCAATCAGGAACAGTCTACTAGGTTTTGCTCTCTTGTTTTCGGTCAGCATTCTTCCTGTGACCCCGTTTATCTACAGGTTCATTAGCTATTATCCATATCCTGGTCACAATCTCGGCCTGCCTGCAGATTTCATAGGCTACAGTGCGGTTCAGCAATCGTTCGTACAGGGCATCCAATGGGCGATTGGAAATTTGGCTTCCTACCCCCTTCTTGTGTTTGAAATGCTGTCAATCTGTATGCTTAGTCCGATACTGTTCTTCTGCATCGAAAAGGAGAGAAGACTAGGTCGCCCTTCCTTGATGGCATTGCTTGTTGTTGCGTCAAGCACTATATTGAGCCTCGTTGCGTTTTTGCTTCCGCCAGACTTCACTATCGTCTCATGGGGACACCAGGGAATCATACTTGCTGTAGGACTATCATTACTTGTAGTTCTCTTTGGCCATCATCTGCCTGCCTTCTTGCACAGAATCGGCAAGTTTCTGAAACACGAACACAAGAAGCCTCAGGCTATCATGGTGATCTCTGTTCTTCTGATTTCTGCAATCTATGCTCCGTTTGTATATGCGCGGACATTTCTCGATCCTTGGACTCTTAAGGGTGCTTACAGCATGTTTGCTGTGACATCGATGCAGGACAACGAGTTGATGTTTTGGATGAGAGAGAATCTAACCAAAGACGCGGTGATTCTGGTGAACCCGAATGATCCTGGTTTATTCATACCTTCGATCTCTCAGAGGAAAACTGTTTTCACCACCACTGGAAGTCAGCTTTCTCGCAGTTACCAGAAGCTTTGCGATTCACTCTCTAACGAAACACTCGATTCAGCATCCTATGATGTTATGAAGAGCTTCAACATAACTCACGTGTACGTAGGATCAACCGCAACGTATTTTTGGGTGAAAGATTACAGATGGCTCCCGCAGTTATTTTTGGGTAACCCGAATTTTGAATTAGTGAAAAGAGTAGGTGATGCTTGCCTTTTCAAAGTCTTGTACAAGAATCCGTCGTTAGTTTTTCAAGACGATTTTGAGCATGAAAGTTGGGACGATTATGAGTGGAGTAGTGGCCACGATGGTAATGGCATGGGCAACGTCACTCTAGTAGAGAATTTTGGAAATCATTCGCAGAAATGTTTGAAGATAACTGCTCAGGCCATGTACACAATATGGGCACAAAACTATGCCCAGTACGTGCAAAGACAGGTCTTTGTGCCAAATTATTCGGATGTTACGCTGTCTTTCGACTATAACGCAACTGAAGGTTTTCATAGTACAGATGCTTTTGCAGTGATCGTTTCAGATATTAGCCGTAACCACTCATTAGTCTTGACTACCCCTAACGGTATCTTTGCAAACTACACTAACAGCATATTGTTAGATAAGACTGAAGGACATTGCGAGTTGTCAGGTTTAAACAGCCTGAGCGCCTTATGGCTTGAAAGATTCCATTCAACCTTTCCCACATCATTCTATCTCGAGTTTGTGAACTATGACCATGACGGAATGAAGAACATCGTCTACGTCGATAATGTCAAAGTCACCGCGTAGCGATTGAATCTTGAATATGCTGAGGACAACTGGATGAGAATGACCCAAGAAAAGCCCAAGGTTTCAGTCGTTGTGCCCACTTATAACTCGGAAAGAATCCTTTCGGAATGTTTAAAGAGTGTACAAAACCAAAGCTATCCTTACCATGAGATTATGGTAGTCGACAACTTTAGCCATGACAACACAGTAAATGTAGCAAAGAGCTTTGGGGCTATCATAATACAGCGAAAGTGCAATCCGGCAGCGGCGCGAAACGTTGCCGTAGCCAGTTCAACAGGTCAATACATACTTTCTTTGGATTCAGATCAAGTTTTGTCAGCAGGTGTGATCGAAGAATGTGTTGAAAAATCCGCAGTTGCTGGTGCTGGAATGGTAAGGATTCCTGAAGTGTTTGTTGGGAAAGGTTTCTGGAGCCGTTGTTCTGCCGTTTGGAAGAATTCCTTTGAAAAAGTTGAACATGCCTATTGGCATAGGCGGAACATACTTCGCGGCGAACCACGTTTTTTCATAAAAGAGCAAATAATCCAAGCAGGAATGTTTGACGAAAGACTCCTTTGGGGTGAAGACTACGACCTTTATGAAAGAATGAAAAAAATGGGAATCAAGGAAGCGACGTGCGAACCTGAAATCTATCACTTCGAACCTACATCGATTGGAAAGATATTATCGAAACTCTTCCTCTATGGGAAATCATTGCAGGATTTCAGACAAAACACTGGACGCCGCGTTTTTTCACCACTGCTCTATCATTCATCGTTAACTCTTATTATTGTCATTAGAGATTACTGGAAATCTCCAGCTATTATTATGGGCTGCATCATTCTTCTGTTGCTGAAAACTTATTATTTAACGATTGGTTTGTTAGCGAGTTTGCTGAATAACAAGCCGAAGAAGTGAATGACAAACCCTCAATAGTTTCCACTTTCGGACAAGGTTTTTGACACAGCTCGGTAAAACTTACTCATAAAGTGCTAGCTCATATCAAAAAGTGAGTTTTACACTGCTATGAACTATCAGCCTCTCGATACATAAAACATGGATAGTGCACTGTTTTTTCTCTTCCAAAGTCTCTTGACTCTAACAAGAACGCGACAAAAACGAATCCAAAATGCAGGGTTAGACTTCTCATGCCGTATTTCGATTTCTGGTTCTTGCCCAAAGCATTTGGCTCCCCATAATCAGCAGAGGGTAAGAAACTATCCACGTGATAGAATACAATGAACCATATATGTCGTGAAAAGCCATATAGTCACCATGGTTAATGGCAATTACGAAAATGGTGACTATTCTCAGAACATTGATGAAATACGTGACTACAAATCCAAGCACAAAATAAGCTACTCTCTGTTTCCAAGAAAAATGACTATTCCTTAGAAACAGTAAAATAACAACTGTATAAATCAAAAGACTTTCCACACCAGAACATGGCCAAGCTATACTAGCACCAAAGCTCCCCTGAGATCCCCAAGCAATTAAGTTGGGCATGCCGTTCTGTGTGGCACCCCACGCTGTGTTATAACCCAGCAAACCCAGAACCCTTGCTGCAAGCGTCGCCGTTGTCGGGACAATAATCTGGAAAGGACTGAAACTGCCTTGAGGAAAAAGATTGTCTATCTCGTATATAGTTCCAATTATCCCGAGAAAAGATGCGGATATTAGAAGATTCTTTAATCCATTTGCTCCGAATTCCAGCAAGACTATTAGAGTGAAAAACACTGCAAAGACCAGATATTCCAGTGGAAGAAACATCACGTCCGATAGAGTTTCACTTCTGATTGCGATTAGCCCATAAGAATTGGCAACCACAACGTATATTGTGGGCAGTAAAACCGCCAAAAAGAGAGCAAGAGTGCGCACTGATTTCACCCTCGTCAACTTGTTTTCAAGTTTTTCCCATCCCAGAATAAGTTCTAGCGAAAGGAGCCACAGGAAGAACATGTAGAACATTCTGCCTTTCCAGGTCTTCTCAAAGACTGCAGGAGCCCAAAAATACAATATTATAAACGGAATTACGAATGAAAGAACGGGTAAAGACATCTTGAAGAAGTTGGCGTATCTCTCATACTTTTGAGGACTGCTTTGCATACATGAGTTCTCCAAGCGCTTCAGTCTTTAGAGCAAGTGCCTGATAGGCAGAGTAAGTGTTATTCAGGGATAATAGTTTTCTGCCAGATCTTAGCAGGATTATTGCTGCAAGCGAAAAAACAGTTGGTGTTGACGGCGCCGTGATAAATCCCCGCAAAGCAGATGCGTGGCTTAAATAGCCCAAAAATCAAAAAGAAAAATACCATTTGGGGAACACATACGCGCACTGATTTACTTTGAAGATCATGGAAACTTAAATTTTTAGAAAAACATATGAAATAAATTGCTTAATCTCATTGGCGGCTAGTTTCGATTTTCCTTTTTTCCTGTTTGTGAACGTTATTGGAATTTCTCTTATCCTGAACTCTCGTAAATGCGCTTGCCTAATGGTTTCTATCTGTATTTCATATGTTTGACTGTGCAAATTGCCCAAAATACTTTTTACCAAACTTGTTGAGTAGCATCGCATACCGCTGGTATAATCACTTATTTTTGCTCTTACTCGCAAAGATGCTACGAAGTTAGCCACTTTACTTATTGCGCGGCGCATAATGCTCCAGTCTACCGTTTTGCCTTGAAAGCAATATCTGCTTCCGATGACTAAGTCGCATTTATTTTCTAATGCAGAAACCAAACGAATGATATCTTTAGGATTGTGTGAATAGTCTGCGTCCATTGTAATTATGCATTCTGGAGGGTTTTTAAATGATAAGAACGTTCTGAACCCGTCTGTTATTGCAGTTCCAAGCCCCAATTTTTGAGGCCTTACCATGAGAAGGATGTTCGGGAATTTCATCTGAAGCTTTCGAACAATGTCTATTGTGCCGTCGAAGCTAGAATCATCTATAACCAAAATCGACAGGCGGAGGTTTAGGCTTTCAATTTCGGTGACTAGTTTTTCGATGTTTGCGGCTTCACAATAGGTTGGTAGAACTACGCCTACTTCAGATTTAATGCTTAGGTTTCCTTCGACGAAACCGTGAAAATCGTCTGTAAAACTCAAACACAAGCTTCCTAGTTTCGTCTCCGTATCTGGATCTGTTGTGCAAGGGGCTTGAGTGTTCGTCGTAGTGCTTACCGCCTAAGTAGTGTTCAGTAATCCTTTCCTTACTATATAAAGTCTATTGTTATTCAATCCATTTTCACCAAAAATTTAAGCTGTTTGAATCTTTCTGATTTTCCTTCGATAGTAGCCTAATGGATGACGCGTACTTTTGCATAATTCGTCAGGGTTGGTGCAGACGCTGTGAGTTTTTAGAGTGTCGCATTTGGGCGGGGTGTACGTGGTTCTTGAGCCTTTCGTTCCTGCGATGTGTTCGACTTGGTAGCGGGTCATTCTTTCGTTGAAGTCGGAGAAGCTTTTGAACAGCTCGATGACGGTTTCTGTTGGCATTCCGATGTTTATGAGGAAGGAGGTCAGTGTGAAGCGTCCTATGTGGGACAGGTGGTGTCCAGAAGTGAATGATTGGTACAGTGCTTGTATGCATGGTGGGAATGCTTCTTGGATTATGGTTTTGGGGAACCCTTCTATTTCGGTTTCGCCGATTTTTTCTTTTGAGAGTTTTTTTATTTGTTCGGATATTTCCATTATTTTAGGCGGCAGTTTGGGGGTGTCTTTTGTTTCCTGTCTTTTTTCGATGTATTTGCGGACCTCTTCGCTGAGCAGTCTTGCGGTTTCGTTTCTTGAGAGATACACGTTTCCGTTTGTTAGGGGGCGGTTTACGAGTTTCCATTTTTTCTCGCGTAAGTTTGTCGTGTTTCTCAGGTAGTCGACGAAGTTTAATGTGAATTCGAAGGGTGATTCTGGGTTTTCGATCGGTTTGAGTTGCCATGCGAAGTTTTGTGCTATGATTTGAAGTCTTTCTTTAGGTTCGAGTTTTAGGTCTTCAAACGTTTGTTTTGCTTCGGCGAGGGCGTATCTTTTTTTGATGAAGGAATTTTCTGTTGCGATTGTAAGCATTATTGCCACGGGGAAAGATAGGATTTCGAAGTCTTCATCGTGTGGTTTTCTGCTTACAAGAGTGTACAGTATTGCTTCTTCAAGCCTTTCTTGTGCGCGCTGAAGAACTTTTGTGAATTCGGGGTTTTCGAGGTCTTCAATTTTAAAATCTAGCTTTCTCACGTACTCTGTGGTTTCTTTGAGAAAAGGATATTTGGCTAGGTCGTTTTTGGCGAATCTGACGGTTGCCCGTTGCATTGTGGTGTTCACGTTATTCGGTTTCGATTCTTGGGGCGAGGTAGAATGTTAGTTTTCCTTCTTTTGTTTGTTGGAAGTCTAGTTTTATGGGCATGTCTGATGAGAATTCTAGTGTGCTTATGTCGGATGTTGCGGATGCGGCTTTTATGATTTCGCTCAGGTAGCTTAGGCTGAACGTTGCTTTTGCGGGTTCTTTGGCTTCGAGGTCGAGGATGGTGTCGCTTCCTTTTAGGAGGGAGATTTCTGCGCCCATGAGGTCGCCTGTGGCGTTGAAGACAAGTTTTTCTGCGTCGGCTTCGATGCGTACGTGGTCGCTTACGAGTTGTGCGTCTTCTATTGCTTGGCTTAGTCCGTTTGTGGTGGCTTTGATCTTGACGTTGAAGGTTAGTTTGGGTGTGGGTACTTCTTCTTCTGAGGCTTCGAGGGTGGGCATGGTGAAGTTGCGTGAGTACTTTCCGGCTATTTTTACTTGTAGGCGTCCGGTTTTTTCGTCGAGCGCGAGTTCTACGGTTTCGTCTTTGCCGGCTCTTTTGAGGAGTTTTAGGAGTTCAGTTATGTTTATGCACATTTTTGTGGGTTCAGTGGATTGGTATTCTTCGAAGACGGTTTTGGGCCATTCGAAGTCGACCATGGCGACGCGTGAGGGGTCCATGGCTCGGAGTTTTATGCCTTCGGGGTCAAGTTTGAAGGTGGCTTCGTCTACGAGTATGGATATGCTTGTTATCATGTCTCTGAGGAGTTTGGCGTCTGCGACTTTGAGTTTGAACATGTTGTGGTTCTCCTTTTGTATTGGATATGTGGTGTGGGTATTAAAATGCTTTACACATATTAAGCTTAAGCTTTGGGAAGGGCATTATGAGGGATGAGATGGCGTAGAACGTGGGCGGTGAGGCTTTTTGCATGTTTTATTAGCGTGTTGAACAGTCAATATAGCCTACCCCTTCTTAATTTCTGCAGCTTGACTGTCGAGTTTTCGATGTTGGCTTAGTGTGCAAAACAGGCAATACGGACCTACCCTACCACAGGTTTCTGCAAAGAATTTCTAATAGGCTCCAAATATGGTTTGGGTTTTGTTTTATTCCTCCATTGTGCTAGTGTGTATGGTTACTTGGTTTTAGGCGGATTTTTTTCTCAGAATGTCTTTGATCATTTCGATTCTTGCCTTCTCTTCCCACGCCGTCTGCCTCTGCACTTCTTCCTTTATCCTTCTCTCCTCGTCTTGCTGTAAGCCGAGAAGGTGTTCTTCGATGGTTTTGTTGGTTTCTTCTATGATTCTTTCAACCCATCCCAGCTTACTCTCAAACTCATCCGCAGGCGTCACAAGTCTAAGCTTGTTACCAATCACGAAGACCTTCCGATCCCACAAGTGCCTGCTCGACTTCCACTTCTGCTCAAAAACGTCCTGCCAAACATGATCTGGCGTAGCATCCAACGGAAGATCAACCAAGAAAGCGTTAACAAAATAGGAATCCTGCTGAATGTTAATCTGATCCACGTTAAAGGGCTTCAAAAGGTTAACTTTCCTAGATACTTCCGCCATAAACAGACCCAAAAAAGCTATTATGCTCGTCTAACCTTAAAAAACCTACGGCAAAAAACTGCCACCCAAACAAACACGGAAAATGTTAATTCCACAGAATCAGATTGCTCAACTGTATTCTCTGAATGTGTAGTTGCATTTCGTGCAACGCAAAAACTGCGTCGAAGACTCGTCAGCCCCACGAGTTTGCACTTGCCAAACATAAGCCACATTATTCCCACACTTCGGACACTCAACACGCACCGTGGGCAACGTCCGCAGCTTCTGCTCCTCCTTCCCAATCACAGCCACAAGCTCCTGCGGCTTATGCTCAATAACCTTAGCCACCTTCGGCTCAACCTTCTTACCCGCCGCATGCTTCCTGTAACCGCACTTCGGACAAACAAACGCCATCGAAGATTCATTCTTAGACTTTCCTTTCTTAGGAACCAGACGCGAACCACATTTCGGACAAAATTCCATAACTTCGAACTCCGCTGTCCGTTCATTCTCCCTTAACATTGTCTCTTTTAAACTTTACCATGCTCAAATCAATATCACAATTAAGTTGCACTGACGCCTGAAGCCACAAGATGCGCCACACGCAAAGCCTCAGGAACATTGCTCCGAGTGGAAGTCAACCGCAAAATCCTAACCGCATCCTTCACGGAAACGCCGAAAACCTGCATGAACACCTTCGCATCCTTGCTTCTAGTCGTCACCTCGAAGGTTTCCCCAGCATTCACCATAGCCCTCCAACGCTCCTCGCTCTTTGGCAAGTTCTTCAGAGCTGCCCGGACCTTCTTAATGTTCGGCTTTTCACAAGTAACAGCGATAACAGGAAGCCCAGTCTTCATGCTAAGTTCTTTAACGTCAACCACGTTGAAACCCGCAAACGTAATCCCATAGAGCATAATCACCCTCAACTGCTTACGATGAGGCGAACCAACGATCATCGAAGCAATATTTTCGGTGGCATCAAACCCATCTACCTTCACCCGCGTATGCAGGACACCATCCAACCAGTAACCACCCCGAAAAACCACCCCGACAACGATCACGGAACCCTTCGACCTAGGCGTAAACGCCCCATCATCAACGCCTATAACACGAATCTCAGACTTGACAACCCGAAAACTCTTACAAGCCAAAGCCTACACCTCACGCCGTCAATCAAAATATGAGGAAAAAGATGTTATAAGCCTAGCGAACAATAACGAAACAAGGCGAGGCGCACGGTTTTGAAGAATTATCCCGCAACATCCAAATTCATGAAAACCTACCGAAACCTAACAGAAGTACTGACCGACCACAAGCTGGCATCCCTCGGAGACGCTTACGTAAACTTTGCCTACTCACTTGCCCTCTCGAACAAGAAAAGCCAACCCTCAGGAGCCAAACTCAAAGGAACCGCACTCGCCGAAGCCTTGAAAAGAGCGGGATTAAGAAGCCACATGCCATCAAGAATGACAAGCCATATGCTTGCTGACGCCGCAGAAGCCTTGATAGTCTACGCTTGGCTAAACAACCACATTGCCTTAGAAGAAACCGTAACAACAATAGAGAAAAAAGACAACTTGATTGACAGCTTGACTCAACTACTCGAGAAAATAAAAAACAGAATCAAGTTTTCTTGAGAGCCTTTTCAAATTCTTTGCCGAATTCCTTATTCATTTCACGCGTAGCTTCCACGGCTCTCCGCAACACTGTTTCAGGTCTCGTTCCACTCTTCGTCCGAACATAGATGACGGGGTTTGACGCTAGAGGATGTGGAACCTCATAACCCGCCAAGTCAGTAGTCTCATCCTCCACAAGCCTCTTCTGCAACAAGTTGCACAAAGTATGCCCTGCACCCTCAACTTCTATCTTAAGTTCGCTCGCAGTTTTCTTCAACACCTTTACCTGCACTTACATCACCTTCTTCACATTACTAGATTGTTCCTTTCCCATAATCCGCCGCCGTCTTGCGATTTTCAAACCTTCCGCAGCGCGGACAATGCATACCTTGCCGCTTCTGCTCCAGACCATGCCCACAATTAGAACAGAAACCGTAAACCACGCCGAGGTCTTTATCCTGCGTGGCTAAGTGGTAAGTCCTGTTCTTTTCACTGATCACCTTGGCCCTTATAATGTCGCCGGGTTTGCAGACATCGAACATTGACTCAACAAACCTCATCTGCACGTCAGAAACGTGAAGGACGCCGTTGAAGAAGCCTGAAATCTGCTTCTTGTCTACCTGCGAAATCCGCACACCTGCACTCTGGGGTTGAACGTTTGAAACTTGACCCACAACGATGCTTCCAACTTTTGGAACCTTCTGCCCATGATCCAACGGAAAAACTGAAACCCGCTTATGCATGAAATCAATCAAAGCATGCCCAACAGTCTTAGAGTAGATGATTCCGTTTCTGACGTATGTTCCACTGTCTGGAGTAAATTCTTCGATGACGCCTAGACGTTCGCCAGGCACTACAAGCTGACCTGATTTCTGTTCAGATGACTTTGCACTCATTCGAATTCACTTTTTATCCATGTAAATCCATACAGTTAAACGATTACACTTTGTGAAACGTAAGCGTTCACTAAATGGATATATCTGTACTTTCTAGCCTATCAATAAACCTTTTGATTCGACAACACGACAAAACAAACCAAAGTCAAATCACGTTAACGTTTTCTCTTTATGACGTACAAGTCAACTGCGAATTCGTGTTTCCTTTTCGTGTGAAAACTGAACATGCGCGGAATCGACATTACCATTGGATAAACTGTTTGAATTTCTCCACCATGTTCTTCAATAAAGCTCTTCAGAAAAACTGGGGGAGATACAGACATCATGACGGTTTTACCTGTCCTCGATTTGATAAAAGAAGCTGTCTCACGACGTGAACTCTTATGAAGCGAATAGACCACTTTGCCGCTTTCCAAAGCTTTCTCTAGAAAAACCCTGTCAGCACCACGTTTCTGAACACCAAAAGGAGGATTTTGCAGAACAGTGTCAAATTTTCCATGAACAACACTAACGTCAGCCGCAACCCATTGTATCTTCTCTTTCAGACCAGTTTTCACCGAATTCTTGAAAGCCATTTCCACAGCGTCTTTATCCACGTCTACGCCTACCACCCGTTTTGCACCCAAGAAGGCAGCCCCCAAAGCTAACTTGCCTGTGCCGCAGCCCAAATCCAGAACAGATTTGCCAACAATATCGTCGTTAACGTATGCAGCGATGTAGAGCATCGTCGCTGCAACATCAGTCGGAGTCATGTACTGTTCAAGACTTGGCTTAGGAGACGGATGCGGCTCGATTTGCTGGAGCAAACACTCCAAGTCTAGCTTTCTAACAAGCCTCTTTTGCATAGTTCTTCCCAAGACAACACTCCAATAACCACTAAAGCCTCGTTAACCGTCAAAACAGGCTTATTAAACCTTGAAGCATCATCAACCGATATCCTCGGACAAGCCGTGTTCACATAAGCATCAACCATCGGAAACTCCATAAGCATTTCAGGAGTAACTTCTTCAGAAACAAACACAAAAGCCGCCTTCCCCTTCTCTTCAAGCTTCTGCTTCACCTCTAACGCTTCCTCAAACCTTTTCTGACCAGGCTTCAACCCCACTAAGACCGCGAAGACCGATGCTTTCTTGGCTTCTTCAATGCTTGCCCAACGCTGCTTAACAATTTTTCCAGCTTCATCATCAATCGAGTACGCTCGTTTTTCATAAGGGTCAGCAATAATTGTTGGCTTCGATGTAGACAGAGCCACGCCTAACGCATGAAATTGTCCACCGCCGATGAAGAGGAAGGCTTCAACATCTTTTGCTATTGATTTGGCATTGCTGTAATTACAGCCAACAACCTGCCCAGCATAGCTCAAGCGCCCAGCATCGCCTATCACGACTGTTTTTCCCACCCTAGTGAGCATTTCTCTCACTCCGTCAAGAGTTTGCACGTGTTGAACGGTGGTTGCTAAACCTATCTTATGCCATTTCTCCAGCATCGGCAAGGCTTTTTCAACAGCGTCATCCACCTTCACGGTTGCTCGAGCTTCAACGTAAACCGTGGGCACACGCTCATATTTGACCATCTTTGAATGCCCATAGTGTATGGTTAAATCCACGCCTAGATTTTCAGCATCAGTCGTTGCCAGATCGCAAGCCCCATAGCATGGATCAGCAGAAACTATCGGTAAAGCACCAGACTTTTCAACAATCTTCGCCAAATGCACCGCTTCAGACTTTAAGCCCTCGGGAAGTTGGATTAGAACACGTTTTGCCCCAAGTTTGAGTATTTCTTGCTTCACTCTTTCCTCTTCTAAATCAAATTGCTTCATGCAAACACTCTTCAGAGCATTACAGAAACCGTGGACATTTCAAGAGAGAAACATTGGCTTTATGATTCTACTGTCCATTCCCAATCTTGCTTCGGCCTATGGATAGGACGACCAAGAGCTCTTTCCTGCTGTTCAGCCAATTGTTCAAGAATCAACTTACGTTCTATACTTGCAACAAGCTTCTTAGTAGCAAACACCGCGTCTGCGTTCACTGAAATGCTGTCAATGCCAGTTCTAACGAGGAATTCGGCGAAGTCAGGCAGGTTTGACGGACCCTCTCCGCATATAGAAACCGTGCATCCATTTTCGTGAGCCACTTTGATGAGGTGCGCAATTATCCTTTGTACAGCGTGGTCTCTTTCGTCGAAGTAACCCATTTGCCCCAGTCGCTCAGAGTCTCGATCAATCATAAGAATGCCTTGAGTCAGGTCGTTTGAGCCTATGGAGAAGCCGTCACAGAGCTTTGAAAACTCGTCGGCAAGTATGACAATTGAAGGTGTTTCAGCCATGAACCAGATTTTGAAGTCTCTCGACCTTTCTAAGCCTTCTTCACGCATTATCGCTAAACACTTTTCAGCTTCCCACACCGTACGCACAACAGGAAGCATAACCCAAACGTTCTTGAGACCCCATTCTCTGCGGCACTTTTGGATAGCTTGGCACTCAAGTCTAAAAGCTTTCTCATACCATTCACTTATGTATCGACTGCATCCTCTCCAGCCGAGCATTGGGTTGGCTTCAACAATCTCGTATTTGTCGCCGCCTTTCAGCTCACGGTACTCGTTGGTTTTGAAGTCGCTGAAACGGACAACAACTGGACGCGGCTGTATTGTCCTTGCCACAGTTGCAATTCCCTCAGCAAGTTTGTCCACAAATCTTTGCCCCTGTCCAGTTTCCACAAAATGCATGGGGTGTTCGCCTATGTAGCTGGCTAGAATGAACTCTGTTCGCATCAAGCCTATGCCTTCAAAAGGCAGGTCCTGATAGTCTTGAATCTTTTCGGGAACGCCTAAGTTCATGTAAATCTTGGTTGCGGTCACGGGCACAGACTGGAACATGCCACCTGAAAATGCGTACCCTGTTGTTGCGTTTGGAGCTTGCGGTGCAAGCTGCTCTGCCGCTGTGCGCAGTATACCTTCGTAGACGATACCGCTCTTCGAATCCACAGTGTACTCTTTTCCAGTAACCATGAGTTTACTGGCGTTTTCCGTTCCCACAACGCACGGTATGCCTAGCTCTCGGCTTACGATAGCCGCATGACAGGTCACACCGCCTTTATCAGTAACTATGCCGCCTGCAAGCTTCATAAAAGGCACGTAATCAGGGTTAGTCATGTCTGTAACTAGGATGTCGCCTTTCCGCATAATTTTTGAGGCTTCTTCTGGTCCCGAGACAACCTTTGCCTCGCCAATGCCATAGCCTCTCTTGCCTGCAGCAATTCCCTTAACAGCAACTTTCAACATTTCAGCAGGTTTTGCTCCTTCAAATTCTACCTTAGCCAGTGTTTCCTCAGATTTTTGGCTCCAAACTGTTTCAGGTCTCGATTGCACTATGAACACGTTACTTGGAAAGGGCAAATCGCGGTCAATGGCCCATTCAATATCTTGAGGTTTCCCGTAGTGCTGCTCAATGCGATTGGCTAGTTCCAAAAGCATGGCAATTTCCTCGTCATTAACGCAAGGCTGTTCTTGTTTATCAGCTGGCACATCGGCATGAACGGTCTTGCCGGTGTTCGGGTCTCGAACATACTGAATTGTTTTCTTCGCTAGGTGCCTCTCGATTATTTTTGAAGACTTCTTATCCACGACAAAGTCGTCGGGCGTAACGGAACCAGAAACGACGGCTTCGCCTAATCCGTAATTGCCCTCGATAACTATCTGGGAAAGATCACCTGTTACTGGGTTAATCGTAAACATGACGCCGGCTGCACTGGAATTGACCATTTTCTGAACGCCAACGCTAATGAAGACTTTCTCATGGGCAAAACCTTTCTCAATGCGATAGAATATTGCCCGTGGCGTGAAAAGGCTGGACCAGCATTTAATGGTATTTTCAACAACTTCGTTGCCGCCTCTGACGTTCAGAAATGTTTCTTGCTGACCTGCAAAAGACGCATCAGCAAGGTCTTCAGCTGTCGCGCTTGATCTAACAGCCACAAACGCATCTTTCAAATTGAGCTTTTTGCACAATTCGTCATACGCTGTTCTGATTGCGTTCTCAATGTCTTTTGGCATAGGCGTTGACTCGATTATTTCGCGAATTCTTTTGGAAGCTATTTCAAACTGTTTCGAATCATCCAGGTTCGTTACGGTTTCTTTTATGATCTCGTAAATCTTAGCGGATATGCCGGTTTCTTCAATGAATTTCTTGTAAGAATAAGCCGTTATCGCAAACCCAGGCGGAACCGGTATTCCCGCATTCATCATTTCGCCAAGGTTCGCGTTCTTGCCTCCTACTGATGGGATGTCAGTTTTTCTCAAGTTTTCGAACCACAGAACTAGGTCAGTTTTCATTTCAAGCAATTGGTTTCACCTCTTCTGGCGGTGTATTTGGCTGGATTCTCTCAATGACCACTCTACAGGGTATGGGAAGCTTGGCGCCACCATTCTTCAAAGAACTCTTGGCAAGCTCGACGCTACCAGCGTTAACTCTGACAGTAATTATTGTCTGATTAGCTTTTATGCGCGCAGCCGTTCCAACGGGTTTCCCGAAGGACCTGCGCATACCATCTTGAAGACGATCAGCGTGAGCACCAAAAATCATCTTGTTCTCCCGCAGGATAGTGTGCGGGTAAGGATGAACGTGTAAGTAGTAATTGTTTACAAGTTTCTCCATCAAGCCACGGTTTGTGGCGACGCGTGCCGCTTCGAGGGCACTGTGGCGAATCTGAGCTTTTTCCAAAGCAATAAGCTTACCTTCATATTCAAACTTGGTTTTGGTATCGCCCATCGTGAACTTGTTTATCTTGGGCGGCGGGAAGCCTTTCACGAACTCTTTTCTCGTGTAGGACTGCCCCTTGACAGCTCTATAATTTTTCGAACGCATACGCATCCCCTTCTGCATACCTATGCCGAATATTTAAACAATTTGTTGATGTTGTCTTTTTGATTAATGTTATGAATTTCAAGTTAAACTTGAGAATTAAGATACGAAATTCAATCTGCTTTCACGGTTGCAGCCGTTTGTTCTTGAACCACACCTTCGCAAGCTCATCATAGTTAACAAAAACCTTCTTCAGAATAGGAATGTACATCTGCATTTCTTCATCAGTCAAATACTGAAACTGATACTCTCCATCATAGGGTGCCGGCGCACCTTCACGCGTTACAAACTCTACATGCATAAACGGATCACCACGCTTAATCGTTATAGGACGACGGTCGTTGCTCAAGTTCACAAGCTCCAACGCAAGTCTGCCGACAAAACCGCTGTGCACTTTTGCCGCGTTCAAGAAGGACAAGCCCATCCTTCCATACTTGCTTTTGGCTGTCAAATGAGCCACAAAATTCGGCGGTGTAAAGACGATTTCGTAGGTTATCAGGTTTTTATGCTCCAGATAGTTGAGAGTTGTCTCCTCCTTGACTGTTAAAATGTAGCCGTCTCCGTCAAGCAAGTTATGGTCGAACGGGTATACACACTTGTAATCGTCAATCAATTCTTTCAGTTTATCCTTGCCCAACACACACATCCACGCGAACCTCCAATGCTTTTCTAGCAATACGAAGCTTTCATGTTATATACTTTTTCAACAGAACAGATGAAAAGGAAGAGACTCTGATGAAATGCAGTTGTTGTGAAAAAGACGCGGTCTACAAGTGTAGTGTTTGCGGAAAACTGGTTTGCTCAGAGCATACGAAGCTGCGGACAGTTTGCCCGTCCTGCAGTAAGAAACACACTCTAAGATTCAATATAAGTAAAATAACACCAAATGATAAAGCGAAAATTCGAGAGTTTGTCAAACGTTTTTGGGGAGAAGAGGAACAACTAACTTTCAACCGAAAATTCATGGTTCCTGAGCTGCCTGCATATGCGGCAAAGATTGGAAAAGAAATCGCAGGATTTGTGTCGTTCACGGAAATGGATGACGCACTAATAATTGCGGCTTTGGGCACGTTGCCTCAGTTTCAAAATGCAGGTGTTGGACGAAGCTTGATTGAAAAAATTGAAGCTGAAGCTAGAAGGCGTAAGAAAACGAGGCTGCTGGTTTCAACCTCGAACGATGATCTGCCAGCACTCGCATTCTACCAGCTACTCGGCTTCCAAATCTATGAAGTGAAGCCCAACGTCATAGTGGAAAAACATGGCAGAGTACAGGAAGGCATGGGCGGATTGCCGGTAAGAGACGAAATTAGGCTAAGGAAAAACCTCAACTAGGCTAAACAGCATGTTTGCGTCTTATTTCATCTAAAGTGTCTTTAGCCTTTGAGTATTTGCTGAACAGACTGGAAAGTTTGTCACATGGGTAATCGGAGCAAAAGGCGCAGTTTTTGACCTTTCGCTCTTTTCCACACTTCCTTATTCCACAAAGGCTGCAATAATAGAAAACTCGGGCGCCCTCACTCACGCAGCCGCCACAGTTAATGTCCTCTGGCTTGTAAGGTTGCCCATTAGGTCTGTGTTCTTCACCGTATTGTCTGTTGAAAAGCTCAGCTATCTTCTTTCTTTCAGCACCGTTGTCCTTTTTAGTGGCCACTAAGACAGGACATTCAGAACAGATTATTCCGCAATATCCTACAATCTTCTCCATACAAACAACCAATACACATTAGTTGAACATGTAAATTAACTTAACCATTCCGCCTCAACAAGCACTATTGACTCAAAAAAAGGCAAATCACACTTTGCAACAACGCTTGCTTTCAAACCACATTTCTCAAACCTTCGCAAAGTCTCATCAACATCCGACAGCGTAGATTGCATCAACAAAACACGCCCTGCTCGCTTCAGATACCTAGGCAAATCATTGATAAAACGGTCAATAACTTGCCGCCCACTTACTCCGCCTACCCAAGCATGCTCAAGCCACGAATCTTTTTCTGCATACTCCACGGGCAAGTAGGGAGCGTTGAACAGAATCAAATCAAACATTTTTCCTTTTTTTATCGCCGCAAACAGGTCTGTTTGCAAAAAGAACATTTTGCTTTTGACATGATTCATTTTTGCATTTTCCATCGCACAACGAACCGCGTAAGGGTTTATGTCAACTGCAAGAACCCGTGAAGCTTTCTTCGCCGCGACTATGCCGAGCAAGCCGCATCCAGTGCCAACATCAACTACAACGTCTCCATCGTTTGCTGTTAGGTTTTCGGCGAAAAGGAATGAATCCTCAGCCGATTGGTATACATTTTCATAGACGTGGAACACGAAATCTTCAAAAAACATCTTTTTACTAGGCAAGGGCATTGGCCAGCGCTCCGAAATCTTCAGGGGCCAACTCTCTTACACGTTTATCACGAAAAGGAACTGCGTTGATGAGTTTATCCAAATCTTCTTGTTCCATAGCGCGTATCCCTTTCAGAAAAGGCAGAACCGCGTTTTTGACTTTTCGATTACGATTTGTAAAAAGCGATTGGGCAAACCTTTGGAATGGTTTTTCGTCTTTCAGGCAGAACGGCTTAGGCTTCTTAGGTCTCAAGCGCATGATAACCGAGTCTACGTTGGGTTCTGGATAAAACATCGATTTTGGAACTGTGTTCAGAAGTTCAGTTTCAACATAATAATAGGCGACTACTGTCAACCATCCATAATCGTCGCTTCTAACAGAAGCCACGAGCTTGTTTGCAAATTCTTTTTGGAAAACCAGAACTGCACAGTCAAATTCCTTTGACAAAAGCCACGAGAGAAGCTTCGAAGAAATCTGGTAGGGAGGAATTGAAACAACCTTGTTGAAATGTGGAACGTGCGCTTTGAGCACGTTACCTTGGATTGTTTCGACATTAGATAAACCTCGAAGCTGGTCACGCAGAACCTCTGCGACAGCTCTATCAGCTTCAACAGCCACGACACGTTTGCAGCTGTTTGCAAGCAACCTTGTTAAGAAGCCCAAACCTGCGCCAACATCCAATACTACATCGTAAGAACTGAGAGAAGCGTAATCGATTAAACGATGAAAGAGCGAAGGCTCTACTGTAAAGTTTTGTCCTAGAAGCTTGTTCGGAGAGATTCGATGCGTTCGAAGCAGAAGCTTCGTTGTTTCTAAAAGGCTCATGTCATCCCGAGATTATAGTGATTAGATTAGTGCGCTCTCGTAAACAATCGATATTTACTGTCGCTAGATAATTCCTCTAAAACCCGTTTGGTAATCAACTTCACGGGGTTAGGTATCTCCGTGCGTTTCTGCAAATCATCAAAGTTCACAAAGGGTTTCCTTTCACGCTCGTTTATGACTTGCCACATGTACTTTTTTCCTATTCCTGGAATCAGTTCCAAAGCATGCATTCGCGGCGTCACGGCTCTTGCGTTGTTGAAGAAATCGATGAACCATTCTTCACGGTTCAACACTATCCTGCTTATTACGGAGGGCAATTCGGTTTTTGCGGAAACAGTTAATTCTTCATAGCCTATTCGTCCAATGATGTATGTGATTTCTTCGCGGGCTTCTTTTCCAACGTACAAACGGTCATTGGGTTTCAGTGTTGCACCTTCTTTGATGAGTGCTTCTAACAGTGTGAAGAATTCTTCGCCTATCAACTGAACTAGAGCTCCCGCTCGGTACCCAGCTCTTCCCGAAACACGTACTCCTGGGCGTCCATGCTGCAAGAAATCCAGTACGTAGGCGTACTCTTCGTAGCGCTTCTCCATCATCGTCATAATCGCCCTTATATTAGCTCCATGTTGCTTAAAAAACTGTGGCAGAAACATCTTATTTGAGCTTGCGATTTTCCTCTAGAAGGGCAACTATAGCTTCCAATTTGGTTGTTTCGATTATTTTGCGACCGCCAGCAAGAAAAACTCTCAGCTCGTCAACGGTTTTCGGCATGCAATTGAGTATTTCAACAGCCTCATCTTCATCTAAACCGAACTCGGCCACGAGCTTCTTCAACAGTTTCTGGGATGCTTCTTCGTCTATTTTGGAGAATTTAGACACGTAGTCGAACGTTCGACGTTGGAACTGGTCCAGGTTTGCTTCTCCTAGAGCCTCCAGTGTCTTTTTGACTTGTGGAAGCGTAAGTTTTGTTTCGTTGACGTTTTTCTTTTCCATACTAATCACTCTTGCAGGGTTCTAGATGTTCAGGTCTAACAATGATCTCTTTGACGGCGTCTCCTTGTGGAACACTTAGAACGTAGCTTCTTCCGCGTTTGTTGATTATTGTGCCGACTTTGCCGTGATAACGTCTGTGAGGCATGCCCTTTTGGACGCTAGAGTCTATTTTGACAACTACGCTTGTTCCAGGCTGGTATTCATGGAGCAGTTTGCTGAGCCTCATTTTGCCGTGTTCTCGAGGTTGTTTCTTCAGAAGATGACGTGTTGCTGAACGATAACCCTTTGACTTTTTCATTTTTGTTCTACCTCTTCAGTCTCCCATAATTACATTTAAAACATCAAGTTTCACAGGCTTCGCTTTGTTACTGAGAAGCTTTGAAACGCTGGGTGTTGTTCTTCCTTCATCTCCTGTCACCAACTCTTTAACGTAAAGTCCTCCCGCACATCGTACTTTCATTTCAGCCTTGTGAAGTGACAGTTTCTTAACTTTAACGTCGTATATGTACTTTTCCCGCGTCAAATCAGCTCGTCTGTGCATAACACGAATAGGTGTTCTTTGACTGATCAGAGTGTTCGACAATTTCTTCTCAAGAAGACGCAGGTTCTTGTCTGTAATCCTGCCTTCAAACTCTATGATCACACGATATTCTTTTTGCGTAGATTCCCCCTTCTTCAATTTTCTAACGACATCTTTGTCAGCAAACCGAAGCTTTGAAACCTCAACTTTATCCTTGCCAAAAGCGTTTACAGCTTTCTGCATTTCTTCAAGGTTTAAAAATCGCTTTTTAGGCTGGGTGATTTCAACCACGAAAGGTCTGCCGTTGCCCAGCATGCGAGCGTCGATGTCTTCTCTTCCTGACGCATGAAAAAACCCTTTCGCTCCCTCGGTAGCGTCTAGAAACGGTTTTTCAACTATTTCTTCAACAGACTCTGGGTACATTTTCCCAGTCCAATTGCATTTTTCGCAACCCTTTCCTCGACAGCTTGAACAGAACCATTTGGATTGCGGTATACCCCTGACGAGCTTCTTGTAGCGCCCTGCAACAAAAAACGGGTTTACCTGCAACCGTACTTTGTTGACAAAGGGGTTGACTAACACAACGATTTCGGGTTTCTTGAATTCCACTTTTTTGCCGTTGCGTTCCTCAATCTTTTTTCCTATCACTCTTCCAAACTCGTTGCGCATGTTCTCGCCATAATCCACCTCGAACTCGGCTCGAAACTCGTCTTCACGCTCTGCAACTGCCAGAGGCAATTCTATGCCTACTAAGAAACTGGAGTACTCGTAATCTTCAAGAAGCTTGAGAGCTTTTTCAACGTAATCTGCAATGTTCTCGAATTTGTCTTCGCAGAGGAAACATTTTCTCGGCAAGTTCTGGTTTTGAATACGTTTCTTTGTCTTTCGCAGGATTTCTTTTGCTATTCCGCTGAAGCCGTTAGTGGCGAGGGTTTTGAGAACCCTTACGCCTTCTTTATTCTTGGAAAGAGCTAACGTTTGGGCGTTGAATGTCAAGACTGTTTTGATTGATTTTCCTCTTTCATCATTTTCCATGCCGTATCCAAGCATGGCAAATTGTCTGCCTAAACAGTGGTCACATAAGGGATGTTTCTCTAGCATCTGCAACGCTTTATCCAGAACAGACATCCTGCAACCCTGCCAAGCTTGCTGATTCACTTTACGTCGAGCGGCATTCCTTTTCCAAAGAAGGGCAATTTCTTCTTGCGACGCATCGTCTTCAGCATTCGACGCATCATCACGTATTGTTTCAGAAGCTCTTTCACTTCTTTCTCGTTCGTGCCTGAACCTCTGGCCACGCGTTTCATTCTCGAAGAATTAAAGATTTTCGGGTTGTCCTTCTCTTCAGGCGTCATGGACTGAATCATCACCCGCCATTTTTCCAAGCGACCCTCAGCCGTGTTCAGCATGTCTTCTGGGATGTTGTAGGACATGCCGGGAATCATTTTCAAAAGCTTCCTGAACGTGCCCATGCCCTTCATGGCTTCGAACTGTTCATACATGTCAGTCAGCGTGAATTTGCCGCTTAAAATGGCTTTAGCCTTCTTCTCTGGGACTTGTACTTCTGCTTCATGCACTTTTTCGATGAGCATTTCCAAATCACCCATACCTAATAACCTGCCGACAAAACGCGATGGAACAAAGAGCTCTATGTCCTCTACTTTTTCGCCCGTGCCGATGAATTTTATAGGCGCCCCTGTCGCCGCCACTGCAGAAAGTGCTCCGCCGCCTCTGGCTGAGCCGTCCAGTTTTGTGACGAGGATTGAGCCGATTGGAGTGGCTTCGTGAAAAGCTTTAGCTTGAACCGTCGCCTGCTGCCCGATCGTGCCGTCTATCACGAGCATAAGCTCATCAGGCTTGATGTTCTTCTCGAGCATCTTCATCTCTTTAATCAGTTCTTGCTCCTCTTTATGGCGACCCGACGTGTCAACAATAACCACATCTTTGTCACTGAACTGCTTTAAACCTTCAGAAGCCACTTTAACAGGGTCTTTCGCCTTCAAATCACCGAAGAAAGGCACGTTAATCCTGTTCGCAAGCTGCTGCAGTTGCGCGTAAGCTCCAGGTCGAAAAGTATCAGCACAGACAAGCGCTGGTTTTAAACCTCTTTTCTGGAAGTATCGGGAAAGCTTGGCAGCAGCTGTTGTTTTGCCTGACCCCTGAATGCCCACGAGCATTATTATAGTCCTTTTTCCAGGCTCAACCTTCAACGGAACTGCCTTGTCTCCGAGAAAACGGGTTAACTCCTCGTAGACGACTTTGATTATATGTTCGCGTCTTGAGACACCTTGGGGCACGTTTTCTTTCAGCGCTCTGTCTTCTATTCGTTTGGAGATTTCGAGAACAAGCTGGACGTTCACGTCTGCTTGCAGTAGAGCCCTCTGTATGTCGCGCGCAAGCTCTTTGACTGTAGCTTCATCTATGATTGAGGCTTTGAAAATCTTCTTTAACGCGTCGTAGAGCGAGGAGCCTAAACGTTCTAGAGCCATGGTTTTCTCCAGATTTAGAGTTTCTTGCGTCCTTAAATATGTATTCTGTTCTTCGGGCGTGGAATCACAAACTTTTTACGCTTCACACGTCCTCAAGAGTCATTTGAGGTTTAAACTTGAGTGAAGAAATGTCCATCGTGGAAAGAAGCGCCATCCCATCAGAAGCTTTGATGCTGTTCGGTTTTCCAGATGTTGGCTTAGTAGGCGTGATAGCTGCTGAACACTTGGTTTCGGAGCTTAAGCTAACAGAAGTGGCCTACATGGAATCGAAACTGCTACCGCCGCTGATTGTTTTACATGAGGGGCTGCCCCATTCGTCGATAAGGATTTTTGGCAACAACAAGGTTCTCCTAGCCGTTTCTGAAACCCCCATACCCGCAGACATAATCTATCCAATCATCTACACTCTCGTTGACTGGGGAAAACGCAAGAACGCCAAAGTGATGATTTCACTAAGCGGCATCCCAGTTCAAGATAGGCAAGATTTGAAGGAATTGAAAGTTTTCGCCGCCGCATCAAACCAAAACACGCTTAAACTGGCACAGGACAAAGGCGTAGAAACATTGTTGGAGGGCTACATGGTTGGTCCTCAAGCAGTTTTGCTGCAACGTTGCGCAAGAATTGACCTGCCCGCTCTTACTCTGATGTCGCAGTGTTTCTTCAACTACCCAGACCCAGAGGCAGCCGCAGAAGTGCTGAAGAGCTTGGCAAACGTCACAGGGATAAAGGTGGATGTAGGGAAGCTTTTGGAGAAAGGCGAAGAGATTCGTATGAAAGCAAGAGACGTGATGCAGCGAACCCAGCAAGAGATGTCTAAAATGAAGAAGACGCAGGAATTGGATCTGCCCATGTACGTGTCCTAGAGGAGGAAGGAAACGATGGCAATTAAGAAAAAACGTCAAATGCGCGATGAGATCGATGAGTACCGTGAGAACGTGGACGAGTGGATTGAACAGTTTGAAAAGACGCTGCTGGAGAGACCGAGTTGGAACAAGACGGCGTGCAGCATCGAACCTCTCCGCGGCGTGAAAGTTACTCCAACCGAAGTAGTGGTGACTGCTGATTTGCCTTTAACAGAAGAGAAGGCTGTGCAGGTTAGGCCGTTAGACGACAGAACTCTTGAGATTTCGGCGAAAATGACTCGGAAAGTACGGTTCAAAGAGCTCGGCATAATCCATCACGAAGGCGAGTTCTACATGTTTCACTGCCACACGCACATTCCCGTGCCGGTGCACATGGACAAGATGAAGGTTAAATTCAAGAAAGGAATGCTGGAGGTTCATTTACCTCGCAAGCATGAACAAGCTGTGCTAAAGGGGAAGAAGTGAAGCCTCAGACGGTACATGTCATCAGAAAGTCAGACGGCTCTTCACACTTCATCGGCTTCAAAACATGCTAGGCAAGACGGCGAAATAAACTTTGACAGAAAATTCTTTAACCAGAAACTCAGCTAACTGTAGAAATCGTTGAAGGAAGTGACGTTGATTGACAACTGAACGAGTAATTCACTTCGTAATGTTCGCTCTTTTATTGATTGGTTTATGCAGCGTGAGCGCATGGGTAAGCTACACCTACTTGAATAATAGCCTAATACTGGAGATTGCTGGCATTGCGTTAAGCTGGGGCGTAATACTGCTGATCTTGTACGTTGGGTTTAGACAGCTTGATTGGGATTGGTGGGGTTAGTAAGCAGCAGACCCATAATCAGTTCATCATGATATTTTCCATCTTCGCCGAAATAGGCTTCTTTCATGACCCCTTCAACCGTGAACCCGAACTTTTCATAAAGATGGATTGCTCGCTTATTGTCTGCTATTACGTGTAATCCTACTCGATGCATTCCTTCCTTCTTCGCAAGCTCCAAAAGCTCTTTGAACATCGCCGTGCCTAACCCGATGTTATGAAAATCTTGCTGAAGATACATCACTAAGTCACCCGTGCCTTTCCTGCGAGAATGAGGATGCTTGTAGATTTGGGCGTGACCAACGATTCTGTTGCCATAAAAAGCCGCTAACGCTATCAAGTTTTGCATGTTGCTAAGCCATCTTTCAAGGACCTCCCTAGTGTAAGGCGGCATCCCCCAACGCACAGCCTCTTTTGACAAAGCAGCATACATCTCAACGAGTTTCTCTTTATCCTCCATCTGCAACTTTTTTATCTGGGCGATTCTGCCGTTCTTCAATTTAACCTTAACAGAAGCCATAGAGACCTCTCATCTCACATGCCGCTAGACGAATTAAAAGCTAGTTTAAGAACTGATTTCCCGATCATTTTACTCTCATAATCTTAACTTTGCCCAATATTTGCCAGTATTCAATCTCAGCACCAGCCACAAGCTTTGCCTTCAGTTCAGGGTCGTCAGGGTAAGGAGCATCTAAATACGCGTAAGTTTCCAAATCCATTATCTGAATGCCCGTGGGGTTTACTGCGAAAACTTGACCCATCCTCTTATCGATTATCGGCACTTCTGCGCCCAAGTCAACTGGTTTGACGAAGCTTCTTTTAACGCCGTCGAAAAGTCCAATGGCTGTTATTCTTGCCTTGGCTGAGCCGTGTTTGCCAGGTTTCGATTTCTGGATGTCGACTATGTGGCATGGTTCACCTTCAATAAGCATGTAGCCGCCGACGCGCAAACTTCCAACATCAACTGGTTTACTCATGCGCTCACCAATTTGCTGTAATGCTTTACCCACAGCAATTTTGAACAACATCCATATATAGCTTAAGGTGTCGCTAATACGTGAACGGTGAAAACTTGCCTAAAAGCGTTGGTTTAGTTGCCCGTTACGACAAGAAAGAATCGTTAGAACTTGCTAAACATCTTGTTGAATACTTGCAAGCAAGAAAAATTGAAGTGTGTTTGGAAGACACGTTGAAGGGCAAGCTTAGTGCCGAAGGAAAGTACGTCTCGCTCAAGTCTATGAAGACTGATTTCATAATCACAATCGGCGGAGACGGAACAATCCTGAGAACCTGTATGAAACTGCCAAAACCTGAACCGCCAATACTTGCGATAAACATGAGTGTTCGAGGCTTTTTAACAGCGGCAGAACCAAAACAAGCATTTGATGCGTTGGATAAGTGCTTAGCAGGCAAGTTCACGGTAGAAAAATGCATGAAACTCGTAGCAACCGCAGAAGGCGCAGAATTCCCAGACGCCTTAAACGAAGTGCTGATCCTAGCCAGCGAACCCTCAAAACTACTTTACACCCGTATCCTGAAGAACAAAAAGCCAATTCTAACCTGCCAAGCAGACGGGCTAATCATATCAACCCAAACAGGCTCCACTGGATACTCGCTTTCCGCTGGAGGATCTGTGCTTGATCCAAAAGTAAACGCTTTCATTTTAACACCTATTTGTGCTTTAAGCCCGTTTAAACCCGTTGTCTTCCCAGCCGATTCAACTCTCACAGTCAAGATTGACAAACCAAACAAAGTATTCGTGATAATCGATGGACATTACCAGCAAACCATAAGCTCCAAAATTCCAACCATCACCATTATGCGTTCAAAACATGAAACGTCCTTCATAAGGTTTGAAGAAAATTTCTACGACAGACTGAAAAACAGACTTCTTTTCCAAGGAAACTGGATGGAAAGCCATGGAGGACCCAAGTAAAAAAGCCATTGTTCTGGATACATCTGCATTTGTGGCTGGTTTCGACCCATTTTCGATAAGTGAAGAACAATTTACTGTGCCCATGGTTAAAGAGGAGATGGCGGAGAATTCCATGGCTTGTCTAAAGTTTAAGATAGCTGAAGAAAGCGGAAAATTAACAGTGAAAACTCCTGAAAAAGATTTTATTGAAAAAGTTAAAGAATCAGCAACAACCGTGGGCGACGCATTCTTCCTTTCAGAACCAGACACACAAGTTCTAGCGTTAGCCTTACAACTCAAGACGCAAGGCTATGCTCCACTAGTGGCAACAGACGACTATTCAATACAGAACGTCGCCGACCGTTTAGGAATGAAGTTTGTTTCGCTAGCCACTTTTGGCATCCGCCGACAGCTGCAGTGGATACGTTATTGCCCCGCTTGCAGAAAAAAATATCCTGCAAATTATCAATCAAGAACTTGCGAAGTGTGCGGCACAAGATTGAAAAGAAAACCGTTAAGGAAAACCTTCGCGAAAATTGAGAATGAAGGTGAAAAACACGAATTCCGTTAAAAAAGAAATCACGTACTTCAAAAACGCAGGAAAAGAAAACACAGACACATTGCTGAAACTGGCAAAAGAATACGCAGAAAAGGAAGACATAAAAGACATTATAGTTGCTTCAACAACAGGCGACACAGGAGCCAAAGCCTCAAGAACGTTCAAGGGACGCAACGTTGTCGTAGTAACACACAGTTTTGGGTTCAAAGAACTTGGAAAAAATGAGTTACAAGAAGAGTTTAGAAAAAAGATTTTGGCAAACGGCGCGAAAATTTTCACAGGTACGCACGTCTTGAGCAGTGCAGAACGAGCGATTCGAAAGAATTTTGGAACCATCGAACCTCTAGAACTAGTTGCCAGCGTGCTTAGACTCTTTGGAGAGGGAACAAAAGTGTGTGCAGAAATCACTCTGATGGCTGCAGACGCGGGTTTAGTCTCAGCAGACAAGGATGTTGTGGCTATTGGTGGTAGCGGAAGAGGCGCAGACACCGCGCTTAGAATACATCCTGCAAACACTGCGCAGTTCTTCGATTTAAGAATAAGAAAAGTTATCGCGAAACCCAGCCACTTCTAAAAAACATAACCCTCTTATTTTCTAACAATCTTTATGTCGTAGGTTGACGATAAAGGAAAACTAGAAAGCAAATGAAAATAGACGAGAAACACACCAAAGAATTAGTGAAAGATTGGTACACAAAACAGGCTCGCCGTGAATGGCGACGCTTGCAGCAAGACCCATACCACCAAACCGAGTTCATCATAACAATGCATTTCCTCGAAAAATACTTGCCGAAACACGGCTTAGTGTTGGATGCAGGAGGTGGACCAGGCAGGTACACCATTGAACTTGCAAGACGCGGTTACGATATTGTTTTACTGGATTTTTTGCCAGAAATGCTCAAGGTTGCTAAGAGACAAATAAGACGAGCCCACGTGCAAAAAAGGGTTAAGCAAGTTGTGGAGGGTTCTATTGAAGACTTGTCCAGTTTCGATGATGACGCTTTTGATGCTGTGCTTTCTTTGGGAGCTCCATTATGCCATGTGCTTAACGCTAAGAAGAGAGAAAAGAGTGCGAAGGAATTAGTGCGGGTTGCCAAAAAAGACTTTCCAATCTTTGTTTCAGTCATCAGCCGAATCGGACTACTTAGAACAATACTTATCGGATTTCCACATGAGATGAAGCATGCAAGATATCACTTGGAAGTTGGAGATTACGTGCCGGGCATGCAGGGAGAAGGATTCACGGCAACGCATTGGTTTTTGCCGGAGGAACTGCGTGAACTATTCGAAAGACACGGTGTTACAGTATTAGAGATGGCTGGGTTGGAAGGACTTTCATCACATCATGCGAAGGAAACAAACAGGCTTTACAAAGATCAGGAAAAATGGAAGATGTGGATGGAAATCTTGCTGAAAACTTGTACACACCCTTCTGTTGTCGGCAGCGCTGAACACTTTCTACTCGTAGGCAGAAAGCACGTTTAGACTTCGTCACTGTCTCGCTTGCTAAAGTAAATCACGTCACGATGCTCAGCATAACCGCATTCTTTAAACAGTTTTTGTGACGCAACATTCCAATCTTCGACGTGAACGCTCAGAACGCAAGCTCCAGCTTTCCTCAGAACCTTCTCTGATTCAGCAATCAACGCTCGCGCAACCCCACGACGTCTATATTTTGGGTCTACGGCAAGACGGTTAATCCAACCTCTTCGCAGGTCAAAACTCAAAACGGCCACGCCTATAAGACACCTGTTTTCAAAAGCTCCGAGAAAAAACTGTGGGTTTGCAGCCATCTGTGCTGCTATTGCTTCTTTGCTGTCGCGTCCCTTTTGTTTAAAGGAAAGCCCTGCTCTTGCCCAGAGGTCAACCATTTCCTCGTAATCGCCAATTGTTAATTTCCGAATATCCATTTGCCAACACTATTGGCATTACGCTTCTTTTGCAACCTCTTTCGTGACATCTTCAATAATATCCAACGCAGCATCCACAAGCTCTCCGGTAATAATCAGCGGCGGCGCAACTCTTATAGTCGAAGCCCCGCATGTGATCACGTTGATGCCGCGTCTCCAAGAGCGCATCATGATTTCAGAGGCTTTCTTTGCCGCGGGCTTCTTGCTTTCTTTGTCTTCAACAAGTTCCATGCCAATCATCAAGCCTTTGCCCCTCACGTCACCCACGATTTCGCACTGTTCTTTCAGTTCTCCAAGCCTCTTAATTATGTGGGCGCCTTGTTTGGTTGCATTCTCCAAGAGTTTCTCTTCTTTTATGACACTTATCACAGCGTTTGCGGCAGCACAAGACACGGGGTTGCCTCCGAACGTGCTCGCATGAGAACCCGCAACCCAATCCATAACTTTTGCATTTGCGATGGTTGCGCCAAGCGGCATCCCTGACGCCAGAGCCTTCGAAGTACACACAATGTCTGGCTCGATCCCCCAGTGCTCGATCGCGAACCATTTTCCACTTCTGCCCATGCCAGCCTGCACTTCATCGTCAATAATCAACAATCCGTACTTGTCAGCTAGCTTCTTCAGACGCTGGAAGTATTCAGGCGGCGGAACAACATACCCGCCCTCACCTTGAATAGGCTCAATAAGAATAGCAGCCGTATCTTCTGGCGGCACGTACTTCTGCAAAACATACTCATCAATGAAGTCTACGCACCAATAATGGCATTCTGGAAAGCTGAGCTTGAAAGGACAACGATAACAATACCCATAGGGCACATGAGTTACGCCTGGCATTAACGGAAAGAAGTAGCGTTTCTGCGTGGGCTTGCTAGCGGTGAAGGACAAGGCTCCTGTTGTTCGCCCGTGAAAAGCGCTGATGAAAGCGATGAACAGTTGCTTACGAGAGTGCCATTTAGCTAATTTGACTGCTGCTTCGATCGCTTCAGCGCCACTGTTGCCAAAGTAAACTTTTTTCTCGAATTTTCCAGGCGTGATTTCCGCAAGCTTTTCAGCGGTCTCTATAACCATACTGTAATAGAAATCGGTGTTAGAATAATGCAGAAAGCGGTCAGTCTGATTCTTTATCGCAGTCACCACTTTAGGATGATTATGCCCAACGTTAAGGCAAACCAAGCCTGAGTTAAAATCTATGTACTCGTTTCCGTCCACGTCCGTGACGATGCAGCCCTTGCCCGACTCGACGACAAGCGGATAAAACCGCCCGTAAGAGGGAGAAATCAAACTTTCATCTTTTTTAACTAATTCTCTGGCTTTTGGACCTGGAGGGGCAACTTTTATCTTTGGGTAGGCACTCATTTAACATCACCTGAAGGGAATCAACGATTAGACAAGACGGTTTTATATATTTACCTATATGCCTCCAACTAAAAAGAACGTGAAAAACAGATAGTTATGGTTTAGAATAGTTTGTCTGTTCTTAAGCCTGCGTTAAAGAGAGAAAAGAACCGCGTTATGGTTTGCTCAACGTTATTTCAATAGCTGAAACGTTTGACTTTCGACCTTGCTCTCTGGCAACTTCTTCTGTGGACAGCATTATGTTTTCGAGTTGTAGGTCTTTCATTGAACGCCGCAACATTTCAACTGTGTCGACAGCCCTGCAGATTGCCCTTCCTCTAGCCTTAACAACGATCTTATTGGAACCAGAGTTAAGCGAGGTCAGGCAAGCAAGCACGTAGTTTCTTACTGGTTTTTGGCCTATAAGCACTGCCTTTTCCGTTATCACAACGTCTTCAGCGGCTCTTGCTGGCTCTTCTGTTGATTTTTCTTCTTTTTGTACAGTTTCCTTCTTGCGTTTGGTGCTCGGCATATTCTACCTTCCACTTTAGTGACGGAAATCGACTTGCATCGTAAAGCAGACTATACCATAAACCGTTGCAGTTCTTATATTTTTCCGTGCAGTGCAACACCAGACGCACTGACCAAAAGCTTCGCGACCCTGTATTCAACATGCTTTTTGCTGAACAAACTTCATTCCTTCATCAAACGCACGCATGTTTGTTTCCAAAAGCTCTATTTTCTTTCCAAAAAGCTCTCTCAAGCCTTCTTCAATGCTTTCCTTGGAAACGCTCTTTGTGCATGCGATGTAAGCTCCAAGCATAACCATGTTTGCTGCCCTTTCATCGCCTGCCGCAGCAGCCATTTCGTTCGCTGGAATGGACACTGCTTTGATGTCTTTTCTTGTTAGCGGTCGAGTGACGAATGAATTGTTGAACAACAGTAAACCGTCGGTTTGAAGCTGAGGCTCAAAAGCCTCGAGAGAAGGGTTGTTCATGATGATAAGAGCCCGTGGGTGTGGTATTAATGGCGAACCTATCTCCTCTTGAGAAATCACCACCGTGCAGTTAGCCTTTCCACCACGCATCTCAGGACCGTACGATGGAATCCATGTCACGTTCTTGCCTTCTTTCATGGCACTGAACGCTAGAAGCTTACCTATGAACATTAATCCTTGACCGCCAAAACCAGACATCACAACATCCTCATAGAACGACTTCTCTTTGGTCTTCGACAAATTTATCCCTCCTTAGGAACTTTGAACTCGCCTAACGGATAATACGGCACCATCTTCTCTTCAACCCACCTTGTTGAGTCAACGGGCGTCATGTGCCAGTTTGTAGGACACTGCGATAGGACTTCCACAAGCGAATAACCCAATCCTTTAATCTGTGTTTCAAAAGCCTTCTTGATCGCCTTCTTTGCTTGAATTACGTTTCTTGGGTTGTTTACAGCTACTCGTGCAACATATACCGCTCCTTGCAGAGTGGCAATCATCTCGCTCATTCTAATCGGGTAACCTGCAGTCTCTGGTGCTCTGCCGCTTGGACTTGTTGTAGTTTTTTGTCCGATAAGCGTCGTGGGCGCCATCTGTCCCGCCGTCATTCCGTAGATTGCATTGTTCACAAAAATCGTGGTAATCTTTTCTCCGCGACACGCAGTATGCACCGCTTCGGCGGTTCCAATAGCTGCAAAGTCTCCGTCTCCTTGATAGGTAAACACGACAAGTTCTGGATTAACTCTTTTACATCCGGTGGCAATGGCTGGAGCTCGTCCATGAGCAGCCTCGTAGGCGTCAACGTCAAAGTAGTTGTAAAGCAGAACCGCACAGCCGACAGGAGCAACGACAACAGTTTTCTCTCTGATCCCAAGCTCGTCTATCACTTCTGCCACAAGCCTATGGATAATCCCGTGACCGCACCCAGGGCAATAATGCGTAGGCACTGGCAACAGTGACTTTGGTCTCTCAGCAACCACTTCCATTTATCTTGCCTCCTTTGCAATCTTTTCTACTTCAGCAACAATCTCATCGTAACTCGGGACTATTCCGCCCACCCTACTGTAAAAGTGCACTCGGCTTCTGTCACAAACAGCGAGTTTCACGTCTTGAAGCATCTGCCCCATGCTCATCTCAACCACGAGAATACTCTTCACTTTAGACGCGGCTTGAGTGAAAGCCTGATAGGGAAACGGGTAAAGCGAAATAGGTCTCAAAAGCCCGACCTTCAAGCCTTTCTCTCGAAGAATCTTTATGGCAGTTTTTGCGATTCGTGCAACAGTTCCATAAGCTGCAATTAGCACATCAGCGTCTTCTGTCATGTAGGATTCAAAACGTACCTCGTTCTTGACGGCTTCAGCCAGTTTACGCGCAATCAACAGGTTACGTTTTTCAAGCACGACAGGGTCCAGATAAAGAGTCTTGATTATGCGTCGCGAACGGTTTTTAGCTCCATCAAGAATCCAATCTTTCTTCGCTGTGAAAGGTTTTTCAGTTGGTTTGAACTCAACAGGCTCCATCATCTGTCCGATGTTGCCGTCTCCAAGAATCATGACGGGGTTGCGGTATTTATCAGCAAGGTCAAAAGCAAGCATGGTAAGGCTTACGGCTTCTTGAGCAGTGGACGGAGCAAGCACGAGCAAATGGTAGTCACCGTGACCTCCACCTCGTGTCGCTTGGAAATAGTCAGACTGAGAAGGCTGAATTCCGCCAAGGCCAGGCCCTCCGCGCATCATGTTCACTATCACGCATGGAAGCTCAGCAGCAGCGATGTAGGAAATGCCTTCCTGCATTAAACTGATGCCTGGGCCTGAAGAGGAAGTCATGACTCTAGCTCCAGCGCCTGCAGCTCCAAACACCATGTAAATAGAGGCTATTTCGCTCTCTGCTTGAAGGAAACATCCGCCAACCTCTGGAAGCCGCCAAGACATGTACTCACCGATCTCGTTTTGCGGGGTTATAGGATAACCAAAATAGTATCGGCAACCAGCTTGAACTGCTGCTTCGGCTATCGCCTCGTTTCCAGCTACGAATTTTTTCTCTGTCATTTTGTCTTCTCACCCGTTTTCTTCTCTCTATAAACTTGAATCGCAGCGTCAGGACACATTAACGCGCATAAACCGCAACCCGTGCATTTGCCTTCTGGACCAACATATTCTGCTGGGCGATAACTTGTTTTGCTAACGTGCTTCGCAGTTTGAAGAAGATGTTGCGGACATGCATTAATGCAAAGTGCACATCCCTTACAGAACTCTTCGTTTATCACGACTTTCCCCATTCTTTACCCACCCAGCCTCTTCGTGACTTGAACGTTCAAACGTCACTTTGAGTAACGATTTAACTCAAGAAGGATTCTAAAAGTCCTAGAATATTAGCGTTAGGCTAAACAAACAGCAAAAACAACATCAGAAGCAATCCGCTAGCAACAAAAATCGGCAAAAGTTTCTTTGCTCTTTTGACTGATCTGTCTATGAGAAGACATAAGGCCTCCAGTTGTTTTGCACCGATAACCTTAACCTGATGAACCGTCAGGTTGCAGCAGTATGAGTTTTTGACATGTTCCAAATCAGCTATGGCGTCGTTCGTTGCTATTTTAACATACTCAATCAGTTTGTCGTTGTCAATAACCTCGCCTACAGGATGATATCCCCGTTCACCAAGTATCACAGCATTTACCGCGTGAGTGTCCGTGGTAAAAACTTCACCCTCATCGATGCCTATGGAATGAAGAGTTGAAAGAATTCGTTCCCGTAACCCGGAAACCATGTTGTTGCCGTCAACAACCACGTAAGCAGTCTTCTGCTCACCAACTCTAACTACCACAACTGTGATTCCTCCTAATCCCATGCCGTCCTTAAGTGCAAACTCTGCCGGCACAACCGTCGCAGCGCCTACGTCAAATGATAAGCGTTCGAGCGAAACCGCCTTCGCCAGACAAGAAGTTGCAACGTTCTTCAGTGAACCTAAAACTTCCTGCATGTCTAGCACGCCATTAATGCTGTTGTGAGCATTAACAACCGCTAAACAGGTCAAACCATGCTTTTCTGCTTCTTGGCGTACGAATGCCCCGAACTCTTTTGGAAAGTCTTCGGTTGTCTTGGGTGCAAGCGTGAACGATATGAACACGAATTTGCCTAGAATTTGGCAACATGCCGTGGCCACTCCATTGTTTACAGAGACGAAAGGCGAGGCCTCTGCTTCAGAAGCCTCAAACTCTTTGAACCCAAGGATGGTGTCAATGAGCTTTTGGTTTTGGGCTTGCGACGCCAAGTCAAGCTCGTGCCCGAAAACGCCGTGAGGAACACATACAACACAGCCAAGTTTCTCCTCCATCGCAGTTTTCAGCATCGAAGGCAAAATGCTACTTCCGATGTTCTTGAAAGGACCAGGATGAACAGAGGGCACGACGATGGCTGCTTTCGGTTTGGAAGAGTTGAACTTTGTCAACGAAACTTCCACGTCTTGCTCTTCGCCTAGCTTCTCAAGGAGCGTTTCAAAGGGAGCGTTCAAATCCAAGACCCAGTTGAGCAAAAAAGCTTTCAAAAGAGAAAAAGACGGAACCCCAAGAGTTTGTTTACCCATTCGGTTCAAGAGAAAGATAAACAGGAAGCTTGAGAAAAGCCCGATAATCGTTGAGAAACCAAGAAAAACAAACACCGTGAGCGAGACAGGATAGTTTATTCTTGCCCAAAGGTCTAAGAACGGGATAATGCAGAAAAAAGGTTGAAGAAGAGAGGCCGTAAGAGTCCGCGCAGAACCTAAACTAGATGTTGAACTGAACACGACTACACGAAAGATTAACGTTGCCGAAAACCCGAGAAGACAAAACCGAATCCACCAAACTAAACCATACGTCAGAGCAACGGCAATGCCTGTGAAAACGAAAAGAAACCAAAAAAACCAGCAAATGAGAGAAACCGCCATGGTCCTTCTAACGTTGAAAATCGGGTCTCCTCTTAGAACTAGCAAACTGATGATATGGTCGAGAACAAAGTTTACGAGAAACAAGGAAAAACCGAAGAGCACTCCGTTAAAAAAACCGTCGTTAGAGTTGAAAAGGATTATCGTCGAGAGTAGGCCGCCGCCCAAACAGATCATTGCTAAGAGTGCGACCACGAGTCTGTATGATGGAAGCTTGAATAATGATGAATAGTGTTTGACGGCGCTGTCCATAGAGTGATTCAGCGAATCTTCGGTCAAGTCTCCATCCTCTCAAGCGAAACTTCTATGAATGAACTGCAAACATATTAAAGTGTTGCGAATCCAAGAACATGCTTCACAAGAGAATCCAAACTCCTCTCAATGCGATTGACATATAACTTAATAAGGACGAACGTTCAATCTCTAAAATGCCTAGTAGAAGGTTTTGCCAAACTTATGCCAGAACAAGAGGTCCCCCCCACAATCTTTCACATGCTTGAAAGAAACCTAAGCAAGAAAATACGAGTAATCCTAGACCCAGCATATGGCTTTGAAGGCACCTTAACAGCAATAACCAGTGAACCTTCGGGCATATGGCTTTCAGACGCTGAAGCCATAACACTGCGCGCAACCATCGCTCAACCTATACCAGCGGTTGCCAGCAGAGAAGAAAGAAGCGAAATATTCATACACCTTAATTCTGTTCAAAGGATAGAAGTGCTACATCCGCCTATGCGCCGATAAGCTTTCTTCACTTAAACAACACGTGTGCCAGAACACATACGACTATTAGCGCTATTGATGCTACCACAAGAAACTCTGGCCTGACTTTAACTCCTTCAGTTTCCTCCTCAAAGAACCTAAGCAACCCAGCACTCGCAGCAGGCATCGGTGCTTCCTTCGATTTCTTCTTCTTACTCATCCACAGAGCCCTCAATCAATTCTTTAACGTTAGATTCGTACTGTTTCCTCCATTATTAAGGTTACGTTACCCAAAAGAGTTTTTAGTTTTGAACGAATGAATAGTGTGATGCACAAAAAAGGTGTTTACAATGCCAACATACCGAGATGAGTATAACAACGTGTTTAGCTTGCTTGAACAACACCACAAATGGTTCCAAGAAAGCATCCCACTCATAGCAAGCGAGAACATCCCAAGCCCAGCCGTACGCGAAACCCTCATAACGGATTTTGGAAACCGCTACGCCGAAGGATGGCCAGGCGAACGTGTATACGCGGGTTGCCGCTTCATAGACCAAGTGGAATTCAAATGCATCGAGTTTATGAAGAAACTCTTCAACGCCGAATTCGTTGACGTCAGACCCATATCAGGCGTTGTGGCAAACTTGGCTGTTTACACTGCGTTCACGGAGCCAGGTGACACGTTATTGGCGTTATCAATTCCATGTGGCGGGCACATAACTTCAGGCAAAAAAGACCTCGGAGGTACAGCAGGCGCCGTTAAAGGGTTAGTTGTTGAGTATCTGCCTCTTGATTACAAGGAATTGAATATAGATGTGGACAAGGCAAAAACCAAGATTCAGGAACTTGCAGCCAAAGGTAAGCCTCCAAAGTTTGTCATGTTCGGCGCAAGCGTTTTTCCTTTTCCACATCCTGTGAAGGAGTTGGTTAAAGCGGTTCATTCAGTCGGCGCAACCGCAGGCTATGACGCCGCACACGTGGCTGGATTAATTGCAGGCGGTCAGTTCCAAGACCCACTTAGAGAAGGAGCAGATGTTGTCAGCCTGAGCACGCATAAAACATTCTTTGGACCGCAACACGGCGGAATCTTGTCTTGGGAAAAGAACGCTGAAAAGCTGAAGAAGGCAACGTTCCCTGGAATGGTCAGCAACCACCATCTGCACGCAGTCGCAGGCTTAACGATAGCATGCGCAGAGATGCTCGAGTTCGGAAAGGAATACGCAAGCCAGATTGTGAAAAATGCAAAAGCTCTTGCCCAAGCACTCTATGAAAGAGGCTTCAACGTCTTAGCTGAACACAAAGGCTTCACACAGTCCCACGTGATCTTGATAGACATAACCAAATACAGCGATGGCGGTACTATTGAAGAAACCTTGGAAAAGGCAAACGTGATAATCAACAGAAACCTGTTGCCGTGGGACATTAAGGAAGGAAGACATTTCATGCATCCAGGCGGCATAAGACTGGGAGTTTCCGAAGTTACAAGACTCGGAATGAAAGAACATGAGATGAACGAAATAGCAGAGTTCATAAAACGCGTGATAGTTAACAAGGAACCGCTGGGAAAGGTTAGAGCGGATGTTGCAGAGTTCAGAAAAGCCTACCAGAAAGTGCATTACTGCTTCGAAAACACGACAGAAGCTTACAAGTACATAAAGATTCGTTGAAAGCGAAAAGATATGAAAGCTTTAGGCATAGCATTCAGTGCGAGGAAGAAGGGCAACTGCCTAAACTGCATAGAACATGTTTTGACAAAACTGAACGAACAAGGGTTCAAAACCGATGTCATCAACATCTACGATTACGAGATAAAATCGTGCAGCCACTGCAGTTACGAGTGCTTCGCCAAAAAGGCAGAGGGTAAAAGCGAAGAATGCCCAGTACAAGATGACGCTTCCAAGATTTATGGCAAAATGAAAGACGCAGACATCATTGTTCTAGCCGTTCCCACGTACGGAGGAAAACCCGCTAGCCTTTATTGCGCCTTCACAGAAAGAGCACAAGGAATAATCAAGAGCTATGAGGAATTCAAAAACACTATATTGAACAAGATTATAGCATTAATAGTCATAGGTAACATCCCCGCAGGCGGTGATCTCACGTACCATACAGTGATTCTGGATCACCATGACTGCGAAAAACCGCCTTCAGCGGTGTTGCTTCAAGCTGCCGAATACAACCAAAGTTCCATATCTGGAACTCTAGTTGAGAACGAGAAGATTCGCGACAGGCTAGATGGACTGGTAGCGTTGATACTCAAGGATTGGAAAAAGAAACAGTAAATCATAGATCATTGCCTTGATCGTGTTTTTTAGTAGCTGAATTCGCAGCCGTGAATCTTGAGCCCATATGTCGAAGTTCGGTTTGAAAAATCAATGAGCAGATCTACGTGCCCTACATTTCTGGAACCAAGTTTGAGAAGAAAACTGTTTGTTTCTTTAAGTAGCAGAATGCACATCTTCAAACCGTATAAGGCGAGTTGCCATGCACATATCCGAGTTTCAAATGATGATGCGGCGCTTGTACTTTCACCGTGATTCCAAACGCGGTGTCCGAGGCACTTTCAATTGGCTCAAAGATGAAGTGGAGGAATTGGGCGAAGCATTAGAAGGAAACAATAAGGAATCGATAGAAAAGGAGTTTGCCGACGTGATCGCGTGGTTGGCTTCACTTGCAAACATTACTAACGTAGACCTTGAAAAAGCCGCTCTTGGCAAGTACGATGGCAAGTGTCCAAAATGCAGGCATTCACCGTGTCAGTGCACTTTCTAATATGTGCCCACAAGACGCCTCTGCCCAGCTCCAGTAAGCGTCCACACATGTGGTCTGCTGCCCTTTCGCCCAACAATCCCCTCATTCATCAAGAGCTTCAGGTGGTGAATTGCAACATTATAATGAATTTCAGCTCCCTTGGCAATAGTTGAGGCGTCAGCAGAACCCTTCTCCAAAACAGTCAAGATCAAGGTTCTAGCCTTCAACCCACGTTTGATGTTCTTTATGTTTGACAAGAAAGCGTTAGGATGATACTTTTCTCTCAACATGATCAACCAAGAAACAATATACCGTTTAAATAGAAAAATCTTCTTTAAGCAAAATCAGTCAGGCTAATCTGTTTTGGCTTCTTAGTCTCAAACATAGCGCCAATCTCTCCTCTTATAAGCTCAATCCTTTGAGCATAATAAGATGGCAAACCATATTTCTTAATCAAGCCTTCCGCAGCATCCAAATACTTCTCTATACCACCACGATAAACAGTTAAGGTTAATGCACCTCCACAAATGGGACACTTCCCACGAAGGGGTAAACGCCGAAAACGTTTATTGCACGACTTGCACCTGAAGGTTTGAGTTGAGAAAGCCCGCAGGTTTCCAGCAATATCTCTGAGAAAATGTGTAGTAAGAACCTTCAAAGCCACCCTTCTAGCGTCAACCGCCTCAATCTTCTCAGCCAACTCAAGCTGACCGTTCAATTTTTCAACCATCGTCTTAAACTGTTTATACACACTTTCAGAATTTCCCAAGTTAATGTTTGAGATTGGCGTGGTAAAACGGAATCCTTCAAACTGTCCCGCCGTTCCAAGCCTGTAGTCAATCAAGTCTATGAGAGGGCTAACTTGTCTTGAATCCAGTTTCTCCCATGTTTTCTCATAAAACTCAAGTGGATACGCGCTGGAAACGTCAAAATAATGCGCTTGCCTTTGCACTTCCTTTGTTATGACAACAGGAATCAAAAGGATCGGCGCATCCATTATCCCACCTATTTGTGCAGGCAAATACTCACGAGAAAAGTTGATGAGAGTATCCAACGCTAGCATCACAGTATCCTCATCACCATCACAGTCTCGGCGTTTTGCAGAATGCCAGACAGGGTGTGCATAGCAGAGACTCAAGTTTGTGAAGCCGATAATGCGCCCTAGAATCCCCGCGCATGTGTGAGGAGCCAAACCGACAATCAACTGTCCGACAAGGTCTTCCTTGCTCTTCACGTTGTAGTACGTTGGAAGCCCATAGACTTTAGACAAGAGTTCATCCAAAAAAGCTGCAACTTGCAAGAAGTATTCGGCACACTGTAATTGAATGATGATGTCTTGAAGCTTCAATTCACATATCTGGTTCGTATCTGTCAATAAAGCCCCATCCACATCGTTAGCGTAACCTAATTGCCTTAGCTTTTCAACCGAAACCCCGATTTCAGACGGTTTAAAATGCGTTAAAGGCGCGTTTGTAGCATCGAAACGAATAGTCCCGTCCTTGTAAACAGATAAATCATGTTTTGCACGCAAGAACCCTTTTTCAATCACCTCAGGAGTTTTTGTTTCGTTCATTAAGCCTTTAACACCCTTCAAAACTTTAGGAACAGAAACATTTAAGCGACTACTTGCACGTTCAAGCGCTTCCCTGAAATTAACAACTTGTTTCTGGTAAGTAACAGCATTAACGTTACAGGAAGAACATTCACCATTGTTCAAGCTTTTTCCGCAACGAGGGCAACTTTTTTCAAGAACCGTTTCACAGCCACATTCAGCGCATTTAACTCTGAATGTGAAAGTTTTACAGTTTGGACACTTGCGCTTGACAACATCAACAAACGCAGGCTCCCGCCTCGCCGCTTCCACAAGATCTCTATGAGACCCCCCGGTTAAACCAACAGGAAACAGAACATGCACAAGCGGTTTCATCTCTCGCCTTTTCGCTTTTTCAGGCCTTCCCATCCTCGCACCTACAAGCGTCGGAGCCTTCTCTTTAACCTGTACGCCAGAAAGCAGACTGACAGCCGCTAGAGGAGAGTTGGCAGTTGCCAAATCAACCTCGCATGCTGAACCGTAACCAAGACAAAATACCAAAGCAAGCGCATCTTCACCCTCCACTACGATCTTGCTGTCAGAAACTTTATGGGGCAAACATACGGTTTCCAAAGTCTTTTTGACACTCTTCTCATTCTCTCCAACAATTCTAGGAGCCTCTGCATTTTCAACATGAACTTCTGAACCAAAAACCCACTTTCTCAACTGCTTGATTTCCTCAACAGAAGCAAGGTTTGACCAGAAAAACGTGAAGGAAGGATGCAGAGGAACATGCAACGCTATGGAAAGCGCTGAGGCTTCTTTGAAACTTGGTTTGATACTGAAAGGTTTTTCCAGAATAGCTTCCAACCTTTCCTGAGGAATCTTAGAGGCTTCTGCTACTTTTGCAACTTCTCCGTTGAATTTCTCTGCAACAACCTTTCGCAGATCTGCAACCCACCATTCTTCAACGTACCCAGAAGGAGCAAGACTCTTGCTATTGTACAGGAAGTCTCCAAAATTGACCAAGATGTCGCCTAAAAACAAAATCTTCTCAACACGATCCTTCACAACATTAAAATTGTCAACCCCAACGCGAACAATAGAACCATCCTTCAACCGAACAACAGGAGATTCCAGAGAATCAACCGGAACAGTCACACCGCCCTTTCCGGGAAGTTCCAAACGAACCTGAGTCCCTCCTGCCAGAAACCCTTGAAGCACGGACATGGTGGCAGGATGAACGCCTACAGCAGATAACCCTGTATTCCGAGCCCTACCGTATCTTAAACGAAAACCACCACGCCGAGAAGGAAACGAAAAAATCGGTCGCCCAGCGATAACATCGTCCATAAACCCAGCTGATTTCTTCTCGGATTTCTTGTGAAACTCTTTTAGCCAATCCCAACCTTGAATTCCCAGTTTCTCGATAATGGCTAAAACTTTGGGAGCTCGCCCCACGATGCCGTCGTTCACTACTCTTAGTGCTCCGCCTCTCACGCGGTTCGTTTCTATTCTTGGAAGGTTTCTGAAAGAAGAAACTTCGTAAGGGTCAGATTCGGTACCTGTTACCTCCACAGGAATCAATTGAAGAGCTTTCCTCAATTCTTCATCGGAAACGTGATATTGAAAGCGCATCACAGAACGCTGATAAAGCCTGATTTCTTCAATAAAACGCGAGATTTCCTCTTCTGTAGGCTTATAACGGTCAAGCCCTAGTAGCCGGCGCACAAAATCGCCAATAACCAGCGTCAGAGCCTGATCGGTTCCACCAGCCGCTCGCATCGGACCAGCAAAATAAATGGCTAAATAACGTGTTCTATCATTGTTGGACTTGATTATTACCTGCGATACGCCCTGCAATGGTGCAGCGGTGAGCCCTTCTGTAAGAATCGCAAGCGAAGTGCGGATGGCTTGTTCAGCCGCAACTTCAGGTTCCATATGTCCAAACTTGCCGTAAACGATTTCTTCTGCAACTTTAAACGCTAACTCTTCTCTTGGAAGCTTCGAGCTTAACTCCCTTATGCTCTCAGCAACCCCTTTCGGTCCCACGAGCCCCTCAACTAGATCAGCCAAATCCTTTGCGACCTTGCATTCTGTCTTTAAAGAGGGATCAAGCCCTTTTTCTCTAGCCTTGTCGCTAATGGCATACAGTTGCCCCAGTCTGTTCTCAAGGTCTTCCACATAGCGCCGATACGCTTCGCTCATAGGACCGTTCAATTAAGCCCGTCTCCCGCCAAACCTTGTGCGGATAACGCTTATTTCTGTTCTTTTACACCGACAAGTCAAAAAATCTACTGCAAAAATCGAGTAATCCGTGCGAATTTTACATGAAAAACACGCAAACCTGAAACCCGTCAGACAGCTTTTCAAGCTCTAAGACGCTTTATTCCCTCAACAATTTCCGAAACCTTTTGCTTAACTCCTGTACGTTCAACAAGGTTTCCTGTAACAATTATGTCGGCTCCAGCAGAGGCCGCGTCTAAGGCTTGTTCCCGTGTTCTTATGCCTCCGCCAACAATCAAAGGAACGTTGATGCAATGCTTGACAGCTTGAATCATTTCTTTAGGAACAGGCTTCTTGACTCCTGAGCCACCTTCCAAGTATATGAAACGCATGCCTAAGTATTGCCCAGCCAAGGCGTGTGCTGCAGCAAGTTCAGGCTTATCATAAGGAATGGGTATTGCTTTGCCCACGACAGCCGCAGTTCCTCCTTCACCTACTATTATGTAACCAAGAGGAAGCGGTTCTAGATGATGTTTCTTGACCAGCGGCGCACCTAAGATTTGAGCGCCCATCAAGAAGTAGGGGTCAGCGGAGTTCAGCAGAGACATGAACCATATGGCGTCAGCATAGTGGGTTATTCCCGTCACGTTATTTGGGAAAAGGATCACTGGAAGCTTCACAGTGCGCTTCACAGCCTTCACAACGTTATCCAAATGCGTGGAAGAGACGAAGGTTGAACCTCCGATCATTATGGCTGAAGTCTCGCTTGCCTTTGCCTTGCTGGCTATGCGGGAAGCTTGAGGAGGCGTCACCTCTTCAGGGTCTATCAGAGTCATGTGAATAGTTTTTTCAGCCTTGATTTTTTCAAGTAAATATTTCTCAACATGACCTACCATTGAAAAACCATCCGTTCTTTACTGTGCACCTTTAATCTCTGACACAGCAGATTTGCGAGAACCACCATAGATTTTGTCAGTAAACATGCAGTAAACGTCAACCTCGCCTTGTGCAGGCTTTATTGGAAACTCTTCCTTAATGCCACAGCTACCACAACCAACAAATGCCCGCCCTTGGTCACGTTGAATCTCAACTCTGACCGTTTCCTTGCCACATTTAGGACAAGCGAATAGTTTAGGCAAATGCTTCCTGGGAATACGAACGACTTTTCTTCTTCTTCGCCCCATTCTCTATGTCCTTCTATGTCATGAAACTCACGGCATTCCAGTATTTTATGTTTGCCCTTAAATACTTGCTTCCAATCATAGAAAAAGAGGCGGAACTCCCTTGAAACTGACACAGAGCTTGTTGCATCTAGATTATGATGAAATCACGCCAAGAATCGAACGCTTCATAAGAGATTATGTTGAGAAGACAAAGGCAAAAGGGATTGTTCTTGGGCTCTCAGGCGGAATCGACAGCAGCACGGTCGCCGCACTCTCGGCTCTGGCAATAGGCGGAGAAAACGTCTTGGGGCTTATGTTGCCAGAAAAGGAAACACGTAAAACCACAGATATTGAACATGCAAAGCTTGTTGCTAAAAAATTCAAGTTTAAAACACAAACATGTAACATCACAAACACCTTAGAAACTCTCTACAAATCCATACCCATTTTTGACTCCTCCGAGAAGGTTTGTAAAGGCAACATAAAATCACGAACAAGAATGATCTACTGGTACTACTACGCAAACAAACTTAGCATGATCGTTTGCGGAAGCTCAGACAAGTCGGAAACCATGATGGGCTACTTCACAAAATGGGGAGACGTTGCCGCTGACATATCGCCAATAATGGATTTGTATAAAACCCAAGTACGAGAACTCGCACGCCACATAGGCGTTCCAAGAGCAATAATCACAAAACCCTCCTCACCAGCACTGTGGCCTGGACAAACCGCAGAGAATGAACTCGGCATAAAATACGAACAACTCGATCTCGTTCTCTATGGATTAGAACATTTCATGAGACCAAAAGAAATAGCAGAACAGTTAAACGTGAAAGAAAGCTTGGTTGAAAGAATAAAGCATCGATGGCTTTCGATGGAGCACAAAAGACGAATGCTGCTAACGGCAAAGCTTGAATATCGAACAGTAGGAACAGATTTCAGATTGGCTCGAAGCTCATAAATTGATTGCAGCGAAGAGAACATCATGAAAGAAAAATTCAAACTAGCTCTAGCACAAATAAGCTGCCGACAAGCAGACAAGAATGCAAACTTGAAGAAGATCGAAGAGACCGTGGCAAAAGCCAAAAAACAAGGAGCCACACTCGTAATCTTTCCAGAACTTTCGTTAACAGGCTATGTGATCAGAGACCAACTTTACGAAATGGCGGAAACGATACCGGGACCATCAACTGACACTATCACAAGCTTGGCGAAGAAAACAAAAACTTATATCATCTTCGGCATGCCAGAGCTGAGCGAAAAAACACAAGCCACCATCTTCAACACAGCCGTTCTAATCGGTCCGCAAGGTGTGATCGGCAAATACCGCAAGATGTACCTGCCAACCCACAGTATGTTCGAAGAAAAGAGATACTTCCGCCCAGGCTACCAAGCAGCAACGCTTGACACCGCGCTTGGAAAAATAGGGTTAATCATATGCTACGACATCTTTTTCCCCGAAGTATGCCGACTAACCCGTCTAAAAGGAGCCCAATTAATCGTGTGCATCTCAGCTTCACCAGCTGTTCGCCGAACATTCTTTGAAACCTTAACAACCGCGAGAGCGATGGAAAATACTGCCTTTCTGGCTTATGTAAACTTGGTCGGCGTTGAAGATGGATTACAGTTTTGGGGTGGAAGCAGACTTATTGGACCGCAGGGCAGAATTCTCGCAAAGGCAAAGTATGATGAGGAAGACATGGTAATAGGTGAAGTTGACTATTCAGACCTAAGATCTGTGGAAACTTTTGTTCCTGCACTACGAGATCTTCGCCCAGAACTTTTCGACAAGCTAAAGGAAGCCACAGAGAGACTTTAGAAGCCGACTACTTTCGTTTCTTAACAGCTTTCTCTATACGATCGAGTGCCTTCTCCAACTGTTCATACGCAGCGGCATACGATATCCTAATGTAGCCTTCCCCGTTACTGCCGAAGGCAGAGCCCGGAACGGTTATCACTCGGGCTTCTTTCAAGAGAAATTCAACGACCTTTTCAGATGACCTGCCAAACCCTGTGATGTTTGGAAAAACGTAAAAGGCTCCTTTAGGAAGTTTACATTTAAAGTTAGGGATTTCATTAAGCCTCTTATGAATTAAACGACGTCGCCTATTGAACTCTTTAACCATGTCGTTGACAAATTTTTGTGGTCCTCTCAATGCAGCTAGCGCAATATACTGTGAAGGACTATCTACACATGCCACGGTGTATTGATGCACAAGCCACAACGGAGAAATCAGTTCCTTTGGTCCATAAACATATCCAACACGTAGACCAGTCATCGCATACGTCTTGGAAAAGGAATTAACGATCAACGTGCGTTCACGCATTCCAGGAAAAGTGGCAAGACAATAATGCTTTGTGCCATCATAGACTATCTTCTCGTATACCTCGTCACAAATCACAAGCAGGTCACACTCAACCGCAATCTTCGCCAACAACGCAGCTTCATCATAGGAAAGAACGGCGCCTGTTGGATTATTCGGAAAGTTGAGAATAATCACACGTGACTTCTTTGTGATAAGTGACATCACGTCATCTACGGATGGCTTAAAATCATTATTCTCAAGCAAGGGAATAGATACGGGAACTCCGCTTGCTAGGTTTATACACGGCTCATAAAGCACGAAGCCAGGGTTTAGAATGAGTACTTCATCATCAGGGTTAGTCAACCCCATAAGTGCTAAGAAAATTGCTTCAGTTCCGCCTACAGTAACCAGAACCTCGGAATTCGGATCGTAGTTAAGGCCATAATCACGGTAAGCTTTTTTCGAGAGAGTCTCTCGAAGCTCAGGTATTCCGTTGGTTGGTGCATAGTGTGTTTTACCCTCTTTTGCTGCTTGATAGCCAGCTTCCAGTGCGTATTTCGGTGGAGAAAAATCAGGTTCTCCCACGCTTAAATTGATAGCGTCTGGCATTTCTTGGACTAAAGCGAAAAAGCGGCGTATTCCAGAAGGCTTCATTTGTTTCAGGCGTTCTGCAGGCTTGAATTTTAAGGTCAATCAGAGTCCTCAGTAGGAATAACTTGACTTAGCATAAAATGTTTACGTTCGCAACCTGCAACACATTCCATGCAACCGCAATAGTTTTAAAACAAACCAGTATACAAAACCGTATTCCTAAGCTATAACCAGAGAGGAGAGAAACTTGAAGCTGAAAGAAAGCCTGCAAACATGGTTAATAACCGCATTAAACGACCCCATTACAAAAATACTGGCCAAAAATAGCCATTTAACAACAACTCAGCTTGAAACATTACTAATTGACATTTTATCCGACAATATATCGGGTAAACAGCTAAAATACGATGAAAAAGCCAAATTAAGACTAACAAAGGCACAAATAAGCCGCGGGGCCTTTAACAGGACAGCAGCGCAGGCTAAAGAAAACGTCATAAAATCCATCTACACAGTACTTCTTCTAGGGTACTTAGGCATCTTTGAGAGCACTGTGTTAGACCCCTATCTGGAAATAGCGAACAAATTGCACACCTACGTTGAGGCCTACAAAAACATGCCGAGCAAGGGCGACAAAACGGAGGAACATATAAAACTCATAAAAATGATAAGAGAAGAGCTTGAAACAAGCCTAAAAACGCTGTCAAACCCATCAGAAAGCCCTATGTGACATCACAAATCACACCAAAACAGTGCATTCCAAGTACCTGTATGAGCCAGATTAGAAACCTCAAAACAGGCTCCAAATTAGAAAAAAGCCCAAAAATGACGCTTTTATTCTTTACATGTAGGCATGGAAGCGGACGATTGTTTGTTATTATAGCTGTGATATGTGACGTCATGGAATCATCAACCTATTGTGAATACCATAAAATTTATATTGTGTCATGGTAGATTTGTGATGTGTGATGCAACACGTTTGAAACATGCATAATCACAAGCGCATCACAGAGGAACTTGCATTGGTAGATTATTTGCTCTTTTCAGCTATTCTACTACTTGCCATAACAGTAGCGATCTTGATCAGGTATATTAAACAACTTCACGACGCCCAGAGAGAATACGAGAAGGCGAAAAGTATCATCCAAGACATTGTTTTGAGCTTTAATAGGCAATTCAAACGCGCAGCCGAGCGACTGGAGCTTGTGGCTTACAAGGTTGAGGCGAATTCTTCACGAAGTGATAGAGCCTTGAGTAAGGGTGAAGACGTTGAAAAGAATTTGAGAGCCTTGGAAGAAAGGATTAACAGCGCTTCTGCAGATAGGGAGAAAACGTTGGCAAGTTTAGAAGAAATAGGCAAAAGAGTGCGTGATATGGCAACATCACAAGAAGCTTTGACTGTAAAGGTTTCTAGTTTAGAAGAGCAAACCAAACAATTTTCCGCACCTTCAGAGATGAATGTTGAGACAGTGATACCGATAAGACGTGATAAGGCGTTGGCACCGTTAACACCGACCGAATTAACAGCGTTAGAAACCTTGGCTGCAGAAGGCCCAAAGACGGCGCCGGAGATAAAATGGCGAATAAAGCTAAGTCGCGAGCATACGGCGCGGTTGATGAAGAAGCTTTACGAGGAAGGCTATTTAGAGAGAGATCCCAGCAAGATTCCGTTCAAGTACAGTGTAAAGAAAGAGATGGAGAAGCTTTTAAAGAAACCAGAAAACGGAACAGCGCAAACATGAATTATTGTAGAGAAACGCTGTCTTGCTTACTGAGCTCCTTTATGCGTTTTTCCATGTCTGACAGTTGGGTTGATTCTGGAAGACCATATTTTTCAGGTTTTCTTTCCTCCAAGTATTCAGGATAATGTGTGATCTTTACTGGAACAGCAAAACGTATCTTTGGTTCCGAAATCAGCAAGGCTTCGCCAAGATCGAGCATTTTGAGCTCAGTGACACTGTATTCAAGGTACGGCGTGTTTTCAGTAACGTACAAGCGGTCGCGACTCAACTCTGTTTTCATTATCACTTTGGTCCATAGTTCTGCGAAAACGTCGAAATTTATCCTGGAAGGTCTTGGTGTTACGGCGTTTAAGCCAACCCTGTATTTTCGGTATGTGAGGGCGATGTCAGAGAATATGGTTTTGGGTTTTGTTGGGTCGAGAAATTCGTGAGCTTCCTCCAGCGTAATTAGTAGTGTTGGAAGCTTTGCCCATTCTTCAAAGTTTTGTTCCCAAAGTGACTTGTAGTAGAAGACAACGTTTGCAGCGGTCAAATTTGTAACGTTCTGCTGTTCTTCTTTGTTTATGCCAGAAATGTCGATAAGACAAGTCACGCCGTGGATTATATTTTGAACTACGTCGTCGATAAAGCTGTAATTGGATGGTGGAAAAACTTCTGGTGAAAGGTTCAAAAGTTTAAGCATCAGGGCTTCAATCACGCCTTTGTGCTTGTAGTTAATGATGTTTCCAACGCCGACGTAGCCATCATCAGTATAAGCCGTTTTTGCATGTTCTATCCATCGTTCGCCATAAACATTGTAGAGTTTCTGGGCTATCTTGACTTGTGGCGCTCCAATTTCGGGAAAAAGCAAGTGTAGTTTTTCGGGGCGAATCGTGTAAAGTCCAACGCGCAGTTTCTTTTCTTTAGCCGAATAGTATTTCACCTTAGTGTGAAAAAGAGGATGATCTCTTAGTCCCCTTTGCGGATTGATTCCCTTTCCTTCCAAAAGCTGTCCTGCAAAATCAAATATCAGCGCCGCGGTCTTCGGACTATGATCGATTAGCTGAGCGTTTAGGACAAGTTCACAGTTCGTCTTCCCAGAACCAGTCATTCCGAACATGCCCATCATCAAAGGAATCGCTTCGATGCTTATGCCCACTTTTCCCAAAGTTTGCTCTCCAGAACGCAACCTGCCGATCTCTAAATCCCCGCTTAATTTCAAGACAGAACAATCTTCAGGCGTCGCGGCGCAAACCTTGTCCATGTAGTTTGGGTTAAACGTTGGTGAACGCACTCTTTCAGCGGTTTTCTCCAAAAAGAGAACGGCGGTTGCATGTGTGTAGCTTGAATAGGGCCCAAAGGTTTCTTTGCCATGAGCTTCACGAAGTTGCTCGTGGGTTTCCAGCGTTGAAGAACTGCCTGCATTTACAACACGCGCATAGAAAGCTCGTCCAGCAGATTCGATCTTGACTATTTGCCCAAAAGACAGCTTAGCATTTTCGTTGAGAAAGAACATGATTTTATCGCCTTCAGCTTTACTTAGGGCTCCTATGACAACTTGGCTAGCCATAGTTTATCAACTCACTTTTGAAAACGTGTTTTACACCATGCATGTTATCTGCGAAACTGCAGGCAAGCTCTTCTTTGCTAAGTCTATCATAAAGCTCCTTTTCCTTCAAAAGGTTTTCAATAATCTCAACCCAATACAACAGTTTAGATTCAGAAGTAGCAGAGAACTCGTGGGCAAGCCAAAGAGGAACAGGATAACCCAAACACCGGGGGTCATCAGATACCGTTGTAAGTGGAGAGACAATGTCTGTAACTTCACGGTTCGTCAAGTATGCTGAAACGTCTAGACGGAAGACTCGTTGGCTTTCCTCGCATAATTTTACGAGCGAAATATCACCATATAAATGTTCATTCAAGTTTGCCTTCGCAACAGGGTGGTAAACCCATAAAGGCTCGTTTATCATGGATTGTGCCGTAGCTTGAAAGTCTCTGCCCAACTCATCGTGCAGGGTTGGTGATTGCTTACTCAACGTTAACAAGGTGAGCTTTTCATGTTTGCATCTTTCAAAAAGCGAGACTTGAAACCCTTTCTTCTCACCAAAGTAACTTGCACCATCCAGCAACACATAATCGCCAATATTCAACTTTTCAACAAGGTTTAAAGCCAGTTCACTCTCAAACTCAAACCTAAGAGCCCGCAACGTATACTCACGCAGGTCGGCGGGACCAATGAGGGCACGCATTTTCTCCTGAAAACCCCAATCTACCTTACGCTTTTCGGCAATAGCGTACGCAGGCCTAAAGAGGTATACGCCCCAGTTATTAGCGTGTTTTAGGGTTCTGGTGGAACAGTCAACAGCCATAAACTTTGCGTTGCACTGGTGTGGTTTTTTTAAAGATTTGAACCTTGCAAAGTCAGGTTTGTTGAATATTTCGGACTCCTGTTTACGTTCAGGTCGTTGCGTCATTGAACCTTTATCAACGTAAATTGAAAGAGTCTTGACAGCCTCGCTTATGTCATTTGTTATATCCTCTTCCATTGCTGCCCCTCTTCTATCAATGCACCAGACAAAAACTCGGTAAATAAACTTATCACGTTATCTGTTGTTTCAACGTAGCCTGCGGAAGAGTTGATGCCAGTTTATACTTCAAGCGGTTGGACGCCCCCGCCTTCGCGAGCAATCCTTTGTTTGATAGCCGAGCAAGATACGTTGCTATCGTGCTGAGACTTACAGGCTCTTTGTGTTCTTGCTCATACGCAGATTGAACTTCGCGAGAGGAAAACCAAACCACAGGAAAACTTTTTTGAATCAGCAGGTGAACCTTATCAAATTTGGAAAACTCGGTGCCAGCAACCACAGTACTCGTCGTTTTGTTGACCCCATCAGATGATACTCCGCCTAGTAATTCAACCAAGTCTAAGAGGCGAACCGCCTTATCCCTAGTTATTTGTCCTTCGAAGGCAATAGAATAGCGATTACCCTCACTGTCAAACAGCTCAACGCGCATTTTTCTTGCCGGCATTGTATTGTGCATCCTAAACGGGGTTCACAACTTTACAGTGAAATAGTTATAGGCGTTGTGGTAGAAAAACAGATAAAACCGCTTAATTTTTAGGCATCAAAAAAGAAAAGAAGCCCGTATTAGAACGTTCTTACTGCTACAGGTTTCACAAACTTGTTAAATAGATAATTGCGAAAGTTTTTGGTTTATGCCGATGCTTCCAGTAGAAACGTAGGGGTGTCTCTTTCACAGGAAAAGAACATAAAAAAGGCAATAAAGAGGAAAAGAAAGATGAGAATATAATAATATTAATCCAATTTCACAATGATTTCACAAACTGTAAACGCTTTAAATCAAAAACTCAGTTTTTTATTGCAGCGGCAGAAGGTGAGAAAAGTCAACTTTCAAAAACCAATTTTAAAAACGATTTTGAAACCAGTATGTAATATATTCTCAAGGATTCCAGGTCGCAGGCACCCCTTAATTTCCGTTGGAAACATTTGTGTGTAGAAGTTTATTTGCTGTTTTGGTAAAAAATGTTCGCTAAAGTCTAAAAACTTCTACTATGTTTGTTTAAATATTCTCTTACTCACTTAGTTTTCAGAGTATGATTATCTATGTAAGGATTATTAGTGAGATTTTGTGGTTAATTTTTTCTTCCAAGAGAAAGTGTGGGGTGTGTGCCTTCTGGTTTTTCTGCAACAATTTTAGTTTGCTTTACGGTTTATTTTGTTAAAGATTCATTTTTCTGTAGGTGAGTGCTTATTATCTCCTGAGGAAGAAGAGGTGCTACCTTTGAAATATGCAGAAAGGGGGAAAGTTATGGAAGAACGCAACATACTTGACGATGTGTTTGAAAGATTTGTTAATAGCGGTAAGATTTTCAAGGATAGAGAGGTTTTGAGACATGATTACCTGCCTGATAGGCTGCCTCATAGGGAGGAACAAATAAAAGAGCTGGGCAAAACGGTGGCTCCGGCTTTGAAAGGTGCGAGAAGTTCTAACCTTCTTATTTATGGAAAAACTGGCACGGGTAAGACGGCTGTAGCAAAGTATGTTTTAAGTCATCTTGAAGCAAAGGCTAAAGAGTTTAATGCACCGATAAAGTTTTGTTACGTGAACTGTCGCATGGCTGCTTCTGAGTACCGTGTTTTTGCGAGTTTGTGCCAAAGCACAGGTGTGACCGTGCCGTTCACAGGGTTGTCTGTTGGTGAAGTCTTTGACAGGCTTCGCGCTGGTTTGGATGTGTCAAGAATAATTCTTATCGTGGTTTTAGATGAAGTAGACTCGTTGATTAAAACTCGCGGGGACGGGCTTCTGTATGAGCTGACAAGAATAAATGAAGCCTTGGCCAACAGCAAAGTTTCCATTATCGGGATTTCAAACGACCTGCGCATGAAAGATTTTCTTGATCCACGCGTGCTTAGCTCGCTCAGCGAGGAGGAAATTGTTTTCAGACCTTATGATGCAGACGAATTGAAGACGATTCTGGCCGAACGCGCGGTTGCCGCGTTCTACGACTCTGCCTTGTGTGATGGCACCTTGGGTCTTTGTGCCGCGTTGGCTGCTGCTGAGCATGGAGATGCTAGACGGGCTCTGGATTTGTTGCGTGTTGCTGGCGAGGTTGCGGAAAGGAAAGGTGCTTGCAGTGTTGTGGATGAGGATGTGCGAGAAGCTGAAAAGCACATTGAACACAACCGTGTTTTTGAAGCGCTCAAAAATTTGACTTTACACTCAAAGCTTGTTGTCTTAAGCGTCTACCATTTGAAAGCAGCAGAAATCCAGAGCGCTATTACGGGCGACATTTTTGATGTTTACACCGAGCTCTGTAACGAATTGGGGGTTACGCCTCTAACGCAGCGACGTCTGTGCACGCTTGTTAATGAGCTTGACTCTATGGGGTTGCTGAACGCAAAGGTTGTGAGCATGGGCAGGTATGGGCGCACGAAAAAAATTAGGCTGGAGCTGGCGCGGACGTTGATAAAAGATGCCTTTTCTGGCGATGGCCGACTTGGTCGTTTGGTTACTTACACGCCGAAATGTTTCGCAAAACCTGCACGCAACGATAACTGATACAAAACATCAGAAAGGTTTCATAATACGCTTTGCTTGCAGCTTCTAACTAAAAGGAATAACGTTAGTCTCCAGCGTTTGAAGGTTCACCACAGGAACATGTCCCACGGTTGGAACGAAACCCATCCTGCGCATGTAATCTGTCTGTTCCTGCCAGCCGCCCGAGTTTATTATCGAAACTCCCCTGTAGTTAATGTATCCTAACGTGTGCACATGACCTGCGTGAAAAATGTCTGGGGTTCTCTCTATGACGAGAAAGTCCCTCTTCTCAGGCGACAACAAAGTCTTGCCACCATACAACGGCGCTAAATGCCGGCACTGCAGAAGAAGCTTCATGGCTTTTTCAGGATGTCTATAATCCATCCCGGGAACCGTAGCCACAACGTCGTCCAAACTGCGACCATGGTCCATCAAGATTTCGACGCCGTGAAGGCTGACTGTAGAGGGGTTTCCGAGGGAGTAGACGCTTCGTGATTCTTTTAGGGTTTCTAGGTAGGCTTCTGATAATGCCGGTTGAGGTGCGGCTTTTCTTGGAGCGTCGTGGTTTCCTGGTATAATCACTACTTCTATGTAGTCTGGGATTTGTTCGATGAATTTTGCGGCAAGCCTGTACTGCTTGTTTATGTCTCTTATCGCGAGTTCTTTAACTTGGTTTGGGTAAACGCCTACGCCGTCGACGATGTCGCCTGCGATTAAGACGTATTTGACGTGGCTTGCAGTTTCTCGCGTTTGTTCGTTCCCGTATTTGCCGTTAAGCCATAAAACGAAACGGCTGAAGGCTTCTCTTTTGAATTTCATGCTGCCAACATGCAAGTCTGACGTGAGAACGGCGTAAACTGGTTCTGAAGCCTTATGCTGGGTTTTTTGAGCTACGTCTGGGAAGATGATGTCTTCCGCGATTAGAAGAGTCCCTCTGGTCTTTACCACGCTTGCACAGATTACTTGGTCGAGCAGTAACGATCTTGCCTTTTTCTTAACTTCTTCCGGAGCGTTCTGCGGCACAAGAACGGTGATGTTTGCTTGTAAGTCTTCAAGTGTCAGGATGGTTCTTTGTTTTGACTCTCTTTTCTCGGTTACCATGCCGATTATTTTGAGTTTTGAGTTTGGCTGAGCTTTTAATGCGTCGATTATTGAAGCGGCAGTTTTGACGTCGATTCGCTGTCTTAGCAACCTTTCAAGCCGTTTAAACCTGTCTCGGAAGTATTCGAGGTAATTGTCAATCGTTCCGTTTGAGCTTAGTTTTGTTGTTGGATCTTCAACTACATTAAGCTGTGTTTCCACTTCCTTCGCAAATGGATGGAATGGTTTTTTCGTCTCAGTTATTTGTTGTTCCGTTGACGTTTGCGCGTTATTTTCTGGCGATTGGGCAACGATTTCTTTAGCCATTTCCGTTTCTTTTAGCAGTTGTTCTAAGAAGCTTCGGTCTATAAAGAACGGTTTATCTTCGAGATCTTGTAACTTTTTAATTGCTTTGCCCACGAGCTCGGTTGGGTCTTCTGTTGTGTTAATTGCGCTTAGGAGTTCAAAGGCTTCTCTGTTCAATTGGTAGCCTGCGGCAATCGCCGTTGTTACTGCTTTTTGTAATCTCTCTTTTTCATTCATGTTTGTTTTCCAAAGTCTCCTTTAAACCCTGCTCTTTTAAGGATTACTAGAATTCTCTTCCAGTCCTCCTATCAGCCAATAGTAACCGTGCTTTTACTATTTTGTCTTGCAGTCGAGCCCTGATCATAGATCTCCAGTTTTCCTAGTCTATAGCGACTATACAGTTAATTCACAATTCAAACAATCACGTCGAGATTCATAAATTGCTGTTTTGTTTAGATGTGTTAATATTCCAGTTCCGCATAAATCCCCGTGTAAAGTGATGCTAGATGAATGAGTTACGTAAGGTTCAACGTACACCAAGCGGCACATTCTTCGTATGTTTGCCTAAAACTTGGGCTCAAAACTACGGTTTGGAACGCGGTTCCGTAGTTTCCGTTAACGAAACAAGCGATGGCAAGCTTCTTTTAGACCCCGAGTACAAAGTTGTGCCTTCGCCTCGCACTGTTACTCTGAATACGGGGCCTTATTTGAGTCGCGAAATTATCGGAAAGTATCTGCTCGGCTTTGACATTATACGTGTTGAAACAAAGGATAAAATTAGTTTTGAGGCAAGGGACACGATCAAGAACACGGTTAGCAGACTTGTCGGTCTAGAAATCGTTGAAGAAGACTATTCACGCATCGTTCTACAATGTCTACTGGAGCCTTCAGGTTTTCCACCTGAGAAAATCCTGCGCCGAGGATATGCGATTGCCGCGGGCATGCATCGAGACGGCGTAAACGCGATAATTGACGGAGACTTGCACTTGGCAAAGGGAATAATGGCTCGTGATGACGAGGTTAACAGGCTTTACTTCCTTCTAGTACGCATCTTGCGAACTATAATACAGAATCCTAGTTTGAGCGAGAACTTGGGGGTTCGTCCGATTGATTGCTTAGATTATAGGCTTGCAGCAAGTTTGGTTGAAGCTATCGGTGATGAATGTGTCCAGATAGCAGCAAAGGCTTTGGAGTTGAAGGGAACAGAGTTCTCAAAAGATTTGAAAAAAGCTCTTGTTAACTTTCACAGTTACTGCTTTAAAGCGCACGAGAACGCGGTGAAAGCCTTTCTTGAAGGCGAAATAGGGCTTGCTGAAGACGTGCGGGAGCTTCGGAAGAGCGTGGAAACTGTGTTCGCGAATATAGAGAAAATGGCACAGGAACAATCACTTGGTATCGTGCCTCACATTCTTGCTGTCGCTTCGTTCATGAAACAGATATACGAGCATAGTGTTGACATTGCTGACTTGGTGATGCCTAAAAAGGAATAATAGATAGGATTGTTTCTAAAAGGGGATCTTGTCTACTTTCTGTGGCGACTTCGAAAGCGAGACGTTATTGGCAATACTAAGTTCGCTAGTATAGCGTATTTCGCCGCTTACGTTGCAATGTGATTCGATGATGACCGTTTCGCCGTAAACGTTAGTAGCGCGTGCACCACTTCTGAGAAAAACTTTTTTGCCAAGAACATCTTCTACGTCTGCGTCCTTGCCGATGATCACTTCATCCGCCTTTATTGGTCCGTGGGCTTCGCCTCTTTTGCCTATTTCCACATAAGATGCAGTTACACCTTCCTGTGTATCAATTACACCGCCAACTTCAACTCGAGTCTCCACGAGTGCTTTCTTGGCATGTAGAACGCCGCCAACTTCGATGCTTCTTGTCGTGACTTCACCGCCAATGTAAGCTTTACCGCCTACTTCCAAGTTTCCAGACAGTTTTAGCGATCCACTAACATCCACTTTACCGCCTACTTCTACCTCACTGCCTTCGCCTGAACCTGCGATGTCTACTTTGCCCCCAACATCTATGCTGCCGAATACCAAGTCTCCTTCAACCCTGAATGCGCCGCCCACCTCTATGTCTCCACCCTTGTTTTTTCCAGACAAGCGGACAACTCCGCCAACGTCTATGTTTTCAAACTCCAGCGGCGCAGTCGACTCGAAGCTTCCGCCGACATCTATGTCGCGAATTTTTCCACCGTTCACTCTTGCTGTGCCCCCTACATCCAACGATGTAATGGTGACCTTTGATTCTGTGATCATGCTGCCGCCGACGTCTACATTTTCTGTTTCCACTTCACCTTTTGCCCTAAAGCTTCCGCCAACATCTATGTCTGCGGCTTTTACTTTTCCATCAACATGCAAGCTTCCGCCGACATCAACTTTCTCAGCTGCTAAATTGTCTCTGACGTACAATGCTTCGTCTACATCAACGTGGTTTGCCACCATTTTTCCGTGAACTTCTAGGCGACCATCAGAGACATCAACATTGCCTTCTACGGTGAGGTCTCCACGTATGGTAACGTTGTCTTCTGCGTCTAGGTTTGCGGCTGAAAGATTGCACTCAAACGTGACATCCTTCTCGCAGTAGACGGTGCCAGAAACTTTCACCGTGACTGGCGAACCCGTTCCCCTCACTAACGCGTGAGAGCCTACAATCAAGTCTCCGTCAACGAAATCTAACGTTATCGTACTTCTTGAAGGGATGGATGTTTCTTTGTTCATTTTCTTTTTCCTCCTTTTTTGTTTGTTTTAATGGTGATTTAAAAGGGGTACTCACATATTGTTACTGTTCGCTGTTTAACGGAATGATCGGTTTCGCATAAGCTGAATCATCTGAGCCACTTGTAGCTCAGTGTTCCTTTCGCGGTATTTCTTTGCCTCGGTTTGATTATACTCCCAATTTGATTCGTTCATGCTGTGTGCCATTCTATTTCACCTCACATTTGCTTCTGAAGAATACTGAGCCTCTGGAAGCCTTAAAAGGCGACGCACATAAGGAAAACACGTTTTGTAGTTACAAGTTGTTACTGTTCGCCTTCTGCGAGTGCTGCGAAGAACTTGCGCATCCGCTTGAATGTTTCCAGAAACTCTAAACCCCACTTTGTTGTTCGGTACTTCTTCGCATCACCTATCATTACTTCATTCACGAAACCGTGAGCAACCAGAAAATTCAAAATCTTCTTTGTTCGATCAACAGGCATGTTAGCGCCATAAGAAATTCGAGTCAACGAACAAGAACCTTTTCTAACAATTATCTCGATCACGTCGGCGTAAATGTCATATTTGGTTCTTCTTCGCTCCTCCGCCAAAACCGTCTACTCCCGACTTCCACTATAATTAAATGCGGAACACTTAACCTTAATTGTGGTGAAAACGGAAAATGGCGTATCCTTTTCCTGAGGGTAAACAGATTCACATAGACTGTAAGAAGGGAGATTTAGCTGAATATCTGCTTGTACCAGGCGACCCTAACCGCGTCCAAAAAATCGCCAGTTTCTGGGGCTCTGCCCGAGAAATTTCATCCCACCGCGAATTTCGTAGTTATACTGGCAAATACGAGAACGTGCCCATTTCCGCTTTGTCAAGTGGTATCGGGCCTGCTTGTATGGCTATAGCGGTCAACGAAGCCGCTAACGTTGGGGTTAAAACTTTTATTCGCGTGGGTAGCACAGGCGCTATCCATAAAAATATCGCGATTGGTGACTTGATTCTTTCTTCTGCTGCAGTACGCCTTGACGGTGCAAGCAACTGTTATGCACTGCCTGAATATCCTGCTGTGGCCAGCTATGAAGTTTTGCTGGCTTTGATTGAAGCCGCTGAAAGCTTGGGTATAAACAATTATCACGTAGGTATAACCGCCACAACAGCCGATTTCTACGCTGGGCAAAGCCGCCCAACGAAAGCAACGGCGTTTCAAATGGAAAATTTGATGCCTATGTTACAAAGAGCTGGGGTGTTAAGCTTTGAGATGGAAACCGCGACGCTGTATACTTTGTCAAGTCTCTATGGGTTGAGAGCAGCTTCTGTTTGCGCCGTCTTTGCCAATCGCTGTACGAACACGTTTAGGACTGGTGCGGGCGAAGAAGAAGCCATCAGAATAGCTAATCATGCCGTCAAGATTCTGCACGAATGGGATGAAACAAAAAGAAAGAAGAATAAACAGTGGCTTTTTCCCTCGTTATTGCAGTCAAAGCGCGTTTAGAGAAGGGCTGTTTTTGAGCAAAAAAGACGCAGAAATCATAACGACTGAGACGTTAACGAGGTTTTACTTGCAAAACCACTGTTTGCTTCAAAAGGCGAAGAAGGCTAAGTTTGTTAACGTGGTGGGCAACGTGTGTGGTTTGCATTCTCAGCTACCGTTGACGCCGTATTTCATGCTTTGGAACAGAATAGAGGATTTTGAACCTGAAATGTTGGATGATGCAGTTTATCGTGAGAAAAGCTTGGTTAAAACATGGTTTATGAGAGGAACGCTTCACGTTATTCCTTCCGAAGATTTGCCTGTTTATCATCATGCTTTGAAAAGAATGTGGTTTGAACATCACGGAAGATACATGAACAAGCCCGAATGGCCGTCACGCAAAGAACGAGAGACGCTGTTCTACCCTAAAATCAAGGCGGCGCTTGCTGAAAAACCTCTGAGGAGAAAAGAGCTTAACGGTAAAGTGCGTTTGCTTCTTGGCGACAAGTCTCAGCCTTACGCACGAATCTTTTCTGCATGGGGCGGGATCCTAAAAGAGACTAGTTATTTAGGCTTGACTGTGCACGCTGAGCCGTGCGGTAAAGAGTCATGTTTTGCGAGGCTTGACAAGTGGCTGCCGTGGATAAACCTCGGTGGGATTACAGAGAGCGCAGCGATAAGTGAACTACTGTGGAAGTATTTGCACTGTTATGGTCCTGCTTCAGCTCAAGACTTTGCCTGCTGGAGTGGGCTCTTGGCAAGCGAAGCAAACAATGCAATCGAGAACAATCAGACAGAGTTGAAAGAGGTTCAGTTGCAAGAATCTGGAAAGCGGCTTTGGATGCTTAAGAAAGACTTTAAGGTTTTGCAGAAAATTGACTTGGAAGAAAAAGCGCCGACGCGTTTATTGCCAAAATACGACTCGTACTTAATGGGACACAAGGATAGATCGCGGATAATCCAGGAAGAGCTTCTGAAACAAGTTTATCGTCCAGTCGTCGGAGACGTAGCAGCCACGGTAATAGTAAATGGACGCATAGCAGGAACATGGACCAGCAAGAAAACCAAGAAGAAGATTACAATAGCCATAAAAACTTTTGAAAGGTTCGACAAGGAAATCATAACAGAAGTGGAGCAAGTTGTCAAGGATTTGGGTGCTTTCGTGGGTGTTGAACAGACAACGGTGCTTCTAAACAACCGAATAATATAACGCTACTCCTTTATTGGATAAAGCTTAAAGTCACTGTTCGAAACAGTTTAAGCAGTGCCGGGGTGGCGGAGTGGTTATCGCGCTGGCCTCGAGATCCAAACAATAAATAATGGGGCTTAGATGGAAAAGAGGGCAAGTAAGCCAGTGGGCCTTATGGGCTCGCAGGGGTTCGAATCCCTTCCCCGGCGCCATTTTACTAGTAAATTTTAAATAGAAACAGGTCAATATTCTCATTGGTGCTTTTGTGGGACGGACAGAAAACATCAAAGAAAGAGCGATATACGTCTATTTGCCATCTGTCGAGCAGAAGGAGGAGTGGGAAAGGCATTCTGAGAAGTTGGGCGTTAGCATCTCTAAGTTCGTAATAGAGTATGTTGAGAATTCGCTGAAACAGGAAGAGGAGCCTGACTACAAATCTCGGAGCGATCTGTGGAAGGCGAACAATGAGTTGAAGCAGCAAGTAGAGGATTTGGCAAGGAAGTGTCGGCTCCTCGAAACGGTGGTGGACAAATTGGAACAAGAGCTTAGAAGATACAGAGGCAAACCCTTTTTGGAAGAAGGTTTTGAGGGTGCCAGAAGCTATGAAAAAGGACTGATAGATCTGCTAAAGAGCAGAGATATCGTGGCTGATGAACAGATATTCGCTCAATTAGGTGTCACTCCATCAGATGGCGAAGCAGTTAGGGCCATTGCTAAGCAGTTGGAAGGTTTGGAAGCTTGCGGGCTTGTGAAGTCGTCGTCAAGAGGTTGGAAGTGGATGGGATGAACACTGTAACGACCCTTTTGGAGAGTAGGAACGCAAATGACGGCAAAGTAATCGATGAATTTATCATGGATTGCAGACTAAGGAAATTCTCCGAGGAAAGCATCAGAAGCTACAGGTCAATCCTAAAGATATCATCCACGTTTCTTACTCGCAATCATCTGTCCTTGCTCAATCTGGACAAATATGCATTGAAGGAGTTGCTGGCGCACCTAACAAATGATCGTGGCTATTCAGGGAAAACCTTAGAAAACTATTTCTCAGCACTCTCTAGCTTCTGCGATTATCTCGCTTATGAAGGTCTTACTGACCGGAATCCGATCCTTCCCTTCAGAAAGAGATACCTCAGGCAATACAAAGCTGATAGGCACAACCCGGGACCTAGCAGAAAATTGATTTCAATCGAACAGATGAGAATGCTCATAAACTCTATTCTTGACCCAAGGGACAGAGCAATTGTCACTCTGTTAGCAAAAACAGGAATCAGACGCAAAGAGCTTATCAACACAGACACCGACGATATTAACTGGGAAGAGCAGAGTATCCAGCTCAAACCTCACCCAAAGAGAAGCAATTTGACGGTCTTCTTCGATGATGAATGCGCTCGCGTTCTGCGGCGATGGCTAAAAACTAGGAAGCATTACAGCGTGCCACAAGACTGCAAAGCGTTATTCGTTGGCGAGCGAGGAGAACGACTCGAAAGACATGGTGTCTGCGGCATCGTAACAAAGTATGCAGAAAGAGTTGGCTTGCATAACCCGAAAAGCAAACGAATCGAAGATCATTTCACGCCGCATTGCTGCCGGCACTGGTTCACTACGCATTGCAGACGAAATGGCTTGAGGCGCGAATATTTGAAAGAGCTGAGAGGAGACGCCAGAAAAGAAGCTGTCGACATTTATGATCACATAGACAAGAAAGAACTGAGAAGAGCCTACTTGGCTGCTATTCCTCTCCTTGGAATCGACTAATTGAAAGAGTTCAGCCAATTTGCGGCGTGAATACCACTGGAATCATTCCTCTTCTAACCACGACTCCAGTGCTTTGATAACTGCTTTGCTCAAGTATCCTTTTTTGATACCGAACTCTTTTATGGCCTTCTTCCGCATTCTTTCTTCCAACTCGTTAGATATAGAAACGCTGATTTTGCCCATAATGGTACCGTTCCTGCAGCTAACGTTCTTAGCTGAGAGCTTATCTTATATAAGATTTACTATATCCGAAAAGGTTATTAGAAGGCTTGTCTGATATAGGATATCGGATATAGGATATAAGATAAGTGAAACTGTATGGCTTGGTTGTGGACAGTCTTGTCGGCAGCCCTCATAGTAACTGTCACAATTATTGTTGCCAAGCGGTGGAAAAGAGATGCTCAGAGGTTCTCAAGTGAAGCAAAAAAGGACGGAATTTCAGTCCAATTAGCGACGCTTGAGGAACGAACGAAACAGCTCCAAGGTTTGGAAGAGAAAATTAAGAGAATCGAAGACAAACAGGATTCCGATTCCAGAGAACTGCGTGACAGGCTCTATAACGAGTATTCGAAAAGACTGCAAGATGCTGTAGATTTACTGAAGGACACTTACGGAAAGATGAACACAACAACTTCGAATGCCTTTAGAGAGATCACGAACCGAAACGTCGAAGTTTACAGGCAAACCGCGACGCAACTTATCAACATGACTGAAAAGTTGGAATCAGCGTTCAAGATGCTTGAGGAAAGAGAGCATGCACAGATGCGAGAGGAAATGGAAGCACTTAGACTTAAGATCAGCGATCTTGAACGGGACCCGCTACGGGTTCAGTTAGAAGAACTTGGCGAAGCGAGAACCGCTCAGGCTGTGCACGAGGTGAGTGTAAAGAAAATTACCACGATCTTCTGGCCGAACAACGGCGAAGTGAAGTTCAAAGAGAAAATTGGGCAATACGTTCCTGACGTTTACATTACCAATCATAAGGTGAAGATTGTTGCTGATGAAGTGACGACTGAAGATGTGGGTTCAATCAGGGAGAAAGTTAGGAAGATCGCCGAGTACATGCGCGGGCTAAATGCTAACGTCGGGTACGTGATCATTCCCAATGCTGGTGTTGATCCTGAAACGTTGAGGGAAATAAAGCGTACAGTGTCAGAACGCGGATTATATGTTGTCAGAATTACGGAGTATGCTGTTCATCTCCAAGTTTGGTATGATGTCGCAACTACTGGAATTGTTGACATGGGTTCCTTGATTGAAAAAGGGCACAATCTTCTGAAGATTTTGGAACCTGTGTTTGATGAATTTTTGGCTATAGCTCAGAATCTGGAGCAAAGAGACGAGAGAGATTTCAAGTACAGACAGAACAGGTACAAAGAAATGAAATTCTTCCCTAGCAAGGTACTGGAAGCAATAGAGAAGGTTCCCAAACTTTCACCGGAAGGAGAGGCTTAGCTTGAACAGACCTTCACTTGACGATAGGGACTTCAGAATCCTAACCATAGTTGCCGATTCAGAAGAGGCAATCTCAAGCTGGGAAGTATGCCAAAAGCTTTTTCCAAGCGAAAAGAACGTGCAGAAGCACTTGTCTTCTGTGATTTGGCGACTAGACAAACTCACTAAGGTTCAAGCTTTGATCAAACTCCCGCATCCGAGGAGAAGGGAAAGGGTTGTATATGACTTTTCAAAGGTGCCATTCGGCATTGATGGAACAGTCTTTATTCCCAGCAAATTGGGTGAAGTTATAGTGAGTTGTAGATTTGCTGGAAACTGCCATCCTTGCAGATTCGACTCCCAGACATGCAAGCTTTCTGAGATCATTCGCAAAGAGGGCCATGAGCTGATGCAAGCATTTTATTCACAAGACGGTGGTAATAGTGGTCAGTTGTAGAGTCAAGCCTACATTGGCGTCAATGCAACAAGTGGCTGAAGAAAAGAACAGGGGCTTGCCGCTAAATGTTGACGTTTTGAACGTTCCAAACTCGTGTTACACCTTCTTGAGAGTTGATGACTGGAGAAGCGAATACAAGAGTGTAGACTTGTTACTTAGGCATCTTTCAAGAAAATGCAAGAGTGAAGGTTCAAGAAGGGCCTACTTGAGGCGAGTTTGCCGATTCTGCCTTGACACTGGAATGCAACCTGACGAACTTGTTAAGACCCCAAAAAAAGTGATCCAGAACTTGATTCAAGATCATGTTGACAATTTCAATGATGGGGAGCATAGCTTAAGATACCTCAATACCATGATCGGTCTGCTAAAGACGTTTTTCACGGTCAATGGTTTCAAGGGAGCTCGCGTGCTTAATCTTGAATCATATCACGTGTCTACGAGGTATAGAAAGACACCAGAATATATTCCCAAAAAGAACGAAGTGTATCTGATGGCTGATTCTGCATGTTCTCTCAAGGGCAGGGCCATTATTTTGACACTTTACAGCAGCGGCTTAAGAAATTCGACTCTGAGGGCACTGTTGGTAAGGGATATTGAGGATGAGCTCTCTAGAAATATCAGTAACCTTTGTGTTCCGGTTTATCCAGAGATGAAACTTGTTGACGATGCAGCTTGCAAGGGGAACATTCCATATTTCGTGTTCATATGCGAAGAAGCTACTGAAGCGATTAGACTTTATTTCAGAGAAAGGAAGAAAAGGTATGGAGAAATTTCAGGCACTGAACCCCTTTTCATTTCAGAATACAATCAGATAGAAAGAGCTAGCCGAAAATCGAAAATCCTAAGTCCGAGGCAGCTAGAAAATATAGTAAAGATGGCGGGTCAAAGAGCTGGACTGCCGAAGTGGCAATATGTAACGCCGAAAAGCCTTCGTAAGGCGTTTGAAACGGTTCTCCACAGCGAACTTGTTGATGGAGGACGGCTTGATCCAAAGATTCAAGAATTTTTCATGGGGCACATTCTACCCGGGAGCGAGGACGCCTACTTCGACAAAACTGACATCGAAACATTAAGGAGCGAATATGCGAAATTATTCTTCGGTAGAGTTGCCGTTTCAAACAAGTTTAAAATTCTGAAGACAGCGATCGAACGTGCTTTCCAAGGCACAGGAATTGATGCCGAGAAGACAATCCGAGAATACGTCCAAATGCAAGATCATGGAACAGTAGAATAAGTTGCTCACGATTTTTCCTCCGCATCCTTTCTATCCTTCTTTTCTTTCTCTTCATGTGTCAACGAAGATGAAGGAAAGTTAGAAACTGTGTTTGTAGTGGGCTTTCCCACAACCACACGTTGCTCGTCAACAGCACTTACAAACTTCCATCCATCGTCTAAACGAGCCTGTAACTCTTCCTTTGGAATTACCATTTGCTCTTCTGTTTTTTCATTTGAGAGGTGCAACTTGGACTTGATCTCGGTTTCCAAGGCCTCTTTTTCTTCTTTTAGGGTCAATTGCCGACTCAGCTGCTCCTCGGTTTTCTTCCTAAGTTCGTCGGCATCAATTCCGAAAATTCTCGCGATCTCTCGGTATGTTTTCAAGTTTTCAAGTTCAGGATTTTCTCTATCTTCAAAAATCAGTTTTGTGAATTCCTTTCTGAGTTTCTCAATTTTGCTCCAGTCATAATAAACGTCTTGCGGTCCTGGAAGGATATGCCCCATCAAAAATTCTTGGTCTTTATGATCCATTCGATCTCCATTCACCATTAGTGATCGTAACACACTTTCGAAGACTTTCCTGAGCGAGTGTGGCCTTACGTTTTTCCAATCTTCTATGCCTGCCTCTTCTGCCGCTGTCTTGACGATTTCTTCTAGCAGTCTGAAAGAGAATGCCTTTCTTTTCTTTAGTTTAGTGCCTTCTGAAATAAATAGGGGTTCATCTTCTTTGACGATGCCTAACTTCTCTTTCCTTTCCTGTAACATCTCTTTAATGGCTTGAGTTGCCGCGCATGAAGTAAATGTGTAATAAGGAATGCCGTTCTTGCAGGCTCCTGGGATTCGTTTATTCCACTGGGGTTCAACCTTAATTAGCAGATTTTCATAGCCGGCTTCGATTTCTTTGATCACGTCTCTAACCAGAATTGCACGTAAGGCGGTATTTCTCAATCCAGTCGAAAACAGTGTATATATGGCAGCCCGATTTCGTTTGCTTCTTGCCCTTTCGGCCATTCGACACGCTTCACCTATGGTAGGTACACACTGAGCCACATTCCTAGTTCTAGGCGGCTGACGATAGCCTTGTAAACGCAATTCGCTGTTGTTCTCTCTGTTAAAACCGTTCACTCTAAAGAATGTCTTAAGACAAGCCAACGCAGTATTGACATGTTTTACACTAGGACCTCGCTTCATACTCCTCCTGCGAACCTCATCAAGATATCCTTGAACCAACCCCTCAATTTCCTCCCTTCGCTTACTGAGCACCTCGCCTGGATCCATTTTTGCCCACAGACAAAACCGAGCAACATGATCGAGAAAAGTGATTACCGACTGTTCGCTCCCACTCTTTCTCAACCACAAGTAATCAATAAGCCTCTGCACACCAGAGAACTTGCTAACAAAACCCTCACCAGTCCGCCTAACCTTAAGAACCTTCTCAAACAACCTTCCCCGCCGTCGCATCAAAGGCCACCTTCTAAGAAGCGAGCATAACGCAAAACGAACAACCCTCTTTCACGCAGCCACCGTGGCGAGGAAAAATTCTTCCTCGCTGCCGTGGTTTCGTAAAGTGTTTTTATGATTATTGGTTTGTTTGGGATGTCTGTTTGTAATACGCGGATTTTTCGGCCTATTAGTTTTTGTAGTTTTTTTGTTTCTGGTTGGTTTTTTGGGAGTGGGATGGCTAATTGTCTTGTGTGGGTGCAGGTGAGGAGGGCGATGGTTTGTGTTTCACTTTCTTCTATTCTGTCTAAAGTGCCTATTGCTTCCTGCCAGGGCACGAGGTGGGTTTCTTCCCAACTCCAGAAGACCCAGCCCCTTGTTGTCCTTTGCCCCAAGATTGTACCTCGGGCATGCAGTTCTAGACAGTGTCTCGCCGCGGTTTGCCAGTTTCCAATTCCGACGGCGACTCTTATCTTTTCTATGTCGACTGGTTCTGTTGCCTTTTTCAAGTATTCTATGATTCTTTCTTTGTAGTTGTTTATCATCTTAATGAGCCTCTTAAGTAATGTATTTAAGAGGAGTGACACATTATTGCTTTTTTATGGTCACTAAAGTCGAAAGGAGTGACAAAATGAGGAAAGGCAGACATTTTGGCGGGCGGGAAGCACAGTTGGCTTCCTTTCGAAAAGGGTTAAAAATGAGGGCAGATTTCTTGGAAGACTTGTATCTAAGCTTCATCGCATTGGGAAGAAGGCGCGTCAGGCACTGTGAAATACTTCACGAAATGGAAAGTAAGGGTTGGAACAGGCGAACAATTATTCGCAAAGTGAAACAGGCTTTGAAAGAGGATATACTGACGAAAATTGAGGTTTCGAAGGCTGAAACCTATTACGAGATGCTGAAGCTAAAAGTTGAATATGAACCGTTAGAACTTGCAAAGAAGGCTTGGGCTACTTGCCAAGATGCTCATTGGTACTACTTTCAACACGGATTAATGGAACAGTATGTGCTCGGGCTCCCCCATAAAAGATTGCTTGCGTTCACAGACGAAAATGAGGAGGCGAGGAAGCAACTTACACCTTTCGAACATAAACTTTTGAAGTGTCTCTTAGGGTTGATCGAAACGGCGAGTGATGTATACGTGAATCTTCGTCTTTCGTTGGTGCTCAGAAGGAAAAAAATATTTTACAAGAATGTGAATATAGTCAGACAAATCATCATCGCTGACCTTTCTGATAGCCTATTTAACGACATCTTCGATCAAACGGGGTTCTTTAACGGTGAGATTAAAAGAATCACGAAAGATGAATTACTTCAAATCCAGAAAAGACACAATCCAACGATCTTGAAAAGGATTAACCGATTTGCTAAGACGCTAGAATATGAAAAAGTTCAACGGATCGAGGATATTAGAAACTCCTATCAAGAACAATACGAAGAAGCAATTAAGGAAATCTTCCGTACATTATGCATTTTACTTGTGCCTTCAACAACCTTGCTTTCTGATTGATTCATTGGGTTCAACTTGTTGCTGGATTGTAAAAACAAAGAAACTACCGTCAGGTGTAGAGCAGGCATGATATTATTGAGAATGCTCGTGGCTGAGGCTGGCGAAATTAGAGAACAGTGAACTCTGCCCAATATGCTGGAACAGAAGTGATAATTAGGTGCGCTTGCCTCTCTCGCTACAGGAGCAACAACATTCTTTCTGGCAAGAAAAACAGTTCAAGTGCCACTGTTACTATTTCAAAGAGGATTATTTTTTGTTTTTTCTGCGTTGAGCTTTCTTTGGGCACGTGATTCTGATAAGTTCTCTTGGTTAGGCTAAAATTCTTCCACATTTCGTGCATTGGCGATTTCTACTGGTTCATGCATTTGAATCATGACTTTGGAAAAGGGCGAAATAAAATTTTGAGAAAAAAGGCACGCCTTGACACAATGATTGCTGTTTGTTGGTCAGCTTTGAACGACACTGGAAGACTGAATCAAGTGTCTGGCCAGTGTTCCTTTATGTACTGGGTGGCTTCGCTTATATCGAGCTCTTGAGATGTATTGCCTGAACGGATGTAGAACTTCTCTTTGCCTTCGATTTTCAAAAACACTTCGTGAGGAGAAGGCTTAACACGAACCACAGCGACATCTTTGTCGTCCGTCTTTTCGTGCCTAATGCTTACAAGTGGTCTGTTGACTTTTCCAAGGTAATTATTTATCGTGTTGGTGAAAGTGCGTTCGAATTCATCGAAACTGTCGTGAGATTGGGCAAGATCATTGTCCAGTCCAATCACGTTCCTGTCGTTGTCGACCCCGATAAGCAGAAACCCTCCCTCACAATTCAGGAAGGATGCTATTGCTCTTGCAACTGCGATTTTTGTGTCTTTGCTAGGCTGTTTCTTCTTGACATCCCAGATCAGCGAGGACTTGAACTCGACCTTATCGGTCTCTCCACCCGCTATGAGATCTGCAACTGAGATATCATCCAATTCCTCCAATGTCGTCGGCTTCTTCGAGCTACGTTGCGCGATCTTATCATATTCCCCAAGCAAATCGCTTTCAAGCTTCTTGGCATACGAGCCGTATTCGCCGCTAAAGACTTTGTTCTTGAGAAGTTTCACTCCGCCAGTGGCATATTGCTCAGCTATTGAGAATACTTTCGATTCATCCATCAAGACATTCAAGTTACCTTCTTCAGAAACTGCAATGGAGCGTATCAGAGCAAGCTCATTGGGTTTCAGGTTGTCCGAAAAGAAATAACCCTCCTTTCTTCCCTTGCCCAACTCAATTTTGCTGCCCTCATGAAACCCAACAATCATCGCTGCAATGAAAATATCCTTGTTATCGCTTTTGGCAAACGGACTATCAATGTCTTTCAGCCTTTTCCAGTCGTCAAGGTCCTTTCTGTCAACATAGAACCTATCGACTCCTGTCTTCTTGCTCATGGCTGCAACTCGACCTCCGCCAAACCTCCGTAACCCTTTTCGATGAAGTTTATCATGTAGGTCTTGCCAACAACTTTGGAAAGCGCGTCTCTGACATCTGATGTGTACTCCTTGTCAGTTACAAGAAGTGTAACCTGCTTGCCCGGCAAGTAACTCGGGAGATTCTCTGCTATGCTTTTTGTTGGGCCGGTCGAAATCCTTGCCAGCGGCGTATCAATCACTATTGGCACGTCGAAACCAGAAACGCTATTCAGGGCAGACATGAAGGACAAAGCACACACCTGTCTCTCGCCTGCAGAAAGCGTTCCAAGGGCTTCTCTTCCAGAAACATGAGGAACGGAGATATTGTAGTTATCATCTATGTTTACACCTTCATAAGTCTCTTTCTTCCAGATTAACGCTAGGAATTGCTGGCTGGTTTTTTTGGCAACCTCTTCTTTGACATTTCTCATTATCGAGTCCCTGATGTTTTGTGCAGCTTTCACACCCTCTTCGCAGAAATCCATTAAGCGACGCAGTGAGTCATGCTTTTTTTCTTTTCGCAGTTCTCTGTTGAATTCGCTGGTGTGCGCTCTTACAAGATTCCCTCTTCTTTCCATCTGTTTTTGTAAGACACCAATTTCAACGCTAAAATTCGTCTTCTCTTTGGTGTACTTGTCACGTTCCTTTCCCCAGAGTTTTATGTTCTCAGAATTGCTTTGGGCGATTTCCATTGAGATTTTTGTGAGGTCCTCATTCTTTTCATCTTTTATCGTTTGAGCTTCTTTTAACCTTCTGCCAAGATCGATGATTTCATCAGGGAAGGCTAGTACCTGATCTATCATCTCTTGAATATGTACGTTGCAGTCAATTAGATCGTTACTCATTTCGGACAGTTCAGACTGTTTCAGAAAAGCCTCGACTTTTTTCCGTCTGGCAGATGAATACTCATCTTTCGCAGTGATATCGCTGCCACAAATGCATTTTCCCTTCTTGAGGAGACTGTCAATGAAAACTGTTTTCACCGGAGGCGGTATCATTCCGGCTTCTTTCCTCCCTTCGATCAAATTCTTGGTTTTCAGCAAAGCGTCGTAAGAGAGAATCGTGGGCATGTACCGATGCAGTAGTTTGACTCTCGAAGATTCGTAGTCCTCAATCTCATCCCTGATCCTGTCGAGGTCTTTTTCCAAAGACACTCTATGTTCTTCAAGGCTTTGAATACGTTCTAGGGAAGAGCCCCTTAATTTTTCACTGAATTCTTGCTCCAGTCGCTCGGCTTCAGCGAATTTGGTCTGCAATTCCTCAAGTCGTGCTTTGTCAGAATTTTGAGATCGTTCTAGAGTTTCTATCATTTCCTTTCTCTCTTGTGCCTTTGGGCTAAGCCCTCTTGCCTGTCTCAGGTACTCAGTCTTCCTTGCGGCCAAGTGATCGATCATCGATTCGCAAAGTTGCAGTTGAGATATCTTGAAAACTGCTTCTCTGATGTCTTTTCCGGTGTTTTGTTTGAAATAATCGTCCATTCTTTCGCCATCAAAGAAAAAGTACTCTTCGATCGAAGGCGGTATAAGACTGTCAATAATATATTGAGCATCGTCCCCGTATATCGGGCCGACCCATTCTCTTCCAGTTTCCCTCATTATGCAGAGATCGTGTGCCGAGACTATTGATTTGATACTTTCTTTTTCTTCTTTGAAATGTCCTGTTCTTGTCACTCGGATCTTCTTGCCATCACTTTGTATGAACTGAACTTCGACAACGACTTCAGGTGTATCTTGGTCATCCTCGCTCAACGCCGTCGTATTGACTGTAGGCAATCCTGCGTATTTCTTACTTATGTGCAATTCTTTGCCAAAGAGGCACCAAGTTAGTGCATTCAGAATGTTAGTCTTTCCAGCTCCCATCACGCCTTCTATTATCGTGAAGTTCCTACTAGGTGAGCGAGCGAATTCTATTTTTGCGTCACGGTACTGTCTGAAATTCTTCATTCGCAGGTAATCGATGTCCATCACTCTTCCTCCTCATAGCCGCGTTTTTCAGCGAGCTTCTTGATTATTCGGTCATAGTCCTCTGAATATCTTGGTTTCTTATCCTCAGCATTTCTGGCTTCAACCACCAACAATGCTTTAAGTAGCTCTTTGATTTCTAGGGCAAAGTCTCCTTCTTCGACAGCTTCCAGGATTTTCTTATTCACGCTCGACATGTCTTTGCCTCATTGTAATCCATACAAGGTTTCAATTTCTTGCATTTTTCTTATGCATTCCCCTGCATTCTGAGATGAGCTTGCAAAGTCCCTATACCTCTGTAGTTCCTTGGAGATTATCTTTTTTTCGATATCTCGCAGCTCTGTCGGCATATTAGGTCTTATTGCTGGTTCAACGATTATGTCATGAATGATTGCTGAGTTCTTTCCCGGAAACCTTCTTAACACTCTACCTCTTCTTTGAATGTACTCCCGAGGGTTTCCAGAGTTATCAAGCATTATGGCAATGCTGGCAGGTGGAACATCAACGCCTTCATCAAGGCATCTCATGGAAACAAGAACTTGATATACCCCTTCTGAGAATTTCTGTATCAGGAAGTCTCTCTCAGAAATCCCTCCAAGCTTCGCCTCAGGTTTTGTTCCTTCTCTCTGGGTAAACTTGTGTTGTATTATACCTCTTCTATTCAAAATATCCTGCACAATACGAATCTGTTTTGGAGAACAGTAGATCAGGCAATGTTTGAGGTCCGCAATCTCGTCGAGAAGCTGTTGGAAAACTACAAGTTTGTTTGCTGCGTTTCTAATTATTTTCTGTCTTTTTATGCAGAGCAGCGTGTAGATTTCGTCTTTCTCGTCTTCGTCTTTTGATGCATAGTATGCGCGGGATATTTTGCGTGTCTCAGATTCATATTTTTCCATTTCCTCCGGCGTCAGACAGGTGAATCGAGGCTCGTAGAAATATGAAGTCAGATATCCAGAATCGATTGCATCTTTTAAAGAGAAACAGAAGACCACATCCTTGAAATAGCTGAATATTTTGTCAGTGCCTGCTAGATCGAACCATCTTTTTGGCGTGGCACTCAACCCCAATCTAAAATCATATTCCCCAATTAGTCCTTTTCTTCTTTCAGGAGCACCTATACCATGGACTTCGTCGATGATTAAGAGGAATTTGACTCCTCGTGAGCGCTTCTTACTGGCTCTTATTATATCAACGAAGTCGCCAGAAGCGAATGTGTTATGTGTTGTGAGTATTGCCAGCTTCTCGCTAATACCATTCTCGACATCGATTATACTATCAACAAGCGTATCCTTCCATCTGCTGCGGCTACTGTCAGCTATCATCTTCTCGCAAGACAGGTTGATCTTGTCGAATTCTTTGATCCATTGTTCACTTAAGTGGATGAAAGGGCTGCTTATCACCACAACTAGTCTTTGTTCGTCTTCGAAAGTTCTCCTGACGCATTCCAAAGCTGTAATTGTTTTGCCCGTTCCTGTGGCCATTTCAAAAATGCCTTTCCCAGCATTGGCAAGCCAGCTTTCGACAGCCTTTTCTTGATAGTCGCGAAGTTCGATCTTTCGACTTTGCTTGCTTTTCTCAATCCATCTATCGAGGCCCAACTCTTCAATGTTGTCGGGAGCAATTTCAATCAGCTTCTTCTCTATCGCCTCTGGCATATCGATTATTTTGGTTCTGCGAGCAAGTCCTTCCCAGAACTTTCTGAACTTTGCTTCATCAGCTTCGAGATAACTCGTCTCTGATTTTTCCCAGCTTCGAAAGACTTTAAACTCTTCTATGTTGCTTTGCCATCCCCTTGCGCTCTCGTTGTCTGAACCACTGAAAGATATTTTGTTTCCCTCCAAATCCGAGAGAATGCCCACTTTTTGGTGGAATATGCCTTGACTTTCCAAAGTTACCGCGTCAAGCGGGTATCCTTCGTCCGAAAGTACGATAGCGATTTTGATCTTGAGCCTCTTGTTTGCCACCATCCATGCGAGAGCACGAACATGATCTTTGACGAACCTGTCTTCAATATGATTGAGATCATGCAGCATCTGGTCTTTCAGCAGGGTTTCTGGTTCTGCATAGGCCTTTTTGATCGCCTCAGCATCCTCTTTCTCGAATTTTGCCCCTGTTACTAGCTTCATCATTCCTCCATTGCGGATGAGTGCTGATATTCCCTTGGCAGACACAGCGAATGAGGTTGATGAGAAGAACCCGGCCAATCTGAGATACTCAATCGAAACGGTAAGAGTTGGAATGTAGAAATCAGTGAGAATGTTGTCACTGTCTGAATCATAGAATTTCTTAAGGTTCAAATCTTTAAGACTCATCTACGAGCCCAGACTTGTTGATCTGATTCAATTAAGCACTGGAAACAACTATTGCTCTTAGAAATATATAACTCGCTTTGTCAGAAGCGAAGGGGAGCGTTCAGTCTTGTCATTCGCCTGCTGGATTTCTAAGAACTTGAGTCTTAGCTTTTCATATCCTTTTTAAGAGCTTCCAAACTTCATGATTAGGCGTTTTTGCTGGAATGATTTGAGGAAGAACAGCTTGTTGAATTGAAACAAATCAATCTTCGCCATGCTGTCAAGCTCTTCCTTCTCTTTGGAAAATTCTAAATACGTATATCGAGATAATTTGTATTTCAAGTATTGGAAGAATGAATCATGCTGATACCACCAGAAGATTTCTTAGAGAAGGAAGTTGAGCTTAATGACGTTTTCCTTGATCCGAATAACCCACGATTTTTGATTGAGAGTGAAGGCGTGGCACCTGAAAGCAAGATAACGGAAGATTTGGTACAACAGAAATGCTTATCCAAAATGATGAAATACGGAATTGAAGATCTCAAAGAGAGCATAAAAAAAGTAGGATTCGTCCAAATAGACAAAGTTGTAGTCAGATCACTGAAAAAAGGCAGTTTTGTTGTCGTAGAAGGCAATAGGCGAATCGCTGCTCTGAAGATCCTTGAAAAGGAAATCGAGGAAAACGAGATACAACTAGATGACGCGATATGCAAGACTATTTTCAAATTTCATGTTATAGTTTATACTGGAAATGAAAAAGACATTGCTTGGATTATCCAGGGATTAAGGCATATTTCAGGTATCAGAAACTGGCCATCCTATCAGCAGGCCGAAGTCTTAGTTAAATTTGCTCACGAAAAAAAGATCAGAGTGCGAGAAGCTGCAAATATCGTTGGAATCAAACCGCCTAACGCTTCAAAACTAGTTCGAGCTTGGTATGGTTATCAACAAGCCAAGAACGACGAAGACTATGGGCAATACGTTAAGCCTGATAATTTCAGTTATTTCGCTGAGGTTATTTTTGGCAAACCTGTTCTTCAAGAGTGGCTAAAATGGGATGAGAAGGAAAATCGATTTTGTGATTTAGCAAACTTGAAAAAACTTCTCTCATGGATGTTTCCAGAAGAGGGAAAAGACCCAAGGTTAACCAGCGCGATGCAGTTGAGAGACACTCTGGCGCCAATAATGAGTCAACATCCAGAACTATTCAAGAAATGGGAGAATGATGAGAGCATGACTATTGAGAAGCTCAATTTTGAACTAGGTAAACATTCGGCAACTGAGGTCAGAGAATGGCTCGAGAAAATCGATGATTTTAACGATGACATGAAAGAACTCCCAATAATGAAAATCGAGGCCAAAAAAGCCGATTTCAAGGAGAAATTCAAAGAAACACTCAAGATCATCAAGAAGCATTTGGCCATTCTAGAAAAACTCTAATCAAGTAGGGTTTTGATGATTTCGCCTCGGGCGTTCGTTGACAAATTATGGCAACGCTCTCCTGGCGCAGTAATCGAACTCCCAGAAGAGTTGCAAAAATCATTCGAGGCAGCTGGGCATTCAGAGTTGGAAGCAATCGTCATGGTTGAAAGAATGCTGCCCCGTGTCAAAACTCTTCTTTCTGGAAAAATCCTGTATTATGAAAGGAAAAATGTAACTCCAAACTTCAGGTTCAGCGAGACATCGCCCTACAGACTTGTCGGGGCTCAGGTATCAGAAAAGGACGAGCAAATACGTCTAAAACTCCCCTACAAAAAAGAGTTACATTCATTCATAGACAGCATCAACTGGGAGAGATTTGAAAATCTATGTGTTTTGACACTTCAGTTGTGCGGGTTTAAAAAGTATGCTGTCGGGAAAAGAAGACAGGATGGAGGGCTTGATTTTTTCGGATTGTGTCCGATACATAACCTACTAGGATATAGAGGATTTTTGACAGCCATGAACCTCCGGATTTTCGGACAAGCCAAGCAACACAAGAGATCCTCTGTTTCTGGAGATGAAGTGCGCATATTCTATACGCATTATGAAGAATTCCTAAACGGAAAGGGTGCTGCTTGGGAATTTATTAGGTCAAACCACGATTGGTTTCTTGAAGCGAAAGGACCATTAGCACCTATGGCAATAACTAACCATCGCTTCGCAAAAGGCGCTGAGGATTATGCTGATTACAAAAAGATAATTCTTAGAGAGGGAATGCAGATTGTGGAAGACATCATGCGGCTAGCAAAAACTGAGATTTGGCTAGAACATAAAGAAGGAAAATACGGATTCGCTCCAAACAAGTTTGAAAGCTATCTAGATGAGTTGGGCGGCGGGAACTTTTCTTTCTAATTCGTGTCTATCGATGAGCTTCTTCAGTGTGATCTTCTAATGATTGCTCTGCAACGGGCGAGTATTTTTCTATGCCAAGAGCCTCAGAAAGAATGTCGTAGGCTTTGCTGACCCCTTTCATTCCGCCTAAGGCCGAAAGCGGTGATGTCTCGGCTTTCCAATCGAAAAATCTAATAGAGTCCAGTTTTTCCTTCAAGATCTCTGCTCGCCTGAAATCAAAACCTTCTCTGAGGGCTGAGTGCAGTACATCTTTTGCTAGCCGATGGACGGAGTGAATTCCAAGTGCCGTCAATAGCAAATACTTCCTTTTGTCCTTGTCATTTTCACTTTTCTTCTTCGTATCGATTTTCTTGCCGATATTTGAGCTAAATCTCTTGCCGAATTCCTCGCCATCTTCCTTGGGTTTTTCCTTGCTTTCGAATGCTTCGGGAAGCAACGCTCTGATTGAAGACCAGTAAGCCTCTAAGAAACAGATTTTATCATCATTGGGTAGATCAGAGAATTGCTTGTCTTTGAAAAGTGTTTCTAACGAAGATACGAAGGAGTTGAGCTGCACAGGTTTTCCACTGTTTCTTCGTCCGCTTACGTTGATTTTACCTCTTAGGGGTGAGTTATCTTTGGAATTCAAGATTATCCCTATCTGTGCGCCGAGTATTCTCCAGTTTTCTTTGTCGACTAGTGGCAAGCCTTTGATACCGCTGGTTCTAATACTATACATTAACGCATCTTTCAGTGATGGGCTGATTCCCCTTTGCGTCTTGTTCACAATGAAAAAGATCATTCGTTCTATATCCTGAGCCGACAGCTCACCCACATGTTCAGATTCTTTCTTCTGGATCTTTTCGGCCGCACCGTTGGAGTCAACAAACACTACCGGAAACTCGTAATTCATTAGATCAGAAAAGAGAGAATGGTCTAAGGTTTTTGAGAAGACGAACTTGTCCCTAATCTTAGCAAATCCCCCAATTCTGTGCTGTCCATCGATTATCCAGAGCGATCCCTTTCTCCTGACAATTCTCAAGATACCCATTTCGCCATTATGCGAAACAAAGTTGGGTTCTCTTAAGCTTATAAGTAAAGCAGGCATGATAGCTAGCGAACATTTCTCTAGGTATTCGACAAGTTCGGAAGTTCTTTCTTCATATCGCTCACGCTGATAGCCCTCAAGCTCCTCATCCTTAAACTTGTCTAACTCGTAGAGACTCAAGATGTCATCTACCCTCATCTTCCCAACATACATATCTATTTCCTTTTGGACAAGTTTGATGACTTTCACTTCAACCGACCCGTTTTGATTATCCTTTTGTTGCGCCATCTCAGAGAGTACTTTGAGTCTTTTGTCTTGCCCGATCTTTTCTGGGAAAAACATTTCCGGATTGTTCCAGCATTTCTCGCATACGTATTTTTGTCCATTTTCAATCGGGTACGGTTTTCCTTCAATTTCATAACCGCAGCAGGAGCAGATCATTGAAGCGCCTCCACAGGTTGCATAAATTCGGCGAATGCCTGATCAAAGGTTTTGCAACCTCTGACCTTTACTTTCATCATTCCGTGATATGGTGGGAAGGTTCCTCCTGAACCAATTACTCTACGCGCAGTTGCCACGGCACCTAATCTTATTGAATCCCACTGCGGCGATATGTAGTCGTTCTTTTTTAGGGTATAAAGTGGTTGAAAACGCATAGGATAGGCGACTGCCCCCCAATTGAGAACATTTCTAATTCTAACAAACAAGTCTTGTGGGCTGTCTGTGAAATTATAGAGCAGATAGACAAGAATATTCCGTCCATCAATACCGTTAGTTTTTAGCAGCTCAATAGCTTTCTTGACGGAAGGCCCTATTTCCATAGTGTCATAGGAGAGTCTTATGAAACGGTCAATCTTGAGCTTAGAAATTTTCTTGGCGACTCTTTCGGTGACCAGCCTTGCATCTAATCCCTGATTGAAATCAACTGCAAGACCGAGCTCTCGAACTTCTGACAGAACGCTTTCCCAATAACGGCTAGCCAAGAAATTGTTGTCAAAGAAAATGATCTTTGTGTGCCCATCCCAAATCAGATCTTTGATGCTCTTTCTCTCAGAGTTGAGCTTGCCTTCAATACGCGAGACACCGCAAAAAGTGCACGAGCGTACGCATCCTCTCGTAGCGAAGACTATACTTGCCTTTGCTTTCTTGTTCCATTCTGGAACCAGATCATAATCTGGACATCGGCATTCAGCTTCTTGAAATATTCCTTTAAAAATGTGTTTTGGGTCAATTCCGCTCAAAGCTGCATGCTCAGGCATTAGCGATACGTACAATCCGCCGAGCCAGAGTTCTGCGTTGGGGAACTTCAGAGAATAATATCGAACAGCCTTCCACACAGGCTCCCAAGCCCACGTGAAGAGGCTTGTTATATAGATGATGTCTGGTTCAGCATTAACGGGTCTTTCTGTTCCTCGCACAAGCTCCGTGGTGTTGCCCAGCTCTTTGTGATAAGCAGAAAGCTTGAGCAATCCTAGAGGCGGATATGCAGAGTAGTAATCAGGTTTCACTAAAAGCACGTGTTTAGGCTTCACGATCCCCGAGTCACCCGCCTCCCCTCTTGCAGATCGTGAGATATTTGAAGGAAGTTATCTTAAATCTTTGTATGCGTAAACCATCTTATTCGTAGTGGCAATGATGATAAGACAAGGACCAAAACGTCAAATCACAAGCAGCGTCAGCGGCTGATCATATTGAAGAAGAACATTCGTCTGTACTTGCCGAGAGAGTAAAATCCAGCTTTGACTGTTTTTACATCGAATAGCAGAACTACAGGTTTCGTTTTCAACTCCTACGTTGCTTTCTCAGATCGAGATGTTCAGTAATTGTTTGAAGAACTGAACCACTCCCAATAATTCCGTTGTCCAGTTTCGCTTACCAGAAAAGCGGCAAGATGGCTTGGCGATTTTTGAAACCATCTTGGAGTACTTGTCGATTGGGAAATAGGTACACTGCGTGTTTGTAGTTGGTATTCTTGCAAGATTCGCAGTGAAGTGACATATTGGCAATAGCTTGTACTGATAATCTTCAGAGTGTAGCCCAATTGGTTCAGCGATGCGATTCCTTCAAGCGCCCCTTTAGTAAAATTCGCGTTATCTCTGGCTATACGAATCAAGAAATCTTCGGTAATATCGTATGCTATCAAGAAGGGGGCAATCAGAGACAGTGTGTCGCCGCTGTCCTGCCAGCCTCAATCTTTTCATAGAAGTTGTAAGAATAGTATTGTGCGCTAGAGACGTAGAATTGGTCTAGAAATCGAGGAGAAGCATAGAATGCTAGACGCAGAGGATCTGTTGGAGTGCGGCGGGGGTTCTGAAAACAGCTCCTCGGCTGTCAATACGCAAAACATAAAAAAAGTGTTCAAACACGTCGAAGTGGTTGAAGCTTATAGAAACATCTGGAGATCCGCACTGCGTGATAAACCGAAAGCAATTGACGACCCAACGCTTCGAGCAGCGAGGAACCACAGGAATTTCAGTGGGATAGAAGATTTAATCAAAGATTTTGTCAGTGGCAACCCCTTTGAACATCATCTCGTTCTCAGTTTGGGGTGCGGTACTGCTATGGACTTGAGGGAGATTGGAAAACTCTACCCCTCAAGCCTTATGTATGGGATTGACACGAGTCAAGAAGCTTTGGTAGAAGCCAAGAAAAGATCGGTAAAAGGCAATGTGAACTTCATCTGCGCTTCTATGAGCCATTTGCCATTCAGGAGAGATCTAAGATTTGACATGCTTATAGCAGGCCAAAGTGTGGATCTCGAGTTTGAAGAAGGTTACTTGAGGACACTATTATGCGAGGCAACGAAGTACTCCTCGCCAAGGAGTAGATTTTATATGACATTTTATGGTACAGACAAATCAGATCTGGAGCTATATAAGTGTACACCAATCGGTAATTTACTGGACGAATTTGGATGGCATGTTTCCTATGGCAGAGAATATCGTATCAAAAAAAGTACTTTTGCACAAGGCGTTTTCTGGGTAGCTAAGAGACTCTGATAGTTTTTTGAAGCAATGAGTTCTAGTCCCACGTTTTTTTGGATGCCTCTCTTAACTATTGTACACTGGCATCATGACCTAGAACCTTCATCATGATCTGAATCCCATTTCTTACTCCATTTATGAGGGCTCTCAACCCACTCTAATACTATCTTCTTTTCCTCTGGTTTGATGTATTTTCGACTAATGGCTACTTGTAAAAGTGTCTGCAGGTCGGTTAGTGTCACCAGACTTACCTTCTCTTTCTCAAAGTTCTCAACCGACTCTTTCATTCCGTATGTCAGAATAGCCAAGCAATTCTCAACAATCCCTCCAGCTTCTCTGATTGCTTTTGCGGCCGAGATAGAACTCCCGCCAGTACTTACCAAATCCTCTATTATCAAAACTTTGTTGTCCCTTTCCAGATTTCCCTCAATCATCGTAGATTTTCCATATTCGTCTTTCTTGGACTTGATATAGATCATAGGTAAACCCAACTTTTCGGCAAGGTAGGCTGCGTGAGGGATTCCTGCAGTAGAGGTTCCACATATTACGCCAACATTCTGAATGCCCACTTCGTTGATAATTATGTTAACGAAGGAGTCAATAACTTCTTTCCACTTATTCGGATAAGACATTAACAACCTGTTATCTGTGTATATTGGGCTCAAAATGCCCGACCTGAACTCGTAGGGCTTTTTCGTATTAATCGTTACAGCCTTTATCTCCAGAAGTATTAGGCTAGTTTTCTGTCTGTTTTTGTTCAATACCATTCTTATTCTGGTTTTTCTTAGCCTATTCCAATTCTTGGGATTTTTCATCCATCCAAGCACAATCGCTTTTTCAGTTGGCGATATCCGCTTTTTCTTTGACGCGACAGATAAGAGAGTTACTATATCAGTAAGACTGTGATATTTGATTTTCTCTTCCTCTAGAAAGCTCTCGACAATCCCCAGGTTGTTACTGAAAATGGTCAGACAATAGATGATCTTCGCACCGACCTTATTGATAGCTTTGATGGCCTTTGGAATGTCTTTTTCTGTGCTCAAGATATCGCTTAGCAACAACACTTTTTGTCCCTTTGTAAGAATTCCTTCAATTTGTCTATGTTTGCCATATCCTTTCACAGAGGTTCTAACATATGCTGTAGGCAAAGCCAATCTTTGGGCGAGGTATGTTGCAAGAGAAATTCCAGAATGCGCTGTCCCCACGATTACGTCTATATTTTCTAAGCCGATCTTCTTAGCGAATTTTACAAGCTCGTCGATGACCTTCTTTCTCTCATTTGGATAGGAAGAAAGTACTCTGCAATCTGTATAAATAGGACTTAGCATACCAGATGCATATTTGAATGGATGCACCGGATTTACGCTAACCGCATTGATTCTCAGTAATATCTCAGCAACTTCGCTTTCCATATTTCAACCACCGTTTCTTTGAGAGATTGTGTATCAAGTCGCCTCGAACATTCTTACTATTTCAAACTTTTAACATTTTCATATAAAACTTCAGCCGAACCGTCATCCTTGGATTATTGTATCGGAAAGAATATTAAGAACGCCATAGGGCATAAATAAATTCTGAAGTAGAGAGAAAGAACGATAGACAAGTTGTTCAACTGAAAAAGGAGATCGCCTGAAGTAGGCAGCATAATTCACAACGGTTACTGCCATGCGAGTTTTGTCTGCGCCACGAATTACTACTAAATCCTATAATGTGTTTTCTACAAAAGTATCAAAAGAGGTTTCCAAAGGGCTAGTTCAATCAAAGAATTTCATTCAGTCCTTGAAACGCTCAAGAACTGGTGATTTGGCGAGATCTACGTCTCTTGAAACTTGCTTGAGTTGCCCAAGGGTTATGTATTTTCTTTCATACAATCCATCAACTAGAGTTACATTGTCAATTATTGTATGAAATTGGATTCCATGATCTGCGAGTTTCTTTCTAGCTCCCTCTAAACCACCTTGATCATATGGATAGCGTACTGCAAATGCAAATGCATGAGCAACTTCTATGTTTTTGAAGTTTTTGTGCAAATACTCCGTAGCGGCAATAATACTTTTGCCTGTTGTCAGGATATCGTCTATGATTATGACAGTTTCGCCTTCTTGGACTTCGCCTTCGCAAACAAACTGTTTCGAATGTTCATCTACAATTTCAACTATTACAGCATAAGGCTTTTTCATTATTGCAGACAGAATTGGAACAACCGAGTATTTTTCACGGATAGGTTGCTCTTTTCCTTTCTTGCATTCCACTCCTATTAGCCTGTCAAAAGTTACGCCTGATCTCTTGATGAGGTTTGCCATTAGCCTAGAAAGCTCCATCTGAAGTCCCTTGTTGAAAATTTCAGAGAATTCTATTTTGTAATAAAGTAGTTCATCTCTATGCTCCGCGGGAACCGGCTCTTCTGGAATATGAAATGCGTGACTTTTGCCTATTAGATCCACCAGTATCTCTTTGATGGGATATGCGAATTTGTGTTCATATTTGCTAGTTATAAACAAAGTACCAACTAGGCATATTGCGAAGACAATTAGCGGAAGGATTATTATCACCATATCACCTCTGTGCGTTGAGAGATAAAAAGAATAAAACCTATAATGACCAAGCAAATAATTCCAAAGAAAGTGTACCAGAAAAGGGTTTGTATAAGAAAAACATCACTTGTTAAGACGTTATACATTAAACCAACAAGAGAAGCAAATAGAAAGTAAAATATCGAGATTATAGCTAGCGTTCTCATGCCTAATGGTTTTATGCCTAGCGGTGGCGGTGTCTCTTCTATTTTCTCGAAAAGAAAGGCTAGCGATAATGTGGCCATAGTTCCCGCTGCTGCAACTAGGTTCATGCAATTGCCCTGCAACCAAATCAAATCTAGAGGGACATTAATTGCTGAGATCAGTGGCAGGATGAGACAAACCAATACAAAAGACATTCTCTGAAGGGTAAAAACGAACGAGTAATAATCCCTCATCAAGTTCTCCCCATGGCAATTTCACCTAATCTCTTTGCAGCAGATTTAGGTTCCTCAGCCATATATATTTCCCTGCCTACGATAGCATAGCTACTATGAGGATGGACAGCCTCAAACGCTGCTTTTATATCTCCTCCTTGGTAATCTCTTCCTATTCCCGGAAAGAGGAATTTGGGTTTCGCAATCTCTTCCAAAACTTTGCAGTACTTTTTCATTTTGTCTATCTTGGTGCCCGGGATTATGAAGTGTTCCACTCCGAATTTCGCTGCATCAATGTATATCCTTTGAGGGGCATCGTCTGATATGTAACCGCCTTCACTAACGAGATACTTCTTATGTGTCATTTCTCCTCCAACAAGAGGCACTAACCCTTGTCGGAAGCAACCTTTGACTGTTTCCTTGAGTTTCGGCTCCTCTGAACCTAGGATTGCGCTTCTGAGGGTTTCTGGGCCAGCTTCAGGAAAGATAATTACAGCATCTACCCCCGCTTCTTTGCAAACCTTGAGGATTTCTCCACCAGAGATTTCAGGGATGTCTGTTCCCAGTTTCTGGTGATCGTATATTACTGGAAGATTTGTTTGCGACGATATTTTCTTGACCACGTCTGGTAACCCGTATCTCAAACCTAGTATGGATCCTATTTTGTATCCTACTATACCTTCAACATCACAAGTCATCTTGATGATTGCTTCTAGCCTGTCCAAGCTTTCTACGTCGCATGCAATCACGATTCCATGCTTGCTATGGAACAGCTCCATCTGTCTTACCTCCCGTTTTGTTCATTTTCTGGCTCTTGAGAAATTCACCCTCTCTCTTTCTTATGAAATCTAACGTGTAATGAATTATCTTATTCATCGGAGGAACTTTCTTTGACGGATATTTTCTGCGTAGTTCCTCTAGATAATCTGCATCTTCTTGATCCACTGAAACTGTTGGCGTATAAATCACCTGTAGTTATTCTTTTTTTCTCTCATTATCTTTTGATTTTATGTTTTTATAATATATAAGTTTTATCTTTTTGCTATGAATAGATGTGTTCATAATTTTCGTTAGATTCCTAAATGGACGCTTTGGGCAATTCATACGCATAACAGTAGTAGACCATTTAGAGGAAAACATCAGCTTTGAAATAGCACTGAAATCAACGTATGTCAGTCGTTTTTAAGACTCCTCTGTTGCGAAGAAATGTCGATATTGGAGATTTGAAGTTCTTCAACTCATCAGCTCCTACAAGAAACATTGTTCTACTGGTGGCGTAAAGATCAAGGATCATTTTGGTTAAGCCGGAAGACGGAAACGGGCAATTTTTGTGTTTGTCACAAATCCACCCTCCGACAAGTTCTGCACCTTGTTCTACCCCTTTAAAACCATTGCAGAATAATACAGTGTCCTGTTTTCCAAAAAACAGATACTCACACCCTTTCAGATCAAGAAATGATAGTGGTCTGAGCGGAACCAGTCCTAGAGTTGGTTTATGTGATTCACTGCACCATGCGGTTTCAATAAACTGTCCTCCCGCTCCAGAGTAAATGATTATGACATATTGACAGCTGTGAATCATTTTTCTCAAAAAATCATTCATTGCTTCGTATTTGTATGGTCTCAGTTCTTTTCTCTCCAAGGTGTCTTTTTCGTATATTACCCTTGACGTTATGGAGTAAAATCCAAGACCTGATACAATTCTGGCAATGTGGTCCATAATGCTAAAAGTGTCGTAAGATCCGAGAATAGCGACCCTTTCGTACTTCCAGCCAGGGAGTTCGAAGGTTGGTCTATAGAAACTCATTATCTCTTCGAGCAACTTCCTCTCCTCCAATTTCTCGAAAATCTTTCCTAACATCGTGACAAGCGCCATTCTGTCTGGTTCATCTGAAAGAGAATATACCAGCCCCAAAGGGTCGGTGTCCGGTGAACTGAGATCAACTGCTGGGACTCCTTGCCTACATAATGGACAAGTTTCAGGACTCCACACTTTGAAGTCGATTCTTGCCAGTTTTACTGTTTTAACTCCGAAATCGTATTCAGCCGTGCTTCTGTCGACTATAACGCCTACTCCTTTGACTATTCCTTTCGTACTACTCCTTATAGCCTCAATTGCTTGATGGATTGGTTCACCTGAAGGGGGTCTAAGAACATCGTCTACTACTAACACGTTTTCATTTTCCTTTATTTCATATCCCTTTCCCAGAATCAGCTTAGTGCCTTTTAACTCGGCAACAACAGATCTTGCACCTAAGTATCGGGCGACGTTTTCAGCAAGGATTGCGCCTCCAATCGTGTACCCTACAACGGCATCGATTTTGTCATCGCGGAATTGCGACGCCAATTTGTTGCTCAAAGTGGAAGCGCACTCCGAATGTGCCAATGCTAGGCGAACATGCACGTATCCTTCACTGTGATTTCCGCTCACAAGTTTGAAATGCCCTTTCTCAAGGATCGCACCGGTCTTTCTCAAAATATCCAAGACTTGTTGCTCTTCACTCAACCTTTGGCTCCTCCTCAACTGCTTACCATTATATGAAAAACCTAAGAAAAGCTTTCTCTTCTTTCAAGCGAGCCAAGAACGGATGTTTTGCTCAAATATGAACTCACTTTAGATCCTTTCATATTATCGACTTGATCAATTGAATAATCTGTTTACGTCCATTTATGAATCCAAGTCTCAACACAATAGGAAATTTTCTCAGTATCATCGGGTCTCAAACGGCACAGCAGTCGCAATCGCCAAAAAAAGAATTTGCGCCTAAGATAGAATGTGTGCACAAATAGCTAGCTGGTGAACGCGACATGCATACTTTCTATTTTCTTTCTGCGTGGGAGGAATTTACTGGTAAATTGGTGCTGAAATCCCTTCCCCGGCGCCAATTTACTAGTTAGTGCTCATTTCTAAACTATTTTGGGCGAAGAACCTATACTTACGCGTTAAATATTTGGGCTCTAATAGAGCAGAGTTTGGCATATGGCATCACTATTAGTATAGGATGAATAATTTTCTTGCGAAACTCATGTCGCATCTTCACTAGCTCTATGCATGGTCAGCCTTCGAGGAGAAACGTTTAAGTGGTTTGTAAACAGTATTGTTTACGGTGGCTGTGTTGACTCAAGTTCAACTTAGATTACCTGAAAAGATGCTTGAAGAGATAGACAAGTGGATAGCAGAGGGTAGGTTCAAAAGCCGGAGCGACGCCATAAAAACAATACTGGCATTCTATGAGGAACGTGAAAAGACACGTGAATTCTTCAAGATGCTGACAAAACGCAGCGAAGAAGCAAAGAAGAATCCCAAATCCCTCATTCCGCTTGAGGAGTTTTAGTGGGTTTCACTGTACTTTTGCACCCGAAAGCGGCCAAAGAACTGGAAAAAATCGAGAATGCGACAAGAACAAGAATAGTAGAAAGGCTGAGAGATTTGAAGGACAATCCTGAAAGAGTTGGAAAAATTCTGAGAAATTCGAACTTCTGGAGCCTTAGAGTAGGAGATTATCGTGCAATCTACGAAATTGACAGAACCAGAAAACAGGTCATAGTGCTTTTTGTTGGACATAGAAAGAAAGTCTATGACGATTTTTCGAAACTGTTCTAGATTATAATCTGGCAAAAGAAAAAAGAGTAGACGAAGTCTCCTTTTGACCATTGGTGCAAACTTGATCTCCAACGCCATTGTGAACCGAGAGTTTGAACGTCGTCCTGATCTAGGTTTCATGGTAGCCCGGGATACGTGACTTATCTCGTCTAAATTTCTCACACGGATTAACCAAGATGACGGACTTGACTGGGAGGGAAAATTGGTTTAAATCATCGGAGTTAAAACTCAATTATCCATCCTTTCGGTAAAAAACTCGGAAAATGAACTTAAAAACAGAATTCAATGCAGTAGAAGTGCTTAAAACATTAGGCTGGATAAAATGCTCTGTATCTTCGGCTTTTCAAACAAAAACAAAGCCTAGGAATTTTAGGAAAGGAAAGATCGGAAAAAATTGGGGTTTGGAGTTTAGTTTTCTGGTTTTCTTGGGAATTTTCTCTTTGCGAAGACAATTGCAAGTGTAGAGAGAACCATAAACAGTGGCATGATAAGAAGTGATGGAAGTTCTGGGATTACGTGGTATCGGTAGTAATATCCCCTTTCTTCGGTTGTTATTGTGTTGTTGACGTTGTCTTCCGCCATAATTATGTATGTTACGTTTGTGCCGTACGGGAAGGCTGGTATTGTGGCGTTCCAAATGTTTCCTCCAATGTTTGTCATGTGAAGGACTCTAATCCATGTTCCACTGCTATTGGTGTAGGCGTAGATTAGAGTCACTTTTCTTACTCCGTTTAGGACATCTGTAACCGTAGCGTTTATTTTGACTTCATTTTCTGGAAGCACATTATTCTCCAGTGGGTATTGAGACACATCCGTAATGTTTGGAGGAGTGGCATCTACTTGGAAGTAAACGGTATTTGAAACACCCATTTTACCGTCAGTGGTGTTAGCGTGGACAACCACATGATGCGAACCATCCGCAAGACTGGTTAAAGTTGTGTTCCCAGCGATTGTCACGTTCGCCTGTCCATCTAAGCTGTAACCTATCCACGAAGGTAACTCGCTGACAGTGAATGTTAAGGGAACATTCCTCTCAGTGTAGGTTTCGTTTTTTGGATACAATATATTGATGACTGGACCGAGCGACTCTTGTATGCCCACTATAGTTGTTGGTTCCATAGAGACTTCTTGCCAGATTCTTACGTAATCAAATTTTGCATAAGCTGTTCCAGATGGAGCGTATGCGCCAGCACTAAGCCAAAGTTCATCAAAGCTGTAGTCTTCAAAGTAACCATTAGTATTCTCATTGTCATAGTATGACCCAGCAATTGTCATTCTGGCGAAATTGCTTGACTCATTCCAATATACTTTGTAATCATACCAATTGTAGTTCAACTGAGTCCAATCAATCCTGGAAGCATTGATCTCTGTGGAAAGGGCTTCTCCCGTATTAGAATTGAACGATAGGAATGGACCAGCGGCATTGGGCGATTTATCATAGGTTGACGCGCCAAAAAACATGTTGCGCGCGTGCTCACTATTCAGTAAATAATTGTATACGCCGTTGTAGCCTGCCCAATCTACCTCACCGGTGTAAGCTCTAAATTGGATACGAAGAACTTCGGAGTTGTTTATTTTGATACCAGTGGTATAGGCTACGGCAAGATTAGCAACAGGGCCTTTTTCAATGTATAAGGAACCATCAGATTCATAGTGAGTAGGCACTTCTACGACACCAGGATATCCGCCATACGAGAAATTCCACATTGGGTCTATGATGCCATCATTGAATTCGTCTATCAATTCATACTTGATTCTGTCACTGCCCACGCTCACGTCAGAAGCTGAGGGATTACCGTAGTAAAGATAGTAGTTTGGGTCACTTCCGCTTGCGGGCACAGAGCTCTTAAACATAATCTTTGTGTTAGCTGTGTTGAAATCAACAAGTGCAAAGTCAATCGCCTCATTATCACGTAGAAGCCTCAAGTCAGAACCATCAGGCTTCATTTTACCCGCTAAAACCAAAGACATCGTGTCCAACGTAATATTCGTGGGATACTCTATCAGTTCGAACGAATTTGGGTTTTCTACTGTCACCGCCCTCCTATACCTCCAAGAAGTGTTCCACCATCCATCGGAACTAGCACTCACTGTTGGCATAACTAGTCCGATCAAAACAACGACTGACAATAGAAGAACTGCCAACATTATCGCAGAAACAATTCCCTTTAGCATTTTTCTTTCTCCTTTTTATGCAAGCTTCTATTGTGGTGAAGCTGGCTTAAAATTTACGGAGAAATCTTCTATAAGGGTTGTCTACATTATTTTTCGGTTTGGGTACATGTATGCTTGCAGCGATTTCCTTAAGAGCCTTAGAACGACCTTCCGAGAAAAACTGAATGCTTTGTTCTATAGATAATCGGATTAGCAGAGCGAGTGAAAGGTGGTGAGAATTTAGGTATCTGGTTTTCTTGGGAGTTTTCTCTTTGCAAGGACAACGGCAAGCACGGAGAGAACCATGACCAGCAACAGGATTAGGCTTGATGGAAATTCTGGAATTACGGTATAAGCATAGTATTGTCCAGCATTGTCTTCAACTGCCATGTTTTCAGCGTTATCGTAGGCGACAATCTTGTATTTCACATATGTTTCCTCAGATCGTCCAAGAATCATTGCGTAATAAAGACGTGAGGTCGAATTGTAGCTCATTACCACGTCAATCCATGTTGCAGTATTGTTTATGTTGTAGTGTAAGGTTGCGTTTTTCACTCCGCTCTCCGCATCCGTAATATTAACCGAGACTGTCACGTTCTGATAAGGCATCACCATGTCTGAAGGAGGCTCTTGAGTTGGAACGCCTATGTGTGGCGGGTTTACATCCTCCATCGGCTTGGGGCCTAGGCCTGTGCTAAAAATGAAATCGGCGTATTCAACTATTATTCTAGGTTTTACAGTAGTGGCTGTTTGAGTTAAGTTTTCAGAGCCCTGCAACCCGTACGTAGATACAAAGTCCGCATACTCCACAATTATCCTTGTAGATACCATGCCGGCTGCCAGATTTAGATCATCAGATTTGTTTAAGTCCAGCTTAGAGTTGAAATCCCCATACTCCAAAACTACTCTCGGAGTCACATCCTTCGTTACATTGATAAGGTCTGCTGAATATTCAGTGGTGTTGGTCCAAATATAATCGGCATCTTCAACGATGATTCCCCCCTCTTGAGCCTTCGCTTTTCTCTGAAACAATATGATTCCTGTGACGCTACCCACAATTAGCAAGACTACACATAGACATGTCAGTAGCCTCTCCTTCATATTTAGCACGCCCAATGGTTTTTAAGGTTCTTGATAGGCAAGCCCGATGCAAACGCCATACAAGTCGGAGGAGTACCTTGAATAGCTGCATGAAATGCTCACGATGTGAACCACGCCAGGAATTAGTTGAGCGACGGTAAGTGTTCCGTACTTCGTTATTGGATTGGATTCACCGGATATAGAGTTAATTATATTTCCATCAATTTTGAAATACGAGGGCCAATCGACGTAGGTAAATTGAGCGTAATGGGACCATGATCGTTCATAGACTGTAAGGGCATTTGGTATTGTGATATTAAAGCTATCTTCTCCACTGCCCATTAAAGTTTCAAGAATTATCATACATTTGTTGGCATTGGGGTATTGGAAATGATAGTATTTTACGCTTGTAACAACAACTCCTAAGGCGTTGGTCATCTGTTCTAACCCTACTTGCAACTTATTCTTAGTCAGCTTGCCCCCCGACCAAAGGTTCCAGTCAACAATTTTGCTTATAGGTTCCCCCTTAAGGTAGTATGTTACAATCCAGCCGTCCTTGTGGACGAAGCAATGGACATCTTCATTCTCTGAAAGACCTGGCAAAGCAATGGAGCCAACAGTATAGTTAGAGGTTTCTTTTTCTATGGTTCTATACACTGTTTTAGCCACGGCTAAATCTATTGACCGACCAATGTTCACGTATATTGACATTCCAGCCTCTTCATCCAGAAACGTTGTCTCTGAGCTTACGCTCTGAGCAAAGACAGGATTGACTAAAAGAAACGTCTGTCCAGCCTCATTCAAAATGTTGTTGTCTCCGCCGCCAGCGTTATTATACAGATATACGCCTAGGAGGCCACATGCCAAGATTGCAACCAAAAACACGCTTGCTTTCATCTTGATATTCTCTACTTTCACATGTCAACTCTCCCATTTTTTGATTGAATAGTCTTTAGCGCAATCCAAATTTAAGCCTTATCAAACAATTTTCTAACTCCACCATCTACCACTGGGCTTGTAAAGTGCTTGCTTCATCCATTTTTCACCTGTGAAAAACCTTTTAAACCGAGAATGAAAAAATGGATATGCGCGTGTGTGTGGTGTATTGAGTGAGTGAAGAAGTCGATTCCATTTCTCGTTTGGCGTCTCAAACTAAACATATCGGTTACTACGCGGGTCTTACTTTTGGCGTTGGATACTGCTTAACTTTGATTGGGATCATTGCTGTGATTGCGGAGATAATCGTGAGATACTCTTCGACTATGTCTAGATATTGGGGTTATGTCGGCGCGCAGATACCGCCTTGGCTTACAGCATCTATGATATTCTTTGCCATAGGCATAATATGCGCAATTTACTTTGGTTTTACGATAATCAAAAACTCGAAATCGGCTAGAGATTATGGATTAAAGATCGACACGATCGCATCTTCGGTTTCCGCCTTCTCGTTCACGCTTATATTCATTGGAATCGGTATCACTATTGTGGCAGCGGGCCTTAAATTGTCGCTATTTTCCCCGATATGCGGAGTTGTGGGGCCAATCTTGCTGTTGATAGGCTTTAGAGCTTACCGCGGTGGGGCTTCGGAGTCAAGGCTCATCGGCCCAATCATGATGCTGGTTTCTATTGCTCTGATATATTTTGTCGCATATCGTGGAATTGGTGTAGGACCTCTTCTTTCCGAATCAACTCTTGAAGCCATCGCATTGTTGATAGCGATAGTGGGAGCGGTCATATTTTCCTTCCCTATTCTCGGTGGAGAGCTAAAGCAGTCTGTTGCGGGCATAATCTTATCCATTAGTGGCATACTCTTCTCGTGCGGCGTCATGTACTTCAACTTTAAAGCTGTCTCAGACATAGACAACCTACTCTCACTGCTTAGCAGGGTGGGCGGTTATCCCTATGGGTACGGATTTCCAAGTATAACATTAAACTCTATATGGATCATGTTCTTCGGTTTCCTACTCCTAGGCATCTCAGGAATAATTGGCCTAGTCACAGCGTGTTTACCCCTCGCCATTTCAGCCAAACAACTTTCCACACGACTTGAAGCACCTCAACCCAAAACACCAGAAGGCGCTCCTCCTAAACCCTCTGAAGTGAAGTACTGTACTAAATGCGGCGCAAGTATGCCGCTAGATGCGATCTATTGTCTGAAATGCGGACAAAAACAGCCTAAAGAAGAGGACATTTAATGCAGCCCACTAGATATATTTCTGCGATCTGCATCGTCTTTTTGGTTCTCCAGCTAGGATTCGTGTTTGTGATGGCAGCCAGCGTCGGCGTTAAACCAGGGCAATGGGCAAAATACAAAGTGTTAGGTCAACCAAGCTATATGTCAATGAAAATATCGATCTCGAGTGTCAGTGGAACCACAGCATATGTAAATATGGCATATGAATATCCTGGCGGTTCTACGGAATTTATGTCGTTTCAAGGCGACGTTTTAGATGGAGGGATGTTTCCATACATTGTTCCGGCCAATTTAGACGAAGGGGATTATATCTATTGTAATATTGGGTCTGGCAATCTCGAAGTACAAAATGTTACTACAAGAAGTTATGCGGGTGCATCGCGTACTATTATTTGCGTCACTGACTACAGTGGGGCATATTATTGGGATCAACAAACGGGCATACTTGTTGAGGAGACATCATCATCTGGATCAACGGTGATCTCACTGTATAAATTAACAGAGACCAACATTTGGGGCGGAGGCATTTTTGATACAAGTAATCCCCTTTTCTGGGTTCTAGTCGTAGTCATTGTTGTGGTTGTGGCTGCGGTAGCATTAGTTGTGCTATCATCCTTAAGAAAAAAGAAACCTATCACAGAGACAGTAACGACGCCTTCTCAACCAGTAGAAAAAAGTGCGAAGACAAAGTACTGTCTCAAATGTGGGACAAGCATGCCGTCGGATTCAATCTACTGCCCTAAATGCGGACACAAGCAATCTCAGACATAGGCATGCGCTGGTGGCAACGATTCTACAACTTGACAGCAGCAGACTTCATGTTTAACCACCAGACCCATTATAGCCAGACCGCACAAAAGCCTCCCTTTTTGGGAAAGAGGAGAAAATGAATTCCTGTTCTAGCTTATCTTTTTTATGGATGGCTGTTTTCGTCTTCTCCAGAAAACTGCTATTGCTATAGTGACTATCGCTATGGCTGCGACTGCTACACCTGCAATCCACATGGGAAATGCTTCTACAGGAAAAACTTGCGGCATGAATTCGTCTCGAGTAAGCTCACTGCCAGCAGTGAAAGTTTTTTCAAAAGTGCCGTCACCATTAGAATCTATCTGGACAGTAACCCCCTCTTCACCTTGAGAAAGGACACTCCAATCAATGGTATATTGATGTATTGCGTTAGACGATGTAGGAATTTCGGTTGCGGTAAAGGTAGTAGCATTTACATCTTCAACAGAGATTATTAACAACTCATAAGTTGCCTCATTTATGCCTGCCACTTCATAGCGATAGGTTTCGTTTGAAAAAAGTATTAGAATGGTGCCATTAGCGTATGCCGAACTTGGAATTTCTTCCTTTATTTCTCCATTGACCAAACCTGTAACGTGTCCTTCTGAATCGTAGATCCTCAGTTCGCCTGGGCTACCAATTATACCGATAATCTTGTTTAGCAGGTCTATGATGTCTCTAAGTTCCCATAGTTCTTTTAACTCTTCTAATTTCAGATGTATTACTGGAGAACTTGGATCAAATTTTGTGATACCTGCATCATAATATAATGTTATCCCTGTTTCTGTTCCTGTGGCAACTATAACCATAGGACTGGTGTCAGTGACACCAATACCTTGGAACGTACCCTCTTGAAATGTAAGTGTTGTGATTTCAGCAGGTTCTCCCCACAGTTTTTGCCAAACAGAGGGGGTGAATGGTGTGATATAGGTCCTAAGGATAGGCGCTGTTGGTAACGGGATGTGCCATACTAATTTTGGTATGGAAGGAGGCGGGCTGGTTCTGCGGAGTATAAAGAGTTGATAAGCACCAGAAATCCCTCCAGAATAAGTTTCGATTTTGGAGATGATGTATAGGTTCTCTCCTGTTGCGTCATCAGTCCCTACCCAGTTATACGTAGCTTCCATCCAACAGGATACCCCGAAATATCCTGGGCCAACATCTACAAGTTTTCTTAGCGGCGTGACAGTTACAGAGATAGTGTCGGTAGCTATCGCTCCATAATTATCCTCTACTGCTAAGGTCATACTGTATGTTTTAGGTTCGTTCTGTGCTCCTCGGAAGCGATGGCTGACAGTCTTGCCTTCTGCTGTCATGCCATCACCAAAATCCCATTCATAGCTAATTGTTCCACCCTCAGGGTCATATGAATTCGAGGCGTCAAAAGAGACTATGTCGCCTGAATGAACAGGGCTTCCGGGAGAGTAGGTGAATAATGCGACTGGAGGCTGGTTTGGAGGTGCAGGTGTCACGGTTACACTGATCCGTACTTTTTCTGTAACCCAATTTCCAGCCGTATCTCCTACATGGATTCCATACCAATAGCCACCTTGAGATGAAGGAGAATCAGTGAATGACCCTGAATAGCTTGTACCGGATATGTACTTTGTAGAAAGCTTTTCCCATTTACTTCCGTCTGGCTTACCATTGCTATCAACAGTCCTCCACAGTTCAACCCATGCCAGACCGACATTATCTGAAACGCTGCACGAGATTGTGAAAGATTGACCTAGGGTAACAGAACGGGGATTAACATCAAAGGCATCGACTTGTGGAGGTGTATGATCTCCACTGCCTATTACAAAAGTTTGCAGTTTTGAGATATCTCCATTGAATACGTCCAGATCTGCAGTACCTCCAGCAAGCACAACATTCAGTTTGTATTGCCAAAATGCCCATGTCTTCCATCCTCTGGTGTTAGGAGAGTCGTCATGTGATGGTTCTGCATCTCTTAAATCTGGGATCCAGATATCATACTGATCTGCTATTAAAGAATCACTTAGGAATTGGAAAAGATACCCATTCATATACAAGATGGGTTCAATGCCAGTCATGTCTTCTACCGTATCCATCCATGTTTTTATCCACTGTGCAAGGGTCTCTTTGCCTAGCCGCTCAGGATACTCGCCGTAGTAATCACTATCTTCAACATCCAATGCAGGTCTAAGATATCCCTCTTGAACGTAATCTCCAGCAAGTCGGACGAAACTCTCTGCTTCCTCTCTGGCTTTATCTTTATTAGGCACGGGTCTCCCAAAGTGATAAACGCCCACTAAGAGCCCAGCCTTCTGGGCGTCTTCCGCTCTCTTTTCAAATCCTGGCTTTGACCAATCAATTCCTTCAGTTGCTTTGACAAATGCAAATCGAGAATCTGCATTGTAAACCTGAGCCCAGTTTATATCATCACGGACATCGATGCCATGAACGCGCGCACCAATCAAGGGCGTCTCAAAACTCAAAACAGAATACGTTTCGATTTGATATTGGCTACCTGCTGGATAGAAGTAGTTGTTCGCACCAGGTTGCGTGAAGTATTGAATCTTAATGCCAATTTTGTCAGCCATTGTACAAACAAGGTCGCTAACATCGTCTATTCCTCCATCATTGCCAGCAAAAGGTATTGAGAATTCGCATTCCCAGTGATCAGCTGAGAAGGCACATGCGGCGCTAAAATCGCCTCCCCAATATCCGTACCAACCGCCGTCCTTATAGCATCCATCTTCTTTTGAGAAACCACTTATTGATGGTGAGAAGCAGGCTTTTAGGTCTTCTTGATTAGGTGTCAGAAGGCCATCTTTTGTTCCACTTCCGTAATGTCCGTCATCTCCTTCGTCAAAATATACTATGAACTGATCAAAATCGTGGTCGCCTGCGAACACTTTTAGACCTGTATATACGTTCGTACCATCATGTTTAAAGTAAACTGTAGACGGAATTGACGGGATTCCACCTAAAGTGTAATGTACTAGATCAATGTCATAACTGTTGGCATCATTCCACTCTGAACCCATCATCCCGTCAATTAAAGGAGAACTGAGGCTGTAATTTGCCTTAAACTCGCTCGCGCTCGGGCGCGCGAATTTCACGATTTTCGCTGGGCTCTCCCAGCATGTGACGTACATATTCCCAGCAGTGTCAAAGGCGATTTCATTTGCATCATTGAAGCCGAGAGGCAGCTGATGAATTGCTTCAATATTCAAGTTCGAATCAAGCTCAACTATTTTTCCTGGTGAGTCTACATATGCTCCCCAGATTCTGCTGTTGTATGCGAAAATTCCATAGCAGGGCGTATCGCTGGCTTTCGAGCTACTATACGTTAGGCTGTCACTAATTTTGTAGACATATGAAGGAGATTTCTCACTCCCAATATACAGGTAGTCACCCATATAGGCCATATCATCACTCATTTGCGTGCTTATGTAAACCGAAGTATAATCTGCAGGGTTACTTGGGTTGATTCTTACAACCGTATCTGCATACCATCCCTGCCACGACGAATAGTGAGGACATGACCCCCAAATATAGCCCCCACCACTTGTCAATGCATGGAATTGGGAATCGCTAACAACTGTAGAGTAGCTATAAGTCTCGTAAGTCAAGTCACTCAAATCGATCTTGGCAATTTTTCTATCGCGTCCCCCAGCCCAAAGATAACCAAAGGCATACTCAAGTGAGCCCCCATTTGAAAGCTCACTACTTTGGAATGAGACTGCGACTTCCCATGCCAATGTTCCCGGATCTACCCTTATTATTTTGGATGGACTCGTGTAAAGGATTACCCAGATATATCCATCTGCTGCTATCAAGTCTTCTCCATCATTGAGGCCAGCGTCCAGTATGACTCTTTCATAATCCAAAGTCTCTGGGTCTATCTTTAGTATTCTGCAGGGTGAGGTTCGCGTAGATGCCCATAAATATCCCTCGTAATAGACAAAGCCATGGATAAGGTCATCTCCCGGCTCTAATATCCTAGTCTTGACGACGCTAAAGCTGGTCGAAGCCGCCTTAACTGGTTGAATGTTAAACGCCACGGTTAACGTGCTTACTAAGAGGAGAAACAGCAACATTCCAGAAGCAGTTTTCCTGAACAATTCTATCCTCTCTCCTAACTCTAAATAATCCATTCTAAAAATAAAACTTACGGAAGAGTCTTCTATGGTTATTTTGCAGTTTGTGTGTGCGTGCACGCTCTGCATAGTTCTACTTTCTCGATAATTCTCTTAGCAGTTCTCTACCTCTCTAAAAATTCGTCATTCCAGCGCTTGCAAATTGTCCACATGAGCCTTGGCAGGTTTAAGCCGTCAGGAGGTCGTTTCGGGATAGGCTACCTTACTGGAACATACTTTTCGACAACGTCTCTTTGCCTGCGGCGTTCAGGAGCCAAATCCTGTTCTGCAGCGTCAACAAACCGCTGCTCGATGGCGATGAGGCCCAGCGTTAAAAGAGTCTTTCGGATGTTAGTGTAGAACCGTGTGCGACTATAACGGAAGCCCTTTTCGACTTTTCCAGCCTGCAAACTCCACGCAAACATGCTTAACTCGCTACGAGTAAGACTGCCACGCCTTTTCAAGTGTTCCAGAAAAAGCCTACAGGCATGCTGAGCCCTTTCCCTAGGAAACAACAAGCTGCAGATGTCGCCTTCAGCCGAGATAAGCTCCATTTTCGCCTTACGAGTCAAAACCCTCAAACTCATGGAAAAACCTCAAAATACAAACAAACAAGAAACTGAACATCACTGCAAAACTTAAACACAAACAATCTACCTAAATTGCCAAGAAAAGCCATAATCGCTTACCTCACGTAATCCGGCTTCTCAAACTTATTCGGCACGGAAGGCTCAACCAACCGCTTCAAAGTCTCATTTAACCGTTCAAAAAGCCGTTCATTACGCTCAGCCCAGTCAGGATAATATGCAATAACCTCAATGCCATTAGGATGAGAAGCATCACCAACCTTAATGATCACGCCATTGCTTCTGGCAAACAAGTCTATTGTAAGCCTTGGCAAACGCTCCTCAGTGGTAAAAACATAATGTGCACCCTTAAAACGCACACTAGCTAAAACCCTCTCCAAAACCTTTACATCCGTAATAAGCCCAGTAAAACTAAACCCATTACAAACAAGCTGATACGCCTTACCCAAATTAGCTGGCTTACGCACATACAAATTTACCCTGCCAGTCTCAAACCACTGCAATCTGCCTAACTTATCCCTCCACAACAACCACCTGTTACGAGCCTTACTCTGCGCCCAGCCAACCTCAACAGCGCCAGATCGAATCCGACAATTCAAATCGCTAGGCAGATAACACCAACCACGCCAACCATGACTTGAACACTTTGAACCCCGCTCATTTCTGTAGTGACACTTCCACTCTGTACGTAGATTTCGAAGATAATGTTCATACTTCGCATATGACAAACTGAGAAGTTTACATAGGGGCTTAGGCGTCAACAATGGATTCTTGTCGAGAAGGCTGAAAACTTGCTGTCTAATGCTTTCACCGTCACTATTGTCACAGTGACAGTTTGCACGCCTAGAAGACCCAGCCAACAGAAAACCCTACCACTTTTAGCTTACATATTCAATCTTGAACCCTTTCTCTTCTAAGGCAAGGAATCTGCGCCCAAACTGGTCCAATTCATTAACTGTCATAATCACCATATGGCTGATTTCAGGTTTGACGCTGTGAAGTAGGCGATAGGCTCTTTGGGCTTCTTGTCGACGGCTGCCTCCGAGAAACTCCACCTCTATTGTTCGTTCCAAGTCTTTGATGCTTATGCCTTCGTCTCCGACTCTTGAAACGACTGTCACAAGATTTTTGTTGATAACATCAAGCCTGTCTTTGGTGTTGCCGTACACGAAGGGTAAGTTGAAGTGTTTGGCTATTTTCTCTCCTGACACTATTAATTCAACGAAAATCAACGTCTTCATCGGAATTTTTAACAGGTCTTCGAGGACATTGAGCTTTTCTCGGTCGGTTGGGACGACTTTGCAGATAATTCGCGGTTTTCTAATGGCTTTTGCCTGTAGGAAATGTTCCCAACTCAAGCCTACCGGATAACCTGTCAATGCAATTATGAGGTCTTCACGTCCATCTTCTCTATAAGGCGTGGCAGAAAATCCTAATCGATACTTTGATTCTACCGTTGCGAATCTACTCCAAACAGGCGCAGGCAGCCTATGGCATTCATCATAGACTATTAGAACATAGTCTTTGCCTTGAACCTTATGCCACGCAGAGTATGTTTCAAGTTGCACATCACGAGCATTAAATTTGCGGAGATAGACTTGCCACTGCTCCTTCTCAGTTATGTTAGGCACAACAACAAGTTTCTTGCCTTTAACCATGGCACATATGGCAGCACCCAAATAGGTCTTACCCATACCTCCAGGCCAATAAACGCCTACAGCGCCCCATCGAAACCATTGGTCTAAAGCTTCTTTTTGATGGGGTAAAGGCTCGAAACCCGCAGGAGGCGGATTCAAATCCTCTTTATCAACTGGTCTAGGCGTGAAAGGCAGATATCCGTCTTGAATTAAACTGCTTAGCAGATGCCTCTCGTATCCCCGCTTTATTCTGATTCCAAATTGGTCTCGTTTGTAAAGGTATTTTCTGTAGCGTTGCCAAGCTTGCTCTTCCATGCCCGCTGAAACTTTAAGCAATCCATCAACAACTTTGGCTTGCGTAGTGGGCGTTGGACCAAGGCGCTCTTCAATCTCACGAGGTAAAGGCGCCATCCATCTGACATACTTGTTTATCACGAACACGTTGTAGGATGGTGTTGTCCACTCTAACCAGCCTAACTGCATATCCACAAATTTAGGCACCACAACATACCAAGAGTCTTGCCTCCGAGGCATCAAAAGATAAGGCTGACTGAGAAACTGCTTAAAAGCTTCATGATCCAAACCAGCAACACTTGGAAACTGAAGCTTCTCAGCAATTTTAGCCTGCTCCTCTTGAAACTTAACCACAAACTGCTGGAAACAATCCAAAGCTTCTTTCGCCTGCTTAAGCTTGTCCTGAGCCTCTCTCCACCTTGCCAATAACTCCTCAGTCAACAAGAAACCTCCAACAAATTTCGCACAGGACCCAAAAACCAGAAGCGCGCAAATCTAGGCTTCAGGGGTTTAGCCAAGCGAACAGTCTGAGTGACATTGAAACCCAACAACATCAAATCCTCCAAACAAAAACGACAGACCCTCAGCTCTTTCCTATCCCCATCGAAAGTAACAGCAAAATCAGCCATGTTACCCGTAAAGCTATAACAAAGCATACACCTACTCACTTAGAAGCCTCCAAATAGCCAAACAGCCAAACCAAAAACAGAAAAAAGGGGAGTTGAGCGAAACCCCCTCGGCAGTATAAATTAGACTCTAGAGTTTGGTAGCCCGGGAGAGATTCGAACTCTCGCCAAGCTTATATGATGGGTTTTTACTGGTAAATTGGTGTTGAAATCCCTTCCCCGGCGCCATTTTACCAGATGAGGCTTATTTCTAGTCTATTTTGGAAAAAAGATGTCGCTTTTCGCCTTCCACAGTCTCTTTTTCAGGGTGCTATTTGAATTTTATAATACGGTGCGGGCGGGTTCCAGAATGTCGTTCGCATAGCGCGCCCAACATTTTTAGGCAGGTCTCTGCACAGATCTTCAAACTCTCGGTTCAAACTTTTTCTGCGTACTATGGATTTGCGAGAAAGAAATAGCTTAATAGCGATTGAAACGGCTACATTCTACTATCATTTTCGCTATTCACCCGAGAGCTCGTCGTTTTTCGACCGTCATGCTATAGCGCGCATCAGGGCAGTCAATTGTTGCGTTTCATTCAGTTGGGTCAAGTGAAAAGATGTCGCGCTAACACTGCCTTCATGGATGTAGGAACGGTTGATGCATCAAGCGCTTGCGTTGGAGTCAGTTATGGGACTCGCAGGGCCAGTATTCCAAGGATGCTCAACAGGTCGACCGTGTAGAGCAAGAGTAGAACTACACCTTCTCGGTACCCTGTCTTTCTGTTATCCAAGAAGTACCATAGAACAAGGTTTGAGACCACACTGAACAGCAATAGGTCGGAAAGGACGGCTAGGTTAATCGTAAGCGGTGTGAAAGTCAACAGCAGACCTAGAATAAGCGTTGAATTCAGGAAACAGCTTCCGACAATGTCGCCTATGCAAATCTCTAAGTGGCCAGTGTAGGCAGCTCTTACGTCAACAGCGAGTTCAGGCAGGCTTGTCCCAAGGGCAACCAGAGTTGCGCCTATGATCGAAGCTGGGACTCCTAGATAGGCTGCGATATCTATCGCCGATTCAACAGCAAATCTCGAACCAACAATGACGCCAATGATCCCAACAGCAATGAGCACCAATTCCTTTCTGATTCCTCCATTTATATTGCCATTGCCCTCGTCTCCGTCTTCCTTTCTTTTCCGAAACAGTTTGAAAGAGTAAATGAAGAACACTCCTAGCAAAAGAATGCCAATGACGCTGCTCATGTACTGAAGATAGAGAAGCACAAGAAGGGTTCCTGAAAGAAGTATCAATCCATTTGTGAACTGCTTGATGTCACTCTCTCCAATACCTATTTCCATGTTTCCTGAATGTTTCAAAGCTGTGATTATGAAGCATACGCCGAGGATAAGGGCAATGTTCGTTATGTTAGAGCCAAGGATGTCTCCAAGCGAAACAGGCATGTTTCCTACGACTATCGCATTAATGGCAACAAACAGCTCTGGAAGCGATGTTGAAAAGGCAACCAAAAGAAAACTCAGTACAGACTTTCTTAGTCTCCGTTTCTCGGATACAGCGACCAAGTTGGATATGACTACTCCGCTTGACCCGCCAAGCAACACTAACCCAATCGCTAGTAATAGTGGAGATGGCAAGATCATTCGTGAGCACGCCCGTTCTGACGGATGTTGAGAGGGATAAGCAGTCATCCTTTTTATTAGTATTGGCGCGGATCAGATGACCTTACATCCTGGTCGGTATATCAGACTTGCGTTGAAGCCGACTACTAGTTTGGGCTTGCAGAAATCACCGGCCCACGCGCTTTGGAGATCACTTTGTCTTCTTGGCTGAACCCTTCTTTTTCTTTCCCTTCTTTTCTGGTATAGTTTCCACCTCCTGATCAGAGCATCGTGATCGATTGCCTGATGCATCTTGGAGTGAAGCATGCTCCACATTTCTCTGCGATTCGGAGAGTCTGCGGTGTCACCTTTTTAGTTAGGTTTGATCACTATGATTATTCTGGAGACTGCCAATTCACACAGCTTTCTGATTCCTCTTTTGCCTGGTTCGTAGCTTACTTTGATTAGCTTGGCTTCTTCAAGCATGCGGACCTGTTCGCTCATGTAAGCCTCACTCAAGCCCAGTTTTCTGGCGATTGTTGAAACGTCTAAACGCTTTTGAGAAACCAGTTGTAGTATTCTGAGGCTTGTCGAGGTTAGGGCGTCGGCGATCTTCAAGGCCGCTTCGCCTGTCGCAACGATTTCTTCTAGGGTCAAACAAGAACCTCTATTCGATATTAGGAGTCAACAACCCTCTTATAATATTTGTGAAAAGGCGATTGGTATAGACGAATCGGATTATTATAGATATCGTCTATAGTAATAGCCAGTTATGATCCTGTCCATTGTTGGAGGATCGATCAGTTGAAAAAACGGCTTGTTTCCTTGGAGGATTCGCGATAAAAAAGGGAGTCGCAGAGTATGCTGCAAACACTAGTGCTGGGCATGCGACTACTTCTTGTTCTTGCTGTACCTCTTTGGAAGTTCGGTTTTCTTCTTCTGCTTTTTCTTCATTTCTCCACTCTTCCGAGTTCTTTGAACGCTCTTGGTTGGGTCGATTGCTAATGGTATAGTAGAATGACTATTTAAATAGCTCTGTGACTAATGAGTTTCTAACACGTCTACTCTTGTCAGAACCATCCTGGTTTGGAATTACCAACGGTTTGGCATTAGTGATTTGCTATTGTTATAGGCAATTAGCAAACCTTTAAAGTCTTCATGCAAAATACACAGTGAGGAAATTTGCCGTTCAAGAAGAGATCCAAGGAGAAGAAGCGCGGCAACGTGCCCGCAGGAAAGAGAGGCGAAAAGCTAGGCAAGGATCAGGAGAACAAGTCTCTTTTTTTGACAACTGCAAAATGAAACTTTTGGCATTCGCCAAAGCAGTACGGCTTTCATGGGTTTTAGGCATCTCTTCGGTTGGAGTGCACTGAGAATGAGTAAGGCAACTTTGATGACGCCGTTGTATGTTTCTGTTGCCTGGACCGTGATGGTTACGTATCAAATCTTCACCCAGACGGCAGTATCGACGGTGCTGAATTTCTTCAACGCGCTGTGGTCAGCTGTGGTGAGTGGCTGCTTCTCAGAATGGACATGATTATTTTCGTGCATGCTTTTGCGTGGGTTTTTGTTTTGGCATCTGTTATCCCATCTCTGCTGCTTGGAAAGAAAAGAAGCGTGCTCGTGCAGTTCTTTGTGTTTGCGTTAGCACTTGTCGCCTTTGTCGTCCAAGATTATGTGAGCGTCTACTTGAGCGGCCAATCTCAAGTTCTGCTAGGTGTCGCGTTTTTGCTCGGCAATCCGCTCTTGGCCGTGATTTATCTGTCAGTGCCCTATCTGTTCATGGTGACTATAGACGTTCGAGCAAGAAGAAAATCCAAAAAAAGGCGAGCATATGGACGAGATCACGGCAACGTACCTGGAGCGCACTGGAGTGGCGGAACAAGACTCTGACGATGAAGGAGTAAGCGCCACCGACAAATACGCTTGAAAGCTGTTCTCAGAATAACTCGAATATCGCAAGATAAGCCAGTGCGTAGAGCATAATGAAAAGCAGCCCAGACTTTCCGTCGTGCTTCTGACGCAGAGCAAGCACCGTCACAACGACTATTGAACACGTTAGGGCGTACAGACCAGTTTTCTCGGCGAGTGACGCGGTTACGTTGCCTGGAAAGAACAGAGTTCCAATCCCAATTGAGAAGCCAGCATCGATTATGCTGCTTCCTATGGCGTCGCCTATTGCGATTTCGTACTGCTTCCTTCTTATGGCTGTCAGGTCTACCACGATTTCTGGCAAGGAGGTTCCGAAGGCGACAATGAAGAAGCTGACCAAATATTCAGGTATTGAAAGAACGGCTGAGAGCGCTATCACGGATTGGACTGTAATGTATGCTCCTCCAGCCACTCCAATGAAGCTGAGAACGGCGAGGAGAAGATGGTGAGAGACTCTATCACTGGTTTGGCCTAATGAAGGAGAGTTCTTCATCACGTTCCGCGTTATCAGCATGAGCAGAGGCCAGCTGGTCACGAGGAAAACGGCGTTCATCCTTGAAATGTAGCCCTTCTCGACCATTGAAACTGAAGCTATGAACGCCAAGACTTCGCATGCGCCCATGACTGCAATTTCTTCTCTTTTGACTTTGAAGGCTCCCGCAATGAAAGGAAACAGACCTAGAATAAGAGTCATCTGCGTGAGTACAGAGCCAAAGGAATCGCCCACATTTATGTCAACATGGCCCATCGCTGATGATACTATCGAGTTCACGATTTCCGGGAAGTCAGTGCCCAGCGACACCACTACAAGACCTATCATTAAAGGAGATAGCTTCAATGCGGTCGCAACGCCTATGGAATGCGCGACTGCTTTCTCCGCCGAAATCGCCAAAAGAGCCAGCCCAATGATCAAGAAACTGATGCCAACCGTGGCTTCGAACGCAAGAATCAAGCCAACCACAAGAGTCGGGACGGCAGTGACAATAGCGAATATTAGCCTTTTGTCTTTCAACATTCTCTCGGCTTTTGTACAGAAGGTTGATTCGCTCCCCAATATTCTCCTCCTCTCATCGCATGTGCGAGCGCTCGTCACAAAAAAGGGAAGTTGGGAATTTCCTAGTGAAAAACCGTGTTCCTATTGTGTCAGATCGACGATTTCTGCTATTGGAGCGTTCGTTTTTACTGATTCAATGCCATTCTTGCAGCCGTCTTTCGACTCATAAGCCTCACCAGAAGCTATGACCTCACCGTTCGCTGCCTTCAGTCGGAATCGGAATTTCTCGGCTGTATCCTTGTAGATCTCAAACTTTGGTGTTGTGGACATTTATGTTCACCATTCGGCTATAAGTATAGCATTTAACCTTTATAAATATGCTCTCGCCGCTTTCTTTTAAGAAGTAGAACAGCATTTGTGTGCAGGTTTGCCTTCGTCTTGCATGGTATATCAATAATAGCAGAAAAGCGAACTGCTTGTAAGGAATTCTGAAGGTGTCTCCACTTGGGGTCGGGTGCAAATTCCATACCCATTAATATTGAGCTGAGAGTCTGAACCTCGGCTTGGCTAGGGTTTGATGATAGCCCTGGAGAGTTTCGAACTCTCGCCACGCATAAATAGAGCGCTCTTTTACTAGTAAATTGGTGCTGAAATCCTTTCCTCGGCGCCATTTTACCAGTTAGTGCTCATTTCTAAGCTATTTTTGGCAAAGAACCTATATTGACGCGTTAAATATTGGGGCTCTAATAGAGCAGAGTCTGGGCATATGGCATCACTATTAGTATAGGATTAATGACTTTCTTGCGAAACTCGTGTCGCATCTTCACTAGCTTTATGCGTGGTCAGCCTTCGAGGAGAAACGTTTAAGTGTTTTGTAAACAGTATTGTTTACGGTGGCTGTGTTGACTCAAGTTCAACTTAGATTACCTGAAAAGATACTTGAAGAGATAGACAAGTGGGTAACAGAGGGCAGGTTCAAAAGCCGAAGCGACGCCATAAAAACAATACTGGCTTTCTATGAGGAACGCGAAAAGACACGTGAATTCTTCAAGATGCTGACAAAACGTGGCGAAGAAGCAAAGAAGAATCCCAAATCCCTCATTCCGCTTGAGGAGTTTTAGTGGGTTTCACTGTACTTTTGCACCCGAAAGCGGCCAAAGAACTGGGAAAAATCGAGAATGCGACAAGAACAAGAATAGTAGAAAGGCTAAGGGATTTGAAGGATAATCCTGAAAGAGTTGGAAAAGTTCTGAGAAATTCGAACTTCTGGAGCCTTAGAGTGGGAGATTATCGTGCAATCTACGAAATTGACAGAACCAGAAGACAGGTTGTAGTGCTGTTTATTGGACATAGGAAGAAGGTTTATGACGATTTTTCGAAATTGTTCTAGATTGTAATCTAGCAGAAGAAAAAAAAAAAAAAAAAAAGAATAGACGCGGAGAAGTCTCCTTTTGACCATTGGTGCAAACCTAATCTCCAACGCCATTGTGAACCGAGTTTGAACGTCATCCTGACATGGGTCACGGTAGCCCTAGAAATACATTACTCTAGAGTTGAATTTATACCAGCTTTTGATTTCCATCTGGGTTGCGGGAATTCCCATCCAAGCAATCAATGCACTCTAGATGACCGAAGGGCACATAGATGAACGAATGCACTTGAGATTTTCGGCAGACTCTACACTTTGCATGACAGAGAAGATTATTAGTATCTCGAGCGGATACTATTCTGCCACGTGAACTGACGCTGGGACTATGATGAAGGCAAGCTTCAAGAAATGGGGCATCACCTATTGTGGAGTGTATTGTGGTGCGTGTAGCTGGAAGCACGCTGGCAGTGCGTTTTCAGGGGATCTCGTGAGGTTAGGGATGGAGTTTGAAGAATTACCAGCTGCGCTTGAAGAGTTCTTTACGAAAGGTGGATGGGGTAAGATACAAGTGGACGTGAATTTTATGAAAAAAGAAGCATTAGTTACGATAAGAAATTCAGCTACAGCTCGTGGCATTGAAGCAAAAGGGTCTGTATGTCACTCCATTAGAGGATTTATCGCTGGAGTTTGCGATGTCATGTTCCATGGCTTAACAGTATGTCTTGAAACAAAATGCATAGCAAAAGGAGACCCCTACTGCGAATTTCTAGTTAAAAGAAAATGATCATTCCATAGGTGCACTTTCTGAAAGCAAAGAAAAGGGTGGCAAGATGAAAAAGTCTGTAGGCGCAACTCCAAAATGGCTTACAGTTGAACGTATGCGTTCCTATTGCTACAAAACATGGCAAGATCAACCTGCGATAGCAGAAAAAATAACTTTAGAAGATTTGTGACCTATTCTATCTTCCAATAGAATAGCGCACGCCGTTTCTGGGGTTGCCTTGTTTGTTGAGGTTTTCGGGGCTGTCACAGCTTCGCCAAAGCCCGCAATGAAGAGATGGTGCCAAGAGGCGTGTGTACAGAGACGTAAAGAAAGTGTACAAAGAAAGTGTTTGTAAACGTTCTCAATATATGCTAAGCTTGCTGAGTAATGATTTGCACGTGGCGCATGAAAGAGATGTTGAATATGACTAAGAAAACACTGCGAAGAAACCCTTCTCCCCTCAGGAAATCACTTAATGCTTCCGTTGACGAACTGCTAATTCAAATTGGCTTGTTGTCAAGCGAGCTATATTCGGTAGCTTTATTAATGAAATCGTGCGCTTCGCGCAGAAATTCGTAGGAGGTTGGTATTTGTGGAAAAAATGCTAGTTGTTGTCTTTGATAGCGAAGCTAAAGCGTATGAGGGAGCAAGTGCTCTTCGGGAACTTGATAACGAAGGAATCATTACGGTTCATGCTGGGGCAGTGATCAAGAAGAACGCGGATGGAACGGCGGCTTTATTGAAAACCAAAGACGAGTTTCCAATTAGTACTGTTGGAGGGACGGCGATTGGCAGCCTTATTGGGCTTCTCGGAGGCCCAGTTGGTGTAGCCGTCGGCGCTGGATCGGGTGCGTTGTTGGGAGCTATCGATGACTTGTACCTATCTGGAGTCAATGCAGATTTCGTGGCCGAAGTTTCTACTAAACTTTTACCAGGAGAATATGCAGTGGTTGCTGACATTAGCGAGGAATGGGTAACTCCCTTGGATGTCAAGATGGAAAAGCTTGACGGTCTGGTGTTCCGCATATCAAAACTCTATGTGGAAGAAAAGCAGATGGAAGAAGACGAGGCAGAGCTTGACAGGGAGATTGAACAATTGGAAAAGGAAATGAAAGGGGCTAGAGACGATAGGAAGACTAAGCTTCAGGCTAAAATTGCCAAACTGAAAGAAAAACGACGAAAAAAGATAGAACACGCTAAACAGCGGTTAGAACAAATCAAAAAAGAACACGACGCCAAAGTGCGGGCCCTGAAGGAGAAAGCGGCAAATTCACGCGGCGAGACCAAAGCAGCCATAGAAGCCCGAATAGCTCGTATCAAGAAGAACCATGAAGAGCGTGTGACAAAATGGAAGAACTTGGAAGCTGAAAAGCTGGAGAAATGGGCTGATCGGTTAGACGAAAGAGCTAAGAAGTTGAAAAGTGAAACAAGGTAGAGGATTACCAATGAGCGAAGAGAAGATGCCGAATTGGCTGCGTGCTCTGTACATAATCATGGGTTTGGTCGCTGTAGTATTGGGAATCGCTGTTCTGCTGATGCCAAATGTTGCCATTGATACGCTTATATTCCTGCTGTACTTTGCCTTGTTCTTCATTGGAATAGGAAGAATCCTGATAGGTGCATCATTCAAAGTTCTTCCGCTAGGCCTACGCATCATTAGCATAATTGGCGGATTAGTTCTCCTTGGGCTGTCGATTGCGGTTCTTGCATATCAATACCCATATTTCGCCACTGCAGTTCTGGTCTCTTTGCTTGGCTTCGGTTTGCTGGTATATGGCATAACAAGGGTCATAATTGGCGCGACGGCAAAAATCCTTGCAAACTGGATTCGAGGCTTGCTTGTAGCTGGAGGTGTCTTAACCATCATATTGTCTATCGTAGTCCTTGTATGCCCAGGTGTCGCTCTTCTGACACTAGTCCTCGTATTGTCCATTGGCTTAACATGGAGTGGAATAGATGCAATCGTTGCAGGCGCTGAAGGAGCACCATAGAAACAATCCCTTTTTTTCTCTTTGTTTTGTCCACACGATAAATGTTACAAACGATGAATTGACACAACAATGTCTTGAGGAGGTCTCGGCACGAGTAAAGTGAAGATTCAAGGTTGGTTGCGTGTTCGCTACATAGTCGTCGGACTTGTTTGTGTTCTTTTGTCAATTGTAGTTCTGGCATATCCAGGACTCGGCATCGTGACTATTGTTCTTATGTTAGCGACCACTCTACTAGTCTTTGGACTCGCCAGAATCATCGACGGAGTATTCGCCGAATACATTCCATCATGGTTGCGGATACTCAACGTAGGAGGAGGCTTGTTTGAAATCGTAGTAATGATCACGAATATGTTATACCCGCAATATATAACGCAAACGTTGATTCAGTTGCTCTCGGTTGCCCTGTTGGTTCATGGAACGATAAATGCCCTGATCGGCAGATTTGCCGTGATTTTGCCGAAGCTGTCCCGAGGTTTGTCTGTGGTGTTCGGCTTATCTAGCCTCGTTTTGTCTGTAGCAGCTTTCATATCTATACCGCTTGGCTTCTTGACATTACTCTACATGCTCGCCATAGGGTATCTATTAAGCGGAATAGCAGAAATCGGACTGGGCATAACTGGAATAAGAGAATAGGACGAAGTTTAGATAGCGACTATTAAACAAAGCATGTTCGATGGTGCTAAAGGGACCGTGACACAGGCATGAGCGACACAGAAAAAAAACTAAAAGATATTACACTTCAAACCATTCATAGACATGAGAAAACCATTCTAGAGAAAGTACCTAACCTGAACCCTGAAGACCATTCTCTACTGCTTTACCTGGTAATAGGATATGATTTGGGTAAAGGCATGTATTTTGGATTAACATTCCCTTTGGAAGACAGCTCTCACATAGAAGAATTAAGAGCCTTAAGCACAAGTATATTGAATTTAGAGACGATGTTGCTAGAATGGGAGTTTTCGAACTAAAAAATCTGGAGAAAATATTGAGAGCTCCCTACATCAGGCCCAGAAGTGTACAGATTCTGTAAAATCAGCGGTTGTAGTTTCTATTTGGATTACCAAACAATGGTAGCCCGGGAGTTTCGAATCCTCGCCAAGCGTATAAAGCCCTCTTTTACTGGTAAATTGGTGCTGAAATCCCTTCCCCGACGCCATTTTTTACTCTTTTGAGGCATGCGATATTCTTAAATCCCACATTAGTCGCTCATGTTGTATAAATTGAGGTTAAGTTGGCGAATGAAGCTTGCGAAGGTACGCAATCAGTTTCCTCGGCGGACTGGCCATTCTCTGTGTTATGACTTGGCTAATCGTAACCTTCGTGCAAAACCCTGAAATCAAGAACCTTCCATTATACACTTTCAGCACAGTGTCTAGAATCGTAATAACCCTCATCCTTTCTGTTGTCTGGGGCGTTTCTTTCGGCATACTAGCCGCCACGAACAAGTGGGCATCACTAATTCTCACACCCTTCATAGACCTCTTGCAATCAATCCCAATACTGGGCTATTTTCCAATAGTCATAGGGTTTCTCTTCGCCCTAGGACCATTAGGCATCGAACTTGCCGTCATCGTCCTGCTTTTCACGTCTATGGCGTGGGCCATCTTCTTCGGAGTTCTAGGAGCTATTCGTGGAATTCCAACAAACGTTGTTGAATCTTCGAAGAGCTTTGGCTTGACTGGATGGCGATACATTAGACATGTAATACTGCCCGCAATAACGCCTGCTGTGATTTCGGGAGCAAACCTTGCGTGGTGTGACGGTTGGTTTTTCATGATTGCCGCAGAATACATTCAATATCAAGGGCGAGTAATGATGCCGCCGAGTGGCGGATTGGGGTATCTTCTTGCAAGAGCTGCATACTTCTACGAGGACATGAATCTCGCAATAATCTTGCTAGTTTTCATAACCTTCATTGTAGTATATTTTAACACTCTAACTTGGCACAAGCTTATGGAGCGAGCAAGCACAGGCACTTTTAAGCCCGTTTTCAGAATGGATCTTTCCGGAGTTGGAAAACTCGGAGTTTCAAGAGCAACTAACTGGTTACATTTCGGAAGGCTACATTGGCCAAAATCCTTTTCCATAGCGGCTCAACGCTTAAGAAAATACAGTCGCATAGAAAGAGTTATCGCGGCTATTTTGGCTCTTTTAACGCTTTCTTTCGTTTTGTACACTGTGTTCGGACAGTTTCCTACGTTAGCAATAATCCGCCAAGGTTTCAGCCAGCCGCCTGCTGGAGAATTAGTCGGGTTGCCTTTGTTGATTGTTCTTACCATGGGGCGTCTTGTAATCGCCTACGGCATTTCTCTTGCTGCTGCGATTGGCATGGGAGTTTTGGCTGCGGAACACAAAAAATTTGCAGCCATTTTCTATCCTCTTTATGATATTGGGCAGGGAGTACCGATTTTGGCACTGTTCCCAGTTCTTTACCTTGGGCTAAACCAACTTATTGGTGACCAGAGAATCTCTCTTGAACTTACGTGCATCATAATGCTGGTTCTTGACATGATATGGTACATGTTTCTAAATGTTGTCAGCGCAGTGAAGAATATTCCAAGCGAAATAAATGAAGTTGGCCAATTGTTAGGTTTTAAGGGATTGAAGAGAATAACGCACATTGTCATTCCATCAATTTTGCCTGCCATCGTTACTGGAAGCATTCTTTCATGGGGAACAGGATGGAACACCATAATCTTTGCAGAATACTTGCCCTCTACTTCAACGTCACAGTTGCCTGTTTCGATACCTGGCATAGGCTCGTTACTAGACAAAGCAGGTTATGAATTTGGCAACACTATTGTACTTGTTTTCATGCTCATTATAATCGCAACGATAGTGCTCTTAATGGAAGGACTGGTTTGGCGACGTCTGCTTCGAAAATTCGAAAAATATCATGTTGAGGTGTAAACTATGTCGGTGATCGAAATAGAAAACGTGACCAAAACATTTGTTACAGACCACTCTAAGATGCTGGTCTTGGATGATGTTAGCTTTTCGATTGGGAAGGACGAGTTTGTATGTTTGGTTGGTCCGTCTGGCTGTGGAAAATCCACTTTGCTCAGGATAATGGCGGGATTGGAGAAGGCTGATTCAGGCAAGATACTCTTTCAAGGGCAACCTATTGAGAAGCCGATTCCAAAAATTGCCATGGTGTTCCAGCTTTTTGGGCTGCTGCCATGGAAGACGGCGTTGGAGAACGTTGAAGTCCCGTTAGAAGTGCTTGGCGTGGCAAAACAAAACCGTGTGCACATCGCTGAGGAATACTTGCAGATGGTTGGGTTGGGAGGGTTTGAGAATACTTACCCTCATGATCTTTCAGGTGGAATGAAACAGCGTGTAGGAATTGCCAGAGCATTAGCCTTGAAGCCTGAGGTTTTGTTGATGGACGAACCTTTCTCTTCGCTCGATGAACTTACGGCGAAAATCCTCCGTGAGCTAGTGCTTAACATCTGGCGTAACCCTGCTTTGCCTACGAACACGTTCATCATGGTAAGCCATAACGTTGAAGAAGCCGTGTTCATGGCGGACAGAGTGATAGTGATGTCGCCTCGTCCTGGAAAAGTTGTCGGAGAGGTAAAGGTTGACATCCCGAGACCGCGTGCTCAGTATTTGAGAGAGAAGGAATACTTCACGAATGTGGACGAAGTTGTGGAAATTTTGGAAAAGGGCAAAACTATAATGAAAGATAAGAGTCCTTTGTCTATAACCGCGGGTCGCACAAACAAACTATAAGCGTTCGCATGGTTCAATTAGCGCGTTGTTTTCACTATTGCTAACGGTTTCTCGGGTTTCCTTTGTTCTGGCATGGAAGCAATCTTTACTTCCAACCTTTCCACAACTGCTCTAGCTGCTTTTCGTGCTTCAGTCCTCGTTTGGTATGTTCCTTTCAGCTCAATCCATGGTAAAGTGTCATCTATCTTGATCCATACAGTGTACAAGTCCTTCACCGTTTGCTGATGCCTACAAGTTAGAGGCGGATGGATTAAAACGGTTATGAAACCACAATCTGGATTTGGACTAAGCTTAGCTGGGATACTGATTCTGGCTTCATCAATACTATAAACTCGGAATCCGATGTTATGTAAAGGAGGGTTAACTATCCCTAAGAAGAAAGAAACAACAATGGAAAATCAGAGTTTCACCTGTCCAAATCCTTCTTGCGGCAAGGCTTTCACTAGCCCCTTAAGAACTGAGAACTTGGGTTCAAAGAACCCGCATTCTTATGACGCGTGTCCTTATTGCCTAACAGAGATAGTTGTTGAGGCAAGTTCTTTGGTTGATGAAGAGGAGCAGAAGTCAGAGACTGAGGGAATACAGCCAGAACAAACAAGCAAGCAGTTGACGCAGGAGAAACCAGCTACGCCATCTGTCGCGACTGAAAAGTGCTCGCATCAGCTTGGATACTTGAGTAAGCGTTCGCCAAAAGAGAAGATACCTGAAGAATGTATGATGTGCGCTAACATCGTCCAATGTATGCTCAAGAACGTAACAGGATAGGCGTGAGCTTCATGGCGTGCTTGTGCTCTATCGTGTCTTCAAGTTTGCTTTGTGAGAACAGATAGGAGTTAATGCCTTTGGCGACAACTTTGCAGAAAAGAACTTCTGGCGCCTTTGCGTCTGCTGTTCCGCAAGTGAAGACTTTGAACGCTGAGAGCGTTACTGCCATCGCTACTGGGTTTCTTAAGAGAATCGGACACAAAGGTGGCTTGAAACCTAAAAGGGTTTCTTTGGAAGAAGGAGTCTACACGGTTGAGGTTGAGATGAAGAAACTCGCAGCTATTGTTAGGGTTGATTCGGAAACCCACGAGATTAAGGAATATGAGATACAGGCTAAGGGTGAAGAGGCACCGTTGCTCTCCGTATCCCCAAAGACTCTGATAATAGTGTTTGGTGTTTCCGCAGTTGTTTATGTTATGTTTTACTTCGTATTCAAACTAGTTGGGTTATAAGACAGGCGTGTTCCGTCTGCTTGCATTTGATTGATACGAATAACCTGTTAACGAATGATTCAATTAATGCAGGGGTGATGCGGTTTGAAACTTGCCGTAGCTGCGTTGCTGTTAACCTTCACTACCGTGATCACTGCAGGTTTTGTTTTCTCCCAATTTGCGTTTAATGTAACAGAGAGAATGAAAACAACGTTTCCCGCGCAATCTTTGCAACTCGAGTCTTACGAAATTAACCGAACATGCATAACAATGCGCATTGCAAATCTTGCCTCTGCGAGTGTGCGGATAACTGCAGTCTACATAAACGAAGAGATGTACAATTTGCAAGAAACGATCGTTGTTTCGCCTAGCGAGGTTGCTGCGGTGTATTTGTATGGTGTTTATGTTGTTGGTAAAACGTACTTTGTGAAAGTTTTTCCAGGGTTAGGATTACCGTTAGTCTTTAGTGCTGAATACGAATGAAAAATTGGGCATAATAAAAATTAGAATTGAGTTGATTGCAGTTACTTGGCTTCTTTGCGTTTTCTCTCGGGCTTTTTCTCTTCTACTGGTTCTTCTTTCGGCGCAGGAGGTTCCTCTTTCTTCTCTTCCATCTCGCTTGTAAGGTCTTCTATTGGTTTCGGCGGTGGGGTAGTTGCCATGGTCCAGCCTATCCATGCGCCTATCGCCATTATGCCCACGAACGCGACTAGAACGGGTATTGCTATGATCCAGAACTGGGCTTCCCAAGTAAACGACGTGTTTTTCAACCCGAAGATTTCTAGCCATGATGGATAGAAGAGTGTTATTACGTATAGGAGTCCTACTACTGCGCAGATGATGAGTATTGCTCCACCTATTGCTTGATCTTTACTTGCCATTAATGCTTCACCACATGTTAGCCATGTTTACCTCTTTACACCTTTTAAAGTTTACCATGGCTTCAGACCCGATGCTATATTGTTCCCATTTCCCACGTTGCCAAGTATTTCTTCTGTTCGCCTGTCAAATCGTCAATCTTGATTCCCATTAAGCTGAGTTTCAGATTTGCAACGGTTTCGTCTATCGTGTTGGGCACTTGGTAGACTTTTGGCGGGAGTTTCTCAGTTTTGGCTATGTGCTCAACGCAGAGGGCTTGGTTTGCGAACGACATATCCATGACTTCTGAAGGATGTCCCTCCGCTGCAGCCAGATTCACTAGTCTTCCGTCTGCCAAGAGGTAAAGTCTTCTTCCATTCTTTAACGTGTACTCTTCTAAGTTTGTCCGCATGGTTCTTTTTGAAACTGATAGCTCTTCCAAATCTTTTATGTTTATTTCCACGTTGAAGTGCCCGCTGTTTGCAAGTATTGCTCCATCCTTCATGGTTTGCATGTGTTCTCTTCGTATTACGTTCACATCGCCAGTTGCGGTTACGAATATATCACCTATTGCTGATGCCTCGGCTAACGGTGTTACACGGAACCCGTTCATCGCTGCCTCAAGCGCTCGCAACGAGTTTACTTCGGCGACTATTACGTTGGCTCCCATTCCTTGAGCTCTCATGGTTATGCCTCGTCCACACCATCCGTAGCCGCAGACCACAAAGTTCTTGCCTGCTAGCAGGATGTTCGTGGCTCTCAGGATTCCGTCTATGGTACTTTGTCCCGTTCCATACCGGTTGTCAAACAAGTACTTCGTGTAAGCGTCGTTCACTGCTATGATTGCATACTTTAATGCGCCCGTTTTTTCCATGGCTCGCAGTCTTAAGACGCCTGTTGTGGTTTCTTCTGTTCCGCCCTTAATGTCTGATAGCGCCTCTGTCCTTTTTGTGTGCACCGTGCCAACAAGGTCGGCGCCGTCGTCTAATGTTATAGTAGGCTTGTGGTCTATTGCTCGTTCAACGCACCAGTAATACTCGTCTGTTGTTTGCTCGCGCCATGCAAACACGTGCACTCCTTCTTCCGCTAGGGCGGCAGCCACATCGTCTTGTGTAGAGAGCGGGTTAGAACCGCACAAAGCAACCTTTGCTCCGCCTGCGAGAAAGGTTTCAACGAGTACGCCTGTTTCTTTTGTCACGTGTAGGCACGCGCCTAAAGTTAGGTTTTTCAATGGTTTTTCTTTGCTGAATCTTTTTTTGATTTGGTTTAGGACGGGCATGTGTTTTGAAGCCCATTCTATCTGTAAACGTCCCTTGGATGCTAAAGCGGAGTCTTTAACTTTGAATTTTTCCATTTCTTTTGCCTTCCTCTTATGTTCATTCAAAAACTTGGCTATTTAACGTTGGCGTTCAACCTAGCTAGGAGGTCGCTCTTGGCTTTTTCTGCCATCGTCATGATTTTTTCAACGTTAAGTGTGGTTAATTTTCTGTTTTCCATGACAATCTTGCCGTTAATAATCACTGTCTCAGCGTCTGCGCCTTTCGTAGCGTATACAAGATGGCTTGTTTCATTGTACATTGGGCACAGATGTGGTTTGTGAACGTCTATTATTGCTAGGTCTGCGTCTTTGCCAATTTCTATCGAGCCTATTTCGTTTTCCCATGACAAAGCTTTTGCTCCTTCGATCGTGGCCATTTCTAAGACTTGTTCTGCCGGCATCAACATCGGGTTCTTGTTTACTCCCTTGTGAAGTATGGCTGTGGTTTTCATAACTTCAAACATGTCTGTGGTGTTGTTTGAGCATGGGCTGTCCGTGCCGAGTGAAACTGTTATGCCTTTACTGAGCATTTTTGGCACGGGGCTTATGCCTGAGGAGAGTTTAAGGTTTGAGATCGGGTTGTGGGAAGCTTTCACTTCGCGTTTTTTCATTGTTTCCATGTCTGACTCGGTTAATGCTACACAGTGAGCAGCAATCACATGCTTGTCTAAAACGCCGAGCGAATCCAAATACGTCATAAGCCCGTTTTCTATTTTCACGCCGAAAGCCTCTCGGGTTTTCTCCACTTCGTCCACAGTTTCGGCAACGTGAATGTGACTTGTTATCGGCGCCTTTTCTGACCCATACTCTGTGTTCAAACCCTTTCTTATCTCGTGCAATTCCTTCATGTATACAGGGTCAACAGTGTAGGGCGAATGAGGGTCAACACTCACCCGCGTCAGTCCGTCTGTCTTGTTGTGCCAGTTCCTTGCCAAGTTTTCTAATGCTTTTTTGTCTTCCTTCTTTCTCCATGAAAAACACACGTGTCCGATTACTCCACGCAGACCTGTGTCTGCGAAGGCTTTTGCCTCGTTCTCCTCTGGCGTGTAATGGTACATCGTGTTGACTGTGGTGGTTCCGCTCATTACGGATTCTACGGCTGTCAGTAAGGCCCCAACATAAATGTCATGTGGAGTCATGTGTTTTTCTATTGGCCATATCCATTTTTCAAGCCATTCTTGAAGTGGTAAGTCGTCGGCGTAGCCTCTTAGCAGGCTCATGGCTGCGTGCTGATGGGTGTTTACGAAACCCGGGATGACGATTTTGCCCTTTGCATCTATCTTCTCGTAGCCTCTTCCATACTTCTGCTTGAGGTCGGAGGATTTGCCAACATCCACTATTTTCTTGTCTTCGACAACAACCGCGCCTTCGCGAATTATTTTCTTCTTACAGGTGACAATTGTGGCGTTGTCTATTACAAGGTTCATTGATCTTCATCTTAATGTGCGGTTGTTACAAATTTAAGCTTAAGCGTGAATATTGCTGTGTTCAAAGTTTATTTTCTACTTTTTTATGTATTTATGTGAGGAAAACCCTGTTGGACAGTGTGGACAAGGTCATCTGGATTTTGCCTTTCTTAGCCGTTATGGACGTCGCTTCCGCGCTCTATATAGAGAGTCAGGGATATTCCTTTGAAAATTATGAGGCTGGAGTTTTTGCTAGGTTATTTGTTGCTTATGGTTTAGCTTATGTTTACGCTTTTATCTATCCATTGGGTGTTGTTGTGCTTGCTTACGTTTTGTGGAGTATAAAGAGGAGGTTGTCTGCTTCTGGGTCTGTTGACAAAGGGGTCTTCCTTTTTCTAGTCGGGGTTGCGTGCTTCATCTACATGAGGCTGACTGTGGCTTTTGCGGAGAACCTTTTACTGCCCTACTTTATCAGTGGTGAAGTTTCGTTGACTTTTGTGACTTGGCTCCTTTATTTGAGCATGATGCTTAGTTTAGGCTTTTATATCTGGCATGATGTTGTTATTTGGGTGCGCGCGAATGGAAACCACAAAGAATAGCGGGAGTTTTCTGAAGCTTTCCAAGGATATTCTCCGCAAATACCTTGCTTCGTTGTATAAGGGTGATGTGAAGGTTCTTGATGTGCGGAGACTGGACGGAGAGAATATTACTGAGGATTTAAAAGGTTTCGGCTATGGTGTTCCTTATGTTGTCGAGTTTATTGTTAACGGTGAAAGCAAAGAAGTAGTCTTAGAAACAATGCGTCCTGAAGGCTTCGGGCATGACCATTTCGCTGACCGCGCTGGGGTTCTGCTTTGGCAATATTCCACCTTCAATAAACTGCCAAGACACGTGCGATCAATAGATGTGGGCTCGTTCACTACGGACGGCGAAAATTTGAAGTCTTTAGGCGACTGTGCTGAGTTGTTTCTTGTCACCGAGCTTGTGGATGGCAACCTGTACCATCTGGATTTGGACCGTATGAAAGAAACAGGTAGACTAGGTAAAACAGATGAGCAACGTTGCTTGGCTTTATCCAACTATATCGCAGAGGTTCACAAGGTTAAGCGTGAAGCGCCTTGGCTTTATGCTAGACGGGTTCGAGAACTAGTTGGTCACGGCGAATGTATCATGGGGTTGTTGGACAGCTATCCGCTTGAGCTTGATTTTGTTAACGAGACAGATTTGATCGAGCTTGAGCGGGATTGCATCGTTTGGCGGTGGCGACTTAAACGCAAAGCGCATAGGCTCAGTCAAGTGCACGGAGACTTTCATCCTTGGAACGTGTTGTTCCGTGAAGGCGTGGATTTCACGGTTTTGGATCGGAGCAGGGGTGAGTGGGGTGAACCTGCGGATGACGTTGCTGCAATGACGATTAACTACGTTTTCTATTCGCTTCAGAAGTACGGCAAGCTAAGCGGAGTCTTTGAACGTTTGTTTGAACTGTTCTGGGAGAATTATCTGCAAACGACATTCGATCAGGAGATTCTGGAGACGGTTCAGCCTTACTATGCTTGGCGTAGCTTGGTGGTTGCCTCTCCCCTCTGGTATCCTCATCTCGACAAGAATGTGCGCGTGAAATTGCTGAACTTTGCGAGGAACATTCTGCAAATTGGAAAGTTTGACTTGGAAAACTTGAACACCTACTTTGAAAAACCCGCTACGTTAAAGGATAAATAGTCTTCCTTGCTAGATTTGTATTGTCTGTGGTGTTGGCTCTTGAGTGTTAGGTCTGTGGAGGATTTGAAGAGAAGGCTTAAGGAGATAGGCTGTTCTGATAAGGCGGTTGCTGAGATCCTGAAATGGTATGTGCCCAACGCTTCTAACCTTGATTAACATGCAGAAGCTTCATCTTCGGTATACTCGCTTGCCTAACCATATTATGGAAATGTATGATGACCTCGTCTATAGGTCGAAAAGCGTCGTTGTCGGCAGGGCTCAGATTGTGTCTCCGCATTCCGTGGTATTCGACAGTGAAGTTGTTTTGGCGGCTGGTTTTCAGATAGTATATTTTGAGTTAGCGGGGAAATGGTTTACGGTGGGTAAGATAAGAGATTTGCATGAAAAACACACGGGATACTACTGTGACATAGCTACTCCGCCTAGATTCTTGGACGACAGCGTTGAACAGACGGACTTGTTTCTCGACCTTTGGGTTTCGTCCGACCTTAGATACAAAGTGTTGGATGAGGAAGAGTTTGAAGACGCTTATAAGAAAGGCTGGATTACCCAACGGCTTTATCAAAAAGCAAAGAACGAATTGAAGAAACTCGTCAGCACGGTGGAAGCGGACGATTTTCCGCCGCGTCTGGTCAAAAGCTTAGAAGCAAGACTACATCTCTAAATCATGAAGGGCGAGTGTATGGCCTCCGCTCAAGGTTGGTGTGTTTGGGTTACGGGTCTGCCTGGCAGCGGTAAATCTGTGGTTTCTGAAGCGCTGCTTGCGTTGTTCACTGAAAGGAACGTTCATGCTCAGCTTCTGTCCTCTGACGCTCTACGCAAGGTTGTGACGCCTAAGCCCACCTATTCGCTCGAGGAACGTGACATGGTCTACGCCACGCTTGTTTGCATCGCTGAGTTGTTGACTCGAAACGGCGTGAACGTCGTAATCGACGCCACAGGCAACTTGAAACGCTACCGAGATAACGCTCGGAACCAAATCCAAAAGTTCATAGAAGCCTATTTGGAATGTCCTTTGGAAGTTTGTATGGAACGTGAGGCACAGCGCAGAGAGACTTTTGGGGCGCCAAAACAAATCTATAGTCGAACCAAAACCGGTGAAGCATGGACTGTGCCTGGCGTAGGGCAACCTTATGAACCGCCGTTAAACCCAGAAATAATAATAGACACAACGAAAAACACGCCTGAACAGGCTGCACAAAAAATCCTTAGGAAGCTAGAAGAGTATTCGCAAACACGTTGAGGTTTGCTCTGTTCTTATCTTTTTATGTAATTCAAAACGGTATCTGCTTGCTCTTTTGAAATGGTTGTTGACTGATGGAGACTCTTAACCAGTTCAGAGACTTTTGCCAACGCATGGACTTTGTAGCCTAATCTTTCAAGGTTTTCTCTGCCGCCTTGCTCTCTATCCGCCACGACCATAACGTGTTTAACGCGTGCGCCAAGCTCTTCCAAAGGTTTGATTCCTTCAACTTTAGACAACCCCTCGCTTACTACGTCATCGAAAAACAACATGCTGTCGCCTCTAGCAACCTCTGCGCCCGCGATTCTTCCTGTCACGCCATAAGCCTTATTCTCCTTCCTGACCACAACGCACGGAAGGTTCAGCAAACAGGCGATGCTGGGGGCAATCAACGCGCCTTTCAACTCGATCGACGCCAGCTTGTCAACTCTATCAGTAGCCATGATCTTCCTGATTTCGCCAGCCGCGACCTCCGCCACGTTACACAGTTCTTTAGGTGACGAGAGCAAACACGCTAAATCGATATAATACGGGCTTAAGGCGCCTGACTTGATCTTGAAACTACCAAACTTCAGACAGCCCGAACGATAAAGCGAACCAGCAACCAGAGACACAACATCCGACATGCTGAATACCTCAAAATCACTATACATCCTCAAATTTAACGTTTACCAAACAAGCATTCACACAGGAACATATTTGGAGCCTAATAGAAATTCATTGCAGAAACCTATAGGGGGTAGGTCCGTATTGACTGTTTTCCACACTAAACAAACGTCAAACGCCTAGCAGTTGAAAAGAGAACTGAACAACAAGCAAGTTGTATGTCTGAG
>Ga0315268_10000018_pt1 | contig 172105 bp, 137 predicted proteins | sample C1_top_MG_FD_204535 | JGI IMG/M metagenome (GOLD analysis project Ga0315268, IMG submission 204535) | Sediment microbial communities from Yellowstone Lake, YNP, Wyoming, USA - C1_top | ecosystem: Environmental > Aquatic > Freshwater > Lake > Sediment | place: USA: Wyoming | collected 2017-08-01
AGGCATCACCTCCTTGAGGCCTCTGATTCTACTCAGAATGGGGTATGCATACGAGGGAACACCGGATTTACCGTATTTCAAGACTGACATTGCTGCGCAATGTCTAAAAAGTATCGTAACTTATGCAACGTGCATCACACCCGGACGACGCGGAGTGTCGGAAACGGGATGATCACATCGGTGTGGCCCGATACGAGCGCGCGTATTTTTTTGAGCACGAGCGGCGCATAATTCCAGGAAAAAAGAATAATGGCGCCAACCTGTTTATCACGGATATAGTTCTCAGTATAGATAGGGATGGTTGTTCCCGGAAACACGAGGCCTTGTTTTTGCGGCGTGCTATCGACAAACGCCGTCACGATACCCGAAAGTCCCGCGACATGGAAGAGTGTTGCTGCCTTTGACGGCGCTCCAAACCCAATGACTACCTTCCCTGAATACTTTTCGAGCACGTTTTTTATTCGTACTTTGTATTTCGTAATTCGCTTCTGAAATACCGAAGAAATACGCGCACTGTGTAGAGCGCCCGGCGGGATAGCCATAATCTTGGCTGATCTCACCGCAACAATGCGTATGGATCCCCCGTGCATCGGAAGTTTTTCGATTTTTTTCATCCGAAATCCATGGAGTGATAAAAGATAGCGGATGGTCGCCGCCGAAAAATACGAGTAGTGTTCGTGATATACACTGTCAAAACAGCCTTTTTTCAAAATTGTATCGACATCCCCCACTTCTAAAATCACGATGCCTGTATCGCGTAGTACCAGGCTGATGCCGCGGAAAAAGTCGTGCAGATCCACGACGTTTGCGAGCGTATGGGTCGCCACAATCAAATCAAATGGCCCGTGCGTCCGAAGAAGTGACCGGGCGACGCGAGCAGAAAAAAATGCGTGTTTCATGATAATCCCCGCATCCACACTTTTTTTCGACACCACGGATGCAGGATCAACCCCCACCCGCAGGCGGACTCGTCGCCCCAAAGCAAGCAAGAATGTCCCGTCGTTTGCGCCGATATCCAATACTGCAGCTTTTTCGGGGTGAGCGAATAGAGCGACAGAACTTTTGGCAAGCGCATTCAGATGCGCCACGAGTGGCTCCGAGGCACTACTGGTATAGCGATATGCGGGAAAAATGTCTTTCGGCGGCACAATATACCCCAGTTGCACAAGGCCGCATCCGCGGCATATACAAAGAGGTAACGGATGCGTTTGTACGCGCGCGCCCAGATCAAATACGTTGGCAACGGGCACATCACCAAACGCATAGAGCAGGTTTAATTTTTTACCGCATACGCGACAGGTGGTTTGTTTCATAAAGTACCCGGAGTGTGCCGATGGTATACAGAACACTCGCTTTATAACTTGCGCCCCGTTTCCTGCCCGTATAATGCACGGAAACAGGCACGGACGCAATAGAGAACCCGGCTGCTGCAGCCTGCACAATAATCTCAAAACTAAAAAGGTAATCGTCACTATTACGCCGAAAATCGATTCCTTGCAGAAGTTTCCGCGTGTACACCCGAAACCCCTGATGGAGGTCCGGGATACGGGTGCCCAACACCACATTTTCTACAGCAGTCAAAACGCGTGAGACGAGGTATTTCATGGGCCGCATACCGTGGGCAACCGGGTCACGGGCAAACCGATTGCCCAACACGAGCGCGGCGCCTCCCTTTACCGCTCGTATTGCGGGGCCAATCCCGTCAAACCCGTATTCGCCGTCCGGATGAATTTCGATAATGGCGTCGGCCCCATGCGCCAGCGCTTTCCCCAAACAATATTTAAGATTTCCCCCGTAGCCTAAATTGTGCGGCGTTTTGTACACCGTCACTCCTCCCAGTCGTTTCGCGAGCTTCCACGTACCATCGACCGAACAGTCATCTACAAGAATTATTTCGGAAACCAAATGTTTCGGAAATGATGATAGAAACGGGGCGAGGGTGGCAGCGGCATTATACGCAGGTAAAATAGCAATGACTTTCATAACGCCGTGTTTTCCACTCTTATTTCTGGTCCGCTCCAAGGATAATGAGGAAATCAGCCGCAGGCTTTGGTTCTCCGGCAGGCAAGGCGCTGACCGTCATTCCGAGAGACTTGGCAATTTGCGCCGCTACAGCAGACTTATCACCTTTTACATCGATAACAATCGACGTGGCATAATCCCGCTTTACCGCGTTGCCACGGTCGGTCACACTGACTGCGCCATCGGATACTTTTAACTTATCTTCGATTTTTTGCGTCAACCCCACGATATCCGTTCCGTTTCGCAGTACCACCGTATACGCGGGCTGGGCGGCGGAACCCGACAGTTGAGCGGACGGTGTAGCATTTGGCGAAATGTTCACGGGACCCACCTCTATAATCTTTTGTATGCTGGCGCGATATAATATTGCTTTCTTCGCCTTACTGTAGATAAGCACGCGATCCCCGTTCTGCGCATTTGCAAAAAACGCCTGATCTTTGAGTTTGGTAGCATCGGAAACCGTCGCAATAGTCGGATCTTCACCCGCCGGCAGCATGATGAGTTTGCCAATCGCCGCTACGACATCTTTGGCGTCCTCTTTGGCGGCCGCGGTCGGATTATCGACACGCGCCTGAGCTTTTTGATACTGGGTATAAAAATAAACAGAAGGGATCGATGCCGCCACGACCAGGATGGCGACGCCAATAATAATTTTGTATTTGGTTGCAATAGCGGAAAACACCATAGACCAATTATAAAGATTGTTCGGATAATTGCAACTCGGACGGCCCAACCATTATTTTTTACCGATCGTCAGACGGGCGCTTGCCGTGGAGCCCTGTAGATCTGCAGATGAAGAACTCACCGGGACAACGCCTGAGACATCTTTGACGATCTGAGAAAGCGATCCAGACAACGAAAATTGCACTTGCAACGTCGATGTCGCTTGTGTACCATCCGCGTTGCCCACGGCGACGACCACAAACCCTGCATCACGGAGTTTTTGTGCTACCATCCCGGCGGCACCGGCAACACCTGAACCGTTGAGCACCTCAAATGTCAACGACGCCTTCGAATACGCGGGCGTCGGAGCGAGCGTGGTTGTTACGGCAACGCTTGGGGTGGGCAAGATAGCAGTTTTCGCAACATTCGGTGCCGTAGTTAGAAATATTCCGGCTATCACGGTCAGGACAACGATGAGTATAGTGATAGCCATCCCGAGCCACACCCACGTACGGTTCCCGCGGATAATGGTGGTCTCTTCGTCGAGCGCACTGGTTTTCTCAAATGCAGTTTCATCAAATGACTGCGGCACCGGCACTTCCGGTACTACCGGCTTCGCCATAGGAGTGGGGACAACGGAAGCGGACGGAGATATAATTTTTTTACGAACGGACTTTTTTTTGGCAGGCATAGAAACTAATTTTTCCCCGGTACGTCATCGCGTGAATGCGCGGCGATAATTTCGTTCACCATCGCGACAACCTGTTTGGGTTCGTATTCACTTTTGACGATATATTTAACCGCACCTTTCATAAGCGCATGCTCCGCATCTTTTTCGCCAGCGAGATTGGTAAGCATGATAACGGGGATGCCTTTCGTCTCCGGATCGGCCTTGAGTTTGTCCAGCACCTGCAAGCCGTTCATTTTGGGCATCATGATATCCAGAAGAATAAGGGTGGGCTTATCTTTGCGGGCTTTGTCTAAGCCCTCTTCGCCGTCACCTGCGGTCGTTACGTTAAATTTTTCAAACGTAAAAATTTTTTGATACATCCGACGCATCAACGGATCGTCCTCTACAATAAGGAGTATTTTCGCCATATAGTTTAATTATAATACTTCGTTCTTACTTCGCAAGGGGCGCCACCGGTAAAGTAAACGCGAATGTCGACCCTTTTCCCGGTTCACTCGAAAGAAGCCAAATTTTGCCACCCATCCCTTCGATCATCAATTTAGAAATGTAGAGCCCCAGGCCGGTACCTTTGGTGGTATCGCGCGTAAACAAACTGTCTCCTGCCTGTTGGAATTTATGAAATAAAAGCGACTGACTCTTTATGGAAATTCCCCGTCCCGAATCGCTCACCATAACCGCCACCAACTCGCCGGTTACTCGAGCCGAGACCGTCACCGCGCCATTTTCGGTAAACTTCATACCGTTACCAATGAGATTAACAAGTACCTGGCGCACCCGATCGGCATCGGCAAAAACCAGCGGAAGCGGTTGCTCAGGTGTGGCAAACGTCAGGGTGATATGAGACCGCGATCCCGTCACCTGATATTCCTTGAGCGCCTTATCGATCAGCTCCGTCAAATCAAACGGGGCATTTTTAAACTCCATTCTTCCTTGTTCCAGCCGGCTCGTTTCCAAAAAATCATTGACGATATCGATAAGACGAATACTCGAATCGTGTACGTCCGTAATCATTTCTTTAAGATCAGGATCGGTGAGCTTATCGGCATAATTATCCAAAATCATCGATGTATTGCCGCGGATGGCAGTTAAGGGCGTCCGGAGCTCGTGGCTTGCAATCGAGAAAAATTCATCGCGGCTCCTCGCGAGTACTTTCGCGTCCGTGATATCCCCGATAAGCAACAACGCACCTATGAGCATTTCTTCCTTGAGAAATACCGGCGTCACATAAATGTCAAAATATTTTGTGCCAACCAAAATCTCATCGACTGTCGTCGTTTTCTTTTCTTGTACGGCGTGCGTAATAAGTGCGGGGAGATCTACCGTAGGCCCCAACTTTTCCTGTATCTTGGATACTGTCCAGGCGCCGTCTGTGCTGCCGAAAAACTCGGTCACCCGATTATTCATCAAGATCACGTTGCCGCTCGTGTCGAGGAGCACGTACGCACGCATGATTGCCTCAATTGAGGCCGACAGCGTGGCCTGTTGACGTACGAGATCCGCCGTCCGCGATGCTATTTTTATTTCAACTCCCGCTTTTTCTTCTTTGAGTTTTTCTTCCAGAGACCGCGCGTCTTCCAGAAGATTAAGCATCGCGCGCTTGTTATTTTCGAGTGTTTTATTTTGTAACTCCGCTTTTTTCACTTCTGTATCAAGCTGACTCGTTCGCTCTTTCACCTTGTTCTCAAGTTCTCCATAATACCCACGGAGCTTACCGGTCATGTCATTAAATGCTGCCGCCAAATCTCCGACCTCATCTTTTGAACTCACCTCAACGCGCACGTCAAAGTTTCCTTCTTTAATCAAATACGCCGAATCCCGAAGTTTCCCAATTGGGCGTACGATTTTTTTCACAATAATATACCCAAGCGCTCCCATGATACCCCCGACTGCAACAATGATCGTCAGAAGCGGTACCAAGGCTTGGATAATTGATGCCAACACCTCGACGCTATCAATTTTTGTCACGAGACAAGAGTGTATATCCGGGACCCAAGACAAATATTCCAAGACAGAATCACCGTGGTAGTCGGTCGCCTGCCCAAACGCAGATTTTCCGCTTAAACACGTCGTCACTTCTGAGAGAAATATTGTCTTTTTGAGCTCTTCTCCGGGACTCTTCAATAAATCTGTAACGACGAGATTGTTTGCGTTCACCAAAAAAGTTTCCCCTGTAGCGCCGAGGCCTGATCGTTGAATCATGAGATTGCTGATTTGCTCTGTGTTTATTCTCCCCACCACCATACCCAAAAAATTACCAGACTGATCTTTGACCGGTGAAGCTATCAGCATGGTCGGAACTTGAATGCTCGTATCATAGAAGAAACTTTGGACAACCGTTTTTTCTTGTGCGGCTATAAAGTACGGATCTTCCGACTTGATTTTTCCTTCGTCCGACGGAATGGTTGATACAAGGACGTTTCCGTTTTTATCGATAAGAAAAGTGCTTGAAAATATGTTCGCCGTGCCAAAATAGGACAACTCATCAAGAATTGCGGCCTTATCGCTATCGCTACCGGATTTAAGATACGAAGTTATTTTTTCCCGCGGGTCCTTCGCATGTATAAAGCCTTCCACCTGAACCGTTGCCAGAGAAATGAGCGTCTTAATACTTTGCTCTTTTAGCACAGAAATACTCTGAAGTTGCGCATCAACACGCTGGATGAGTGCGTTACGCACCACGACGTACGACGCAGTGCCAATCGAAATAGCTACCAGTACAATGGCGGCCTCGATGATAATGACAAATTTTTGAGACAATCCAAACTTCATGGGCGGCTATTTATATATTTCCTGCAAAAATTGCATCGTATAGGCATCGGTGATCGTGATCGGTTTGGCAAGTATCTTTTGCTCAACCAATATTTTCTGTACCTTCTCCCACTGGGTAGAATCCATCCAGCCGAGCTGGGATTGCCCCGTACTTATGAGCGGCACGGACGAAGAAAGCATGTTCACCTGATGCATTCGCGCAGAATCGGTTGCATATTTCATGGTCATGCTCACCGCTTCATCCTGGTTCTCGATCGCATATTGCCATCCCGAGAGCGTCGCCTTCAAAAATCGCTTTACGAGATCCGGTTTATTTTTAATGGTATCGTCACTGGCAAAAAGGACGTCCGCATACATATTGACACCGTAGTCAGCCATGAGAATCGTATTCACGCTGCCTAATTTTTCTTTAACCAAATTCGGTTCGTTGATTATGTAGCCCGTAGACACGTCGGTTTTATGGGCCAAAAGCTCGCTGTCATCGTACCCGATCGTCACCTCTTTCACCTTACTTCTCTCTATCCCCAACTTTGCCATCATGGCATAGTAGAGGTATCCGACGTTTATGTCGCTCCCATCATCCGCCCGTTCTATGCCGACCGTCTTTCCTATAAAATCCTGCGGTTTGGTAATCCCACTATTTGGTAAAGAATACGCAACGATAGGATTTATTTTATAAATCACCGCGATCGCTTTAATCGGCATACCTTTTGCCCGCGCCAGAACAACCTCATCGGCCCCTGCAAGCCCGAATGTTTCCGTTCCTTTGGCTACCGCGACAATCGGGACATCACTGCCCCCAAAAGGAATAAGATTCACTTGTAAGCCTTGATCCCGATAAAATCCTTTCTCAACTGCTACATAGTTACCGGCAAATTCCGCCTGGTGGACCCACTCGAGCCCCAAGTTCACCTCCGTCATCGGTCCCGTGTATATTAAAGAAGCAGGTTGCTTTTGGCGTGATACCCAATACGTTCCACCCGCAATCACTGCGAGTATGGCCATACAGACAATAATTTTTTTCATATCCCCTCCATAATCTTCCAAAAAAATAATGTATATTGGATAGACATACGGTTAGACAGAGCTCTTCGGCATGTGTGTCTTCAAATCCTCAACTTCCTTTTTGAGCTCCACCATTTTATTCTCGCGGTCGACCATAAGCGCATTCATTTTTTCCGTCTCGATCATCCGACTATGAATTTCCGCGTTTACGGCCTCCAACTGTTTTTTGGCAGCCTCTACTTCAGCAGTCCGCTCACTTACTTTCGCCGTCATATCATTGAGTACCAATGCCAAATCTCCCAATTCATCGTTCGATGACGTAGAAATCCGTTGCGTCAGATCTCCCTCGCGTATTTTTACGGCTACATCCCGTATACGTTTTATTGATTTTGATAACGAAGACGACAATAAGAGCGCTAGTACAAATGAAACCAAAAGTGAACTCGTGACGGCTACCATCGCGTATATTCTCCCCTGATTGATAGAGTCTCTGAGCTCTTTTTCTTTTCCTGTTTTATACTGTTCTATTTCAGTAATTACCTTCTCTATTGTTGCATTCACGACATCGTTTACATTATCAAAAGAAGTTAATGCCGCATGAATTTCAGGAGAAATAAGTTGCTGTCCCGCATTCGTTTTTTCATTTTTCTTTTGCGTAAAAACCGCTTCGTCCGCTGTTTCGTCCGCGGCCAGTATATTTCTTAAAGACGAAATGGTTTCGGGGAGTACGAAGCCCAAACTTTCTATTTTTTTGATATCAACATCTATATTCGTTTCCTCCGCCGTGACTATTTTTTGTGTTTCCTCCAAATCTGCATACCCGTTGCCATACTCCTCTATAGCCCGAATGTCTTTAGTAAATGAATTCCGTAAGTCAAATGCGGCAAACTCTGCCGGATCCACAGTGGTAGCAATATATCCATATTTTTGATCGAGAGCATTCAATAGAGCAAACGTGATCCCTATTGACCCAATACTCACAATAATAACCAACAAAAACGACAAGAAAATTTTTGTTCTAATTTTTAGATTATTAAGCATACTCGTTACTCTTTCTTCTGTCCTTTTAATCGCTCTATTTCCTCCTTCAGTTCGATCATTTTGAGTTCCCGCCCGGTCGTGAGATCAGTCAATCGCTTGGCGTCTTCCACGCTTGCCTTCAACGCTTCCTCAACCTTAGTCTGTTCGGATACGTCACGTTGGATCGCCACGAATCCAACGATGTCACCTTTATCATCCAGAATGGGATTTGCGCTTCCCCGCATAGTCACAAACGACCCATCCTTTTTTTTGTTTATAATATCGCTGCCCTCCAGTGACTTCTTCGAAAGAAGCGTGTTCCAAAATCCTGTATACTGCTCCTCCGGAAGCTTGCCGCTTTTGAGGATCCTGGGTGTCACTTTACCGACTACTTCATCCCACGAATATCCGTATGTTTTCTCAAACGCAGGATTCAAATAGGTAATCGTCCCGCCGCGGTCGGTCATAAAGATGACTTCACTGGACGCGGAAATGGCCTTTTTAAGCTCCAAAAGTTCACGCTCTTGGTTTTTCCGGCTGGTAACGTCCGTCACCATCGCAAGAGCTCCGAGATACGTGCCATCCGCGGCAAGCTTCGGCGACGCGGACACGATTGTCCACACCGTCGACCCGTCTTTGCGCTGAAATTTAAAGTCGTGCTGTTCTTTAATCCCCTGTTTGCGGCGACCCACAAGACCGAGAGCGATTTCTTTGCCCTCAGCATCCATAAAATTGTACAACCTCTTCCCCATCATCTCAAAGACGGTGTACCCGAGCATTTCGGCCATCTGCGCGTTGACGAACGTCGTCACTTCATTTGCATCTATTTCCCAAATTCCCTCAGCCGCCGTTTCCACAATCTGACGGAATTTTTCCTCACTTTGTATTATGTTGTCTGCCATATATCCTTTATATTTGATCTCCGATGTACTTCGCAATGCCGTGAGCGGGTACGATAGAAATGGCCAAAAGCGCGATAGTGACAAGAAATGTAAGTTCGATCGACCTGCCAGCCGTAGAAAGAGTCGTACGCTGCGGCTTGGCGACCAAAAGCATGCCAACCGGATTATTATCTACGTCGGTGAGCGGTAAAAAAGCGCCAAAATACGGTGTGTTGGCCAAAGTCACGGTACCGGAATATTTCTGATTTTTTCCCATCACCATACCTGAGATATCGGGACGGTTGAGTTTCATCCCGATGAAGCGCGCGCCACCAGCAGACGAGATGGTTGTTGCGGATACCACGGTGTCCCCATAAATTGCGCTTTCCAAACCGGTTGCTGTCTTCATGCCGTCCACAAACGCAGGGTCGATTGCCGTACCGGTGAGGACAGCCCCGACGATCGTTGCGCCGTCTCGGATCGGAGAGGCGCCGTAGATAAAAAGCGACGGAGCCACGACACCCGTCCGGGATACCACAGAAGTCGCGGACTGCCCCATGAGCGCGCGTTTGACCAGAGGATCATCCGAAAGCGAATCGCCTGCGCGGTCTCGGTCCTCTCCGCGGGCCAAAACCAGTCCGGAGTCACTCGTGATAACGAGTGTGCTTTCTTTTTTGGCAAGTAAAATGGTTTCCGTCAGGTCTGCGAGCGTTTTACGCGTCGAATCCCGGGTCGCCGCGATGATCTGCGGATTTTGAGACGCCACCTGCGCGTCGGACAGGACTTCAGACTTTTTACTATCAATCGTGTAGGCGAGTACGCGAACGTCGGTTTCGAGTTCTGCAAGTGTCTGACCCTCTATATTCCGGACGAGTAAACCGGTAAACGCAACCGTGGTCAACAAAAATATGGCGATGATCGTCGTCGTCAAAATCATAAAAAGCTGAACCGAAAATTGTTTTAGGAGGTACCCGAATATCCAGCGGCCCAAAACGAGACTGGACGCAAGAAGGAGTGCATGTTCCACAAGCCACACCGGGCCAAACGGAGCCGTAGCATCAAAAATAGCCAAATTTGCACTTCCCGCAAACAGCGTCCCCACGCCGAAAAGCTCACTTATCGCCAGGATATAAAATGCAAGGGCCACAGGCTTCAGATGATCTTCGAGTCCCGCTGTTGCGCGCCGCAAATACAGTTGCCCGACGAGTACCGCCAGAACAGGATACAAAAAATGAGATCCTATCCCGACCATCGCTATCCCCTGTACCCTGTTCCCTGTACCCTGTTCTTCTCTCGGTCGCGGTTGGAGTGGCTCGGATAATAGACTCAGGATAAGGAGGATAAAACCGGGAATTCTTGTTGCGGCCACGAGCACATCCTGTATCGCACTCGTAAATATCGGCGAAACGACGATTGAGGATTCAACGGATGCCGCATGGATGAGAAACGACACCGATAATAAAAGTAACCCGATAAGCCGCCACAACCCTGACGTGGATTTACGCTCGTGCCAGGCGTCGTAGTACAGCCAAAATACGGCAAAAAATACGAGCGCCGCAAATAAATTAATTGCGAAATGCGCGTTTTGTAAAAAAAATTGCGACCACATAGGCAGGGTACTACTGTATCAGTTCGCCCAACAGCTTCTCTTTTGATAATACGCCTGTGACGACCGACTGTATAGTTCCTTTCCGGTCCATAAAAATATGGGTTGGGAGAGAACGTATATTGAGTGGTTCGACCAGTATCCCGTCGGGATCTGCAATTATAGGAATAGTATATCCCCCGCGCTTACGAAAAATCGCAACGGATGCGGCAGATTCCTGCGACATCACGACCACCGCGTTTATTTCTTTGTTACTTGCAAGCGCGTCAAGTGCGGCCAACTGTTCACTTGTTTGCGGCGACCAACTCGATAAAAACGTGAGAACCGTGGGCTTGCCGTGCAACGCTGTACTGGTCACGTCACCTGCGGCACCAAAAAATGAAAAATACGGGAGCTGTCCGCCGGCCGGGTGGGCAACGGGTGTCGCGCCCGTTGTTTGCGAATGAGGGAAAGAAACAGTTGCCGAGTCCTGGCGGAAATCAGGAAGCGGAATCGTAAAGGGCCCCAAATGGAAACTACGTGCAGGAAGCAAACTGAATGCAGCGGTAATGGGCGTAACATCACCAACCGTAAATATATCCGATACCAGCCGCCTGTACCCCCCCGCCGTCACCCGTAAATAATAGGTACCCTGAGGCATCGTCAACCGGTACTCGCCGGTCTTCGGGGTACGCTGCGGATTCTCCTCTCCATCCGCGGCTCCGTCCCAGAGCACAAATATGTGCGTTGCAGGATCCAGGATGTACACGGCTACTGTAGCGCCTTCAACCGGCTTTCCTCCTGCGGTAATCACACCACCAGATTGAACAATTATTGTGTTCAATACTCTGTCTCTGATGTTCCCTGCTCCGTCAACTGCGTGCGTCGAAAGTTGATAGACACCAGGATTATCCAGAGAAAACGTTGTCGACCATAATCCATTGTCTTCGTTTTTTCTTAAGTCACTTAAGTGATTTAAGTTACTTAAAAGACTTATCTGTGTCGGGCCGCCGACAGCAGATACGGTGATGGTCGGATGCATCCCGGCGATTATTGCTATCGCTCCCTGATCATTTGTCGGGACCACGAGCGGTCCGAGGGTCACAATTCCGCCGCCCACCATCGGCGGCAAACGGTCAATGACCATCGTCCACGATGCTTTGGCAACACCGGTATTGCCTTTGCCATCGGTCGCGCGAATGCGGATGACGTAATTATCGTCCAAGAGTCCTACCGGAGTAAATGAAAACGTCGTACTCGTCCCCCCGGGATTTTTCACCGTATCCACGGGCGCCCAGTTTTTTCCGTCGTCGAGCGAATATTCTATTGGGGCCGCGACGCCCGACGGGTCTGTTGCCTTTCCCTCAATCGTTGGGGCTGCGGCAAAAGGTTTCGTAAAATCCGTCGTGATAGTCGTGTATGGCGGTGTACGGTCCGGGACGGGTGTGGGCGTTGGCGTGGGCCCGACAATTCTTGTAACCGTGGTCGTTGTTACCGTCCCCGTCACGGTAGTCCCGGTATACCCCGATTTTGCAGTGGTAAATGAATTATCACCTGAGTCCGCAGATCCATTTGCATTACTGCTTACTGCTTGATAATGATATACCGTGTTTGCGGATAATCCGGAAATGGACAAATTGTGACTTGTGGCTCCTGTTGTGTCGGCAACATTGGATCCGTAGCTTGCGTCCAAACCATAATCAACGGACGAATCAGTCGACTGGTCTGTGTCCCAAGAAACGGTAACCGACGAATCCGTCACATTGGAAACCACTAAATTCGACATGCTGGGCCCGGGAACTGCCGTCGGCGCGGGGGCACCGATAGACTGACCGAGAGACCCGCCACATCCAGTCGATGAGCTCCCTCCGTCATCAGATAAACGTATGCTCCAATTTCCTGAGGTGGCACCAGCAGATACCGCTGTCACCTGCATCGCGACATTTTTGGTATCTCCGGCCACGAGTGATCCACCGGTTAATATAAGAGGCGTCGCGGAGTTGTTTGACCAACCGGATGCATCTATCGCCCCTGCGATCGTAAACGACGATGGCGGCGTAAAACTCATCCAGTTAACCGTCGTTGATCCTGTATTTTTTATCGCAAAAAATGTGGAATTTGTCGTGCCGTTATCCACGCTTGCTGGCGTCACGGTGACATCACATGAGGCAACAGAAGCGTGCGCCTTTTGAGCAAAGATTACCATCAAAAGCAAGACGAGTACAAAAAATAGGGCAGAAAATCGCTTCATGAAATGCACCTATTTTTATAGTATCACAGCGCGAGCTTTTCTATCACACAATGTTCCAAAACCAAAACATCAAGACCGCTATTTATAAACGTCTGGTATGCATCTTCGGGCGTTTCCACAATGGGCTCCCCTTTTAGGTTAAAGGAGGTGTTCAGGAGTATTGGGCGCTTCGTTTTTTTATAAAAAGCTTCCAGAAGCGATTGATATCGTACTGTTTGAACGCGGGACGTGCCGTCCACGTGCACCGTCGCCGGGGATATTCGCTTCGCCGCGGCCGTAGCGTGAAACGTTCCCAGCATATATGGACTCAAATTTTTGTCGAGGTCGGTATAATATGTAGCGGCAAATCGCGAAAGAATTACCGGTGCAAACGGGCGGAACTCTTCACGGAATTTAATTTTTGCATTGACCAGGTCTTTTGTTCCGGGATCAATAGGGTCTGCCAAAATTGACCGGTGCCCGAGCGCCCTGGGCCCAAACTCGCTTCTCCCCTCAAACCAGCCGATCACTTTACCTGAAACAAGCGCATCGGAAACATAGTCCATCAGTTTTCCGTCGCTCAAAACACGGTACGGAATATGTTTTCGCTTGAGAAACAGTTGGATTTCAGCATCCGTAAATTTTTGGCCCAAAAATACGTCTTTCAGCGGATATCGTTTTTTATGTCCTAACACATGGTGATACGCGTACAGCGCCGCGCCTACCGATCCCCCGTCATCACCGGCAGCCGGGAACATAAAAACGTTTTTAAATGGCGTGGAGCGCGCCAGTAGTCCGTTGACCACGCTATTTAATGCAACGCCTCCTCCGTACACAAGATTTGTTTCGCCGGTGTCGCGGTGGATGGCCAGGGCGATCGTTAGAATAATTTCTTCCGTCGCTTTTTGGATACTGGCCGCAACATCAAACCGGTCGCACCCGTCGAATAATTTGATAAATTTCTCCGTATACATGCGCGTGGTACTGTACGGAAAAGAAAAATAGTCGAGGTTCAGGACAAGCGAACCGTCCGAATGTTGCTGGTATAACTTTCGAACGCGGTCCAAATATTTTGGCTTACCGTACCCGGCCATTCCCATGACTTTATATTCCCCGTCATTGACCTCAAATCCCAAATACGCCGTGCATGCCGAGTACAGGAGTCCTACGCTATGCGGATACCGCAGCTCTTTTTTGATATGCATGTGATTGCCCGATGCGATTCCCGTCACGCCCGTTGTCCATTCTCCGACGCCGTCAAGCGTCAGGACTGCCGCGCGCCGGAACGGACTCGGATAATAACTTGCCGCCGCGTGCGACAGATGGTGCGGCACAAAAAGAATTTTTTCCGGCGGAATCCCAAGGTGGCTTGCAATAGTCGCCTTCACCCAAAGTTTTCCGGCACACGCGCTGGTTACACTCTCTACAAATAAACGACGAGAGAAAGGAACATGGACCACGCTTTCCATGAAGTTTCTGGTAAACTTTACCAGCGGCTTTTCGTAATACGCCACCCAGTCCAGATCCTGCGCACGTATCCCGCCAATGCGCAAACACGCGGCAATGGCCTTTTTTGGAAACCCGGCGTCGTGTTTTTTTCTACTCAGGCGTTCTTCTGCTATAGCAGCGACAATTTTCCCATCACGAATGAGGGCTGCTGCGGACTCATGGTAGTAGCAGGAAATACCCAAAATATACATAACGCTTACCCCTGTCTTCGGAGATCCTCAAGTGTAGCCGCACGCTCCCCCCACCGCTGCCATCCACTGTTCGAGTCTTTCCCGCGCGAGCGCCATACAACCGCCATAGGTATAAGAAGGACCCAATACAGCAAAGAAAAAATTGCTACAGCCTGAAATGCCGCAAGCTTTGCTGCTAATTGCCGAATCTTCCTCATAGACACATCCTTAAAATATCGTATACAAAAAAGGCGCAACCGGTGTGGCTTGCAGAAAAATCATCATTCCAGCAATGACCACGATGGTCAGTACAAACGGAATCATCCACCAAAGTCGTTCACGCCATAAAAACGTCATGAGCTCCCCCACGGTCCCGAGTTTAACAAAAAACGAATGTACTACGTTCATTTCGTTACCAGTCTACGACTATTTTCCGTCTGTATCAACAAAACTATTTGATATACCATAGAATATAATGAAACGCCTGGTAGTACGAATACTCCTGGTTATACTGGGACTGACCGTCCCGCTTACTGCCGGCGAACTGTATCTTCGCATCTATCACCCGCAACTGACACTCATGCGGGCAAATATATTTAGCTTTAAATGTTTTGATCAGGGACAATTCCGATGGATTAAACTTTTGTCCAGCGCAGATTGCCAGTTGCGAAGCGCCATCGGTGCGTTTCCGGATACTGAAGTCAAAACAAACAGTCTCGGACTCAGGAACCGGGAAGTAGTCATGCCCAAGCCAAAAGGGGACAAGCGGATTTTGTTTGTCGGCGACTCCTTTACCATGGGGTGGGGCGTCAAAGAAACGGAGACATTTCCGCGTATCGCGGAAAATCTATTAAATAGCATCAATCTCCCCTATCACGTCGAAACGGTCAATGCTGGATTTGCCGCCGCCGGTCCAAGCGGATATTACATATATCTAAAAGATTTTGGAATGAAACTTGACCCGGACATCGTCGTTGTCGGATTATTTATGGGAAACGACATCACGTCCCGCGACGATATCGAGTGGATGACGTCAGACCCATATGGCCTTCCTAATATCGTTCGGTCAAAAACTTCGTATATCGATACGGACGGACAATTGCGTACGACCAATTTGCTCCCCGAATACCGGGTACCATTCTTAAGCGAGTCGCACCTCTTTATTTACCTATTTAACTTGTTTAAGGCAAAAATGCCCGTTTCCGCGCCAGGCGACACAAACACCCCCATAACTTCCCTTGTTTGTCTATTCAAAGCCTGGTGCCGGAGTATGGACAAAGAAAAACAGGAAGTAAAAGATTTGCTTTTAGGCATGAAACGCATCGTGGAAACAGAAAACCATAAAAAACTTCTGGTAGCAATCCTTCCCGCGGAATTTCAGGTTACGGACGACACTGAACCCAAATATGGCATCGCCATCCCGCTTGCGTCGACAGAAAAAACCATTCCAAACCAAGAGTTCACTGCGTTTCTGACAGAAAACGGCATAGATTCGATCGACGTTATGCCTGCGTTTGCACCGTTCCACGACAAAATAACCTACTTTCCCAAAGACGATCACTGGAATCCGGTCGGCCACGCCATAGCAGCAGCGGCCATAAGTACCAAACTTGCAGAATATCTAAAATAATGAAAAAAAATCTGATTCGGACTTTTTGCATGGTCTTTGGCCTCGCTTTCGCACTCGTCATCGCGGAACTTTGCATCCGCAGATTTAAGCCGCAAATTTCCTACGCGCTTACCAATATACAGACGTTTCCGTGCCTCGTCGAGGGTACATATCGGTGGATCAGACTTCAGCCAAATAAAGCCTGCACGTTAAAAAGCGCGTGGGGCGCATTCCCTGATACAGAGGTCAAGACAAACAGCTTAGGACTTCGGAATCCAGAGATTTCGCCTGATAAACCGACAAATATTAAACGGATTCTCTTTATCGGCGACTCGTTTACGATGGGTTGGGGCGTGCCGGAAGAGGCCTCATTTCCGAAATTCACGGAAACGATATTAAATCAGGTACACGTACAGCCCAAAGCCGAAGCTGTAAACGCGGGCGTTTTGGCCACAGGACCCAGTAGCTATTACGTGTACCTCAAACATTTCGGACTCGCCCTTAAGCCCGACATCGTCGTTGTTGGCCTATATATGGGAAATGATATATATGAGCAAACATACAGTGAATGGATAGAGACGGATGATCTAGGATTGCCGGATATCGTACAGTCCAAACGGTATTATGTCGATAGCACGGGAAACCTACGGCTCCAACAGGTGCCCATCGAATACAGCATTCCACTGGTACGCGACTCGCAACTTTTTGTATTACTTATGAAAACGTTCCGGCCGCAGGTTATTTCAAATATTGCAAACCACGACCAACCGTACATCCGTTTAGATTATTGCCAATATATCGCAACGTGTACGAGGCTGGACGACCAAAAAGCCCACGTGCAAAAGTTGCTTCTCGGTATGAAAAAACGCACGGAACAGGCCGGTGCCAGATTTCTCGTCGTCATGATACCTGCGGAATTTCAGGTGCGGATGGGCATGGAGCCCAAATACGGTATTCCATTTGCGCTCACTCCCGAGCAAAAACAGTATCCAAACAAACAACTTGCGGAATTTTTTACGGCGCAGGGTATAGACTATCTGGATTTGATTCCACAATTTATGTCTTACGACACGATACAAACGTACTACACGCTCGATGACCATTGGAATGCTTACGGCCACGCAGTAACAGCAGCAGCGATTGCGGAAAAACTCGTCCCCTACTTTACAACGCAGTAATTGGTTTTCTCGCGACTAAAAGCCCTATCGGAGATTGCCCGATAGTACTAAATACTAATTCGAAAGGAATGGCAATAATGGTAAGGAGTAACAATAGCACGATGCGCATAGCAGAGCCATTTCCCCACCGCGTACCACCACCCGCAACAATACTTGCCGCAAGCCCCCATGGTGCGTATTCCAGCGCCAGTACATTTCTCTGATCGACGACTGCAAATCCATTTTTTTCAAACAGGTACCTGATGCCGTCATCGGTAAACTGTGTCACATGCCGAGGAATATCCAAATGAAACCAATGACGGCCAAAAATTTTCGACTCAAGACAGTTCCACCGAGGATATTCTATAAAAATAATTCCGCCCGGTTTTACCAGTTTATACAAGCGACGTAAAATAACCGCTGGATTTTCCATATGCTCCAAACTTTCCCATAGGACGATACAATCAAACTGTTTTTTCGTTTTCCACGTTGCGATATTTCCTTTGATCGTATGCATATCCAAAATAGCTGCAGACGTTGTTTCAAAATTCGTCACTTCAAATGATACGGGCAGGTGCTTACCAAATTCACCTGTGCCGCTGCCTACGTCCAATACGCTGCCTCCGGAGCGTAGATTTGTAATCCATCGCACACGGCGAGTCTGAAAAATGCCAAACACAGTGCGCTTCAAAGCCCCCAAAATGCCCGGGGACGCCCAATACGTGTTCGGGTAGTATTTGCCTAAGTCTCGGGGAACAGGGTCGATAAACCCGTTTGTACAAGCGGCGCAGCGGTAGAGAGTGGTGAAAATTGCCTGGAAATCTCGAGAACCGCACACCAGACAAACACCTTTTGTCATAATCCTGCTTTCTTGTGGTAAATAAATATCTTATCTCCTCCCGTAGCCGGTATTTCACCAAAGGATCGGTGCTCGAGCTCAGGTCTGGTCAGGTCGGAAAAAAACACCGGCAAAATCGTTTGATCATACGCATCGGCCACATCTATCCCCTCCGGAGGGGTGCGGTAATCAAACGTCATAAACGTCCCGTCTTTTCCGCGATCAGAATAAAAAACGAGCCAATCCGGTGCCCCGCGGAAATCGTACACGTACCGCGGGATAAGGTTCCGATTTTTGGGAAATATGCGTGTGTTGGTCAGACTCACACGGTTTACAAACCGCACAAAATCTCCAAGAGTAAACATGAGCGGCTCATAATCGCGGTCAAGCGAGAGCCACACTGTATCGCCTTTTTTCGCATGTGCCCGCAAGTACCCAGCGACGGCATCATCAGGAGCAGTGTACGGATGAGTAATTTCCGACAAATAGAGCACGGGCAAACTTATGATATCACCAAACGTAAATACGGTAGAAAAAATAAATACGAGAATAACGATAATCGTCGGATAGAAATATTTTTTCCCGAGTTCCACAAAACTTATGCCCAATACAAGGCTCCACATGGTGATAACCGGCATGGTGTAGCGTACATCCGTAAACAGCGTGTCCGTCTGCACAATCGTCGAAAGCACCGCCATACCCAGCAAATAGGTCGATCCCAAAATGAGTGGCAGCACCAGAACCCGTCTTTGCCGCCAAAGCGCCCAGACGACAAGAATCAGGAATATAAACGGAAAGGTATTATTAAAATTGTAGACAAAAAACGCGTCATAGAGGGCGTTACCAAACCGGGCAAATAAATTTTCCGCGACGGGCAGCCCGATGACGCCGCGCGTGTCCAGAGGATTTAATATAAAAAACCACGGCGCGGTAAGTACCACGATCCCGGCGCTATATGCCACAAACGTGCGGATGGATTTACCCATCGCCACACCCATCATCCTCCAATATACAAAAAGTGCTATACATAGTGCGACGTACCAGGCAAAAAACGACACGTAATTTGCATAAAAATACAGCACGCCGCCGAGAATGAATACTAATCCGTACCGTTTTTTATGGAGCATGTGCACGGCTCCAAGGGTCATGAGGATAGCCCCGAGCGTACTGGGCATATAATGCCTGGCTTGGTACGAAAATAAAATAAACTGGATAGATCCGCAGATGAGAACAAGGGTCATAAGTCCGACTTTTTTATCACCGGTTACGGTAACGGCAAGTTTGTATAGCGCCCACAGACAAAGAAGCGATATAACCATAAACGGCACGCGGACGGCAAAGCTGGAATTGCCCAGAAGTAATCCCAATGCGGCGATGTAATACTGCGCCCATGGGGACGTGTGGTTTATTAAATTCTTATTTAATACAACGGCGTTATCAATCCCCATGATATTGGTGCCGTCCCACCCGTACGGCACGCCGTGGGTGAGGATACTTTTCCCAAACAGTGCCGTTTCCGCCTCATCGCCCCACAACGAATGCGTACGCGCGCCCATGACCATGAGGATGGTAAAAACGAAAATTGGTATAATCCAAGCGTAGCGGGGAATCCGTCTCATTGCCCATCAGTATACCAAAATAAACTCGCAAAAATCATGGTATGATTGCTCTGGATGAAACGCGTCGGAATCATCGTATTTTTTATACTCCTGGACCTTGTATTTCTCCATCCCATAAACTCCGGGGACTTTTTTCATCATCTCAATAGCGGCAGATACATCGCCCAGCATCACGCGCTCCCCTACACGGATGACGCGACGTTTACGGCAGCAGGCCGTCCGTGGGTCGCGTACGCCTGGGGTAGCGGACTATTGTTTTATTTCCTCATGACCACCGCCGGACCCAATGCCATCAGCATTCTTTTTGCTGGCTTTGGACTTGTGACTGTTTTGTATACGTATCTCACACTTCGGGTCATAAAGACGCCACAAAACGTGTCACTTATTTTAACCACATTAACTGCGTCTCTTCTAAGTCTCCGATTCCCGACGCGCCCGGAAATACTGGGGCCTATGTTTATATCGGTCCTCATATATTTTATAATTCGGGACAGAAAATTGACCTGGAAGCTCCCATTTTTATTCGCGCTGTGGAGTATATTGTATGGCGCCTCCGCAGTTGTGGGTATAGCCATCATGGCCGTATCTCTCGTTCTTCGGGCTGCAGTGGGGTTGTACACTGATGCCAAGCAGGTAAAAACCCAACTCCCCCAACAGGTTCTCATCCTCGCTGCATGTTTCGTGGCGTCGCTTATAAACGGCTTTGGACTTGCAAGCTTCCTCTACATATTTCAGATTCCCAAAATCGGTCCGCATACCGGCGAATGGCTCCCCTTATGGGACACGATGAACATACAGCTCCCGGGGCTTGTACTTTTTTATCAATATACGGTAGCGCTCTATCTTGGGTTTACCGCTATCTGGATCATCCACATAGTCTATTCTTTACTATTTCTGAGAAAAACGCTCATCCACTATATCTTTTCGACCGGCGCATCTCTGGCAATTATTATTCCCTTTTTTGCAAACAGATTTATCAATCTCGCACCGTTACTCGTTGTCCCCTTTGTGGGACTTACACTTTCTTCCATGAAAGGAAAATTCCGTGCGCTCACACTCGTGTGTATCATGCTCATGGCGGCGGCAGGGATATCGGTACGATTCCATAACTTCGGCTTCGGCCTGGGACTTGAATCGGATTCGTTTCAAAATAAAGCGGTCGCGTACCTGAAGTCGCACGGCATGAACGGCAATATCTATGAAACCCAGGAACTCGGCGCATATGTGTCGTGGGAGCTGCCGCAGTCGAAAATATTTATCGACACGCGGGATGATTTATTCCAACCGCTCGGGATATTTGACGAGCTTGCCGCGGTCGATTCCGGCAAATTACCCATCCGCGACCTCCTGAAAAAATACAAAGCGAATATTGTTATCGGAAATCTCACGAGTGAAACCAACTATGAACCATTATTTTATGCCCCTACGTGGAAGTTAGTGTTTCTCACGGACGGATATTTTATCGCCGTACGCACGGAAATTGCCCAAACATATGCCCTCACCGTTTTCGACGCCGTCGACCCCCTCCGTCCGGACGGCATAAAACCGGGCATGGGTGACAAGGCGCTCTCCCAACTTCAGGCAATGATCGCAGCAGATCCCTCTGCGCTCGAAAACCGGGTCAGGCTCATCACGTATTATCTTGAAAACAATAATGCGGATGCGGCAAAACAAACTCTTGCTGCCATACCCATACCAACTGCTACCGGCTCGCAGGCGCCAATGACTGATTTGGAAACCGAACTGTTGAAAGCACGTGTCTATCTTGCATCCCGTGATTGTCCGTCCGCCAAAAGCGCGCTTACCCGCGCAGAGGCCCAGAGCCGCCGGCAGCTTATCTTTTTTCCGACGTACGTTCTTGAATCTCCGATCACCAGGTATTGGGGGGAATATTACGGATATTGTGAGAAGGATGCGCTCAAGGCTGCCCAGTATCTTGAAAAGTACTTAAAAACAACGCAGGACCCGATTGAACGGCGCCAGATTGAACACGAACTCGATTCGTTACATACTATATAATATGCATTTCGTACGAAAACATTGGGAACAACTTCTAGAAACAGGGTTTCTCATTTTTGTCTTTATCACGAGCCAACTACCGCTGCGGGATTTTGATATCTGGTTCCATATAAAAAGCGGGCAGTATTTCGTGGCGCACCACGGCCTCACGTTTGCTGAGCCGTTTTCTTTTGCCGCATACGGTAGGCCATGGACTCCGTACGAATGGTTATTTCAGGTCGGGATGTACGGATTAAGCCTCGTCGGCCTGTGGACCATTCCGCCAGTTATAGCGGCCTTTATCACAACGCTGTATTACTTTTTCCTGAAAATTCTCAAAGATATATTTTCCTTGAACATTTGGGTTCGCCTGGTCATGACGTTTAGTCTGTATGCTGCCGGATTTGAATTTTATACCGCACGCCCGCACATCATCGCGTATACATTTTTTATCATCACACTGTACCTCATTCTCATGCGCGTTTATAAAGGGAAAAATTGGATCTGGTGGACACCGCTCATCACGCTCGTCTGGACAAATCTCCATTCAACGGCATTTTTAGGCTTTGGATTTATGCTCGTTTTTGCCAGCATTGCCCTCGTCAGACGGAATTTTACCGTCATGCGCGATCTTATTACCGTCGCATGTATCAATGCCGCCGTCACCATCCTTCCGCCGCTCGGGGCTACCGGTTACCAATTGCTCTGGAAATTTTTCACCGAACGAGAATTTTTGGGCCACTTTATCGCTGAATGGTCCTCCACACTGGACACACTCGAATACAACCCGACCGGATTTTTCATATACACCGGTACGTCCGTAGTGACGATCGCGCTCTTCCTCTGGATGGTCATAAAAGAAAAAAAATGGCTTGCACATCTCTGGGGTCTCCCGTTTATTTTTACCATTATCATGGGTTTTACGGCGGTACGGAACCTGTATCTGGGTACAATCGCCATGTATATCCTTATTTCAGCCTGCATCCCCTTTCTTTCGCACTGGCCCGTGCGTTTCCGGACACGAAAACTGCTGTGGGCCGTACTCGCAATCGCACTTATCGTGGCAAACGGCGAGCTTCTGTACCTGAAACGTCAAAGTACGGTCAACGGCAGACTCTACTATCCCATCTACTCCGTCCGGTTTGCCGCCAAATACCTCATGGGCAATATGTTTAACGACTACACGTACGGCGGCTATGTCCTTTATAGCGTGTACCCGACGCTGAGCGTATTTATCGACGGCCGGAGCGATGTCTACCTGGACCACGAAATGCCGGACTACCTCAATCTTTCCATAAATAAAAATATGCCGGACCCCGAATACCGCGCATTCCTCATGTCGTTTTTCGACAAATATCACATTGACTTTGCCATCATTCCGACGGCAAAACACAATGTTTTTCGTAAAATCGGATCGGTAATCTCATCTGACCCCGCCTGGGCGCTCGTCTTTTGGGACGATAGCAGTGAAATATTTGTCAAACGGAATGGCAAAAATGATGCCGTCATTGCCCAATTTGAATCCAAAGCCGCAACGCCGTACCTGCAAAATCCGTTTGATCCCAAAAATGTTGAACAAGCACTGTTTGAATATAAACGTATGGACGCGATCGTCAAAACGGCACGCACCGATAACGCGATAGGATTTATCGACATGCAGCAGGGTAAATTTACCGAGGCGAAAAAACGATTTGAGGAAGCGCTTACCCACGACCCCGTATTTGAATCACCGTATATGAATCTCGCGGAGCTTGCGGGCAAGGACGGAAACCTCGCGATTGCTATCGCCCTGTACCAAAAAGCAAAAAATATCGCTCCTGATCGCGGACTTATCTACATCCGCCTCGGGCAACTTATGCTCGAACAAAACTCTGATGACCGTGAAGCTGTCCGCGCGCTCTGGACGGAGGGGGTAAAAAATACCATTGATGCAGATGCCAAGGCGAAACTTACCTCGCTTCTTTCCACGCTTTGAGATTGTAGGACGCAGCATCAGCATTACCTGTAATTTGCGGTACGCCAAGCTTTTGTAATCCATCTAACACGCTATCGTACTGTACCTGTGTAGAGTACTGGTCGCGGTGGACAACAATTGCATCCACACTCCAAATTTTGAGGAGTTTCAGCGTTTCCACGGAAGGAAAGTTAGTGCTCAAAAATTGCGTGCGCTGCCAGTACAGCAGCGGATACGTGCCCGCATATCCGTCAAAAAGCGTTTTATTGTGATAGATCGTGGCCCACAGCAAATACCCGGTATCATCGTCCTCCGGACGTCCTCCGGACAAATAAAGGGGAAAATCATTCGCGACCGGCCACTCCAAAAGTACACGCACTCCTGCCGTGGAGTTAACGGTGGCATATACAGATGCCAAATTCGGTTGCGGCGGCAAAAACTCAAGCGGCTTCACCCAGTATTCCGCCAAAATGCCCACCAAAATCGCCGCACTCACCCACATCCCCCATCGTTTATTATCAAATTTTTCTACGGTAAACCCCGCAATCACGGCAACCGAAAATATGGCAAAAAGCACAAAACGCGCGGGCACGCGTAGGAGCCGGACAACCGGATCCGCCCAATATAACAGTGCATACGGTCCGGGAAACCCAATGGTGTCAGACACATGTATCCATGGCCCAAAGGAAAACAAAACGGCGAGGACGAATGTGATAAGGAGGGCGATCCACACGTTTCGTTCTTTTGACCGGCGCAAGAGAAAAATACTGACGATAAAGAGTATCCATGGGATAATTCCCCAAAATACATTGTGCTCAGACGGTATTCCCGTACGCACAAACGCAGGAAACTGCTGTGTTGCCACGGATTTTATTCCGCCGTAGAGTACCGTATTTGGTGTGCTAAAAAGATAATCCGATACATACGGCGAAAAAAGCAGTATCTGATCCATGTTCCGCGGCGTCATATGCAATCTATATGGTAATGAATAAAAGTATATATTTATGCCTGTTACTATAATAAATAGTAAACTTCCGATAATTGCCCATTTGGACGGGAAAAACCGGAGCGGTGTCTTGGTTTGCCATATTCGCATGCACGCATATACCGGTAGTAGCACACTCAGCATAACGCTCAAATAGAGAGATGACGCCATCAGTTGTGCCGTTAAAAGAAGAAAGAGAACAAATCCCCACCGCGCTTTCCGCTTGGTGATCCACAATTCAAATACAAGAAATATGAATGGAATCCACTGCATGGCATATATTTCGATATGATCCGAAAACCTGCCCGTCACAAACGAATTAAACGCATAAATGACGCCCGCGATCGCGCTGGGATAAAACTTTTTTGTAAAATACCACACCAGCGTATACATGCCTGCAAACGATAAAAATATCGTGATAAGGGAAAGGATATGAAACGATGTGATGACGCTTTTCGTGAATGGCTGCAAAAGTATAGCAAGCGCACCAAGCACTAAAAAATGATCATTAAAAAACAGTGAATTTTTGAATCCGTAAAATTCCGGCGTGGTCGCGAGATTACCCCAGTCGCCCGTTTGAGCAATATGTACGTAATGTTTGAGAACAAAATAATCGCGGTACGCATCCCCATGGGCAAATCCTAGGGGCTGATTTATATGAAAAACGAGGCTGGACCAAAATACGACGGTAAGTACGGCGCCAAACAGTATTCCCAGCCAGAATAATTTCGATCTCATTTAATTTACCGTCACGTACGTGCCGCTTACCCATCCGGCAATCGCCTGATAGATCACATGATACCATCCAAACTGTACATCGTCATACGGGACCGTACTCCCGGAGGGAATCTGGCCCAATAAATTACCCGCAGCAGCCGGTACGTCGCGCACATTCACATATCCCACATCGCTCTGCAGCACAGTTACGGTGGTCGCGGATGCGGATGCGGTGGGTGTCGGGGTGAGCGCGGGAGTGAGTGTCGCCGACGGCGATACTAGCGGCGTCGGGGTGAGCGCGGGAGTGAGTGTCGCCGACGGCGTGCTAACGCTCAATACTCCAATGCTTCCCGTCACGCCCACCCCGCGGCCGACAATTTTCCGACCGTTATTTACCGCCAACGCAAACCAGTTATAGGTAAGATCTCGCGGCACCGGAGCATTCGTCACAATCGTAAATCCACTCGTGGTTACACTCGTGACTGCCGCCTGCACGCCTTCTGCCATAAACGCACTGTCTGTCGCCTCTGGGAACATGAGCGAAATAGTCACGATCGGGGCCGCGGCAAAGGGTTTTTCAAACGGCACATCCACGCTTGTCCCCGAACTCGGGATGACTGCCACGCCCGCCGTATCGGTATTTACTGCAATGTGTCCAAATATTGATATGTCGCTTAATATTTTCAAAATTCCGTGAATTGTGACGTTCCCTTGTGCCACCAGGTCGCTTACGAATGTCGCAATTGCATTCACGAATACCGGTCCGTTAAAGGTGCTTGAGCCGGACGCGGAAAGATCACCCAAAATAGTGAACCCGCTACTGGTGGATATACTCACCTGTGCATTTGCTCCCGCGAGACTCGTATATAATGTAGATAAATTTTCCACTTGATTCGATAGCACATCCAACCCGTCAATATGAGTGGCGTGCAACGTATCTACAGTTAGCGTCGTTGCCGATAATCCTCCGACGACCAAATTTCCAAACCCGGCATCACGGGCAACAATCGTATTATCCCAACTCCTTCCGGTTACAGAATCCACGAGTCCGTACGTCGGCGCGCCATTATTATTTGTCCCATTTTGCTGCATGATGAGATTCGTTACGCCATCCGGCGGCGGACTCCCGGGGTCGTACCAGCCGGCCTGAATAAGGGACACGATCGCGTTGGGCGCCACGCGTTCCCAATAATACCAAGAGGGTTTCCCACCCATCGGCGTGCCGTCGTACGGTTCGAGGGCCCACCCGACGATACGCCCTGCTTTCGTGGCTTTCATAGCAGTGCCGGCGGTGCTGGAGGTCGTGAGCGGATCACCGGGTTGTATATTTCCGTTTTCAGTCGAAACTTTCGTGTACACTTGTCCGAGCATACCGACATTTGCCCAGTGCGGGTCACTCCCTCGATCACCAAAGTCACCGTCATTGTTGCCTCCGGTACCGGATGTCGTGATGACACCCAACACCTGCTGATCATATGGTTTACTTGCCTGTTTTACCGAATCACTCTGAGAACTCGAAAATACCATGACGTCGCCGGGCTCACTTGTCCCGTCCTGCTGCATATATTCGGAGTAGTCAGCGTTTAACGCGACTGAATTAAAGCGGAAGTTTACGTTACCCGCGCGAATCCAGATACGGCCGGATCCCGCTCCTCCGCCGGTATTTCCGATCTTAAATTCACCATTTACGTTAAGAGCCGCTGCTGCTCCGGTGAATACACGGAAAACCACTTTTGTGTTATTACTGCCGTTTCCTATAAATATCGACGTGTTTGCACTCGCACCCGTCGCCAGTGATGATCCGATATTGATAACCTCGGTACCAGTGGGTGTCCCTTGTGCACCGATATTTATAACTTTCGCAGCCGTTTGTGCAGAGTTTCCTATATTAACTGTGGCTACGTTTGTGCTGGTACCAATATCAATAGTTCCGGCAGTAACATCGCCCAATGCCAATGTACAGGCTGCGGCATTACAGTCTAACCCTTGGCCGGTAGCGACGGTAATATTGCCGGAATTCGCAACGTCAAAATTTGGGGAATTAATAAGATTAGTGTATGTACCATTAAGCGTCAGGCCGTTCGTCATGGTCCCCGATGCATTATTTATTTGGATTCCATTGGTCGTAGTATTTGTAGTATTTGTAATAAGTAAGCCATTTGTCTCTGTACCCGCGCTATTACCGGTATTTATCACAAGTGCGTCTGCGGCTGTTCCGTTCGTCGTGCTATTAATAGTGAGGCCAATAACCGATGCGGCGGTGGGAGAAACGACATTGTTATTTGCAGTATTTGCGGTATTTCCAGTTGGGACTTGAACAATAGAAGTCGTCGCTCCGGCTCCCGTGGCTCCTGTTGGTCCTACAGTTCCGACCCCTGTGGCGCCGGTGCCACCTAACGCACCGGTTCCACCAGTAGATCCAGTTCCACCCAAAGCGCCGGAAGCGCCGGTACTACCTGTGCCACCCAAGGTTCCCGTGGCTCCCGTAGGACCTGTGCCACCAACTCCGGTAGCGCCGGTTCCACCCAAGGCTCCCGTGGCACCCGTTGAACCCGTACCGCCTAACGCGCCGGTTCCGCCGGTAGAGCCTGTACCACCGAGGGCACCTGTTGCGCCGGTAGATCCAGTTCCTCCCAAGGTTCCGGTGGCACCCGTTGATCCAGTTCCTCCCAAGGCTCCGGTGGCACCCGTGGGCCCGGTTACACCGGAAGCACCTGTTGAACCCGTTGGACCAGTTGCACCTTGGACACCTGTTGCACCTGTTGAACCTGTCGGTCCAGTCGTGCCCTGTACACCAGTTGCTCCGGTACTACCCGTTGAACCCGTACCGCCTAACGCTCCGGTCGCTCCGGTGTGACCCGTTCCACCCAAAACTCCGGTCGCACCAGTTGGGCCGGTAACGCCGGAAGCACCGGTTGAACCTGTGGGTCCAGTTGTTCCCTGTACGCCGGTAGCCCCTGTACTTCCTGTTCCCCCAAGTCCGGTGGCGCCGGTAGGACCGGTGACACCACTCGCGCCGGTTGATCCCGTTGGTCCAGTTGCTCCCTGTACACCTGTAGCTCCTGTACTACCTGTCCCTCCTAACGTTCCGGTTGCACCTGTTGGCCCGGTCACACCACTCGCACCCGTACTTCCGGTTGGACCTGTTGTACCTTGAACACCTGTGGCGCCTGTACTACCCGTGCCGCCTAAAGCACCAGTTGCACCGGTAGGTCCGGTAACACCTGAAGCACCAGTTGAACCTGTGGGTCCAGTTGTACCTTGAACGCCTGTTGCCCCTGTTGAACCCGTAGGTCCGGTGACGCCAGTTCCGGTGGCTCCGGTAGGACCGGTCACACCACTTGCACCGGTTGAACCTGTTGGACCAGTTGTTCCTTGTACGCCAGTAGCTCCAGTACTACCTGTGGGACCAGTGACCCCCGTTCCGGTGGCTCCGGTCGGCCCGGTGACACCACTCGCGCCGGTTGAACCCGTACCACCTAACGCTCCGGTGGCACCGGTAGGTCCGGTCACACCACTTGCACCCGTACTTCCGGTTGGACCTGTTGTTCCTTGAACACCTGTTGCACCAGTACCACCCGTTGGTCCGGTGACGCCAGTTCCGGTGGCTCCGGTCGGGCCGGTCACACCACTTGCACCCGTACTTCCGGTGGGGCCGGTTGTGCCTTGAACACCTGTGGCGCCCGTACTTCCTGTTCCTCCGAGGCCAGTAGCTCCGGTGGGTCCGGTCACGCCACTTGCACCGGTACTTCCGGTGGGACCTGTTGTTCCTTGAACGCCTGTTGATCCCGTAGGTCCGGTGACGCCAGTTCCGGTGGCACCAGTTGGACCAGTAACGCCCGTTGAACCAGTTGATCCAGTTCCCCCAAGACCGGTAGCACCTGTGGGTCCGGTAACGCCGGTTGATCCTGTGGATCCCGTGGGACCAGTTGTTCCCTGTACGCCGGTAGCCCCTGTACTTCCTGTTCCCCCAAGTCCGGTGGCACCAGTTGGACCGGTCACACCACTTGCACCAGTGCTTCCGGTGGGACCGGTTGTGCCTTGAACACCCGTGGCTCCCGTACTACCCGTGGGTCCGGTCACACCCGTTCCGGTGGCACCAGTTGGACCGGTCACGCCACTTGCGCCAGTGCTTCCGGTGGGGCCAGTTGTGCCTTGAACACCCGTTGCTCCGGTTGAACCTGTGGGTCCGGTGACGCCTGTTCCGGTGGCACCAGTTGGACCAGTAACGCCCGTTGAACCAGTTGATCCTGTACCACCAACACCAGTTGCTCCGGTCGGGCCGGTCACGCCACTTGCACCGGTTGAACCTGTTGGGCCGGTTGTACCTTGAACGCCTGTTGCCCCTGTTGAACCCGTGGGTCCGGTAACGCCGGAAGCGCCGGTGGATCCGGTGGGACCGGTCACACCACTCGCACCGGTTGAACCTGTTGGACCAGTTGCACCCTGGACACCTGTTGCTCCTGTTGAACCCGTGGGTCCGGTCACACCCGTTCCGGTGGCACCAGTTGGACCGGTCACACCACTTGCACCCGTACTTCCGGTGGGGCCAGTTGTGCCTTGAACACCCGTTGCTCCGGTTGAACCTGTGGGTCCGGTGACGCCTGTTCCGGTGGCACCAGTTGGACCGGTAACTCCGGAAGCGCCGGTGGATCCGGTGGGACCGGTAGTTCCTTGAACGCCCGTTGCCCCTGTTGATCCCGTAGGTCCGGTGACGCCAGTTCCGGTGGCACCAGTTGGACCAGTAACGCCCGTTGAACCAGTTGATCCAGTTCCCCCAAGACCGGTAGCACCTGTGGGTCCGGTAACGCCGGTTGATCCTGTGGATCCCGTGGGACCAGTTGTTCCCTGTACGCCGGTAGCCCCTGTACTTCCTGTTCCCCCAAGTCCGGTGGCACCAGTTGGACCGGTCACACCACTTGCACCAGTGCTTCCGGTGGGACCGGTTGTGCCTTGAACACCCGTGGCTCCCGTACTACCCGTGGGTCCGGTCACACCCGTTCCGGTGGCACCAGTTGGACCGGTCACGCCACTTGCGCCAGTGCTTCCGGTGGGGCCAGTTGTGCCTTGAACACCCGTTGCTCCGGTTGAACCTGTGGGTCCGGTGACGCCTGTTCCGGTGGCACCAGTTGGACCAGTAACGCCCGTTGAACCAGTTGATCCTGTACCACCAACACCAGTTGCTCCGGTCGGGCCGGTCACGCCACTTGCACCGGTTGAACCTGTTGGGCCGGTTGTACCTTGAACGCCTGTTGCCCCTGTTGAACCCGTGGGTCCGGTAACGCCAGTTCCGGTGGCACCAGTTGGACCAGTAACTCCTGTTGAACCAGTTGATCCAGTTCCCCCAAGACCGGTAGCACCTGTGGGTCCGGTAACGCCGGTTGAACCCGTTGGACCAGTTGTTCCCTGTACGCCGGTAGCCCCTGTACTTCCTGTTCCCCCAAGTCCGGTGGCTCCGGTGGGACCAGTAACACCGGAAGCGCCGGTTGAACCCGTGGGTCCGGTAACGCCTGACGCGCCGGTTGATCCCGTTGGCCCGGTAACTCCGGTTGAACCGGTTGACCCTGTACCACCCAAACCTGTAGCACCGGTAGGTCCGGTCACACCACTTGCACCGGTTGAACCTGTTGGACCTGTTGTTCCTTGAACACCTGTTGCTCCCGTGCTACCTGTTCCGCCTAAAGCACCAGTTGCACCGGTCGAGCCGGTCACGCCACTCGCACCGGTTGAACCTGTCGGTCCGGTCACACCACTTGCACCGGTTGAACCTGTTGGACCAGTTGTTCCTTGAACACCTGTTGCACCCGTACTTCCCGTGCCGCCCAAACCAGTAGCACCAGTTGGACCAGTAACGCCGGTTGAACCTGTTGATCCAGTTCCCCCAAGACCGGTAGCACCTGTGGGTCCGGTGACACCAGTGGCTCCCGTTGATCCCGTCGGACCAGTTGTTCCTTGTGCACCCGTTGCTCCCGTACTTCCTGTTCCGCCTAACGTTCCGGTCGCACCAGTTGGACCAGTAACACCGGAAGAACCTGTCGAACCCGTAGGCCCGGTTACTCCGGTTGAACCGGTTGAACCTGTTCCTCCGAGACCAGTTGCACCGGTGGGCCCGGTCACACCACTTGCGCCCGTTGAACCCGTTGGTCCTGTTGTACCTTGGACGCCTGTTGCTCCTGTACTACCCGTGCCGCCCAAACCAGTAGCACCAGTTGGACCAGTAACTCCGGAAGCACCGGTTGAACCCGTTGGTCCGGTCGTACCCTGTACGCCGGTAGCCCCCGTACTTCCTGTTCCGCCTAAAGCACCAGTTGCACCGGTCGGTCCGGTAACACCTGAAGCACCCGTTGAACCTGTGGGTCCGGTAACGCCGGAAGCACCCGTTGAACCTGTTGGACCGGTTGTTCCTTGAACGCCTGTTGCTCCTGTACTACCCGTTCCACCCAAAACTCCGGTCGCACCGGTCGGGCCAGTAACGCCTGTTGAACCGGTTGATCCTGTTCCTCCGAGACCAGTTGCACCGGTCGGACCAGTAACACCACTTGCTCCGGTATTTCCGGTCGGCCCGGTCACACCGGTGGATCCGGTTGGACCCGTGACACCGGTGGACCCTGTGGGTCCAGTAACACCCTGAAGTCCCGTTGATCCCGTTGCGCCGGTAGGTCCGGTTACCGCTGCGCCCACATTCCCGGTGGGACCGGTAGGTCCGGAAGTTCCCACGGCGCCCGTCGCGCCGGTCGGGCCGCTCGCCCCCTGAAGCCCCGTTGGACCCGTCGCGCCAGTCGGACCCGTGATACCTGTAATTCCCGTCGAACCTGTCGGCCCCGTCGCCCCTGATCCTCCACCCACGCCGCCGGTCCCGCTGGCGCCGGTCGGTCCGGTTGTTCCAAGCACACCTGTTGCGCCCGTGGCTCCCACGCCCGTGGCTCCCGTCGGTCCGGGTACCACAGAGTCTGCTCCTGCGGCACCGGTCGCACCTGTGGCGCCTGCCGATCCGCTCCCTGTTGTAGCCGTTGTCCCATTTACGACACCATTTACTGTTCCCGTGCCGGTTGGCACATTGACCAATTTCAGTTGTACGTCACCGTTTACCTGCACCACTTCCAGCTGTGGACTTAGGCTGGAAACATTCGTGACAACGGCATTTCCGCTTACATTATTATTTGTGAGCCGCACCGTCGCCTCATCGGTGTTCACCTGCGCCACGATTGCACTCGAAATCGCGCTTGGGGCACCCGACGAATTATTTCCTAAGAGGACAGTCCCCTGCGACAAGTCCGTCGTTACCCCGAGCACATTGGAAGCATCTTCGCCGGAAAACGAAAAACTGAGTTTGAGGAGTTCGCGTGCAGTCACCGTGTGCGCCGGATCTACGGGCGTGACCGTCGGTGCGACCGTGATGGTCGTGACTTTTCCACGCGAGTCAACGGATCCGCTTGCCTGCACTTGCCCGATAAATGATGTAAAACGGAAATCCCCTACCAACGCGCCGTCGCGGATGGTCACCTGGGTAAACTCGACCGGTAAAATCGACCCATCCGGCAAATGAATACCGCCGATTGCCCGTTCCAAAACCTGCGCCGTTTCCTTCGTTCCGTTACGCAAATAGAGAAGTGCGGCGTTGTCGGATATTTCTGTCAGTATCCCGTGTTCGCCGTTGGTGTACGTCACCGTCGTGTCACCGATAAATTTATCTCCGTTTACATCACCCTGATCAACTTTTGCATACGCAAACGATCCGTCTATCCGTTGAAAACCTACGAGAAACGGACCTGCCACGAACGCACTGTTTTCAAACGTTTTTTGGTCAAGCGCGGTGACCTTCTCAGAACGGCGTGATTGTGGTGTAAAAACGCTCGGCAGCTTCAGAGTAATCCCACTTTGCACAAAGGGTATCGCCGCCGCCAGCAGTATCGATACAAAAAGAAGTCCGCCAAGAGGTATAAATCCATTTTGGCGCGATGTGACGCACTGGTACGTACTTGTACCATTATTGGTACTAATTGGTAAAAACTTGTAAAACTTCCTTATTATATAAGGCAAAGATCCCGACGCCTCGTCGGGACTACCAAGATTATATTTGCGGGAATTTTGCGTCATGGACTGCCCCCCGGTAGACGCTTCCGCCGATAAAAGAACCCGGCCTGCAGGACAATACCGGCAAGTATGACCGCCGCAACAATCGCCGCAAAAAGGGAAAGATTAGATATTTCCGTAAGTTGATAGAGTTTCGCCACCGGCGATTTGATGGCGATACCCCAATTGAATCCATTTACGTTTACCGGCGTGTACACGATAACGGCGCGTATGCCGTCGGACGTGATCCCCGTGCCAGCACCAGACTGACCCAAGAGTCCGAGACGGATAAGATCATCTTTTTCCGTCGTGGTACCGATAAGCTTCATATCCGGATGAATGATGCGTTTACCAAGAGAATCGACGACGACCACGTATTCGTCCCGGTCAGGCACGCCGATTTTTTGGAGTCTGGCACCGACCGCTTCTAAATTTACCGACCCGACGAGGACGCCGACAAATACTTTTTTTGCGTCAAAAAGCGGGACTGCGACCGATATGACCAGGCGGCGCGAGTTATCCGTATTCGCCTCTATAATGTTACTCACCGTCGGCTTACCGGTATCGCGGGCAGTCTTGAAATAATCACGGAACGATAAATCTCTCTGACCGAATGTGCCTTCCGGATAGAGGTTTACCCCCATCCCGCTGCCATCCAGGAGAACGATCCGACGGATAGCATTATTGCTTTCATATATGATGCGCTCAGTATTATTGATGACCGTCAGATCCCCTTTCACGACTCCTGCCACAAAACTCTGATTGTCTGCGGCCGCAAGAAGCGCATCCTGGATACCCAAGATCGTAGTTTCGAAGGAATTTTTGGCGTAGGCGGCTTTATACGCATTTTCCCGCTCGACCGTGGCGACACTATTGGTCTGCATCAAGAACACAGCAGCAAGACCTGCTAAAAGGACCGCAAACACGCCACCAAAGACGCCGAGAGCAAATATGTCTGCTTTCCGGCTACGGGCGGCCACAAGTTCTTCCCACGGGTACAAAAACAGACTCGTCATGCCGATAATGAGGAACAAAAATGATCGTGACCAGTAGCTACTGTTGGCATACCAAAATGCGATTGAAAAATACCCGATGGCCGCAAGCCATGTCGTGATCCAAAAGACTCCTTTACTGCGGAAATATCCCCACCAAATCGAACACCAAAATATGATGGTCAATACCGATGCTGCCGCAATTGCCACCGGAGTCGTAAACGGCACCATCGAGAGCGTCCCAGCAAGAGCCTCGTGCGACTGCATGAATAAAAAAGTGAGGGGCACGACCGGAGAAAGTAAACTCATAAATATGCACACCCAGGCCGCTCCCCCGACATGGATAAATGTCGCAGCAATGGTGAGCAAGGCGAGTATGCCGTAGGTCATCGCGCCGTCTATTTCCCCGTTTGCCACAAACACCGCCGTCATCACGATGCCCCCGATCCCCAAGAGGATATGGAAAAGTTTGTGCCAAATGCGGTGCGTGTGTCCGGTAATGTTGGTCGCGAGTATCCCCAGTCCGCATCCGATGAGGATGATGCGGATGGCGTTTAACCCCGGTGCATTTGCGGTCACGCCGAACTTATCGAGCGACGTGTTAAAAAGGAAAAGCGCAATCCCTGAGATCATCGCCGATACGCCGATAAACCAGTCAAAAATATTCAGGGTTCCCAGGTGGATAAAACCCAAAAGTTTTGTCTCGGTAATGATCGATCCCCCGACGGCGTCTGCGACCCCTATGGCTGGGACAGTTACTGTGGGCGGAGTGGGCTGGATAACGGCAGAGGATATATTTGCAGAACCTTTTTTGGAGACAAGAAGCAGCCGGTCAAGTTCTGACTGTGGGATACGAAATCTCCCCTTGCCAACGCGGACTCCCTTGATACGTTTCGCTTTTAAAAAGGTGTAAATACTGTTGGTACTGTACCCTAGTATCTCTGCGACTTGTTTTACCGTGTATGTGGCAGCCATAGCCTCAAATTAGTACAAATTTTTACAAGTAGTTTATTACGCGTTACAAGTTTTCACAAGCGCTATATCTACTATGATACTAATAAGAAACCACTGTCAATAGGTAGTTTACATTTGTTTAATCACATCATTTACACATCATAATTTCACTAGCAGATTGTCCTGTATATCTACACATTCTACTCTCCGATATTTGACACAATTGACGTGATTGTGATAAGAATTACATTGAAAGGTCCAAGGGTTGTTATGTTATCATTTTCGTACACCATAGACCTGCCCCTCAGAGATACACTCAGTCGTATCGATGCCACCCGAACTCTTATTCTCACCCTTCCCCAAACGATCCGCTCCGAAAATAAACTGGAATGGGAAGGCGTCGCCATCCGGACGTGGGCCACGCTTTCTCTTGCCGGCCACGACGTTCCCAAGCATTACGTTGCAACGATACTTTCACAACCTACGCGTCCAACACGCGGAGTCGCGGCAATTTACGGCATACGTGACGCGTATGAATATATCCACACCACCTGGCGCGCGAGCCCCAAACCCGTAAATCTCGCCGCTCTGGAAACTATCTTTGGCATCCTGAACCCCGAACGCCATGAAATATTTGCGTCACACGAAAGCGCGCTCAAAGAACTCCTCGAATATCTCGCCACCGAAAGTGAACACCCAGTCATACAGGCGGCCATCGCCCATATCCACATTAGCGCCCAATTTACTGGGCAGGACGCCGGAATTTTTGCGCGCATGGCGCACTATCTATACCTGTCCAAATACGGGTATGACGTTCGGGGCTGGGCAACGCCTGACCGCTCCTGGGAAAGTGATACCGCTCTATACAAACGATTTAGCGAAGTGGGGGTCACGGGCCAAAACCTGAATCTATGGCTCGCCTACATCGCCCAATCGACACTCGCTGATCTTGCCCGCCTCGCAGACGACATCCGAGAATCCCGATTCCACATCGAATTTCCACCGTCGTTTTGGGAACTTTCGGACCGGCAAAAAGAAGTACTCAAGCTACTATCCGCGCCAGACGCGTCACTGACAAATAAAAAGCTAACGAAGCGTTTTAAGATTTCTACCATCACGGCTTCCCGAGATCTGGCAAAACTCGCCACACTCGGTCTCATTTACCCGCACGGCAGGGGCCGGGCAATATATTACACAAAAATCTAAGCAGTCAGAAGTTTTTTATAGAGGGCTTTGTATTTTTTCGCACTCACGAGCCAGGAAAAATCAGCCGCCATACACCGGGCTTCCATCCGTTGCCACTTGGCGGGATCTTTATTCCAAAGCGTAAGCGCCTCACGAAGTTTGGTAAAAAGCGCTGTTGCGTTATACGCGTCAAATACAAATCCCGTTTTTCCATCTGTAACGGTATCCGCAAGACCTCCGGTCTTACGTACTAAAGGTATCGTACCATATCGCATTGCTATCATCTGTGTCAGTCCACACGGCTCGAACTTACTCGGCACCACGAGCATATCCGCGCCGGCATAAATCCGCCGCGCGAGCCGCTCATCAAACGTCGGGATAAATACAAAATGCTCCGGAAATTTTTTGGCAAACGCCACAAGCATCTGTTTGATCTTTTTGGGGCCTGTACCCAGAATCACGACCTGCGCCCCATCCGGCAATAGCCGGTTGAGCGCCTCAATGAGTATGTCGATACCCTTCTGGCGCACTTCCAGCCGGCCTACAAACCCGACGAGCGGCATTTGGGCCACGGGCAGCTTGAGTGTGTGCTGCAAATATTCTTTGTTTGCTTGTTTGCCCGATACAACATCTTCACGACCATAATGTGTTTGGATCGATATATCGTGCCGCGGATCCCATGTACTATCATCTATGCCGTTTAAAATACCTACCACTGATGCCCGCCTGCGCGACAGCACCTCGTTCACGTGCTCCCCGTAATCGCCGGTAAGTATTTCTTTGGCGTACGTCGGCGAGACGGTAGAGATAATATCCGCGTGCTCCAGCCCCTCACGGAAAAGTTTAATGCCCAGCCCGCCTTTTCCCGGCAGGATATGAAAAATCCGCTTCGGTAAATTTAATTTTTTAATGAGGGTGGCCGGTGCCGTGCCCTGATACAGCAAATTGTGTATGGTCAGAATGCTTTTTGTACGGATGGATTCGAGCGTTTCACGATCACGCGAAAGCTTGTTACTTTCTCCGAGGAGCATGGGCACGAGCGATGTGTGCCAGTCGTGACAGTGCACGAGATCGAGACGGCCGCCAAGAATTTGCGGGGCAAACTCGTATAATCTCGCGACAGAACAGGAAAAAAATGCAAACTTCTCGACGATATCTCCGGCATGGTAATCGTCCAGTTTCGGATGCCGGAACAGGTACACCGGTACGTTGGTATCAGGAATTTTTGATTCAAAAACAAAAACCAGTTCGCGCTTCCCGTCGAAGTCAACCGCAATCTGACCCGCGCAGTGCACGTGAGTGAGCTGTATGTCGCGGTAGTACGGCATCGCGACGCGCACATCGACACGGAGTTTTTTGAGGGCGACGGGAAGTGAACGGGAGACGTCGGCGAGCCCTCCGAGCTTGTAGAGACCCGCTACTTCACTGGTGACAAATAAAACACGCATAAGGGCAGAGATAAATTCTTTAGGATAATTTTATTCTATACCCATGTGAGCAATCGAAGCAATGGATCACAAATTAGCACTCATGTTAATAGAGTGCTACGCACCACTACGCAGATTGTTGTAACGGTCCTTTGATTATTTGAATCGTTTGCGAAAGTTGAGTATTTAATGTATCACGCATTGCCTGACGTTTCGCCGGGTCCATTACCGTAGTGCCTTCCCAATCGGCTCCATGCTCCTTCGCAGGGCGACGTGCAAGTCGGATGAGTTCATCTGAATAGCGCGAAACGTACAAGTGAGGATGAAATCCCAACATGCCCATCGTCCAAAGATGTTTTGGCTCCTCAGTTTTATCTAATTGCGTCTTAATACCCTTCTGCCTGCGCTTAATCCACTTAGGAGGCATCTGATCATTAAAAATGGCGTCGTGTAATACCGGATCGCCGTACACGTCTTTAAATCCTCCGTACCAACTTCCGGTCGCGCGTATGCTCCAGTCGGCAGCAAGCGGCAACCCCTCAAATTCAGTCGATCCCAAGGCTTGACCACTTGCCTCAGCAATAGCAAAAGACTCAAGTACGCGCGTAATATTGTGCCATGGACGTTTTGGCGAATCAGGAACCCCAAGCATAAGATGAATACCGGTTTTCAGGTGTGGCACAAGAATCGCAATAACTTCAGCCTGATCAGCAACTAAAAGTGGCTCACTCGTGTCCGGCCAATCAAGTTTCGTGTTACGATCAAAAACAAAATCAAATTCCCTACTTCCGGGCGGATGCACAGTTAGCCCGTATGGAAATATTTCAGTCTTATCCAAATAGGGCAACCATTCTTTTTCAAAATATCGGTTCATTACTTTCCCAAGGTGTCCCACGGTCGCTGCATCAACCCGTTTGTCTCGATTATTATACAACGCATCAGGAAGTGGGGCGGTCTCGAGACCTTCCGGCTTCCAACTTGATGCATGCGGATTTCTAAAAACTATATCACTAACAAGATGATCTTTCGGTGTATACTCTGATGCACCAATGAGACTCTGCCACAAATCCGGAAGGTCTGCACCTTCCGATCCCACCTCTGCCGCACCAACCATTTTACCCCAATGCCGCAGCCACCCTACCCATTCATCGTGTGTTTTTGGATGTACGGGAACGCCGGGAGACTCAACACGCAAATGTAACCCCTCAGAGGCAGGAACCAGAGGATTTTTAGGATAATATATCTTGGTGTGAGCATCCTGCCAAACGATATCGCCGTGTGACAATGCCTCTTTTTGTATTTCTGGGATCCGCGGAATTTTTAAATATTCACCGGAAGAAATGGTATTCATTTTTTATTTTGTAAACATGCGTTGATACACCTTTTTGTATCCTTCCACCATTTTTTGCACACTGAATTTTTCTTCCACGCGTTTGCGGCAGGCGGCCCGGTCTATCTCACCGATACGCTTAATCGCTTCGACGAGTCCATCTATGCCCTTCTCGGGCGGAACAACAAATCCGGTCACGCCGTCTTCCACGATTTCCGCGACCGACCCGCGGTTAAAAGCAATAACCGGCGTGCCGCATGCCATAGCTTCGACCATAACGAGTCCGAATGGCTCTTCCCACTGGAGTGGAAACAGTAATGCTTCCGCTTTTTGATACACGGATGTAAGACCTTCTCCCTGCATCAAACTATTCATTACTATATTTTTCCCATCTACAAACGGTGCTATTTTCTCTTTATAGTAGGCAGAATTTTGCACACTGTCACTCATCCACGTTGCGAACGTTAATTTCTTTCCAGCTTTAAGCGCAGCAGTAATTGCTATATCGTGCCCTTTTTCCGGCACCATGCGCCCCACAGACACTAACCCGTTACCGGCGCCACTGCTAAACGGAAACGCGGCCATATCAATCCCGTTATATACAGTATCAATAAAGTGATCTGCCAAATCTCCCCGCTGGCTATCGCTTATAGAAATATATTTATGCGTCGGAAACCGGTTAAATAACCACCGCTCAAGCATATTCTCTGTCGGCACCGGATCGTGCAGCGTATAAAGCGTCGGAATACCGGTAAATTCCTGAAAATAATGAGCCAGGTAACCGAATGAGTGAAACACATGGATGACGTCGACGCGCTCCTTTTGCGCCGCGCTGTAGGCCCTACTCAACAAATCCATCTCATAATACATTTTTGTCCCCATGAGTGACATCGCGTCACGCGTTACGGAATTTGTATCCTGAAATACGCGCATTTCCATGGATTTCGTCAATAGATCTTCATTACCCGATATAAACGTCGCGCCACGGGGATCCTCCGGAGCGGTATACCAACTCACTTGGTGCCCGTTTTTTACCATACCACTCACCAGATGGCGCGCCAGATCGCCGGGAGCAAAGATTCTGCCGCCATGATGCACCGCGTCCATATAAATTGAAGGCGTAAGAATGGCAATTTTCATCGGTACTTGTAGACGTCCTGATATAATTTATCAAACCGTTCCGCAATATTTGTCCATGTAAACCGTTCTTCCACGATTTTCCTGCCCCGCTCGCCCATTTTGGCGCGAAGTGCGTCGTTATCAAACAGTTTATTCACGGCTTCCGCGATTTCTTTGGCATTCCGGCTGCGGACAAAGAGCCCGGTGTAGCCGTCTTTGATAGCCATGGTCACGCCGCCGCGGCGGGTAGCCACGACCGGCGTCTTACTGGCGAGCGCTTCGATAATCGTAAGTCCCAAAGGCTCGTCCCACACCGCGGGCGCCACGAATACGTCTGCCAGATAATACAAATCCAAAAATTCTTCATATTTACGCACAAACGGCAGCATGATGACGTTTTTGAGATTCAGCTTTTTTACCATTTCTTCTAAATGTTGCCGCTGCGGCCCGTCGCCTGCGATGATGATGTGGCCGCGGATGTCTTTGGCGGCTTTGACAAAGTACTCTACGCCTTTTTCCGTTATCAACCGGCCGGTGAAGAGTGCTATTTTTTGCCCTTCCAAACCTAATTTATTTCGCAAATCCGCCACTTTCGGCCGTTTACTGGGAAAAAGCGACAACCGGATCCCGCCGGGAATCGTGCGGGTTTTCGCGGATAAATCCGACCCGAACATTTTCAGGAGCTTTGCCCGTGTGTCCCCGGAGACCACCGTGATGGCCTGCGCGGCCCGTAGCGCGTCGCGCGTCATACGCAAATAGCGGCGGTCTTTAGCAATCGCCTGCAGACAACTGCCATGTGAGGTGATGATGACCCGCTTTCCGTAGATGGAGCGGGCATACCGCGCCGCCCAGGAATTGATCATCGCGTGGTGACAGTGGATGATGTCGGGCTTAAACGCCTCAACGGCAGCAGAGAGGCTACTGATGTAGCCGGCATACAGGTCGGCAATCTCATGATTTGACAGATCGGAATATTTTTTAGCGCCTTCCAGTCCCGGACGACCTAAATACACGGGAATTTGCGGTACGGTGATCGGGTAGTGCTGAATTTTCGGAGAAATAGTTTCGATATCAGGACGAACGATCCCGAGTTGATACCCGTACGCCTCGGACAACCTGAGCATGAGATACTTCACATAGGCCCCACTGCCACCCCCGTGAACGGGAAAATCGTACAAAAAGAGGACACGCGGACGCGCTCCGTTGGACATAGGCTCAGTATACTAAAAAGAGCTGTTGTCCACAAGCTTCGAGACATACCATTCATCGTCAATTACTTGACAATGCAGAGAGAGAGAGAGGTAAACTTACCGTCAAATCAGCCCAAATAACTATAATATGACACCACAACGGGAAACAGATACACATTTGGATACAAGACCCTCTAATGTGGGTGACAGAATCCGAGCCTCTTATTTACGCGGTGGAGAAAAATTTCTCACAAATTATCACACTCAAGGCATTCCGGAACTTAATATGCCTCCAGCTGAAGACTACGTAAAAAAACTGCAAGATTCAGGGAAATATAGTTCTGTACGAATAGATTCCGAGGCCGCATTTTCCACTGACGGAAAACGTGTAGAAAATGCGGTTGCGATATTCGTTATCCTAAAACCTCAAACAGCGAGTACCACCTAATTCTTTTCTTTTTAGCTTCTTAAGGCGTCCCCTTACGAAGCTAATTTTTCCTTCAACACCATCCACACAAATTCTATGAGGGCGAGCTGGCGGAATATGCGCCACGGTTGCAAAATCAGGCGCCAGAACCATTCTAATCCTATTTTTTGTAGTAATAAGGGCGCGCGCGGAAGCTTCCCCGCAATAATATCAAACGATCCGCCGACAGCCATATAGATCACGCCAGTCGATTTTTTCGCGGCCTCGTCAATATACTGTTCTTGTTTTGGAGCACCCAAGGCAACAAAAATAATTCGCGGATGTTCTGATGTTTCCAGCCCTGGGTATTTTTGCTGTAAGCACTCGAGTGTGTCGACTGCTATTTTCCCTTTGCCACCTATAAGTCGTATTGGGACGTGACGATCCCGGGCAATCCGGACCAGGTCTTCCATAAATTCCACGCCGGGAATAACGTTTTTAGGTCCATTTTTGGTCAAAATACTTCCCGCCCAGACCACGCCATGACTATCCGGGATTGTTATATCGGCCCGATTCAATACGTCGGCAAATTGGGAATTTTTTTGCGCCAACACCAACTGTTCGCTGTTTGGAGTGTAAATTTTAAGCGGTTCCAGCGTTTTCTTGGTGCTCTGATCTAGGTACTTCTGAATTTCCTCTAGGATTTCTTTTTTAGAGTTATTAGTGACGGATATTTCCAGTATTTTTACCGCATTTAATCCCATATATTTACAATTAGGCTATACCATATCCCCTGCAACCTATTCCCTTTTATAAATTGAACACATTTTTTTGTAGCTATTTTTTTAACCTGTCCAAAATCGACTATTTTATCGGTTTTGATTATAAGTCTAAATCAAACTATATCAAATATTTAGTATTTTAATTGATGTTTCGTATATGTTTTTAATTATAGGACTTTAATAGAAATATTTATTTTCTTCCCACACTTCTCCGGTATAATTCAATGTTTTCCAGTGCCACGCCCGTACCGCGGACGACGCAAAGAAGCGGTTCATCCGCCACATGACACACGACCCCCGTCATTTGCGTCATCAGCTTATCAAAATTCCGCAGCAAGCTTGTTCCGCCCGCCATGACGATTCCCTTATCAATGATATCGGCCGCCAACTCAGGAGGAGTTTCTTCAAGTACGCTTTTTATAGCCACAATAATTTGATGCAGAACGGGCGTAATGGCATCCGAAACCTCGCGACTTGTGAGCGTAATCATCCGCGGCAAACCCGACACTGCATCACGACCGCGGACCTCCATTTGTTCTGTCATCCCCGGCTTGACCGGGGATCCAGTCTGGATTCCCGCTTTCCCGCCTGCAACGCTAGCGCTTGCATTGCGGGCAGGCGCGGGAATGACAAATGGTATTGCATCCCCGATCGTCGTTTTGATCGTCTCTGCCATCCGTTCGCCGATTATGAGATTGTATTTTTTCTTTATATACAAAGCGATCGCCTCATCCAATTTATTTCCTGCCACGCGCGCGGATTTATGTACAACCACGCCTCCAAGCGAAATTACAGCGGCCTCAGTAGATCCGCCGCCGACGTCCACAATCATATGACCTGAAGCTTGTGCAATTGGGATTTTGGCACCGATAGCCGCAGCAAGTGGCTCTTCGATAAGATACGCCACATGCGCGCCGGCAGATAATGTCGCATCCAACACGGCTCGACGCTCAACCTGCGTGACGCCGCTGGGCACACAAATCATGACTTCTGGCTTAAATATACGGTTCCGGCCGATAACCCGGTCAATAAAATACGAAAGCATCGCCTCTGTAATCCGGTAATCCGCAATCACGCCGTCCCGCATAGGCCTGGTGGCCATAATGTTACCGGGCGTGCGGCCAAGCATGTCCTTGGCCTCGTTGCCGACTGCAACCACGCGATTATCGTCTACCGTCACGGCCACGACTGTCGGCTCGTTCATGACAACGCCTTCCCCCGCCAGCCAAACAAGAGAATTCGCCGTGCCTAAATCGATACCGATGCGCTTTCTGAAGTTGTTAAACATATCAATTTGTCATTCCCGCGTACGCGGGAATCCAGACATGACCGCTACAATTATCGTAATAGCATTCTATCATATATGGGTATATACTATGTTTGCTCCTATGCATAAATTCCGATCACCTTTGATCACATTTGTTACTGTATGTACCATTCTCCTTACTGCTGCTGCAGTAATCGCCTACGGTCGCGGATACCGCTTGGACCTTAATAAAACCAGCCTCAAACCGACTGGTCTTATCGCCGCAACCAGCGACCCCACCGGAGCTGAAATTTCCGTAGACGGCAAGCTTAGGACCGCGACGAATAATTCCTTCGCCATCGATCCGGGATTTTATACCGTCCGAATCAGCCGCGAGGGATATATCCCATGGGAGAAAAAAATCCGCGTGCAGGGAGAAGTCGTGTCACCTGCGACGGCATTTCTTTTCCCGACAAACCCCAGCCTCTCGCCGTTGACCACGCTCGGTATCGAAAACCCGTCGCTGTCGCCGGACGGCACACGCGTCGCCTACACGATTTCGGATAATCAGCTGGACGCCACCAGCGCAAAAAAGGCCGGCCTATGGTACTACGAACTCTCCGAAGGGCCGCTCGGACGTAACCGCGACCCGATTCAGCTGGCTGTCAGTGACGGGATATTTGATTTCCGCACAAGTGTGATCACCTGGTCGCCAGACGCGACACAGTTACTTATAGACAGCGGTACCAGTGCGCGCTTATACACCGTCGGCAAGCCCCAAACGTTTGTAGATATATCCGCCACCCGAAAAACAACACTCGCCGATTGGACGGCCGCAAAACAGGAAACAGACCGGCAAAAGCTCGCCGCTTTCAAACAGCCGGTCATCAATGTCGCCACGTCCAGCGCCAAAATCATCTCGTTTTCGCCGGACGAAACGAAAATTTTGTACCAGGCAACCGCGTCCGCGACTATCCCACAAGTTATCGTACCACCTCTTATCGGATCAAACTCTACCCCTGAAGACCGAAATATCAAACCCGGTAAATATTACGTCTACGACAGCAAAGAAGACAAAAATTATTTTTTGCTTGATCAAAAAGAATTACCGGCTTCAACTCCGGCGCCCACGTCTCCGCTCACGTTCCCCATCCACTGGTTCCCGACGAGCAGGCATCTCCTGCTCACGTTAAACGGCAAAATCGACGTGTTGGAATACGACCGTACAAACTGGATTACCATCTATTCCGGGCCGTTCGTAGACGATTTCGTGGCCCCGTGGAGTAACGGTAGCAGGATCATCATTCTGACAAATCTCAACGGCGATGCCAAAAGCCTCCCGAATCTCTACACGGTCAATTTAAGATAATAGTTTTACCTCTTGAATTTTTTTAGTACGAGCTCTATAACATGCGCATGGGAAGACACACAGGAAGAGAGGATGCATGTTTTTCAATAAGAGACCTTACGCATTTTAAACCAACGATCCCATATCAAGACAGAGAAAAACCTCCTCTCCATCCCCGACTAAATGCTCCGCGCTTTCCTGTCGTTTACCTTCCTCCCGAACACGCGGTGTATCTAGAAGATGAATTTCCGGGCATGTTTTTTCCGATGTGTACGTGGGGCACGTGTCCGGATACACACGGCTTTATGACTCCAAACGGACTCATACGAGGAACCATGCTTATGACAACAGCGCTTACCGAAGAACGTGACGCTCAGGATATTCTTTTATATCATCTGGAACACTCACATAGACTCAAAAATGTTGTCGAGCCGTTTGAACCGTACGGCCTCATTATCGTCAAGCTGCCGCACCTGGTGTGGAATAGTCTACTCTAACTGCGCCCCTAGAGGGAATTGAACCCCCATCGTACCCTTAGGACGGGTCTGCTCTATCCGTTGAGCTATAGAGGCGTGTGCTTATTGTACCGATATTTATGGTAGAATACCAACTAGAGATAAATAATTCGGGACGTAGTTCAGTTGGTAGAACGCTCGGTTCGGGACCGAGAGGTCGGCAGTTCAAATCTGCCCGTCCCGACCAATCAATCCGGCACTAGTAACGTAGCTCTTTTTACGGTATAATAGCCCCTATGAAACTCCAATTCACCCGCAAAGGCAGCGTCCCCGAAGAACCTCCACTACCGGACGTCATTTTGGCCTCCCAGAGTATCGGTCGCCGCATGCTTTTGGAAAAACTCGGCCTCCGGTTCCGCGTCGCCGTGTCGCACGTGGACGAGGAAGCGATCGTCGACCGCGACCCATACAGAATGATCAAACGCCGCGCCGAAGCCAAGGCAAATGAGCTCGTCACGCACACCCGCGTCTACAGCATCCCGGATACCCGTGAATCACTCATCGTCACGGCAGATTCCATGGCCGTCATCGGCAAAAAAACCTACGGCAAATCCGCCGACCGCGAAGATTCCCGCGCGATGCTCAAAGCGCTCATGGGCCGGACACACGTGTTTGCCACCGCAGTATCCATTATTCTTTTTGACGGGATGAAAATCAAAAAGCGCTGGGACAAAACGATCAAAACCAAAGTCACGATGCGCAAATTGTCTCCGGTCGAAATCGATAGCTACGTATCACGTTTTGATTTTACGCGTTTCGCCGCCGCCTACGCCATAAACGAAGCGCCGTGGGATTTGGTGACCAAAATCGACGGCTCGTACACAAACGTCATCGGATTGCCGTTTGAAGTCCTCCTCCCGATTCTGCGCCAGCTCAAGCTGATGATCTAACCCATGACACGCAAAGAAGTTTCCGCTGCATTTAGTTATATCGCCAGCAACCGTGCTATCCAATATATAATTATCTCGGGCGAAGTACCGGGAATATTGCGGCGCCTTCTACCCGATGATACTGAATATACCGTGATGAAGGAAGCAATCGGGATTGTAAGCGCGGATTTCAAAAAATACAGTCCGCAGCTTGACGGCAAACTACGCGTCGATGCCATGGCCGCTCTTGCCCGCCGCGTACACGCAAAACTTTATCCGAAAGAATAAGGCTTTCGTGCTACAATAATCCCATGCAACGGTTTTTTGCGCGTATAGACCAGTCGCCTACGTGGTCCCAATTCGTACCACTCACGCTCACTGTAGTCGTCCTGGGCGGACTATTATCGATTCTCCATGCATCTGTCTATTTCCTCAATATGTTGCCGGTACGCGAGCACATAACGATCGCTATCCGATGGGTAGATGTGCTGGTCGGGGCCACGATTTATCTCAAAACGAGCATTGACTTTGCTATCCTCATGGGCAGGCTCATGGCCACGTATCCGGGGTGGCGCGGCCGGGTCGCGATAGAAATCGGCACCGCAATCGGCAATGCAGCGGGTACGATAGCTATTATCGCTATCTGGGTCTTTTTCAAAGACATCCATTTTTTACTCGCGATCATGGTGTTCTGCGCATCGCTCGTCCTTTTTGAGCTTGCTCGAGGAGGCCTGGAACATTTTTCAGATTGGGAAGGCGCCGGCGGGATAAAAAAAATTAGCTATCTTACGCTCCATTCATTGTTAGAAAGTATTACAAAAATTACAAATCCCGTCATTTCCCGTGTGATGCCGGATCTCGGAGCCAATTTACAGGGAAAGATGGGGCTCACCTGGATGGGGCTCCTCCTGTTTTCCGTGAGCGTGCCGTTTATCCTGGGATTGGATGATTTCGCCGGCTACGTGCCGCTTTTCAACGTCGTGAACGTCTACGGATTTGCCATCGGGGTCATCGGTGCCCACACGATCCTCAATATCGCCCTATTCCTCTCCCCACAGCGGACAATTACTGTCGTAAAAAATGAATATGTGTCCTTTGTCGGTACCATCGCATTTATCGGACTGGGTATCTATGGAATCGTTGAAGCGGGGAAAATTCTGTTTGGCTTACTTTTTTAACATATCCGCCTGAAAAGTAATCATTCTGGTGAGTGTCATATTTATTTTATCAGTCTCACGAATACCGTACGGATTAAACCTGCGTCTCTCACAACACGGGACGGATCCATATCACTATAAAGCGATAGTACGTGTTTCTTCAAAGCGATAAGTTCGGGATGAGATGGCTCTCCCATTATGTCTGCTGCTGTTAAAGAAATTTTAACGTCTACTCCTCCAAATTGGCCATCTGTCGTTATTATTTCCAGATCCCGGCTATAATATCCGGAGCTGCAATCTGTAACCTGTATCACCATGTGATGCGCCGGACCTTTTCTGAAGAACGCAACAGACATTTCGAGAGGTTTCTCCCCATAACCATAGCTCAAAAAATCGGCGATGGGCGGAGGCAGCTGTTTCCAAGGTATTCTTGTACTACGCGAAATGCGAATATCTGCAAACCCACGAGTATTAAAATAATCCGCGTCTAAACCTAAATCACTATGAAGAGCCGCAAAGCCCTTCCCGTATGCATCACGTTCTTGAGCGCCTGACATATATTTGTTTTAGAATAACTCTTCCGGGGCAAAGAGAAGGCCGATTTCTTTTTGTGCGGCTTCGACAGAGTCTGACCGATGGACCACGTTATGCGGTTTGTCGACACCAAAATCTTTTCGGATCGTTCCGGGGGCAGCCTCGGCCGGATCGGTGGGCCCGCAAATAGCAAATACTTTCTCTACCGCTCCCTCACCCTCGAGGATAAACGCAACCACTGGAGTACTCATCATTTGTGCGGAAAGTGACGGGAAAAACGGCTTGTCTTTGTGATGCGCGTACCACACATCAAGAATTTCCTGAGTAAGTCGTACCATTTTAAGCGCGACCACATGAAGTCCCGCCGTTTCAAATCGGTCGATAATCTTGCCGATAATATGTTTTTCAAACCCGTCGGGTTTGATAAGGACAACGGTGCGCTCGGTCATGGTGCCATTATTCCCGATTTTGACGAATAAATCAAGGATGGATTACACAAACGATGATTCTCCCGGCAAATCTTTGAGCGGTTGCGGAGCCAGACTTTCTTTCGGACGCGCTCCGGTCATCACTGTGTAGACAAATTCGATTGAGCGACGATAATTAGCGCTATTCTCATCGTTCAATGTGGCCGACGCCCATTTCGCCTGTTCAAGCAGCTCGTAAGGTTGATCGTTAAACCGTTCGGGTTGCACCATACCAAGCTCAACTTTAAATTCCTTCGTTCCGAGCGACAAAAAGATTAATGCCGGGAAACTATCTGGCCCCGTACCATACTCTTCCTGCATCTTCTTTAGCGCACTTGCGGCTGCACGATCAACAGGAAGACGTTCGCTATTCAGTACATGTTTTGGCTTGAGCGGCAAAAAAAGAGCCTTCGTCAAATCCCGGTACTTTTCATATCCGTCCATATCCGGAACAAATTCCTTCGGCACACCCGCCCGCCGCATATGTTGTTCAATCCGCGGTAATACGTCCTGGGTAAGCTGCATGTTTTCTTTTGAATTCGCCATATTCCTCCTTGTTCTAACGCGTATATTGGGGCAAGCAGCATTGGTATACGCCTCCGGAGGCGACGTGTCAAGAAGATGCAGATTAGTCCAAGATAAAATCACGAAGCATTTTTCTCACAGATGGATGCCCCAACGCACGTTTTGCTCTCATCAGAATATTCTTGATTGTTGCTTCAGACATATTATAATAGTCTGCACATGCCCCAATCGTATGTTCCTCTCCGTCCGCAAACCCATATCGCAACTCAAGCACATGCCGTTCTCGGGGATACCAAATTTCTCCGTTGCTTTCCGTACCCGGCCACAATTGATCAAAAATTTTCGAAATGACTTCTCGGCGTATATGTGCCACGACTTGATCCGGTGTATCAGCCTGCGATGACAAAACGTCTTCCATCTTAACATTCGGACGCATCGTCTCACCCGAATCTTCATCCCGGAACGGTTGTTGCCCCAAAAACTCTACTTCAAAACTCATCGGCTCCATGAGAATCAGCAGTTTTGCATACCCATGCATAGCTTTGCCATGCCTCATTCGTGCTTCATGATCTTGTCCCAAATTTCTTTCATACTGGTTAATTTCTTGGGTTTTCGGCAAACGTTTATGTTCGTCCATAAGCTCCGCTACCGCCGTCACCGTCTCATGGCCGCGCAGGCCAAATTGATCCAGACAAAACGTTTGCGCTTCCAAATACCGCTTATATTGATTCCACCGCCAATTCGGAATATGCAGTGCATGAAACCCTTTCATCTCGCTCAGCATGTGGAAATACATATTGCCGACGGCGTACGTGGAAAATGTACCCGGCTTGCGGGTTTTATAGGGAATATCGTCAGGCGCAAGCGCATACCAGGGATTATACCGCTGCGCACTCCTTACTAATTCCTCATGCCCCGCACCGATAAATTCCTCGATGTCTTGCTGCGGAAATGTTAATAAAAAAGGGTGATTTTTAAATACGGATCCGATAAGTCGCATATTTCCTTCAACAAGTTCGTTGACTTTCGCACGATATGTTTGAAACGTTTCGGTCAATGAATTCGGGACCTTCCGCGGATCATGATCCCATTCATCTATGTTTCCGTGGCTTTGAAGCTGCGTCCTGAGGGCATAAATCGCCTCACCAATCTGAATATTTTTTTTAACGGGTAATTGGGGTAAAAATTTCGATTCACCCGGATAAAGGCTGTGCAGCCGTTCAGTTTCGGACCTACTTTGCGCCATAAGACCGATATTATACGTCCGATTGCACCGCGACGCAATCTTCTATGAACCGCGCGATGGTGCTATACTCCACTATCGGTATGAGTAAAGAACGGCTAGATATTCGCGCACGACAGGCCGTTCAGGCGATGGTCGATGACTCATGGACACCATTAGGCACTTTTATGGGTCACGAAAATGCCACACCGCAACCGATCTGGGTACGACCGGGTGAAGCAGAGATACTCAAGCTACTCTCATACATTCCTTCAGAAAAATTTCTTTCGTGGTGCGTTCTCCAGTGGACCGGGCCTGACGGAGAACGCGTATTTAAATCTTTAATAAACCAGCCAGCTTTGCATCTGCCGGCTTATTCCAAACCAAAGCAAGATTGAGGGTTTCCTGCCGGATATATTTCGGTAAAAGTGTATCAATCTGCGTCTTTGTTATAGATTCGATTTTTTTGAGATAATCGTCCAGCGTCATCATTTTTTGGCCAAACAATTCCTGTCGCCCGTAAAACTCCCCCATAAACTCCGGATCCTCGGATTTAAACGCCAGCATCGTCTTTAATCGTTTCTTGGCCACCGCAACTTCTTCGGCAGTCACGCCGTGGGCAACCGCTTTGGAAAGCTCATGCATGACCGCTTTCACCGTTTCCTCCACTTTATCAGTCGCGACCCCCGCATAGATCGACCAGTAGCCGACGTCTTTCCAGTTGTCCGCCGATGAGCGAATATGATAACAAAGCCCTCGCTTCTCGCGGACTTCTTTAAAAAGTCGTGAGGTAAACGACACGCCCATAATGAGATTAAACAGATTCCATGCGTACCGGTCTTCCGAGTCGCGGTTAAACGCGCGTATGCCAAGCGTCAAATGTGCCTGTTGGGCGTCCCGCTTGGTCACCACTTCTACCTTCGGCTCCGCCTGATGATCGGTAACTATTTCATTATCATCAGTTTTTTTCTTTTCCAGTCCGCCAAACCACTCTTCAACTTTACGTTCGACTTTTGACTTTTGACTTTGAACATTTCCCGCCAACACTACCACCATTTTATCCGGCGAATACCATCGAGCATGATATGCTTTGAGCTCTTTTGATGCGACTGCGCGTAGCGACTTCTCTTTCCCGATAATCGGCATGCCGAGCTTTGTGCCCGGATAGAGCATTTCGTGGAATACTTCGTTCACTTTGGCTGCCGGCTCGTCTTCGTAGCGCTTCATTTCCTCGATAATCACGTCGCGTTCCTTATCGACATATTTTTGGTCGAGTAAGGGCTTTGTAGCAAGCTCCTTATTTATATCTAGCGCTAGCTGCCAGTCAGTGCTAAGTACCTTGTTGTGATAATTGGTTATATCAATGTCTGTGTACGCGTTTTGTAGCCCACCGGCGCGCTCAATGGTATTTACATCCTCCGTCGTGGGGTACTTTTTTGTGCCTTTAAAGACCATGTGCTCGAGAAAATGGGAAATACCGTTTATTTCCGGTGTTTCGTAGCGGCTGCCCACGCCGACCATCACGGACGTGGCGATACTGTTGACGCCCTCCATCGGGATCATCATCAGCCGCACGCCGTTTTTGAGGGTAACTTTATCGTAGGGAAGTTTTTGCATTGAGAATCAATAGTAACAAAGAACGATCTATTTATCCAGTCCAGAAATCTCCCCGAATGCCATTTTTATATCATACGCGAGATTTAAAATCATCCCTGCGGCCAAGATCACATCCACAATATGCTCCTCGGTTTCACCGTTTCCCACGGCCTTCACTTCTTCCGGACGGATCCACCCAAGTGCGACGACTTTCTTTGTAATGTCGGGTAAAAGTATAGCCGTGTTACGATCAGTTGCCAATTCAAACCCTATAGACAGCAGGACAGAGCTATGATCCGGCGTAATGACGGGATATGATCGCTTCATTTGCGCACCGAGTATCGTATCAATATTGTTTCGGATAAAATCGGACGCACGAAATAACTCGGTTGCCCAATCCGGATCACGGAGATCGCCGGAAAGAAATATGACCGTCAACGGAGACCGTGCCAAAATTGCAGCCTTTTCCCCATCTGCACTCCAAGTTTTTTGTTGTTCAAATACCATATTAAATGAAAGTATACAAAATGCATCGAACCGCGTCAAGTTTACTTGACATCCTATAGTAACAATGCTAAACTATCCCGTTCTTTAACAACCGGAGAGCATATACCCGCGTGCACCCATTTTGGGCGGTCCAATCGTCCCGATCACCAGTTGGTCGTGAGGCTTGGGCTTGCCCAAAAAAATTCTAAAGAGGTGTAACGTGTTAGATCAAAAAAATAATTTTCCAGAAGATCAGCAACGAAGAAATCTCGATCATTTCCCGCCGGGGTCTAAATACGTCCCGCAGCCTGACCCACCAAAATGGATCAGAACAACAACGGTCACAGAGACACGCCGCACACCATTTTCGTGTTTTATAAGGCTATTAGGATTTATTATCCTGTGCATAGCCCTGCTGGTGGTAAGTCACTATCTGTTTCAGTGGCCGTTCTAATACTTGCGCTGCACGCCTCTCACAGCTTCCACAGTGTGGGAGGACCGTGCACGCGGGGGGTGACTATAGTAATGAAACGTTGAAGTTGTGGCACTCGTGCTGCAATTTTCTATTTTTTATTATTTTTTGTTGCTATTGCTCTCCGGTTCGTTTTTTTCCTTCCCTCTTGATACTTACCCCACGATCCTCGATACTAAATCTATGTCTCCCGATGACCTGCGCCAACAGATAGAACTTCAAGTCGTTGAGCTTATCAAAGCCAAACTCGCCGATGGCTCCATGACCGAAGAACGCGCCCAACAGGCGTCGCAGATGGTCCTGGATACCCTCAAGCCCGGCATGAGCTACGAAGAGCTCTACAAAGCGGTATCGACGCTCGACAACGTCGTGCAGGAATTCGCGCCGGTCGTGGCCCCCATCATGCGCCAGTACGAAGAACAAATTGTCCAGCCGATCGGCGACAACGTGCAGGAACTCATCCGTCAGGGCCAGTACGACGCGGCCACAAAACTGGCCAAACGCGCCATTTCCCAGGATGTGAAGCTGGAATGGACAGGCTCCGGCAAACCCCAAAATCCCACATCTTGATTTTTATAGGGTAGTTTGATATAGTGTGAACCTATGTCAGCTTTAAAGGAAATTACACCGCTACAGATTCATCCGGATTCTCCACTTACAGAAATCTGGCCAGACGTTTTATACGACGCCATCATGTCGCAACGAGTAAATAGCATTGTCCAAAAAATATTAGGCGGGACCATTGTTGAAAGTAATCAAATAAGTATTTTTTCCAAAGATAGCGGGCTACCACTAAAAGTAGCTTTTCCACGAATGGAATACGCAAAACGTCTCGCAAAAGATTATAGCGAATGGATTGCCAATTTACAGCTTCAAGTTGAAGATCCTGATGCGCTTATAAAAACATATACATTTAAATTTCGAGCAGAACCCTCAACGGAAGTTTGGACATTTGAACCGAAACCACAAAGGATTGCAACTGGCGCCGTATTGTTTAGCTATAATACTGCTGCACGAGCCTCAATGTTTCAAAAACGCTAACTTGCCTTTTCTATCCCATAGTGCTATAATTTAGCACTTATGATCTCCCAGTGGGAAGTTATTTACCAGTATCCGCCCGCCCGCCACGCAAGCCGAGCTTGCGAAGGCGTTGCGGGCAGGGGCACGTACATCATTAAACCCAAACGTACGCACGAGTGGGTGCGCGGCATGGGTTTTATCCTCCTGACTATTGCCCTCGGGGGCCTCTTTGGCCCGCTTATTCCCATGCTGCGGATGGAAGGAAGTTACGCTGTCGCGAAGGTTTCGGCACCAGTTGCCACACCTACCCCCCAAAGTAATGAATTTAATCTCATTATCCCAAAAATCGGGGTAAATTCCCCCGTGATTGCAAACGTGGATCCCACAAGTCCCGCCACGTACGACGCCGCGCTTTTGGCCGGCGTGGCCCACGCGAGCACCAGCTTTTTCCCGGACCAAAACGGCACGGTATATCTCTTCTCCCATTCGACAAGTTACGACTGGTTTGTAAAAGATTTAAACGCCGTATTTTATCTTTTGAAAAATCTGAGTGTCGGCGACACCGTGGATATCGCGTATCACGGCAAAACATACACCTACTCCATCCGCGAAAAAAAGATCGTTTCACCGCGCGACACCTCGTATCTCGTGCCTGTTGTTGGCCAAAAAAGCCTGATTTTGGAAACCTGCTGGCCGCCGGGAAGTACGACCGAGCGATTATTGGTATTTGCGGATCTTGTACAAGTTCATTAACACAACCTATGCAATTTGAAAATGAACCTATCTCAATCGAAACCATGCCTCATAAGTATGACGCTGACATACGGGAATTGGACCGGCAACTACGCACGGATTTTAAACCGTTTAAACTCACATTACATTCAGAAAATGAGATTGGGGGTCTGAACCCGGGATGGCTGGGCTATACAGTAAAGCGAGAAGGCAATAAACATTCTGCCGAATACAATTATTTACAAATTATCATGGAACCAGATGGCTGGCACGCGATAGTCCCCCAAAATAGGTTCGGTAAGCGCACGCTCCGCACCCTCGGAAAAGTCATCGGTCGCTCAAAGGAAGTGAACCCAACAAAAATATTCAATACACAATATCGTGTATTTTTCCCGTTTGACCAAGTAGCTTGACAAACGTTATAGGCTGTGATACAATCTCATCCTTATGAATACAAAAGGCATCGTTGTATCTCTTATTTCAGCAATAGCCGGACTCGCTTTCATGGCGTCCCCCGTCTTTGCCCAAACTTGTACCACACAGTACGGCGGTCAATATGGCACCACGCAAACGTGTATGCCGGCTGATCTTACGATCAACAAACAGGTCCAAAACCCGGTTACCGGCAACTTTGTCGAAAACCTTTCAGCTTCCGATCCTACCTATACCGCAGGCTCAAACGTGCTTTTCCAACTTATCATCAAAAATTCAAGCGGCCAAACCTTTGATCCGGTCACGGTCAAAGACATCCTCCCGCCCTACCTGACGTTTGTATCCGGTCCGGGCACGTACGACGCAGGCACGCGGACGCTAACATTCACTATGAATAACCTAATCGCCGGCGAAACGCGTACGGCCCAGATTATGGCTAAAGTCGGTGCTTTAGATAAATCGATGGTATGTGTCAATAACTACGCCGAAGCCCGAGACGACGCGGTAGGACGATTTGACAGCGATAATGCACAACTGTGTCTCGGCTCAAATGTCTTGGGTGCCACGACCCTGCCGGTTGCGGGATTCAACGACTATCTCCTCTTACTGCCGTTTGCAGGAGTAGGACTCATCGGATTTGCTCTTTTGAAAAAACGGGGTTAATCGGCGGATACATAGCGCCTCTGCCGGGGACTCAAAGTAAATAGATATAAAAAAAACCGGCAGACGTGAGTCTGCCTTTTTGATGGAAATTTGATCCTAGGAATGAGGGTATTTAGCACGGCAGGGCTGAATACCTTCTTTCCCGGGATGAAACTCGGGTTGATTTGGTGTTTAAAACATTGCAAATGCGCAATGTATTTAAATAACCAATCAAGCACTTTAACATAGGCATAACAGGGAAAATATAGCCTAAATAGTTTTCGCGGAGTAGCGAAGCGGAGAGGTTTCTCCTTTGAGTCTTTGGTCGGACCAAATCCTGTATTTTTTATCTGATCTAACATCGGATATTAAATACAGGGTTTGAGTCCACCTTGCTAACCAAAAAAAATTCGGGACTCGTCAAAATAGGCCACACCTCATAAAGAGATGTGGAAGGAGAAAATATCATGGTACTCGATCCTAACCAAATCCCCTGGTACATTTGGTACCTAAGCGGTATTCTAACCGCTTTGGGGATTCTCATCGCGTTGAAAGACACGGTGAGTGCTCGTATTACAGCACAGGATAATCTTGGTTGGCTTCTCTTAGCCGCCGGAATCTTGTTGCTCGTCGGGTGGTTTCTGGTTCCATTTTTCCCCATCATATGGGACGCCATCGTCTCGATGTGGGAAAAGGCCACGACCACCATGTTGATCGCTTTTATTGTCGGCGCAATTTTGATTGCCTTGGGCATCTGGCACCGACAATCTCATCCGTAATGGAGGTTACGATGAAAAACAAATGGATCTACGCTTTGCTCGCATTGATACTCGCCTCTATGGCTTGCGTCAACAATGTCAATGGCAACAACTCGCCCGTCGCAACCAACGCGCCCGCGAACCCGGCCGGCAATCAACCAACCGCGCAGTCCGTCACTGATCCAGGCCAGCCCGCACCCGTGGACAACACCGGTAACGGTTCGCCCGCAAATCTGCCGATGGTGAGGGCACCATTCCAGACGCCGGTCAAGGCCACGTCCGTGTTCAACAACGATTCTGCGTGGATGATCGCTGAGCCAGGTGTAATAAACACCAATGAGACCGCATGGACAGTTGCCCAGGTCGACGCACCGTATCACCAGAACGTGCCGGAAGGTGCGTTTGCCTACTTTTCGCTGGGCCAAGGCAATATCGCTATTGACGGTGTCAATTTGAACCTCAAGGGCGAAAATGGCCTGAACTATCTGGTAGTCATCCGCGGTTCGATTGACGATAATATTGTCGACTCCGACCTGAATAAGACGGCGGTCGTCACGAACTTTGTGACTGGTCATGCAATCTGGTCATACATGCCCAAAGGCGCGTATGTCAGTAGAAATTGGTTCCGCCAACAGTTGGTAGCTTCCTCAACGGAGAACTTTACTAATTGCGGAGCCGAGGGCTGCAGTCGTGTTCGTGTCGTCCTTTTCGATGTTGATTCTCATAAGTACCAAATGTTCGAGGTACATGCGGGATCTCTCGATTCATGGACGCTCATCGAGCATAACTAAAAACGGGAGGCCAACATGGCCACCCGAGCGCGCAGTCCGACAAAAGGAGAGCGAGAGCAATTTCGCTCTTCTTTGATCCAATTAAGGGTCGAGGCAGTAAGTGGCGTAAAAACCACAACGAAACACCCTCGACCCTCACGGTCAAACGAAACTAGGCTTCACCTTTCAGGTGAATTGTTTTTTAAACACCCTGTTATGCCTAGTTCGTTTCTGAAGACATTCTTGCCTTCGGGGACGAACTATGAAAACTTTTTTGTCATGGATACAAAAATATTTTTATCCCCTGCTCTTGACACTGATCGTAGGGATTCTTGTGGGGGCCAATTACACGCCGGGCACCTTTCTCTCCGGTTGGGACACACTCCATCCCGAATTTAACTTTCCGCTCGCATTTTCCCGAATATTCAATGGCGTCTGGCGCACCGATCAGGGGTTAGGTGCCGTCGCGATCCAATCCCACATGGCAGAGTTACCACGGCTTCTTTATCTCTGGATTATCTCTTTTATTTTACCCACGAATACACTACGGTATAGTTATTTTTTCCTGATGCTTCTTGCCGGCCCTTTAGGAATATATGCGCTAATTCATAAAATCATGCATAATAAATCTGCTTCGTTCATAGGTGCCTTGGTATACCTTTGTAATTTTGCAACCGTTCAACAGTTTATTGTGCCACTGGAAATGTTTGCAACACAATACGGATTCCTTCCCTGGATCCTCCTTGTGATACTGCATTTTCTGGAAAAACCGACGAAAAAAACTACTCTCGTCCTTACCATGCTTTCCTTTTTTGCAAGCGCACAGGCGCATACGGCGACACTATTATATGCATATATCACAGTTCTTTTGGGCGTCCTTGCGGTATATGGCGCACTCCATAAAGGGCACTGGAAGCGAATTTTTGTGATTATCGGCATCATCCTAACGACGAATGCGTATATTATTCTTCCAAATATATATGCTGCAAAAACGCATGGGCTCGATGTAGCCCAATCCAAAGTTAATCGGCTATTTTCCCCTGAAGCGTTTGCAATAAATCAGCTCTATGGCACACCGGAAAACGCGGCAATTGTAAAAAACTTTCTATTCGATTGGGACCTGTACAACAATACGACTCACCAATTTTCTCCGGTTTTGGGACCGTGGGTCGCGTTTGCAAATAATCCAATTGTTGTCGCTACCGGATACGGGATATTCGCGCTCTCCCTCGGTGGCATTGCGTTTGCGATTATAAAGAAACAGAAAATACTTCTTTCGTTACTTCCCTTCTATATTGTGTCTTTTATTATGCTCTTGAATGGCACGTGGCCCATGCCGGATCTTTTTGACGCATTAGGTAAATTTGCACCGATTGCGCGGGAAGCCCTCCGGTTTCCGTTTACCAAATTTTCGATATTATTTATCACCGGACTGAGTGTCTTTGCGGCATATTCAGCAGATATTATATATAGAAAGGTAAAAATTATTTCCGTTCTTATCGCTATATTTCTCCTTTTTTCGTTCCTTCCGGCCTTTCAGGGCAACCTCATTCAACCGGCAATGCGGATCACGATTCCACAGGAATATTTCGACATGTTTGCATGGTTTAACACGCAACCAGCAGACGGCCGCGTCGCCATCCTCCCCATCCATAGCTTCTGGAACTGGACGTACTACCGTTGGGGATACCAGGGCGCTGGATTTTTACAATTTGGCATCCCGCAGCCGATTCTAGACCGCGACTACGACCGCTGGAGCCCCTACAACGAACAATATGAGAAAGAAATGAGCTATGCCATCTATAGTCAAAATCCGGACAATATACGAGCGACCATGGCTAAGTACAATGTCACTTGGGTGCTGGTTGATAACAGTGTCTTTGCGCCGGCAAGCAACGAAAACCAAACACTCCTCTGGCTCATGCCGGAACTCCTGCGGGATGCGGGGTTGAACAAAGTACAATCATTTGGAAACGACATTACCATCTACCGCGCGGACATGACTCTCTCAATTGTTACCGGATATATAAACGCGCCAAATTCAGGCTTACTCAATCAATATTTTTCACTTGTGAACACAAATGAACGGATTGTCGAACCGATTTCTGGAACAGTTGTTGCAGAAGGCAAAGGACGAACGTATCAGTCTGCAAACACACCGGATACTGACCATATCGATATCCCGACACTTGATCATAATCATAATTATCTGTTGGAAATAACCAGTAAACACACATCAGGTTTCCCGCTCCAGCTGTGTGTCAGCAATAGTCTTACGTCACACTGCGATTTATCTATTCATCTGGGAACGCAATCGCAATTTATGCCCGAACGATTTTTACTACCAAAGCTCGACGATTTCGGCAGCGGATACAATTTAAATTTTAATAATTTTACCATTCAGGGAATGACGTCCACAAACGAAATACGTGCTATTCGCGTGACAGAACTCGAAGATAAGCCTATCATAGCAACCCAATCTACGGATTCAATCCATGAAGACGTTTTGCAAATACTGCCTATTCTCTATCGTGTCAAAATAACATCACCAACCAAAGTGCTTGTGCTACACCAATCATTCGAGCAAGGTTGGATCGCATTCAATAGCACAAAAAAAACAATAAGTACTCACGAGCTCATAGATACGTGGATGAACGGTTGGAACGGAAATTTCGGTTCAAGTGATATAATCTACATCATATTCATCCCGCAACTATTGGAATGGGTAGGATTTGCCCTACTGCCGGTTGGTATAGCGATAGCCCTGAGGCGTATATGAAATACTTCCGCAAACATCCTGATCTTATCCTGATCGCAAACTACCCGGAATCCACACACCGCGTTCGGCACGCGCGGCAAACGACATCGGAAGATCTATCTAAAATTATTGTACACACCATATCTACGGCTTTAGGCTCGACAAAAAAAATACTTCTTTTAACAGACGCGACGGAAGAAATTTCTCGCAATGCGTTTATAACAAAAACTGCATGGAACAAAGGGAACCCACTCTCCATCGGACAACTTATCCGTAGACTTTTTTACAATTATCAAACACAAACTATCTGCTGCATCTATCACACAGAGTTATTTGGGAAATTTTGGACAACATTAATTACACCACTACTGCTCCTAGTATTACGGCTTAGCGGCAAAAGAACCCTGATTGTTATGCTAACCACGCCAAAATCACCACTTTATCCAACTGTTAAACAGACACTCGCATTTTGGGTATCATTTCTCTATCAATCTCTATTAGCTATAGTAGCTACAACGGTCATCGTCGGAGAAAAACCGCTAGCAAAAACTATCTCACGACGGATCGGCAAACAATCAGTTATTGTCTTACCAATGACATTTCGAACACTGAAAGAACGCAGAACCGCAGGAAACATATTTTATGAAGAATTATTTCCTTCACCAATAAAGAACCTCGGTCTCGCCAGCATGCTCAAAGAGACATAATTTTTCCAAAAAACTTGCGTCGTAAGGGGTAAAATCTTGACAATACACCACGCATTTACTATCATCCCTCTATCTTTATAATACTCATGAAAGAAACTTCTCTTATAACCGGAAAATATAGATCAGGTGTTGCAGAACAATATGGGCAGTTTGCCTTACTTCTCGATGCCTTATTCGAATCACAACCGCCGCTTCCCCGTGCAAACGGATGGATCGGCAGCGTTGAACCGGAAAAATCATACTATACTGGAATTATGTTGCCAACATTAGAAATATCCGGCGACGAACAATATATATACAGTGGATTTGTCGGCGAAGAAAACAGAGGTTGCACATTTTTTTGGGGCAGATGGGAATCTGCCATCGCAATACAGATAACGAAAAAACGGAAAAATACGGATACTATCGAGGCGGTCGAGGCATTTATTCTTAATAAATATCAACCCATAAAATATATATCATGGAGCGCAAACGGTTCACAGGCGCGACACCTCGATCCCATGCTGGAGGAAGACGCCACTACATTTGAACTCCTGCGAACATTCCTTGAAAAAGCTACGATATCAAAAAAATAACGCCTTGCTTCTTCGTAATGAATTTACGATACTACATCCATGATCCTCTTACTCCTCCTCTTTGGCGAGCTCGTACTCCTGTATCTTCTCGCCCAAGGGCTCACACAGTCCGTGTATGACCTCGTGTACCTGGTCACCCGCGCCCGCAGCGTCGCCGTCACTGTCGTTATGCTTCTAAACTTTCCCGGCACCGTGATCCATGAACTTTCCCATTTGTTTACCGCAGAAATATTGGGCGTGCATACGGGAAAACTTACCCTCGTACCGGAAAGCATTCAATCGGATGAAATTAAAGCAGGCAGCGTGATGATCGCCCACTCTGACCCCTTCCGCCGGTACGCCATCGGCCTGGCGCCGGTATTCTGGGGAATGACCGCCATTGCGGCGCTTTCTTACGTCTTATTTAACCCAAATGTCTTACCGTTCGATCCGAATTATATACAAATTTTCGATGTCATTATCGTGTATTTTTTACTCGCGGTAAGCAATTCCATGTTTTCGTCTCCCGAAGACGTCAGAGGATTTATTCCGTTTGCAATCGCACTGGGAGCCATATTCGGGGCGGCATATTTGGCGGGCGTCCGCATAGGACTCATCGGAGCTATTTCTTCATTTGCAACAACGATAGTGGATGGGTTAACCAAAAGTTTAGGACTCGTTCTTATTATCAATATTGTGGGACTTCTTGTAAATTATTTTCTCATCTTCATTCTCGGACGCCTTCTCAAAAGAAAAATATTTCGGAAGTAAAAATCTTGACTCATGAACGATCTGCCTGTACTATCAGGCTATATGGCATTTATACGAGAACTACTACCGCATACCGCAAGTTCATTGGACATAGTTAAAACGCTCCTCCCGGAACAAACCCAAAGCGGCACACTCATCACATTTTATCGAACACCCGAAACCGGTAATATTGCCCTTTCTCGCGTTTTACTTCACCGGGGCACATTTTCTGCGTTTTTTGGCGAATATCCGGATGTTTCGGGAGTTATGGTAACGTCTCGCGTCGCGATCACAGAAAATGATCAATATGGACGGCGCCCACAACCTGCACTGGTGGTTACCCGCAACGTCAGACCTGGTGCAAAAGATGATCCACTCATTGTGTATGAACCGGGAAGAAATATGTATCACGCTGGCCGGCATGTAGCGCAAATTTGGCAAAACCAGAAAGAAGGGTTCGCAGTATATGGTGTAACAGATCGCACGGTACCCTTGGTAATACGGCTGGCACCGGGAAACACGTGTTATTTAGATGTATTTTTGAATCAAAAACCTCAACAAATAACCGTGCGGGATTTTGTACCCATAACAAGTAAACCCATACCGTTTTCGGCAATAGAAATGGGTGAACAAACTGATTCTTTCGCGCTTGATCCTCAGAATCCAACTAAAACGATTTACAGTGACACCAATCCCCTTATGACATTTACCCAACTCGCTGCAAAATAATATGAAAAGTGCAGAAACATATATCCTCTATGAAACGCCGGTAGGTTCACAACCCATGCTTCGACAGGTTAGTGAGCAACCGGGACATATCGCGCCCGACATAAACCGTAAACTATATTCATGGTGAGAGGCGTATTATTTCGACTCGCGCTTCCGGCCCGAATTTTCCCCGGCTTTCGGTCCCTCAAGTTTATGCAGAATTTTCACTGATTCAGCCAAATCTTCGGGCGTCCATCCGGCATCCAGATGTATTTCTTTTTGTGTGGCCTGCACGGCTCCGACCAGATACTGATCGAGCGCATGTTTGATGGAATCGGGATCATATTCGCGGGTCACCGGTGGCGTCATGACTGCGTCATTTTCCTGCAATGTTTTAATGACCTGTTCCATGGGGATCACATCCGCCCCGGAACTTGTAAATAACAAAACGAGGATATCTCCCGTACGGATGGCGAGTGAATCTTTGTACAGACCGTGTCTCCCCATATCGGCCCCATGCTATCCGTACGGACGCATGGTTGTCAAACTTTATTCCCGCTTGAGGACCTCAAAAATGACCTAGAGCGTCTGTTGTTTCCGCTCCAAGGCGATCTGTCGTGCAAGAAGTATTTTCATAAGACTTTGATATGGCACGTCGTGCTTGTTTGCAAGCATTTTCAGATCTTCAAGTAGAGACAATGGTAATCGAACCGTCACCGGAGACGTCGATGGCTTTAAATGAGACAAATCCATATGTATTGGGCGAGAAAAATCAAAATAATCCATGGCGCTATGGGTATCCCAAAAATCCCGTTCTTCATCTTCATTCTTGAATTTTGGAATTAGTTTAATTTTTTTAAGCTTTTTGACCATACTGACTCCTTTCTTTTTTATCCTGATCGCGCGCAGATATTATACGAACCTTATTATTGCGAATTGTAAAAATAACAACCAACCATCTCCCCTGTTTTGTTTTTCCAAGTGATACGTACCTGTGTTCTTTCGTCGAATGCAACGGGTCATCAGTAATTTGAATAGGTTTTTGAGAAAATAACTCTTCGCATTCTTGCGTCGTCACATGATGCCTAACCCAATTTTTTTCTCTATTTCCATCATCCCAAATAAACTCCTCCGGCAGCTCCATATCTGTACATGATGGTACAATACATTTTTCGGGATGTCAAGACCATTATTCCCGCTTGAGGACCTCAAAAAATGCTTCCTGGGGGATTTGTACCCGGCCGACAAGTTTCATCCGCGCTTTGCCTTTGGCCTGCTTTTTCAAAAGCTTGTCTTTGCGCGTCCGGTCGCCTCCGTAGAGCTTTGCAATGACGTCTTTACGGAATGCCTTTACGTCAGAACGTGCCACCACCGTGCCGCCGATAGCGGCCTGTATGGGCACCTCAAACTGCTGTCTGGGGATGACTGCCGCCAGTCGCTCGGTGATCTGGATACTACGCGCGTGGGCCTGGTTCCGAACGACCAAAAACGACAACGCATCCATTTTTTCTTTGTTGACTAAAATATCAATTTTTACGACATCCACCGGCTGATATTCATAAAATTCATAATCCAAACTCGCATAGCCCTCAGTCACGCTTTTCAATCGGTCAAAAAAGTCGATAATCATTTCCGAAAGCGGCACGAGGTAGGTAAACTCCGCCTGATCGGCGGTATATTTGAGGTCTACGTACGTGCCGCGTTTTTCCTGGGACAGTTGCATCACGGCGCCGACGTAGCGCTTGGGTGTATAGATGGAAACATTCATAATAGGCTCGCGAACCTCGCCAATGAGCGTCGGGTCCGGAAGTTCTGCGGCGGATTGGATATGTGCAAAACCATCGGCTTCTATTTTTAGATGCGCTTTTTCACTCGTAAGTTTCAGTAAATATTCCACGCTTGGAGCGGTTGCAATCATATTTAAATCAAATTCGCGGGACAGCCGTTCCTGGACGATTTCCGCGTGCAAAAGGCCCAAAAATCCACAGTGGAATCCGTTGCCGAGCGCCAAAGACGAAATCGGCCGGAACGTGAACGCACTATCGGAAAGCTGCAATTTTTCCATCGCCTCGCGCGCGCCGGAAAATTCATCAGCGTTTAATGGAAATAAACTCAAAAATACCATCGGCTGCGGTTCTTTGTAACCGGGAAGTGGTTTTACTTTGTCATCCCCGACCTGATCGGGGATCGTTATCGTATCGCCGACTTTTGCAAACCGGACGTCTTTAAGACCGGTTGCTATATACCCCACTTCTCCCGCATGCAACGTCTCGCCATTACCGATTTGTACCATCTGAGGAATAAAATACCCCATCTCGATAGGAGTTACTGACGCTCCGGATGCCATAAATTGGAGACGCGTAGACGAACTGAATAAAATTTCGCCGTCTACGACGCGGATGAAAACGACGACGCCTTTATGTGCATCATACTGTGACGAGAATATAAGCGCGCGAAGTGGTTTAGATGAATCCCCGCCTGGCGCGGGGATTCTCTCGACGATCGTCTCGAGAACTTTCTCGACGTTCTCCCCCGTCTTTGCCGAAATTTCCAGCATTTCATCCTGAGTAAATCCAAGCGCTTCCAGCTCATCACGCGTTTCTTGCACTCTAGCCGTCGGCATATCTATCTTATTTATAAGCGGAATGATCGTGAGATTGTGCGCGCGCGCCTGATGGAGATTAGCCAAAGTCTGCGCCTGGACACCCTGCGTCGCGTCGACAACGAGTAGCGCGCCTTCGCAGGCGGCGAGACTTCGGCTGACTTCGTACCCAAAATCAACGTGGCCCGGAGTATCGATCAAATTTAAAATATATTCTGAATTTGAATGAGCAAATGATGAATGTGCAATGCGCAATAATTTTTCTTCATTGCTCATTGATAATTGCGCATTTTTTGCATAATGCATCCGCACCGGCGCAAGTTTAATGGTGATTCCCCGCTCTCGTTCGATGGGATTACTGTCCAGGAGCTGCGGCTGCGCGTCTCGGTGGGCGACCGTTCCCGTCATTTCCATGAGCCGGTCGGCAAGAGTCGACTTGCCGTGATCGATGTGCGCCACTACACAGAAATTTCTAATATTTTGTTGATTCATGTAATTGAACCCTTTTTGTAACGATTTTCAATGTTATGTTGGCATATGATCATATCAGTTTTTCTCTTCTCATGCCGAATAAACGGCCCAACGAGTTGAATAAAACGTAAAATTGACCTAGCCTCATTGATTTCTAAACGCCACAAATCTTTATGAAATATTCCAATTCGAGATTGTGGTTGGCCACGTCTTGCTATTTGTCGGAATATAACATGCACGCCATCTCTCTGGCATGTTTTTACGATCCAGTTAAGAATCTCCACATCATATGAATCAATCTTAAACCTCGCTTTTGATTGATTTAATCCAAAATATCCCTCAGCGTCAACATATCCTGCAGTAAAAGCCCATGCCCTTGCAATACTTTTTCGAACATAAAGCGGTGCTTTTTTATGTTTTGGAAGTAAAAAAGCAAATGTTTTGTTCAAAAAACAATTAACCGTATACCCATAAATACTTTTGGTTATCGAAACATGACCGTATGGCGAAAATAATTGCTCCATCAATTTTACTTGTACAAGTTGAGTCGTATGGCAACGAATTACGATGAGGTCAGACGATTTTTTCGTTTTATACGAATTCAAATCACCAAGTCTAAACCCTAAAATATAAGCCCTTTCTAAACTATTTTCAATAAAATCTTGTTTCGGATATTTCATTCTCGCATCAGACGGACTACGCTTCTCTATTCCAAGCTCGCGAATTCGATTTCGCACGGTCATTGCATGACACCGAAAAAGTTTACCTATTTGGATAGAAGATTTATGGTCTATTCTATACAATCGAAACAATGCATCACGAGGTATAATAATTTTCTTCCGCACGTATAAATTATACCGGGATAGTAACTATTGTGCAATGATCGCTATTTTATCGCGCCGTTACTCTCCCTAGTTGACTTTGGCCGTCAGGAGTACAATAACTAAAGAATGCTCTATTTTTCCGAACTGCAGAAGAAAAAAGTCCTAACCGAAAAAGGAGTCTATCTCGGGCGCCTCACCGACCTCGTATTTTTAGCCGCTTCACAGCCCATCGTGACCAAACTTGTCGTCGAAAATGGCCCAACCCATATCTATATCATCCCGATCCAATATCTGATAAAACTTAATTCGGTAATTACGATTGCGGACGGATTTTCGATCGAATCGCTCGGTGAAAACGAATTATACCTGAACAAAAATCTCCTCGACCAACAGATTCTGGACATCCGCGGCAATAAAGTCGTGCGCGTCAACGACGTGGCCATCCAGGATAAACCGGTGCTCATGATAGCCGGCGTAGATATTGGTATCGTCGGCATCCTCCGTTGGTTCGGCGCCGATGAAACGTTTGGACGGCTCCTCCGGCTTATGGGCAAGACCGTCACATCGCGCTTTCTCTCGTGGGCAGATTTTCAGCCGCTCCAGCTTACCCGCGGAAAAGTTATATTAAAAAAAGAAGAAAGTAAGCTTTCCCAACTCAAACCCGAGGACCTTGCCGACCATTTGGAAACCATGGGTATGCGCAACGTCACGCGTGTCCTGGACCTCATGGATGAAACACTCGCCGCCCAAGTCGTCCAGAACTTAAACATCACCTATCAGCAAAGTCTGTTTAAAATATTTACTCCGCAGCGTTCGGCCAAACTTGTCGAGCGCATGGATCCAGACGATGCCGTCGATATCCTTCTCTCTCTGTCCGACCGCAGAAAAAAAAGCATTATCGCGCAGCTCTCTGAATCCAAGCAAAAAGAAATCGGCTCGCTTATGTCGCTTTCCAATACCCCAATCGGCGGCCTCATCACCAGCGAATACTTTACCGCCAGGACGGAAGAAACGACTCTCACAATCCGCAGGCGCATCGCCCGCGAAACCGTCGATTTTTCTTCGCTTTTTTACGTGTATGCGATAAACAAAGAAGGTCAGCTCGTGGGCGTCGCTAACCTCCACGAGCTCCTTTTGCAGGCAAACGACATGCCCTTGTACCGCTTCATGAACCCGTCACTTATCGTCCTCCATCTCACGACGCCTGTCGAAATCGCCATTAAACGGATGTTTAAATACCGGCTCGAAGCCTTGCCGGTCATCGACGATACCAAAAAAATACTTGGCATTGTGACGGTTGATGATCTGGCGGAATCAATATTACGGAAACTTTAGAGGGCAAATACCGTCGCGATGATAGCCACAATCGATGCGATAGAAATAGCGACCGTACCCACAATCGCACCCCACTTTTGAAACGGATTGTTCACGTTTTCCCCCATAAGACTTTCGCGGCTCGTCAGTTTGATGAGATAGTAAAATATCGGCGGCAGCGCCATAGCGTTTAAAATCTGCGTGCCGATGGCAATTTTAAACAGATCCATGCCCGGTAGAAGAATAACGAGAAATCCGACAACAAGTTGTAAAAGAAACAGGATATAAAATGTTTTACTTTGCGTGAATGACCGGTCCAGGCTTCCGGAATATCCAAAAAACTCAGAGAATGCGTACGTAGTGGACAATCCCACAATCACGATCCCCATAAATCCGGCGTTCATGATGCCAAATGCAAACAAACTCGCCGCGAGTTTCCCGGCAAACGGCTCAATGGCCAGGGCTGCCTGTGCGCCGTCAACGAGCGGAATCGCATGGGCAAAAAGCGTCGCGGCAGTCGCAACGATCATGAAAAAAGAGAAAAAGTCCGTGAGGAACGCACCCCAATACGTTTCCATTTGCGAATAATGTAGCCGCTTCACTTCAATTTTTTTATCGAGGCCAAACGAACTGATAAAAAACTGTCCCCACGGCGTAATCGTCGTCCCCAACACACCCAACCCGATAATGAGGTAGTCTTTCCAATATCCGGGTCCAAACGTCATTCCCTGCGGCCACGTGAGGTTTTTGAGGGACATCCCCCAATCTGGATTCGACCTGAACGCCGAAAATACGTACGCCAGATAAAACAGGCAGGAGATGAGCATAAGGTTCTGGGTAAACTTATAATTCCCTTTGGTGATAAAGAAAAACGTGACGAGGAGCATGCCGACGACCAGCGCGATAGCGGGCAAATGTAGAAGCTCGGCAGTCGTTTTAAACGCGGCGATGTCTACTATAATAGTACCGAGATTAGCGACCAAGAGACACCCGAATATAAATATGGATACGCGGATGCCGTGATACTCGCGGATCAGGTCGCCCAAGCCTTTCCTGGTCACGAGCGCCAGGCGCATACCCATTTCCTGCGTGATACCCAAAAGTACCGTGGTCCACAGGAGGAGAAACAAAATCGGGTACCCAAGCTTGGCACCCGCTATCGCGTAGGTGGCGACTCCGGAGGCGTCATTATCGGCCATCGCGGTGATGGTCGCCGGTCCGAATATCGTCAGAAATATTAGTGCTCTTCCCCGCCATGAGCGGGCAAAATCCCACACGTTTCGCATAGCATAAGTATATATCATATTTGCTATACTAGTCTCATGAATCTGCACGATACGCTCTCTGCTGTCGAACCCAAAATCACATCTCCGGACGAACGCGCGTACTTTTTGATTCATGAAAGCCGATATAAAACGATACTGGAAGAAATCCGACTCATACAGGGATCCCGGGTCAAGCCCGGGATGACAATACTCGACGTGGGATGCTACCCGTACCACCTGGGGGCAGCTCTTGAGCTCATGGGCCACGACGTCTGGGGTATCGCAAGCGGCCACGAGCCGATGAAAAATAAAAAAGTAGCTATCCTCAATATAGAAACAGATAGATTCCCGTACAAAGATAACTTTTTCGACCTGGTCCTTTGTAGTGAAGTCGTCGAGCACCTCCCGCATTCCCCTGTACCTGCCATACGTGAAATGCACAGGGTGACCCGTCCGGGCGGCCACATCCTCATTACCACGCCGAATATCACGCGGTCGATAAACCAGGGTAAAATGCTTTTGGGAAAATCACCTATTCCACCGGTCGAAGAAGGAGCGAGTATTTATCACCGTCATAATCACGAATACACGCTCCACGAACTTGCCGGAGACGTATCCCGAGCGGGCTGGCGAATTGAAAAATCCGTACATTTTGTGGGCTACCCGCCGTTCCGAAGGAAAAATAAAAACGACAACCCCCTCCTTTGGACCGGTAAATTTGCGAACTTTCTCGCCATGAAAGCGTTGCCGCGCCTGGCGGATACGCTTCTGGTTATCGGGAAAAAACCCTCTTGACAACCCTCGTATTATCTGGCCATACTGGTAACGGAGTCCGATAATGAACAAATATTTTATTTTTGTATTATTTCTTTTGACCCTCATCCCATTCACCCTCGTACGCGAATAGTCTGATACTCTTATAGCACCTATTGACATACTATCCTCTAGTATGATACAGTCCTCGAACATTATTCATTTCCTGCCAATAAAGGAATTATTCTATGAACACTCTATCTGTCCGCATACTGACGTTCCTCGCTGCTATCGCAGGTCTCACCATCGTTTCACTCTTCGCCCTTACCAATGTACAAACTGTCGCTGCGAATGATAATCACGACAACAACGTAACGATTTGTCACAAAAATGACGGGTCCGGATACACATCAAACACGGTTGACGAAAGCTCAATTATCAAAAAAGACCATGGGGACTGCAAAAAAGACGGTCACGGAAAACATTCCGAAGATATCATCCCGTCGTTTTCCAATGACGGATGTAATTTTTCTGCGCAGGGCGACCAGTCAATTCTTGCGAATGGATGTAAAGTCCCGACGGTAGACCAATGCTCCAACATTGAAGGCACACAGGAATCCGTCCCTGCGGGCGACTATCAGACAGACGACAAAAAGTGCTACCCAAAAACGCCTGTTTGTGGAGACGATTCCTATGACAACTACGGCGGTGAAGACCACCGATTTGATGACAAAAAAGAAGTGAAAAATGACGACCTTTGTGAAAACGATCCGGTGGATGCCTGTCCAAATATTGAGGGTGTACAGAAATCTGTACCGGAAGGGTACCATTTGAACAGTGATAAACAGTGTGTGGTAAACGAACAAACTCCTGCTCCAACCCAGCCGCCAAATCAGGGTGGACCGGGTGACGGACGATCAGACGGCCGCAGTGACGGACTTTCCAGCTGCCCGTCATGTACCCAAGCGCCAAAAACGAATGTATTGGGCGCGCAAACAGGACAAGTGCTTGGCGCTACAACGGACTTTGCCGGCACAGGTGTCGCAGAAGACTTGATCATGAACGTAGTCGGCGCGATTGGTGGAGTATCCACAGCAGCCGGTATGTTTCTTAAAAAAAGATTAAATAAATAATAGCTGCTTTTGCAGTAAGACTTGACCCCGCCTCTCGCGAGAGGCGGGGTTTTTTGTTGGTATATAATAGGACTATGGCTAAACGAAAGAAAAAGGTACGAACCTCCCGTTTTCCCACCTTTCTCATCACCGTGGGCCTCGTGCTCGTGAGTCTTTGGGGCGCACATAGATACCTCTACAACCGGTCTCTGAGCCTCTCTGATGCCTTTCTGGCCTCATATACCCGCACCCATACCCAAGTGGCCTTTCCCATCCATATCACGGTAGGTGACAAGATACGGCTTCAGGTCGTAGAAGCCGTCAAAGTCAGTAGCAGCTGGCCGGTATCCCCGACCGCCGCCAACCACGTGCTAGCCTCCGCTCTCCCCGGCGAGGCGGGCAACGTGGTTATTTACGGCCACAATCTAAACACTATTTTTGGCTACCTTGTGGGCGCGCAGGTAGGAGACCAGGTGGATATCCGCACAAACGACGGCAAACGGCACGTGTACAAAATCACGGAAACGCATATCGTGGACCCGTCCCAAACTGCACTACTTTCCCCCACCACCACAGAAGTCCTCACTCTCTACACCTGCACGGGGCTGCTAGACAGCCAACGGTTCGTCGCCCGCGCGGAACCGATAAAGTAGTCTTACATCTGCTCGAGGACGTCTATTCCCAACAGGTACAATCCATTTTTGATAACCTGCGCGGCGGCGGCCGTAAGAGCCAGGCGCGTCCCGTTGCCCAGAATCGGATTTTTGGCGTAAAATAGATTAAACTCCTGGGCAAGATGGAATAGATACGTGCATATCGTGTTGGGGGCGAAATTGGTAGCCGCCTCGGCGACCACGTCGGGAAACTGCACAAGCGCACGCGCGAGAATACGCTCTTGGGGAGATAAGGGACCTATGGGTGATAAGGGGGCTGAAGACTTGCGCAAAACACTTTTCGCGCGCGCATACGTATATTGCAAATACGGCCCGCTATCCCCTTCAAATGATACTGATGCTTCTAGATCAAACGCTATATCACTAATCGCATTTACCCGAAGCATGGAATATTTAATAGCGGCAACTGCCGCTTTTTCCGCTATCTCATTGTTATCTACTTCTGAATAGTTTGATGCACTTTTGGCGACAATCGCCAGGACATTCTTTTTGGCTTCGGAGAGCAGCCAGTCCGCGGTAATTACTTCTCCGGTGCGCGAAGACATTTTGCCGGTCGTAAGCCGCACCATGCCAAACGGGATATGGCGCGTCCGGGCAGCTAAATCCGGATTAATTTCGGCAAGGGCGGCAAGCATCACTTTAAAATATTCCGATTGCTCATTACCCGTCATGATGATGGAAAGGTCGTACGGCCATTCGCTATATTTCAGAGGGGCAAGCGCCAAATCTTTCGCTTCGTACGTGGCGTAGTGCTCTTTCGTGATAAATACGCGGGTATGCAAGCCCGCTTTTTCTCCGCGATAAACGACTGCGCCGTCGCTTTTTTCAAATATGCCGTCATCTATATGTTTTTCTACCAACTCAATGCCCTTCGGGGCGACTTCGGACTCAAAGTAATAGCGGTCAAATTTGGTCCCCAGACGCCCGTACACGACCTCAAACCGGTCCAGGCTCCACTGGCGCCCTTCGGCGTACATCGGCATCAGCGCGGGATCCTGCGCGTAAATCCGCTTGTTGAGAGCCACAGTTTCTGTTTTGGCCTCCTCACCCGCCTCAAACGCCTTGCTGCCTGCCGCATATGCCGTTTCCCACGGGTCGCCGTGCATTTTGCCGTACAATGCTTTGGCCACATGCAATCCCACATCGCCTTCGTAATTTGCCCGGCGAACTTCATTTCCCTGCGACTGCGTAAGCCGGCAAAAACTTTCGCCGAGCGCGATATTTCGGACGTGGCCGATGTGAATTTCTTTAAACGGATTGGGGTCCGCAAACTCGATCATCACCTTTTTTTTAGATGATTCGGGAATTATCTCCGAAGGAGGCCTATCGGTGTTTTTCTTGTTTTGACGGGCCAAAGAATCTCCCGCGGCAGTTTTTCGGGAAATATTTAGGGGATTTAGGGTGGTTAGGAAGGGCGATCTTTCCCCTGCCTGCGGATCGCGTGTTTTCTCCTCTTTTTGCCTCAATTTTTTGACCTCAGAATCTGTGACTTTTGACGTTGAACCTTCAACATTCCCTATTTTCAGCGCGTTCCCGTATGCATTTCCTGTTTTTAGCACTTCGGATACTTGACCGCTAAGACTAGCCTCGGTCAGATAGAGGTTCAGGAACCCCGGACCGGCCACTTCCACACGGTCAATTATTCCCGCATCTGATATGGTTTGATGTTTTTGGAGCATCTCTTTTAGCTCTTCCGCGATTTTTTGCGGAGACTTCTTTAGTTGCTTAGAAAGAAGCATTGCGACGTTCGTCGAGTAGTCCCCGTGCTCGGGATTTTCGGGGACGGAAACCTGCGGACCCACCTGTTCCTCAAGTCCCATGTCCTCCAACACCTGTTCGAGTAGTTGCTGAATCTGTTGTTTCATTGACTTCATAATAACAAACTTCAGGGCAAAAGAATAGAAAACCCATTTCCTTTGATCTCGCGGATGCCTGATTTTCTTGATTTGACGACCTTTTTCATCAATATAGCAGCTTCTTTCAGTTTCGCGTATTCGCACTCAATCGCATTATGCCCAGGCAAAAACAAGGTTTTAGGTCCAAATTCTTTTACTATAAGTGAAAGCGACCGCGCATAATCTCCTATATTTGATTCAGGCATATGTGCATAGAGTGGTCCGGGGTAAAACGTGTCACCCAAAAGTAAAATATTTTGATTTGGAAGATAATAACAAACAGAATCAGGCGTATGTCCGGGCGTTGCAATAAGCTGAATAGATATGCCATCAATCGTGATTATCTGTCTATCCTTCATATTAGCAAATGAATATAAAATATCACTCTTAAGCAGTCCGCCGACATGATCCCAATGCGAATGAGTGAGACATACCACTGCCGGAAGTTTGGTAATGCGTTTAATCGCCTTATGAATACTTCTATGCCCCAGTCCTGTATCAAAAAGGATTGCCCGAGTTTGACCCACGACAAGATAAGAAATTACTTTCTCAAAATGCTCAAATTCCGCAAATGCATACACGTGCGGCGTTATTCGAATAATGGTAAACCAATGTTTTTGTTTCATATATTTTCGGGAAGGATTGGGCCCGATAGCGGCAAACTTCCCCACACATTACTCTCCTGATACGTCGCCATACCGGATTTTTCATTCACCTTCCACGTCCCCACTTCTCCGCATTCCCAAATTCCCGGCTGTATTTCTTTCCAATCAGATTGTTTGTACACTTCAAATTCTGATATAGGAACAGAAACCGTCATCGCCTTATCATCTACAGCAAGCATTTTCATGCCCATATGCCATAAACTACCTAGCCAATGGTCAAGCGGTTTGTCAGATCCATGTTTTTTTAGCATACAATACGTTTCAAAATCTAAATCCGGCATACCCTTTTTTACTTCTCCATACCCACTCGGGCGAAATGATCCAATAAGATGAGCTACGTCAAGAGATTTCGCAGCGTGAACGGCTGCATCAATCATTTTGCTCGGAAGTTGTAATCCCTTGTACTCTCCCGCTACATTCATCGAAAGCAATACGAGTGTATTTCCATTTGGAATATACGTTTTACTGTAATCTGTCGGATCACCCGCTACATCATCCCAACTGGGTAAATGTGCAATATCACCGTCCCAGTTGATCTTATTTAAGGATAAACTTGCGGCGTAATGACCTTGCGCATCTTTCATAACCAATTGCCCTTCTGGAAATATCTTTGCTCTTCCCGCAATCGATTCGATCCCTGCCTCCAACCATGGCGCCCAATTTGGATGCTCCAGCGCCGCATATATTGCCGGCGCTTCACAGGGCTTCCAAGAACAAATCGTTAGTCCTTGCAACAACTCTTTCGTTTTGGTAAATCAATTTCTTTTGTCATATATATTCACCTCCTTTCAAAAAAGCTACGAATTCCACAAAAAAACCGTCCGCTCAAGCCTCGATCCCTAAAGAGGGATGGAGGCCCGAAAGGACGGTCGCTTCATAGCGCACGTGGTGCCACCTTTGTTTCCCATCACCTAGTCATAAAACTAGAAAAACCTCTGTACATAGCCTTGACAGAGATCGTGTTGGGCTCATTTATGTTTCCTACTTTCCTTGCGGTTTTTTCGGAAACTGGCTCAGGAGCTCGAGGTCCGATATAATCGAACTTTCTCCGTCATCGCCTATTTACTTTTCAAGAACAAAAATATATTATACTGCCCAACAAAGATTTGTCAATACCCCAAAAATAACTTATGTGTTGCCTGCGCGATTTTGAGGCGCTATAATAGCAAATCTATGAAACCGAAACTTTCTACAACCAAAAAAGATCGTCTCGTCGAACAAATACAACGATATATTGAGATGCAAGGGGAACTTCAAAACAAAGATGTGTGTACGGAGGGAATATTTCTCAAAGATTCGGTCAACAAGCACCATACATTCTACCGCTGGAGCGATCTTCTGGAGCTCCAGATTAATGCACTTTGGACTACTATTAGGACGCACCAAAATGCGCTCGCGTTAAAGTTTGTCATATATCCTGAAAATGACACATTTAGAGCCGCGTGTGGCCTTGCCGTTGTCAATGAAGAATGGTTCAATTATTTTGGATTTGTCGAAACGAAAGGTGTTTTCTCCCGGATACCGATCCACCCGGATGAACCGACACTTGATGCCCGTCGGACTGTAGAATCATTTTAATGTAATCGCCCAGTGTTTACGGACCAATTCGCTCCATCCGAAACCACCTCCACATCTCCTTCTTTATCCGTCCGGTGAATGGCGGACCCGACGCTTTGGAGCATGCTAACGGCCTCCGGTGACGGATGGCCGTACGTATTTTTACCGACGGAAATAATAGCAATTTTCGGCCGCAGCCACGCCACAAATGCGTCCGTCATGCCCGTTTTACTTCCGTGATGCGGCACTTTCAGCACTTCAACCCTCCCGTCTGCCAAAGTATCGCCGGTGTAATACGATTCCACGTGCTGGTCCGCATCGCCCGGAAACAACGCGTCAAACGTACCGTACCGGAGCCAAAACACAAGACTGCCGTCGTTTACGTTTGTATCCGACATTGTCCCCAACACCGTGCCCGTGGCGTCAGGCGGATGCATGAGGGCGACCTGGCCGGATGACGGCCACACAAACGAGAGGGAAGTGGGTCCGATATCCACCCGCTCGGCCCGGGTCATCAGGCGAACCGGAATATGTTTGGCTGTAACCTCACGCATAAGCTCTGCGTATCCGTCGGTCGCATTTGCAATATCGCTTTTGAGAAAATAACCGACCGAATACCGCGAAACTACGGACACGAGCCCCTGCAGGTGATCTTTTTGCGGATGCGAGAGTGCAACGATATCTATATGACGCCGCCAAAACGGCATATGGCGACCCAAACACGCAAGCACCGAATCGTCGGGTCCACCGTCCATAAGCATGTCCCTTCCGTCGGGTAGTCGGATATACGCCGCGTCGCCCTGACCGACATTACAAAAGAAAATATGCAGTTTTCCGTCCGGAATAGTACCGACAAAAGTGAGGAGGAGTATACAGCCTGTAATTATACCGCTTGCGAGGTAGCCATACCATAATTTAAACATATATTTTAAGAGCCTCTAGTACTTTTAGACACGTCTAAAATATTTTGTGTTTTAGCCGTAGCATGATCAGTATGATATAGTCAAATTAAGGCTAAGAACTTCAATAATTTTCAATTTGCATCACCAACCAAGACTCGCAAACGGAATTTTGGCAGTCCACACGATGACGAAAATCAGGTACTCCAAAAACGTCCAGGCAACCCAACCGCCGACATACCCGAGGGGGAGCCACATCCAACCCAAAAGGACGGCAATGAGTCCGACCGCCGTCAGAGGAGCGATCGTCCAACCGATGAGAATATTCGTCAGGGGAGAGACCAGTGATATCCGGTGAAAGGTAAAGAAAATAAGTGGAATCGTAAAGACTTGTGCCGCTAAAGTAACTCGGAGATCGTCCTGGATAAATGAATACAAATAACGAAATATCCATAAACGACCGTTTTTCTCTATTATCTTCGCACTTTTTCCTCCAAATAGAATAATTCCCAGCGTTGCCCCTGCGGAAAGCTGGAATGAAATATCTGAGATCCACGCCGGGTGAATAAGGAGCATGATGCCCACAGTAATGAAGAATGAATAGAAACTCCATGTTTGTTTCCCGAAAATCACGGCCAAAAGTGCCAAAGAGCCCATTATAGAGGCCCGTATGACACTCGCCGACACCCCGACAAACCACACAAACCCTATAATAACTACTATTGTCAGCACGCTAGTAACACGCTTCGAAAAAAACCGAAGCAAAGATACGCCGACGAGAGACTCAAGAATCGTGATATTCATACCGGAGAGCGCCACGATGTGCAGCGTGCCCGTCGTCACGAGCGCATTGTATAAATCGCGGGACAATGTGGCTTTGGTACCAAACAGAATTCCGGCCAAAAGCCCGGCGTGCGGCTCAGGAAGCATTTGATTGATAATCGACAAAAAGGTCGTAACGGTCGGCATATAAAATCCGGGCCATTCTAGGCCACTACAGGGTCAACTGATTTTTGATTTTATCGTATAAAGACGCGCCAATTGCCTTTTTTGCTACCAGTTCGTCAAGCGTCTGATACGGCCTGCCGGAAATGATTTTTGCAGCCGTTGCAGGTCCCACGCCGGGTAAAACATCTAATTCAGACGCGGAAGCAGTGTTAACGGAAACTAATGCGCTATTTTGGGAACCGGCTTCGAGAGGCTGACTAAGATTGTGCGACGTCTGATTTTCACCCTGCGTTGGTATCAGGATTTTTGCCCCGTCGACAAGTTTCATCGCACGATTAATTGTTTTGGCAAACAGTATTTCATCAATATCACGGCTCAGGCCGCCCGCGGCCGCGATCGCGTCCTCTACTCTGCTGCCTGCCGGTACGGTATACAGTCCGGGGCGCACTACCGCTCCCTCTACGTCCACCGCCATTACGGATGCACCTAGCGACGATCCTGATGCAACCGAATCTGACGAAAACCGGATGGGAGTGGCCGTTTGGGTTGATTTGACAAGCAAAACGACCGACAAGATGACGCAAAAAATGCTGATGCCTCCCAATATGATGGGCAGTTTATACCTAGCTACGAACGTCTCAAGCGTTTCCTGCTCCTCCTGCATTTATTCTATTCAACCACAGAAAAAATAATACTTTTGTATGCCAGCAAACAATTCCCCTCATTGACAACGCACGGCAAAGGTTTTATAGAGATAGAGTGACAATTTCGATTGAAAATCAAGCTCCGTTTATTGATTCTGAATTCAAACCACACCCGCTTTTTCCCAACGTCCCCCTCTGTCGCATGGATATTGCGCCGGTTGGAAAATCTCCGCCGCCACTCTCCCGGGATGCTATCGAGGCTCTCCAACACCTATCGCGGCAGGCCAACGCATTTTTTGAAAGACAACACCACGATCATCAAAAATATTTTTTCATATTGGAATCGGAGTCTGAAGCCGCAGCGCATGTCAATGGCGCTGCAGGTGCGGCGTATGAGGTAGCTGCCCCCAATCCAGCCGTCCAATTGCTCTTTTTCCCTGCCGGCGGAATACCGCTTGCTGAAAAAATCGCTGGATTCGGATTTCCCCGCTCTCGCATGCATGCACTGGAAAATAGCGGGTCCATGGGAACCGAAACCGGAACTGCAGCTATAAAAGAAACAATCGATCCCGTACTGCTTGATCCGGAAAATATCATTCTGATACCGGATGACGTAGGCGATTCATATAAAACAATATTCCTGTTTATTATCAAAAGAAGCCTGTACCGTGACCCGTCTGCCGAAAACGCAAGACGGCTGAATACTCTGCTTACCCGGGTGATTGCGGCCCACGAAAATCATAATAACGATTCGGAAACATACTACGAGCTCGCTCGGTCCGCAGCCGCCGAACAGGTTGTGTTTCTTCCCGTCTGGAGTAAAAATCAGCAGGTTAATCAATCACTGTACACGATCGCGTTTTCTCGTGATAGGAAATTTGCAGAATGGAAAAAAATTCAGTGCGACGTGCTCAATCGGTATTCTATCCCCTCCTACTCGTACGACAAATGGATTATTGGAGGAAGAATCACCGACACCGGCGTGCTTATGTCCAAAATCATTGCCGCCATGCGTCCGGAGTTCCGTAGTAACCCGCTCCTTACCCAATATGTAGGACCAGCCATTAACGGATCAAAAAATGAATGGTTGATTCGTACGGGAATAATATCTCCCCTTGCATATTTGGATCCTACGCACAATCACGAAGCAAGTATGATCCGTGACATTGCGCACCTCGCGGAAACAATTTTTACCTTAGCCCACAACGAAGTTGATAAGCTTTCCTGATACAAAAATGACCTTCCGAACCGTTTTTCCCGCAAGATATTTTTGAACGTTTTCCCGTTTTTTTGCTTCCGTTTCTATATCGTTCTGCATAGAAGCATGCTCACGGACTACGGGAAATGTATCGCGCAACTTCCCGTTGACTTGTACGGCAATCATCACATCCTGATCAACTATTTTTGATTCATCAAATTTCGGCCACGGCTGGACATGCACAGATTGTTCTACTTTGAATTCTTTATATCCATTAATCTGACTCCAAAGTTCTTCAGTCAAATGCGGCGCAAACGGTGCGAGGATACAAATAAATTTTTTGAGCTCCTCTGCCCCTACCACCCCACCCTCGTCCGCCACCAAATTGGTAAATTCCATCATGGTCGCAATCGCGGTGTTGTACCTGCGTTTTTCCATGTCATCCGTCACCTGTTTTATGGCTTTGTAGAGGGCCGAAGTAATTGTAGCGCTCGATGGCTTTGACTGCTCCATGGACTGCTGTGCCATCCGCCAAATCCGACCTACCCAACGATACAACCCTTCCATACTGGAATCGCGAAAATCTCCACCTTGGTCATACGGCCCCATAAACATCAAATACATACGTAATGCATCGGACCCATACAATTTACTGTATTCATCCGGATTCACCACATTCCCTTTGCTTTTACTCATTTTTGCACCGTCTTTGATCACGAGTCCATGCGCATAAAACTTCGTAAACGGTTCGTCAAATTCGAGGAAACCCCAATCATGGAGAGCCATCGTGACAAAGCGAGAATACAAAAGATGCAGGACGGAATGCTCCGCGCCGCCTGTGTACATATCGACCGGGAGCCATTTTTTGGTAATTTCTGGATTCCAAGGGAGTGAATCACGATCTGCAATATCCGAGCGACTGGCGTCCTCTTTAGAGGCCCGAAGGAGCGAGGATTTGCTGTCGCGATTCACCGATGGATACCGTAAAAAATACCAGGAACTGTCTAAAAATGTATCAGACACGTCTGTTTCCCGTACAGCTTTACCTCCGCATCCGGGACATGTCACTTCATAAAATTCTTTATGCTTGGCCAGCGGCGCGATGCCATCATCGCCCGGTTTATAGTCGTCGATACGCGGAAGTAGCACCGGAAGCTCATTAGCGCCAACTGTATACCACCCCGTCATATCGGCCCGTTCGCCTCTTTTTGCTGCTGCACAAGCTTTACAAAATATCATGGGAATCGGCGGCCCCCAATACCGCTGGCGAGAGATAAGCCAATCGCGCAAATGGTACGTCGTGACGCGCTTTCCCCACCCTTTAGATTCCAAATGATCCATCATTTTTACCATCGCCTCCGACACATTCATTCCGTTTAGAAATCCAGAGTTTACCATTGTATCTTGATCCGATACGACGCGAACAATCGGAAGTTTAAACGTTTCGGCAAACGCAAAATCCCTCGCGTCGTGCCCAGGCACGCCTACCACCACTCCCGTCCCAACGCTCATCAAAACGAAATCGGATATATATAAAGGAATCTTGTTTCCGGTGAGCTTATTGAGACAAAATAGACCGGTAAATACCCCGGATTTCTTCCGATTTTCCGCAAGTCTATCCGCATCGGACTTCTTTTTTGCCTCTTCAACATAGCGCGTTACTATAGCGCGCTGATCTGTTTTTAGCACCTTTTGCAAGTGAGTGCTAAAGGGATGCTCAGGGGCTAAAGCGACGAATGTTGCCCCAAAATTGGTGTCGGGTCTCGTAGTGAAGCATGTCACCTCTCCCACCAACTCGTCGGACTCTGTTACCACCGGGTAGTCAATGTTTATCCCCTCTTTTTTACCGATCCAATTGGTTTGTGCAACTTTTACTTTCTCAGACCAGTCAAGGCTAGATATATTACTAAGCAGTTTTCCCGCATATTCGGTAATACGGAAAAACCATTGTTCTAACAATCTTTTTTCTACCGTATTCCCGCAACGCTCGCATTTGCCGTCGATTACCTGTTCATCAGCCAAAACGGTCTTATCACTGGGACACCAATTCACACTTGCTTTCCCCCGATATGCCAGTCCATGTTTAAACATTTGGACAAATATCCACTGTGTCCATCTATAATAATCCGGATCATACGTCTGCACGGTACGATCCCAATCAAACATGGCACCGATTGTTTTGAGCTGATTATAAAAATTTGCTTCTGTTTTGGCGGCATGCTCCATCGGATGCACACCGGTTTTGAGTGCATGATTCTCACTGTGAATACCAAATCCATCCAGTCCGATCGGCTCAAACACATCGTACCCCTGCATACGTTTGTATCGCCCATAGATATCAGAACCGGTAAAGGCATACATGTTGCCAACGTGTAACCCTTCTGCGGAAGGATAAGGAAACATCATGAGGTTATAGTATGGCTTTTTTGCCGTACTGATATCGAGCTTATTTAGGCTCGTAGACAACCACAGGTCGCGCCATCGTTTCTCCACCTCATTGTGATCGTATTTCACTACACTCATACTTCCATTATTATACACCCCTACTCCCCCAACGTGTCCACTCCAGGAGAAATCGTAGCACATATTATCTGATTGAATATTTCTATAAGGCGTTTCTATGCCCGTGAAATCTTCGTGAAAGATTACCGTACGAAATATTAGTCCTATATTAATTTGAGCTCAACGCATGTATTTGAGAGATTAAATTACGCAAATATTGTTAGGCGTGAATTGAAAATATATGATTGATAGAAAGCCCCAAACAATATTTAGCACTGACTGATATCAATTGCCAAATACTCGACTAATCGTTATACTAAAATCGACAGCCTCAACATCTTTTCACAAGTATTATTCATTCCATCTTCGAATTTTCTATACAAACCATTTTACAGCCTACAGATTGATGAAACGCACCAATAATAAAATAGCACCAAAATTTCACAATTGCCAACTTCCTCCCTACCCCATTTTGTTAGACAAAACCTCACCTCCGGAGCATGTATTTATTATAAGGTATTCATTATTTCATATGCATTGCTATAAGACTAATATCGAATATACTACAGGGCATATTGAAAATGAAGCTATTGTACCGGGCTAAATGATTACCTCCGAATTACTGCTCTACTCATTACCGCAAAATATTCAATCTTGTCGAAATTCGATAATAATTCAATATATATTAAACAATGATATAGATTGAATGCATCTATACGCATAAATAATGCATGCGTTAATATGTGAAATATACCCCGTAGCCATAAATTGTGCATATTTCCGCAAATTCTTATACGAACGTTACTGCATCAAATGCCTCTTGACAGCCTTATTATATATGAGGTTAAGTATATATATGCCCGCTATAATTCCCTCTAATCTCCCGAATTATCAATCCATACTGGAACTTACGTTTATCAACTTTCTCATACGACAAAAGGTTTCGGAAATTACTAGGAAAAATTATATTTCTGACCTGCGACACTTTTTCAATTGGTACACAAACATAACGGAGACTATTAGCAGTCAAGAGCTGGCAGCGACACACTCCACCGATCCTGCTGTGATGCTCCGAACAATTACAAATGTTCATATTCTAAACTATAGGTCTTCCCAAATCCTATCAAAAACTCCGCCCGCTTCTATAAACCGTAGGCTTTCCACACTCCGCGTTTTTTTCCGTTGCGCGATGGCTCAAGGGTGGATAGAAGACGACCCGACCGCGTCTTTGACCAATGTGACTAAAGCAATAACAGTCGATTCTCCCCCATCTGACCATCCTGATATTACACAGTCACTTGAAAAAGTTTTTGTAGAAATACTCGTGGCTCAGGGTGCTTCGATGATCACTCAAAAAAATTATCTTGCTGACCTTCGACATTTCCTCAGGTGGAGAGGCACCTCCGGCGCCGCGAACGAATCCGCGTTTCTCACCCCTATCACAGCTTCTACGCTCGAACAGTATAAAACCGCGCAGCTGACCGAGAGAGCGAGTCAAAGCATCATAAACCGCAGACTGTCCGCTCTCCGAATCTTTTTTCCCGCGTGTATCGCGCAAAATTGGATCACCGACGATCCGATGAAATCAGTGGGTAACGTGTCTAAAGAAATGCCTTTGGCGCTAAAAGAAGAACTCCTTCTCATGCCGCCAAAAGAGGTAAACACACCGGTTATACCCATTCCCATACCGTTTGCTCCTCCACAGGAACCTCCGCTTACAATTCCTGTAGCTTCGCCACCAGACCAACCAATGGAAACACTCATCGTCCCCACAAAAGACGTGGCTGATCAACGTTTTTGGACCACTCCTTTGGCGATTGCCCTGCTTCTTTTAATTGCGCTCTTGGGCGCAGGAGCGCTCATTTTTCAAATCATCGGCATTCGAAACGGCGCACAAACCCAAAGTGCCATCCCGCCACGCGCGTTTAGTCCTCCTGCTACTAACAGTCCCGTCTCTCAAGGGCAACAAACAGCTTCTGGTAGTGCCCAGATAGGTACGATCCTCGGAGCCTCCGGAGGTACGGGCCCCACCGGAAGCACAGGCATTTCCGGACCCACCGGAGCGACCGGCGATATTGGTTCTCTGGGTCCCACTGGAATCTCCGGAGCCCTCGGAGCTACCGGCCCCACGGGAGTTGCGGGTATCAGCGGACCTACTGGTTCTACGGGAGCAGTCGGGACGACAGGCGCAACCGGAGGAGCCGGAGGCGCCGGCCCGACCGGTTCGACCGGAGGCACGGGGTTAGCGGGTCCGACGGGAGCCACGGGAGTGACCGGGCCCACCGGGAGCACAGGAAGTACTGGAGGTACAGGTGCTGCCGGCCCGACCGGTATGACTGGTGCGACAGGAAGTACGGGCGCCACCGGGTTTACCGGACCGACGGGATCCACGGGATTGACAGGACCCACCGGAAGCACCGGTATGACCGGGGCCACGGGAGTCACGGGACCAACGGGAAGTACGGGTGCAACCGGCGCAACAGGAGCCACGGGACTCGCGGGCCCCACGGGGTCTACCGGAGGAACCGGAACTCAAGGTCCTACCGGGCCCACGGGAATCGGTGGAGCCGGAGGAGCAGGTCCCACGGGGGGCACGGGAACGACCGGAAGTACGGGAGGAACGGGTGTAACGGGACCCACCGGGAGTACGGGGGCGACCGGTGGAACGGGAGCCGTGGGGGTAACCGGTCCCACAGGAATGACCGGTGCCACGGGAGCTACGGGAGTGACCGGGCCCACGGGGAGTACGGGAGCAACGGGAAGTACGGGTGCCACAGGTGCGGCTGGCCCCACGGGAACGACCGGTGCCACAGGTGCGGCTGGCCCCACGGGCGGCACAGGACAAATCGGCGCAAACGGAGAGAATCTCTTTACGCAAACAAATAACGTAATTTACCCGTACCCCAACGTCGGTCGAAGTATTGCTTTGGGGAGTACCCTCGGAGCTGGAAGTTCCACGACCAGTACGGCAAGCGCCCTCGTCTTTTTAAATGGCACCACGGGGAGCGCCACGTTCTCCGGCACCCTCTCTCTTGGCCCCATGCTCCAGGTGGATGCCGGGACGTGTACTGCGAGTTCGGCAGGGAAAGAATACTACGACGGGCTCTTAAACCAATATTTCTTCTGTAACGGTACAGCGTGGACCGCAATCGGCAGCGGGAGTGGCACGAGTTGGTGGCGGATGGTCAGTGGGGCACTCTCTCCGACGAGCGATTCGTTGGATGTGTTGATTGGTAATCAGGCGACTTCTAGTGCAAAGTTTGGATTTATCAATGTGGCCACAGGAGTACCCACGGCAACCATCTCGGGAACAGTGGCGGGAGTCGCAACCTCTATTACGGGCAATGGTACAATCGGGACGACGAATATGGCGACCCTCACCCTGGGGAACGCATCCACGGGAGCCGTACAACTTGCGCCCAACGGGACAACGGGGTTGTTTGTCAACAATACGGGACTCGTGGGTATCAATACCACGAGTCCCTTGGCCACATTTGACGTACGGGCCGTATCCGGCATTATCCCCGTCGCCTCGATGAGCGGGGCGACGTCACAGGCGACCCTCGTGTTGGACCAAAGTGGCGTGGGAGATATACTTACGGGATCAACATCCGGCATCACCCGATTCCGTGCCACCACCACCGGAGACATCTTAGCGCAACGTTTTGTGGATATTGCAAATAGCAATTACTACCTGGATCCCGCAAGCGCTGGCACATCATTAAATACTGCAGGTGCCATAACGACCGGCGGAGATATTTCCGTAAACGGAGGCACCGGAAAAGTAACCGCCGGCACCTTCGACCCCGCATATACCATTAACGGACAAAAGTATGCCACCTTCCTCCCTTCTATGACAGGGGTAAAAGAAGAAACGACCGGCGTCGTCACAACGACGGAACTTGTCCCCGGCGTAGGCTATCGGTCAATTATCGATTTTGGCAATCAACCCCCAGGGAGTGATACATGGCTATTTGCCCGGGCAACAGATTTACGAAATTCCATTCAAAATCTTGTCGTACTCCTTAATCCTTCGGGGAATGTGCGGAGTTGGTATGATTTGGACCAAACGAATTATAAATTGGCAATTTATACTTCAGCGCCGTCCCGCGTGTCATACAGGCTTACTGCGCCACGGTTTGATGCAAACGCATGGGGAAATATCCGATCAAGCGGCGTAACCGGCTTTGACATTACTAATACCGTCTCCCCCATTCCAGACAATCTCAGCGACATAACGACACCTGGTGCAGACGGCCTGGCAGGAATAACCATCCATTCAGGAACACTCTATTCAATCCAAAATGCACTAAATCAAATTGTCTACGACGTGGGGGTGTTTTCCCAAGCCGCGATTGCAAATCTCACCGCAGGCGCGGTAACGGCACAAAAAATTGTGTCACCGGTTGCGGAGGTGAACATGGTAAAAACAAACGTCATTACTCCCCTTTCAACCGATACCGTCGCCGTGCAACTGAAACCAACCCAAACATTTGCGGTCACGGATGAAACAGGTACACCAAAAACATCGTTTGATGCCTTGGGAAACGCAACGATTTCCGGCAACCTCACGGTGGGACAAGACGCCACAATCGCAGGCACGTTATACGCCGATCGCATCGTGACACGGTACGGATCATTTGAGACAATCGCTGCCGCGACGGTATCAGCGACGTATATTACAAACGTCACCAACATCCATTTTGACGCAACCCCAAGCGCAACTCCCGCACTCCCGCCTCCGACGAGTACGCAATCCGGCGGACTCCTGGACATGAATCCGTCTTCTCTTACCCAAGCCATAAATCAGGCCAGTATCAGTGCGCTCGCAGCATTGGGCGCCACGGTTGATCCGAACGTCCCTCACGTACAGATTGACAAAGACATTACACTGACCAATTCGCTTGCGGTCCTAGGCGATTCCATACTCGGCAAAACGTCTATCGCCGGCGGCCTGGACGTAGACAGCGCGGTGCACATCGGAAACCAGGGCATCGACAGCTTTGGCGGCACACTCTATTTGGAACAAAGTAAACTCGCGGACCTAGACATCATGCGCGGCACGGTAGTCGTCAATACCCTGGGGAATGTAATGGTAAATGGAAATATCAATGTGACCGGCACGCTCGCAGTACAAACTATTTCTCCCATCGTGGGAGCAAATGCCATCACGTTTGATCTTGGACATACGATTGACGCATCCGTATCGGCGTCCCCCTCCGCGATCCCGAATGGATTTGCCAGTCTCTTGGTCCGAGGCGCCAATAACCTGCCGGTCGTAGGTATCGATGCCGCAGGCAACGCGACGTATTCCGGCTCACTCGCTGCAAGAAAACTTTTGATTAGTGATCCATCGGCTGCTGGTGCGTCGGAGTCCGGATCACTATCCGGCAACGCCGTCATCGGCACCGGGACACTTTCGGCTGGGAACACACAAGTAGTCATATCTACTGCCGCAGTGTCTCCTAATAGCTTTATCTATATCACACCGATAACAAGTACGAACAATCGCGTCTTGTATGTGGTCAACAAAACGCCGGGCGTCGGATTTACCGTGGGCATAAACAACCAAACACCTCAACCGATACAATTTAACTGGTGGATAATAAATTAAAAATGTAATGTATTTTACACACTTGACAGATATCGCAATTAACCCTACTACTATATATAGGAGCCCTTTGAGGCTTTTGTGACATTATATGCCCGAAACGAACCTGCCAAATAATTCGTCGCGACGCATCCATCCGAGCGTTCCGTTTACCGTGTTGCTTCTTATTCTTCTCTATCTTAGCCTTAATGCGTGGATTTATTTTTATGGTACAAGGATTTTTAATTTTAATCTTGGCATAAAAAACGCTGCAACAAATATATCCGTCGTTAAAGAACAAGGATTTGGCCAGGTAATAAGCCCAGCTCCCAAACCCACACCCCCTCCTCGAAAAATATATCCATTACCCTCTGGCACACAATCCTGGAAATTTTCCCACGGACCGGACGTAAAAGGCCCCAAGATCCAAACTGCCACAGTAGATCCGCTCACGCCAAATACGAGAGACACACAAACAGTCACTGTCACTATAAAAAATGATACTCCGGTAACAGCGGCGGTCACCCTCTACACAGACACAATGCACAAAACTTTTCCCATGAAACTCACGACAGGAACACTCACTGATGGCACATGGACCGCAAACTGGAAAATGGAAGATACATATAACAATACCTATCATATAGACTTTACGCTCGACAGTGCTTCCGGTAATTGGACCGGCGCACTAACGTTTCGATAGTCTATTTAAAATATATGGATAAACAAAAAGGATTTATATTCGTTCATCAACTCAAAACCCATATCGTGTATTGGGGGAAATATTTTATATATCTCATCAAATTTGGTATATGGGAAGTAAAAAAGCTTGTCATACGATTTCCGCGGCTTGCTGCTTTATGCGGACTACTTCTTCTTGTCGGCGTACTCGGAAAAATATACTGGCCTACTATTATCGAATATATAAACCGTCCAAAGCCTATACCTCTCACTGCTGCGCCCGCCACAAGCGGATTCCAATATACAGCAACGGACAAACAACACGCATTTTCGGCATACATCGGCGAAACGAAAACAAATACACCGAAAGTAAAAGTAACATTCGGAACTTCGACTACGGTCAACTTCATGCTTACCGACATGAATGCAAATATATCAAAACCTAAACAAAGTGGAAACAAAGTATCATTTACGGACGTCCGCACGAACGTGGATCTTTCGTATGAAACGCTCACAAATGGCGTGAAAGAAGATATCATCATCAAAAAACCTACTCCCGGAAACGCATTTTCTTTTGACGTAAACACCGTGGGCGCGCTCCCCAAACAAATTGCCCCAGACACATTTGGAACGGTATTTTACGATAATACCGGCGCATACGTATTTCATTTTGCCAAACCGTACGCCGTTGATGCAAAAGGCGCCCGCACAGACAACGTCATTTTACGGATGAACAAAGCAAAAAATTCGACCACCTTCTTGGCGACCGTCGTCGTAAATGAAAAATGGCTTAGCGACCCCAAGCGTGTTTATCCAATCACAATAGATCCTACTATTACGTATAGTACCAGTTCTCAATTTGCCGCCGGCACACTCAACCGCGCGTTTGATACCGGCTCGGGCTCTTCCCCAAATCTCACGACCTACTATCAGGAACTCGCAACCGACCAATTCACATTAGGTCTTTACCATTTCGATAACGGAGCCTGCACTACAGATAGTAGTGGTAATGCAAAAACTTTGACAGCAAATGGAGGCATGACTTGTTCCAGTGGAGGAATTGTAGACTATAAAGCTAGTGGTTTTACAACCGGGCCCATAAGTTATTCCCATGCAACACTTATGAACCTTGCTCTCACTTCAGGAACAATTGAAGCATGGATAAATCCTGCAAATCTTACAGGAACCCAAACAATTTTTTATGCCGATTCAACAAGCGACACATTACTCACTTTAGGATCTAGCGGACAAATAAATTTCTCAACTTCCGGCAGTACAAACTTGGCAACAGCAAACGGTTTGGTAAGTGCCAGTACCTGGACACATGTCGCTGCTACATGGACAAGTGCTGGACACAGTATTTTCATAAATGGTGTTCTAGTTGCGACCGATACCAATACAACCACACATACTAGTCAATCATATACAACATATATCGGAGTTGGGGCCGGAGGAAATACAAATGCATTTAGCGGATCAATTGACGAATTACGTGTTAGTAGTATCGCAAGATCCGCCGAAGAAGTTCGCATGTCAGCTCAAAGAAGGCCATATTCTGTATTTACATCGGATGTAATAGATTTAGCAGGCGCGACAACCAGTTGGAATTCCCTCTCTTGGAGTCAACTTGGCGTGAGTACGGGAGACGGAGAAACAGCGTCAAATAGTGCAAATCTTGTCGCTCAGTGGAATTTTAATAGTACCAGCGGAACGACTGCAACCGCTGACGCCGGTTCTTGTGGCACAAACTGCAATGGCACCCTCACCAACTTTGCCTCAACCGCCAGCCAGGATCAGGCTGCCGGCACCGGATGGACCGCCAACAACAAGAGATGGGGAGCAGGGGCGCTCATGTTTGATGGAACCAACGACTACACTATTTGCACCGACGCAGCCTGTGGTGGAACCACCCAGCTTGACTATCCTGGTAGTGGCAGCTGGAGCCTAGGCGCTTGGGTGAAAACCACCTCATCTGCAGCCCAAACTATTCTCGGCAAATCCAACAACACGGTCACGGCGGACAATGATAATAGTTATCTGCTATTCATGAATGGAGGATCTGCCCTCATCTATGCAACCAATACCGCCGGATCATGGGATGCAAGTCGATCAACTATACAAAAAGTCAACGACGGCAACTGGCATTACATCGTCGGAGTTTATACTCCAAGTACGAATTTGGATATTTATGTGGATGGGGTGCTTTCAAACGGAACACTAACCGGTTCAATTCCTTCAACCATACGAAATAGTGGATCGGCTTTCTTGATCGGGTCTCGTCTGCAAAATACCAGCACCACCCCAACTATTCTTCAGCCTTTTAATGGAGTTATTGATGTCGCCACCGTGTATTCCCGCGCCTTGACTGCTTCTGAAATTTTATCCAATTACAACGCTTCAAACATGGAATTCCAAACGCGCGTAGGAAATACAACTGATCCTAATGATGGCAGCTGGGAAGCCTGGCTACCAACAACAACCGAGACACAAATCGAAAATTTTGACACTGATGGTGAGCAATGGAAAATTGACAACAATCAAAGCAGTGCCTCGACTATCAATAAAATCTCTTCGATAAATACGGGAAGCGGTGCCGACGGCGCATGTGTCATCGACAATGGTACTAAAACTCTTGACACAACGGTTGGCTCCTCGGTCTGTAACGGGAGTGCCAGATCCACCGCATATGCCGTCAATTTTTCTGTCACTGCCCTTGCTAAAGCAGGTGATACGTCTGTCACGGTCTCTTCCACTCCTACAGGTCTTACAACAGGCGATGAATTTATTATTATCAATCTCCAAGGTACTAGCACCAACTATGACAGTGTTGGCAAATACGAAACACACACTGTTTCTTCTGTCTCCACCAACACGCTCAACTTTACTGATTCCCCGCTCGCCTATACCTACGACGGCACCACCCAAAAAATTATGGTGCAACGTGTCCCTAATTTTGGCAATGTTACCGTTTGTGGAGGTGCAACCGGTGGTGGTTGCACGGCAGCCGCCACTGTCAATGCTACTGCCTGGAATGGAACTAAAAATGGCGTTTTATTTTTTAGATCTAACGGCACTATTACGGTAAACGGTACTGTTAGTGTTAATAGTTTGGGGTATGCCAGCAACAATACCTATTCTGGCGCCGTTGGCGCCTTTGGTGGAGGAGGAGGTGGTGGTGGTGGAGCCTACGGGGGTTTAGCTAATCCCTCAGCTGGTGGTGCCGGTGGTGCTTCGGGTGGTGCCAATGGTGTCGTCGGTTCCTCGGCTAGTGGTGGCACTGGTGGAAACGGAGGCGCTGGAGGAGGTGGCGCTTTGGCTGGTGCTCTCGGATCAGGTGGCACTACCCCAGGCTCAACTTGCGGAGGCGGGGGTGGTGGAGGCGGCGGCGGCGGAGCCAATTTAGGCATCGGGGGACTCGGTGGAGCTGCCGGCGGAAGCGGAGCCTGTTCACCCGTGGGTTATGCTGGTGGTACCGGCGGTACCAATACTGGTACAAACGCCGCTGGAGGTAGCGGCTCTGGTGGTGGTGACGGCGGCGGCGGTTATGGCTCTTATGGAATTGGTGGTTTTGGCGGAGTAGTTTGTGCCGCTGGGGCTAATGGTGGCGCCGGCAAAGGCGGTACTGGAGGTAGTGGCGGCAGTACTTGTTACAGCGGCAACGGAGGTGGAGGAGGAGGGGGCGGTTTGCCCTATGGTTTACCCGATTTATCCAAACTATTTTTTGGCAGTCCCGGTGGCAATGCTGTGAATCTCCCCGGCGGCATCATCGGCATCATCGGTAATAGCATTACCGTCGACAACTCTACTGGAGTAATCTCAGCCAATGGCGGAAACTATAGCACTTTGTCCGGCGGTTCTGCCGGAGGGAGTGTTTTAATTCAAGGAAACTCCTTAACCCTAAATACAGCCCGTGTCACGGCGAATGGCGGTACTGGTGGCAGTGCATCAACCAATGGCGGCGCGGGCGGCGCCGGTCGCATCGCTCTCTATTACACGACTTCCCTTTCGGGTACCACCTCTCCAGTTGCCTATACTCAATTCCTCCAATCACAGATAAAACAGGAAGGTACGAGTGCACTGCAAATCCAAACAGGTCGTTTAGAGGTTGATCCATCCACCGTCGCTCTCTGGCATTTAGACGAAACCAGTGGAACCAGTGCCTATATCAAAGATTCATCAGCCAACGCCAACAATGGCACTCCCACCGGTACTTCCGTTACCCAAGGTGTTAGTGGTAAAGGCAGAAGTTTTAACGGTACAAGTGATTTTATCGATTTTGGAAATGGTTCTTCCTTCAACGTTACCACGGGTATCACCGTCGAAGCCTGGTTTAAAAAATCTTCTTCAGGATCTACCTATCAAGGGCTTGTTGATAAGGGGCGTGACGCAAATTTAGGCTGGTCCTTAAATATAGACGAAACCGCCGGTAAGGCGACCTTCAAGGCGCGTATCGGTGCCTCCAATTCATCAGTTGTCGCTGGTACTACGTATCCTCTAAATCAATGGGTCCACGTCGCTGGTGTCTTCAATGGAACCCAATTACTAATTTATCAAAATGGGGTTCTAAGCAATACCACTTCCATCACTGGAGCACTCAGTACCAATGCTATTTCAGTTCGCATTGGCAATACTAACGATAATTTATATTTCCCAGGTCAAGTCGACGAAGTTCGAATTAGTAGTAATGCCCGTAGCGCCGAAGAAATTGCTGAAGACTATCGCATGGGCCGCGATCATTATCTTAATCGTTCAATTGCAAGTACGGATCTTTCCGCAAAAATGTTTCTCCCCTTTTACATTGCGGCGGATAGACCCGGTACATATCTTTCCGCCACCCTCGGAAACTCCGCTTTTGCCAACTACCAACCAGACGGCAACACCGTAGGGTTATGGCACCTGGATGAACAATCTGGGTCTGGCGCTTACCTAAAAGATGTGTCTGGTAATGGTAACAATGCTACTCCTACCGGCACATCTGTTATTCAAGGAAAAATCGGTAAAGCCCAAATTTTCACTGCCAATACCAACAGTATTGATGTTGCTGACTCAACTACCATTCGTAGTCTCACTGGCAATTTCACCATTGATGCTTGGCTTAAACCTTCCGGTAACGCCACCGGCACAGACAACACGGTGGTTGATATTGGAAATTACACTGCCAACACCGGGTTCGGCTTATGGGTGGGAACTACCAATACTCTCGACTGGAGAATTAACCAAACGTATAATAATTACAAAACTCAAACACTACCTGCTGGTCAATGGTCTCACGCTGCGGTGGTTTACAACGGCAGTAATGTTAGTTTATATCTAAACGGTGCTCTGATCTCCGCCGACACATTTTCCACAAACCCCACTCAAGCGACGACCGGCATCAGGATTGGTCGACGAGAAGCAGCTTCCACTCAAGCCTTCAACGGTATTGTCGATGAAATCCGTGTAAGTAACACCGCCCGCACAGCAGCTCAAATCCGTCAGGCGTATGAGGCGGGTTTACGAAGCCACCAAGTGACTATCGATTTTGCCGCTAGCCTCGATTCCGGAAATTTAATTGCTAATTCTTCCGATCTTTCATTTACCATTGACGCCACGCAATACGGCTTAAATAGTAAAGGCAGCAATCTTTATCCAGGCGATAAAATAATCGTTCACGAAAATTACAACGGTACGGATTATTATGCCCAAGGAACGGTTGCTACAGTCACGGCAAGTACCGGCGCCGTCACAGTGGAAAGTTGGGACGCGAGTAGCACATTCCCATCCGGCGGATTTACGGCAAACGCCAACGCTTTTAAATGGCAGCGGGAATATTGGAATCTCAAGAACTCCCCTACCCAACCTGCCGCCGACGTTAATGCTGTCACGACACTTTCACTCAGGCTCACAAGTGGCAATGAGGGTCGTACGATTTGGCTCGATGATTTACGAAGTTCCGGCGATTATCTGGTCACTCCCGGAGGGTCAACCATTACATCAGCAACAGGCAATCGGTATTTTCAGTACCGTATCCTTGATATGACCAGAGATTACAACGTCAGCTCTAGTATCACATCCGCAAGCCTTAATTACACAACAAATTTCCCACCGACACCGGTTATTGCTGCCGCCACAGGAGCTTCAACAACTTCTATCCAATGGAATTTCACGGCAGGTGATGCGACTGGCGCCGGTACAACCACCGGATACAAAGTGTACGATACAAATAATACTCTCATGGTTACCTGTGCAGGATCTGGAATTACATCCTGCACGGAAACAGGACTTTCACCAAATGTTCAATACACAAGAAAAGTTGTTTCATATAATTCATACGGCAATAGCGCGTATTCCGCCACAACCAATATGTACACGCTCGCCGCGGTTCCTACGGCTCCCACAACTGCATCCGCCACCACTACTTCTCTTGCGGTCACACCAACCATTGGGACAAATCCAAGCGGCACACAACTAGCACTCTATATGCAGACTGGCACTTCTTGTACCGGATCCGGAGGCAACTATATAGCCGCTAACGGATCCACAAATGGATCTACCGCTGTTTGGCAAACAGTCGCGCAGTGGAGTGCTGTCACTATCACCGGACTAAATCTAAATGTAAACAATTATGCATTCTGTACCAAAGCAAGAAACGGAAATAATGTAGAAACCACGTTTAGTTCAACTGAATCAAGCAATGGTGGATATATTCCCCTCTCTGGCAATTTTACTGTTACTGAAAATATGACTGTCGCGAATAAATACGCTGACGGAAGTAATGCCGCCCGCTGGGTAGGCGGCCTGGATCATGGTACCGGCACCACAAATGATTCAGTGATGACGCTAAAAAGCGGTGTCCTTACCGTGGGCACGACGGACACACTCGTTGCGGGAAGTTTTGTCTTTTCCGGCGGATCCATAGCCATGCCAATTGGAACAACAAGCGGACAATTAAAACCTGGTGTTCCAATTTGGGTAAAATATGCTGATGCCGATGGTGACGGATGGACGACCAGCACGACCGATGTTACGAAACTCTATTATGGGACAAATGTACCCACGCCCAGCACGCGACGCGGACTACTCACATCTATGAGCACTTTGGGAACTGATTGTGATGATACGAACGCTGCTATTCGAAGTACAAATGTTACGGGCGGAACGATCACATCTTCGGGCGGTTATAAAATCCACTCCTTTACAGCTACGGGCACGTCTACTCTCACCGTTAGCTGTCCAAATAGCTTAAGTGTCGATTATCTTGTCATAGCCGGGGGTGGCGGAGGTGACCAAACTGGACACGCTGGTGGAGGTGGAGCTGGTGGATATTTAACCGGAAGCGACACGCTCTCAAATGCTTCATATTCTATAGTTGTAGGAGCGGGCGGAATAGGACGAGGATTTCCTCCCCCCACCAATGGAGATCCTTCATCATTCAACGGACACGCTGCAACAGGTGGTGGAAATGGGGCGGGTGGAAATGGTGGGTCTGGTGGCGGCGCTGACGATATCAACCACACGCAAGGAAGTGGCACAGCAGGCCAAGGAAATAATGGTGGACTTCGAAACGCAACTGCAGCCGGAGGTGGCGGCGGTGGTTCGCAAGTTGGAGCCAGCGCTTCAACGAACTTTGGAGGTAAGGGTGGCGACGGAATTTCATCAAGTATAACAGGTTCCCCCGTGACATATTGTGGCGGTGGTGGTGGCACCGGAGATGCCGGAAGCGGTGCAGGTGGCGCAGGTGGGGGCGGTGCGGCGAATTATGGATCAACAGGTTCACCTGGGTCACCAAATACGGGTGGTGGAGGTGGGGGCGGTGCAAACACCACTCCGGGAAATGGTGGAACTGGCGTCGTAATCATCCGATATCTCGACCCGTAAGAGCTTACAATTTAAATATACGACACATTCTTTTTCCAAAAAAATCTTATTAAATGAGATTTAGATTGGAAAGGAATATTTAATCTGCGCAGGCGCAGTAGCGGCCGCTCCCCCCTTGACAGGATCCATCTATTATATTATCCTGTACATATATGTACAGGATAGACATACTATTGAAGCAACAAAACCGTATATTCCACACACGGGATCTTGCACTCTTGTGGCAAATACCAAACGACAATACGCTCTATACACAGATTAAACGATACGCCGCCAAGGGTATTCTTGTGCCGGTGCAAAAGGGGTTATATGCCACCGTGCCGCTCAATGAATTGGACCCGCTCATGCTGGGCGTAGCAATAATTCACCGATATGCATACGTGAGCTGTGAGCATGTACTTATCCATGCTGGAGCCATATTCCAAATTCAACAATCCATCACGTTTGTTTCTTCCGTGTCACAGCAATTCACTTGCGCAAACCATCACTTCTCCGTTCGTCAACTGACAGACCGGTTTCTGTACAATGACACTGGTATTTACAATGATTCGGGAGTTCTTGCCGCGTCGCCCGAGCGCGCAGCAGCAGATATACTTTACTTTAATCCAAACTATCATTTTGATAATCGTAAAATGATAAACTGGACAGAGGTAAAAACCATTCAAAAGAACGTCGGGTATATATGATACTTCCGGATCCTAAAGATGCACTCCATAAAGCCATGCTCTACCGGCTCCTTATCGCACTCTTGGACAGTAAAGATGTAGCCCCCTATGTTCGCTTCAAAGGCGGTACATGTGCCGCAATGCTAGGATGGCTGGACCGATTTTCGATTGACCTGGATTTTGACCTTGCCCCAACCTCTGATAAAGAGCTCCTTCGCACACCCCTCAAGCGCATTTTTGATACAAGTGGCTTTACGATAGCCCAGGAAGCAAAAACGGAACTATATTTTATCTTGACGTATCAGGCGTCTCCGGGCGAGCGCAGTACGCTTAAACTAAGTATTATTGATATTCCGGTAAAGACCAACGTATATCGACCACAGTATTTTTCAGATATTGGTCGCTACGCTGATTGCCAAACCATAGAAACCATGTTTGCTAATAAACTAGTAGCAGTGACTGACCGGTTCCCAAAATATCACACCATTGCAGGGCGTGATATATATGATATACACCATTTTTTTATACAAGGATACGGATTTAACCAAAAAGTTATTTCTGAGCGAACAGGAAAACCGCCCAAAGTCTACCTGCGGCAGCTTATATCGTTTATTAAACAAAAAGTAACCGAAAAAATTATAAATGAGGACCTCAGTTATCTATTAACGCCTACCCAATTTCAATCTGTGCGCCATACACTAAAAACAGAGGTTCTCATCTTTCTTCGGGATGCCTGTGCAGGAATTTAATCTGCGCAGGCGCAGTAGCGGCCGCTCCCCCGTCAGTCCTTGACAATGCGTATATAATCATCTAATATAGACTGTAGGTTAGTTTAAAACTAACTTCCGGGTTACATATGCAAAAAGGAGACTATTTACCAGCTATTCTCAGGTCCGAAAAAACTGTTTTTACTCTGAAGGACATTGCGCTTATGTGGCAGGATGCCGATATGGATGCGGCGCGCGTACGGCTAAATTATTACGTCAAAAAGGGAGACCTTTTCAGAATCCGTCGTGGATTCTATGCCAAAAGTAAAATCTATGAATCGCTGGAACTTGCGACCCGCATATTTACTCCGGCGTATGTCAGTTTTGAGACAGTGCTCGCCAAAGAAGGTCTCATTTTTCAATACCAAACTGATATCACGGTAGCCTCATACCTGACAAGAACCATAACTGTCGATGCTCATACATACTCATACAAAACAATAAAGGGTACGGTTCTGACTAATCCGGAAGGCGTGCTACACGTTAACGAAACATCCATCGCCGCCAAGGAACGTGCATTTTTGGACACTCTCTACATACACCATGACTATCAGTTTGATAACATTCGGTCTCTGGATTGGAATGTGGTGCTTTCCATGGTGCCTATCTACCAAAATAAACGTATGGCAAAAAAAGTTGATATATTATATACGCAAGCCAAAAAACGGAACCAACCATGACACTCGATATATCCATACATAAAACAATCCTCTTTCAAATTTTGAAAGACATATATTCCGATACAACCATCGCCCCGTTTTTGGGATTTAAAGGCGGCACGGCTGCCCTCATGTTTTATGGACTTGACCGTTTTTCCGTTGATCTTGATTTTGACCTCCTGGATGAAAACAAAGAAGCATATATATTTGAAAAAGTGCTGACTATTGTCAAAAAATATGGAACACTCAAGGAGTCATACAAAAAGCGATTTAACTTATTTTCTCTGCTTTCCTATGAGGAAACTTCTCACAATATAAAGGTAGAAATAAACAGAAGGTCTTTTGGATCTACATACCAGATAAAAACATACCTTGGCATATCCATGCTTGTCATGACACGCGAAGATATGTTTGCCCACAAGCTTATGGCATTGCATGAAAGAATCAGTAAAACGAGCCGTGACATATATGACGTATGGTTCTTTTTAACACATCGATTTCCCATCAATAAAGAAATTGTGGCATCTCGGTCGAACATACCGTTTGACGTCCTCGTTCGTGAGTGTATCGGTCAACTCGAGACTATGAACAACCGGGATATATTACGCGGTCTTGGGGAACTGTTGAATCCCGGTCAAAAAGATTGGGCTAGGACAAAACTAAAATCTGAAACAATCGCGCTCTTAAAATTACGGCTTGTGGACCACGTTTAATCTGCGCAGGCGCAGTAGCGGCCGCTCCCCGAACAATTAGCGCCGCAGGCGGTGGCGCACCGAGACTGGCTTATGGCAATATCGGGATCGGATTTGTTGTCCAGTACCGCACGAAGGCAAAAATCATCGCCGCCGGCACTCAAATAATAATATGTCCCCGTCCCCAAATCGCTCGGAAATTTTTTCATGTACACACCGTCGCATGCGGCCCCCGAAGCAAAATCAATCGAAGCACTACATGGGCACTGTCCGGTGCCGCCCACGCCGCATCCCTGGATGTAATTAAGCTTGCCCACCCCACCGTTAAAGCTCGCAGGATACGTATTATAGTCATTAAAGTACAGCCGTAGTGCGCTTTTGAGCTGCGCCATCTCGCTTTTTTTCTTGCTATCGCTGGCACGCTGGCGGGCAGAGAGAAAATTTGGGACTGCAATAGCCACAATCATCCCAATGATGCCGATAACGACCAGAAGTTCTATAAGGGTAAAGCCCTGCCTGCCGGCAGGCATGGCGTTCTTTTTTTTCATGGATTCGTGTCTGCACTGCTTACGCCGTAATTACACGCACCTCCGCATGATGTCCCCGATGCCGCAGGCGTCATAAGTTGCAGATCCTGTGTGTTTTCCAAATGCGCATAAAGCTGAAACTGCTTCCCGTTTGTCGAAACATAATAGTACCGATCGCTCGCAACCGGATCTTTCGGCATATTTGCCATGTATATCGTCGTTCCGTCGGTCATGGTTTTGTGCTGCGCATCCGTACCGTCACAATTTTCCGCCACCCCCCCGCTCATGCAGGCTTTAATATATCCGCTGCTCGCAACAGGATAGGCGCCTTTGTCATTATAATACAGTTCCAATGCCTGAGAGATCGCTTTCAGATTCCCCTTTCGTGCAGAATCCCGACCTTTAACCTGTGACGAAATAAATGCCGTCACTCCAATGGCAGCGAGCACCCCCATGATAATCATCACCAGCATGAGCTCAATTAAAGTAAATCCACGTTTTTTATTTTTCATTTTCATTGCCCATTGCCCATTGCGCATTTTTATTGTACGCAAAGCGGCGTCCCGGGCACATTACATTCATTATTACACGAAACATTACCGTAGGTCTTGGTACACCCCGAAGATACTGGATCCAAATAGTTATTGCAATGTGATACCCCCTGAAAATCAAACGGCGAGCAAGCGTAGACGACTACCGGCGTCGGCGTGGGCGTACCGCCTCCGCCTCCCGGAGTCGGAGTGGGTGTCGGCGTGGCGCCGCCGCCAAAAATTTGATCCGACGTGCCGACTGCAGACGCTGACGTACCGGAGGCTACACAGTAATTATATGTTCCCCCAAGCCCACATCCCTGTGCCCCGCTACAATTTTCGGCAGCAATTGCAGGATCAGACGAATCTGCAAGCACCGCACACACCCGGTATCCGCCGGTTGCAGCCGAAGGGAAATAGCCATACGGGCTCCGGGTCTGGGGGTCACACGGCATTTGAGATAAATACGGAGCAAGCGCCGCGCCGCCACACGTATTCGTAACTCCCGAAGCCGGAAATGATCCGTGATCGTTGTTGTATTCTTCAAGCGCTGTGTGGAGATTATAAAGATCGGATTTCCGTTTCGCATCGGTAGCACGGGCAGTTTGGCCACGGAGATTCATAATCACAAACACTAAGAGCGCGATGATGATAGCAATCACGATAAGAAGCTCGATAAGAGTAAATCCGTTCGTTGACTTTCGCATGCTGTATCAAGTATGGCAAGGTACGATTCGTTTTGCAACTCCCCCCCTCGGACAAAATATTGATATATTTAAGGATAGATTGATGTAATAATTTTTCGTAAATGATATAAACTGTACGTCTTTACGACTTCATACATCCTTTACTATATTTATATGCATCAAACAGGCCAAACGTCTTGCAAATACAGCCGCGTCGGCTATGATATACATATAATGTGGAAAAAAATCCTGGCAATCACCCTGGCGGTCACGCCAATCCTGTTTCTCCCGCTCACCCAGGATTATTATGATACCGCCAAATGGATGATTCTTGTTATCGTGAGCCTTCTCACGCTCATCTTTATGGGTATATCACTTCTGCGCCCGCCGCACCCGACGCATTTCTCGGTGACCCGCACAAGTATCGCGTTTGGCGCTCTCGCGCTTGCTTCCGTTATCAGCTTGTTTGCCGCTTCGTCCAATAAAGTAGAAGCGCTCGTCCATCCGCTCGGGCTGGTAACTTTTATCGCCATCGCCATCATTACGTCGCGCGTGCTGGCGCCGCACATAAAACCAACAATTATCTACGTTTTGTACGGATCTGCGGCCGTGCTGGGTCTTTTCGCGGTCTACCAATTTTTGGGCATGGGCGGCAGCATGTTTCCGGGGGTCGCGTTCCTTTCTAATCCGCTTTGGACGCCCACAGGTGCTGCTACCACCACCATTGCAGTATTTGCCATCACGCTGGCACTTCTCATACCGAATATCGCCCGCACAGCAAAAAAATCCATAAATCAGGGAAATGCGTTGCCATTTCTCGTACTTGCCGCTTGTGTGCTCGTGGCCGGCGGCGGCATCACGGTGTGGCAACTCGTACCAAAAATTTCAACCGGCTTTTTGCCGTACAGCACCGGATGGACCATACTCATTGAAGTCGCCAGGACCATCCGTTCCGCGCTTGTCGGCGTAGGCGTCGAAAATTTCCTCACGGCATACGTCTCGGGAAAGCCGATTGCTCTACAGGCAACCCCACTTTGGAACATTCGATTTAGCGTAAGCAGCAACTTTTTCTTCCATATCGGAGCGGTGTATGGATTAGTAGGCGTGGCGGCGTCAATATTTCTCGCACGTTTCTTGATCTTCCCCATCCACAAAGCGCACCTGGCCGCGCGTATCACGACATTAATTTGCCTCCTTCTTTTGCCACCGAGTCTTACCATACTTGCCGTCACAGCCATCGTCTCTCTCCTTTCGGAAGAAAAATATCTCTTGAGCATCAAGCTTCCGACTGCAACTCCCGTACGCTACGCCATCGCCATCATAGCCAGTGCTGGGAGCATTGCACTACTTTACCCGCTCACGATGTTTTACGGGGCTGAGCTTGCCTATTTCCAAGCCCTGTCCGCAGCCGGGAGAAACGAAGGGACAAATTCGTATAACCTGCACATACGCGCCATCAAAAAAAATCCGTATATCAGCCGGTATCACACTACCTTTAGCCAAGTCAGTCTTGCCATCGCCAATACGATCGCAGCGGGAGCGACCAAGACGGTAAGCGAATCTGACCAAAAACTTACCAGTGAACTTATTCAACAGGCGATTTCCGAGTCTAAAGTTGCCGTTACCCTGTCTCCACAAAGCATCACGGCCTGGGAAAATCTCGGTAACACCTATCAGGCGATTATGACGGTCGCGACCGGCTCGGACGCATGGGCCGAGACTTCATATACCAAAGCGCTTTCACTGGACCCGACGAATCCCGTGCTCTGGGTCAATCTCGGCGGCGTCCTGGTTCACGAAAAAAAACTCGACGATGCTATTACAGCGTTTAATCGGGCTATATTTTTGCGTAGTTCCTACGCCAACGCGTATTACAATCTGGCAAACGCCTACAGACTCAAAGGAGATACAGTGAAAGGCGCGGACGCGGCGACGCGCGCCATGAACCTGGTGGAACCCAATAGCTCAGATTATTTTAAAGCAAAAAATGAACTCGACTCTATCCAAAATGCGACGCCGGTACCGCCGGATACTACCGCTACCGCTTCGTCACAATTTACATTGCCACAGTAAAATAATGCGCAATTATCAATGAAAAATGAGCAATAAAAAATAATTTATATTGCGCATTCGCTCATTTTCTTTTATATATCCATCCAAATACGGCTGAACCTCGCGAAATCACGTGATCAAGGACAAAACCCGGAAGCTCCGGAAGCACGCGTAATTCCGGAATATTCCGAATATGAGACGATTTATTGATCACAATAACAATGTTTCCCATGCTCATATCACGAACAATCTGATTGGGATAGCTCACATAATTCCAACCCACATGGGACGCAATCGGTATCCACACGTTGTACTGCGCTTTCAAACCATTGAGATACGCCACGGCTTCGCCAACCGCAAGGCCCTCGATATCACGGTCAAAATTTATGTTGGGATGTGGCGTAAAAACATTGTAATAGCCAGTCGAATACGGAAAATATTGGTAATTGATGATCGCCATATACCCCAGGATGGCCCCCAGAATTACCGGGTACAAAATGTGCACGGTACGCGATTTTACCAATGACCAAATGCCCGAAACACCTACAGCAGACAGCAGTATAAACGCCGGAAGTATTTCCATAAAATGCCGGAGTCCGTCATAAAATGCGGCGTTGGGAAGTATGGCCCGCAGCGGCGGCACAATAAGCCAAATAAGGAGAAGCCTGCGTTTCCGGTTTCCCTCCCATAGCACCCTTAGCCCCCCAACCACCGCGAGAATAAGTAGTATCTGCGGGCTCATGAAGAAAAGACTGGCCCAAGGGTACCACCAAAGTGGCTTCCCTTCCCCCACCAGATACGACACGCCGTTCCAAAAAATAGTATACCCCTGACCGATTGTCGCAAAATATTGGATAACAGCAATCGCGCGATTCACCGGGTCAAACCACAAGTACGGCCATGTGATAAACGCGATTGCAAGACCGATCGCCATAACAAGTAATGAACAGTACATCATAAATAATGGCGAATATTTTTTATGAAACAGCGTCCACACCCCCCAAATCACCGGCACGTATATTGCATTCATTTTGGTGGAGAGGCCAAGCCCCCACACAACCGCCCCAACAATAATGTCCGTCTGTTTCCGGCGTACGATAAACCGTACGAGATAATACATCGCGAGCGTAAATAAACTCACTTGTGCGGTATCCTTGAGATTTGTGAGCCCGTGCCCAAAAAGCGTCGGATAGAAATACGTCGCGAGTCCGGCAAAAACCGCGGTAGCGGGAGACAATTCCAAAAGTATTGCAAACCGGTACACGGTGGATACCAGGATGGCAAAAAATAGTGCAGTGGCGACATGGAATAGAATAACTATCTGCGGCCCCGTGTATCCATACCCAACAAGACGCGATAGCAGGGTGATGCCCGTCCCGACGTATATGGGCACCGGTGGATAATGTTCGAGCGTCGGATTTTGTGTGTATATCGTTCCGTGAAATAGCGACCTTTGGTCCCAAAACCCGTCAAACGCATGCGGATTCAATCCTTCTTTAAAAAATGTCGCGTACACCCCACCGGCAAATATGTTGTCCGCTTCGTCCCATGTCAGGCCTACCTGCGGGGCCAAAAACACCCCAACAGTAAGTACAAGAGCAAACAGAACAAGCGCGGTGTGTTTTTGGACCCAATCCATGTTACCTATCATATCAATTTCTTCGTCATTTTCGCAGTTGATAATATGCGGCTCCGGAGAGAATAATCGTATAGAGGACAAGGCCTATGCCAAGCGATTTAATGGCAAATCCTATTCCCTTTTCGCTATAGACAAACCACAGAAATTTCCACAAAAGAAGAACGTGCGTGATAAATAACAGCATTGCCATCTGAAAACTCAGGATAGATACCTGAAACAGGACGGAATAACGCAAAATGGTCGCAACCCCCGCAAAACCAAATCCTAATCCCAAAAATCCGAGTGCCGCCACACCGGTAACGGCGACTATGGTCTCTGACATCGTGGTGGCAACCGGATCAAATTTACGGCGGGCTTTGTACAGCTTTGCCCAATAGTAACTCCGCCAAAAATACTTCCGTGCTACCGGCCAGAATCCCTCAAATTCATGGTGCACCCGTACATCCGGCGAAAAAATAATCGCGTACCGTTTGGCGATACGGTACGTAAACTCCACGTCTTCCATCTGCCGGAACGCTTCGTTAAATCCTCCCAGACGCGTAAACACCACCCGCCGGATGGCAGCCACTCTCGTGCTGAAGAGGTAATAGTATCCGTCGCGGTCGCGCTCGTTGGTCCAGTAACTCCAGTCGCGCATCGCTTTAAACTGGGGGAAAAATGCCCGCGTGTGTTGATGTTTATCCCACACGCCGGTAACGGCAGTCAGATCGTGATCTTCTTTAAATTTCGCAGCAATCGTGGCGAGGGTTTCGCGGTACACCGACACGTCCGCGTCCAAAAATACGAGGACATCCCCGCGGGCGCGTTTGACCGCCGCATTCCGTGCTGCCGCAGGCCCCCGGTTCCGCGTCAGCCGGACGATTTTAAGCGGAAACTTTTTTCGTTTATTTGAAAATTGAAAACCTGCCTTGCCGGCAGGCAGGTTGAAAATTGATAATTGTTGTTGACTCGCATCATCTCCCACGATGACCTCGAAATTTTTGTACGAAGAACTTGCGATGGACGCAAGAAGCTTTCCCAAGCTTGCACTGGCATTGTAGGCAGGGATGATAATCGAAAGATACGGCTTTTTCATCCCGCAGCGGACAGACGTTCCAAAAGCCACATGCGACTCAAACTCGAGACACTGATCCCCTGCCTTTTGGCGGCCTTCAGCAATTTGTCTTTTAGGGATTTTTGCACCCGCAATATTAATGTTTCTTCAGCTGGCTTTTGGAGCTCAACGATGATATCGACGTCCTCTAGTTCATCTTCGAAGTCTACAAAACTATGCGTATCCCAAAATATTGCCTCTTCTTCGAGACTTTTAAATACCGGAATTCTTGATTTATTTTTCCTTTTCATACAGTCTCCTTCTTTCTTTTCTTCCTGCATCCCGGGCAGTGACGACATAATAGACGCTACTCGCTTGCCTCTTTATCACGACAGAAATAATTCGCTTTCCGCTTCTCCCGACAAGCAAATAGCGCTTATCATGGGTCCGCTTATGATATTTAAACTGAGATACTGCAACAGATACTTCGTCGGGTGTAACTCTATGCTTTCTAAGATGCAATACGTTTGCCTCGGTCCAAATAAGCTTTTTTACGCTGATTCTTGTCATAGTGTATTACATTTGTATTACATTGTCAATCTAATCTTTTCTTCCGATAACGATGAGATCATCCCAAGGATTAATCGGATTTATGATATCCAATTTGTCAAACAATTTTCCCAAAGGTCTGAGGATCCACGCGGCCCACGGGAAATAATCAGCACTGCGGGTAAAGAGAAATGAAAGTGGAAACGGCCGCGGGTCATCGCGCCGGATATGCACATCCGTAAATCCCGCCCGGCGGAAAAGCTCCCAGATGGACACCGGATCCCAAAACGTCACGTGTTCCGGATGCCGGTACCCGACCCACCATGTCCCCATGATTTTTCGCCAATTACCCGAATGATTTGGGGTCGTCAGGACGGCAATACCCCCTTTATTGAGGAGCGCATGTACCCGGCGCATCAGAGCCAGTGGGCTCTGTTCATGTTCGATAAGCTCAAATGCCGTTACTACGTCAAAATGGGTTTTTGGCCAAGTTTGCGATACACTCAATCCCTTTTTTCTGCAATACAAAACCGCGTCTTTAGAAATATCTACACCCTGCACCCGGAACCCTATTTTCTTTGCTTCTTCAAGCAGTATTCCCATCGCGCAACCGATGTCTAACAATTTTTTTCCTTTCACTGTTTGTTGTACCTCTCTTACCTTCTTTCGAAAATATTGTCTGTGGACCGGTATCTGAGCCACATACGGATCAAAATGCTCAAGGTCTTCATGGTACAGCGAGGCAATCTCTGCTGGTGTCGGCATGGGGACGACCTGCACGAGTCCGCACGACGTGCACTTGGCAACACTCGCTTGGGGACGAGACAGTACGGGAATAAACGTCCTCTTGCCACATAATACGCACCGTTTCATGCGTGCAGTATACCACGTATTATTTTCTCTTCCACAATCTCCCGCCCCATCCGTCCACGGGAGCGAAATTATCCCTGATGTACGCCATGTTTTCCGCAGTCAGGGTCGCCATGCGACCGGAATCCCCGTCCCAAATATAATCCGCCGGATTTGTGGCAAGGTACTGGGCAAGCGGCGCAGGCGGGCGGGATACGGACGATAAAAACGTATCAAACGCCAGACAACAGACCGGATATCCTTCCGTCCAAAACACCATTCGGCCTTCCAGGTCCACGACACGCGATCCCTGCGGCACGGTAGAAATTAACTTTGTTAGTTCTGTCAGTTGCGTTGTGCTTGTTACGGCGAGCTTTGGCGTATGTATCTCCTGCGTCACCACAACAAGGATATATCCAAATCCCAGTAGAATAATAAGGAGCGACGCCGTACCGCCTGCTTTTTCCAGCCAGTCAAAAAATAGTGCGAGCCCGTCTGCCGCGTAATACGCGATGAATATAGCAATCGGAATGAGATATTGGCTATGTTTGAGCGGGAAAAACTTGCTAAATACGAGAATGCTTGCAATAAATGTCCCCGACACCAAAAGTTCGCTCAGCCATTCTCTTCCCGCACGCCGAAATGGGCTCACGAGCCGGTATACACCCACCAGGATGCCCAAAATCCACACCGCGTGGTTTACGATGAGGGCCGTGGTAATCGCGTGGCCCGTACCGCCGTAAAATGATGCATTGGGATAAAAAAATAGGTTCGGCTCCATCGGATAATTTTTGATATTGGCATAGATTTCCACTGCCAACTTCGTGAGCGAATACCACGTTACGGAAAGCTGCCCAGAGATAGCCGCTACGCCGAAAAAAAGTATCCAGGGACCTACCAGTCCGGCCATAAGTAACGTAAATGACCTAAATGACTTAGAATAAAACGCCGAAAGAATAGCAATCCCCACTCCAGCAACAACGATCGGCACGGTTTTGGCCAGCGTCATGAGCGATAACGCATAAAAAAGGCCCGACACTGCCCACCAAATATTTTTTTTTGTTTGCAGCCCCCGTATCTCCCCTATTACCCCGAGGATAGCAAGAAGTACCGCCAAATTATCCGGCCGGATTTCCAAAAATTTATCATACGGCATCGGAAGAAATGCGAGGATGACCGCGGGAAGCAGTGCCCACTTCCACCCTCGCGTCATTCCCCATAATACCCCTAATCCCCCTAACATCACCAAAAAAATAACAAACGAAAATACTCTGCCCGCTGCAAAAACCTGCGCACTTACTCCATACATCCAAAAAATCGGCGCAAACACCCACATGAAAAGCGGCGTAAAGTACGAAAAAAAGTCGCGGTACATGATCTGCCCGCGGGCAACTTGCGCCGTCCAGTGCATATAACTAAACTCGTCAGCATCCAAAAATCGTATAGCTGATACCTGATAGCGCCAAAATAGGAGATATAAAAGAAGCCCCAGCAACAAAAGTTTTTTTCCTGCAGTCATCATCCCATTGTAGCAAAATATCGGTACGGTATATTTAATTAATGAAGTTTTTTCACAAACACGACAGAATCTGCAACGATCCTGAATTTTCTAAACCCAGCGGCGGTATAAAATGCTTGGGCTATATTATTTGTACGGAGCGTATCGACAAAAAGCTCGTCGGACCCGTGTACACCCTCTCCAATCCGTCGGACAAGCCTCCTGCCAATTCCTTTACGGCGCGCGTTTCGTGCGACGGCAAGCGTCTGGATAGTCGCATAGGGCTGGGGAAATGTTTTGATCGCGCGTTCAAATCGATATCGCTCCACAAGCACCGAAGGCCTTACCCGCCCGGTGAAAAGTAAACGCACCATCCCAAACGCGGTAATGTATCTAAGCCCACGGGCAAACTCCGACTGCGAATGAGTTAGATCGCGGGTCAGGGTAATCACCCCGACCACCCGACCATCATCTACCGCGATTAAACCCTCATGCATTGGTTGGCGGATAAACCAAAGGTACAGTTTGGCCAGATACGGGACACCTATAAGCGACGCAGGAGAGTCAGGGATAGCTTCGTGATGCAGGCGCGCGACCGCCGGTATATCATGTACTGTTAATTTTCTGACATCCATAAAAGCCTCACAATGGTTGTAATATACCGCGTGCCTAATCGAACCGTATTAAAAATATTACCGCCGGTTTTGGATTCGCCGCGCACTCTGGCAGGGCTCGTATACGGTATTTCGGCAATACGATACTTTTTCCGAAACGCCCGGATGATAAAATCGATAAAATATTCACCGTAATTTCCTGATAACGAGATAGCCGTCAATACCTGTTTCCGTACGGCGATAAACCCGCTCGTGTAGTCCGTAAACGGATACCGGAATGCGAGCCGTAGGACCAAACTAAGCTCTGTACTTGCCCACGTGGCAAACCGCGAATCCCGACCATCATCCCCCGCCTTCTTCGTTTTGCCGCCGGAGATAAACCTCGATCCTACCGCGATATCGTACCCGCCGGCAATTTTTGCTAGAAGTTTCGGAATAACCTCCGGCGGGTGAGAAAAATCACAGTCCATCCACACTACCACATCCCCGTGGGCACGGGCGATCCCGTCCCGGATGCTATTTGTCAGTCCGCGGTTTGCTTTCCGGGTCAAAAGCCGTACCGTTTGCTTTGGAAATTGTTTTTTATATAAAACAACTGCCTGGGACGTCCCGTCCGGAGAATTGTCATCAACAACAATAATTTCTTTCGTGCCGGGAACAACCCTGGTTATCGCTTTGATGAGAGGGATGATATTACCGACCTCATTATACGTGGGCAAAATGATAGAAATGGTCATATGAGCACCTCATGCATAGCGCGCGAGACAAATCGGATTTGTTTTTCGGTTATGGCAAGTCCCGACGGGATATAAAATCCACGGCGTGACAAATCAGATGATACGGGAAACGCACCGATTTTCCCCAGTCCCATTTTCCGAAGCACCGGCTGGCTGTGGAGCGGGATAAAAAAATCCCGCGTGTCGACACCAAAATTCAGTAATCGCGCCCGCACCTGATCCCGCGAATATGTATATCCGCGTTTGACGGAAACGGCGTACATCCAGTACACGCTTTTGGCCCACGGCTTTTCTGCCGGAAGCTCAAGGGCGGGAATGTCGGCAAGCAATCTGCCATACAGCCCCGCCATCCACCGTTTTTTGGCGATATACTTTTGCGCTTGTTCGAGCTGCGCAAGACCCAAAGCGGCCTGCATATTGGTCATCCGGTAATTAAATCCTATATCCTCATGCCAAAATCTGCGTGTAGGCGCGTGCGCCAGGTCTTTCAGAAGCCGCAGTCGCTTGGCAATCCTATCGTTACTCGTCACCACCATGCCGCCCTCCCCACTTGTCACAATTTTATTGGCATAAAAACTGAAACAACCGATGTTTCCTATCCCGCCCACCACACGATTTTTATACCGTGAGCCGTGTGCTTCTGCCGCGTCTTCGATAACGGCAATCGTATGTTTCCGAGCAATATCCATAATGGGGTCCATATCCGCCGGGTGTCCGTACAGGTGCACGACCATAATCGCTTTTGTGCGTTTCGTAATCCGTTGTTCTACACAATCCGGATCAAGTGTCCCTGTCGTTTTCTCCACATCCGCAAATACCGGAGTTGCACCGGTATAGACGACCGCGTCAGCGCACGAAATGATCGTAAGATCCGGCACGATCACTTCATCTCCCGGACCGATATCCAGGGCGGCCAGTGCCAAATGCAGAGCCGCAGTTCCATTTGTCACAGTAACCGCATGTTTGACGCCAATAAACTTGGCAAACTCCGTCTCAAACCGTCCTATGTACGGGCCGGCCGAAGAAATCCATCCCGTGCGCAAACAATCGTCGACGTAGGTTTTGGCGTGAGCAGACAATAGCGGCGCGTTGACGGGAATAATCGGCGTTTTTTTCATGGAAAATATATTTTTGCGTTGGTAACCCCCGGATAGGGACCTTGTTTAATCTCAAACAATCGTGTGGGCGCGAGAAATTCTACCCCGTGACCCGCACCCATCAACAGCACACTGTCGCCTTTTTGTAATATTTTTGCCATCAGTTTTTTCCCCTTGGGGGTATACAGGGTTAATCGAATCTTCCCATCCTGAACCAGAAGCACTTCCTGTATCGACGTCACGTTGATGGGGCGGGTCATCCGATGAACGTGCGGCGCAAGCTTCACTCCTTTAGCGCGCTGGTGTAGTCCGACCTGAAAAAAGTTATCTTCCTGAGTGAAAAATTTGACTCCGGACAACGGCAACGCTCGGCGGAAAATAATAGCAATATTCTTCCCCTTAAATAGAACCGGTTCCACGCCTTTCATATCACGACTTATAGCAGGTTACGTAAGCATTGTATACATCGTGAGTTCATCAACAAAGCCGCCTTTATACGATAGCGCTTCCGGCAAGATGCCGCACTGGATAAACCCGAATTTTTTATATAAATGCAGGGCCGCCGCATTATTTGCAAAACAGTTAAGCCAAAGCATACGCAGGCCCATGTTCCGTGCCTCTGCGATGAGCACTTCCATGAGCGCACGGCCTACGCCCTGCCCGCGGTAGGGGGCCAAGACCGATATTCCCAAATCTCCCGAGTGCCAGTGGCGCAGTTCACCGCGACGGATTTCGCCCGAGGCGATAATCGCGCCGCTTATGGTCACGACAAAACGGGTTTTTTTCCCTTTTTTCATGAGTTTTAATCCATCGGTAACATATTTCTGCTCTTCTTTGAGCGTGATCTTTTTTCCGCTGAGTAAAATAAACGTGTCCTCTGCAATAAGCGTGTTGGCAAACGCGAGTAACCCCGGGACGTCCCCAGCCTCCATCGGGCGGATAGTAAAAGATTTCATATGCCTCATTTTACCTCGTGTGCTACAATGGGCGCAATCCTATGACGTCGCCACGAAAAATTACACTACATAAATACGGCGCGCCGGTTATCGGATACCTGACCGCACCCACGGTACACGCACTCCCATTTCGTGTCCGGCACGTATTTTGGACCTATTTCACGCCGGAGCGCGTCACCCGCGGCAGACACGCACACAAACGGACATGGATTGCGATTTTCGCGCTCACCGGAAAAATTACCGTGCACACCGAAATGCCCGACGGCACCAAAAAATCGTTTACCCTAGACAAACCCAATATCGGACTCCTCGTGCCCCCCATGGTCTGGCATGTGCAGCGCTACTCGCATACTGCAATCCAAATCGCTCTGGCGAGCCTGCCATACGACGAACGCGAATATATCCGGGACTACAACGTATACAAAACTCTGACAAAAAAGAAAAAGAGGTAATGTGGACTCCGTAACATTTGTTATCCCCTGCTACAACGACGAGGCCACGGTCACACTCGTTATAAAAAAATCGCTTGCCGTTGCCAAAAAACTCCATATTCAACCAACTATTCTCGTGATAAACGACGCCAGTACAGACCAAAGCGGACGCGTCCTGTCCGCGTTTGCCAAAAAATATCATAACATCCGCGTGATCACTCACACAAACAATGCCGGATACGGGGCGACGATAAAAGAGCTCTACCTGGCCGCCCGAACAGAATGGATTTTTTCCGTCCCCGGAGATTATCAGATAGATCCGACGGAACTTACCAAGCTTTGGAAAGAGCGAAATACTGCAGACATGATTATTGGCTGGCGAAAAAATCGAAACGATAATGCAGCCCGACAGCGACAATCAAATATGTACAATATACTTATCCGTCTCTTATTTTGGGCACGCATTCATGATGTAAATTCTGTACGACTCATGAAATCATCCATGTTCAAAAAAATTTCTCTTTCATCTACATCTGCATTCGTTGATGCAGAATTATGTATTCAATCCAAACGGGCCGGATTTCGTATACAAGAGGTTCCCATTGTACATCGTGCCCGTGCGGGTGCAGGCGCCAGCGGAGGAAAATTGTCTACTATTATACCAACCATCCGGGACATGATACTATTTTGGACACACACCATATGATTCCTATTTTTAACCTCACGAGGCAATACAAAACTATCGCAAGAGACCTGAACACTATTTTTACCCAGATAAACAAGGATGGCCAATTTATACTTGGCCAAAATGTTTCGCTCTTTGAGCAAGAATTCGCCAAATATACCGGCACCCGTTACGGCGTCGGGGTAGGAAGCGGCACCGACGCGCTCACCCTGGGACTACGTGCGCTCGGTCTCAAAACCGGTGACGAAGTCATCCTTCCTGCCAACTCCTACCCCTCGGCATTCGGCGTCGCACAGTCCGGTGTCACGATAAAACTTGTTGATGTAAAAATTGACGGCACGATGGATCCGAAAAAACTTTATAACGCCATGACCCGCCGCACCCATGCCGTCATCCCCGTGCATCTCTACGGCAACCCGGCTGATGTGCTTACAATGAAAACAATTATTTCCGGCAGGAAAATATTTCTTATTGAAGATGCCGCGCAGGCACATGGAATACCCCACGTCGGCGGATTTGGGGACATCGGCTGTTTTTCTTTTTATCCAAGCAAAAATTTAGGCGCCCTCGGGGACGGTGGCATGGTGGTTACAAATAATAAGACAGTTGCCGACCGCGTGCGGCGCCTCCGGATGTATGGAGAAGTATCGCGGTACCAAAGTATCGAGGTCTCGGGTGTCAGCCGCTTAGATGAGCTGCAGGCGGCACTCCTGCGCGTCAAACTCAGGCATCTGACTGCGTGGGTTACTAGACGAAAAATTATTGCACGGCACTATCTTACGAGTCTCAAAGGAATTGGTGACCTTGAGTTTGTCACCAATAATCCGCGTAGCGCGTATCACCTATTCGTCATCCGAACCAAACATCGCGACCATTTACAAGAATATTTAGCCAAACGCGGCATCGGATCGGCCGTCCACTACCCCACACCGATCCACCTGACCAAATCGTTCCGAAATTTAGGATATAAAAAAGGCGATTTTCCGGAAGCAGAAGCACAGTCCCGCGAGGTTCTTTCGATTCCGATATTTCCGGAGCTCACGGATGGCGAAGTGACCAAAGTGATTACAACGATAAAGCGTTACTTCCGCTGAAGGACAAATAGTTTCGTTTCTCCAAACGGCAGCCACCCGGGCAAAACTCCTGCAGGTTTTGCCTCCAGAACGCTCCACCCAAATTCACGCGCGAACCTACGCCACGTAGACTCGTGCTGAAACGTAAACGGCATGGGGATATGTACCCCGCGCCACCCGTTCCCGTACCGATCCAATATTTTCATAAAAAATAAATCTACCCGGTTCCGATAGACTGGCTCGACCATCAGGATCGTCCGCTTCGTGACGCGCATGAGGTCATAGAGAGCCATACGCGGATCTTCCGTGTGATGAAACACGTGATACGCGACAGACGTATCAAAAAAACGATCTTTAAAGGGCACCTGTTTCCCGTCATACAACCGGAAGTCTATGCCGGATGTGCGTCCTCCGCCATCAACGACATCTATCCCCGTAACGTGAATCTTGGGAAATTTTTCGTGGATACCCCGTGCAAGCGTCAGGTCGCCGCAGCCGAAATCCAACAGTGTTTGCGTATGAGTAAGATATGGAGCTAAAAGTCGTACCTGTTTCTCTATATATGAAGCGCGCTGCATAGATTACCAAGTATACACCCGGACGTACGTATTCTTATATATCTCGTGAAGGAACGGATACACGACAGTCAGATCGTCTATACCCCCGTCTGCCACTTCCTGCGGTCCAAAAAATATATAATGCAGATTATTTGATGCCAAAAAATCTTTCGCGGCCGCGGCAGTAGTCACACCACTGAAAAATGCCGTTACGATCTGCTCCTTTTGCTCAGTTGCAATCGTCGCTGCATGCCCCACATAGACGGTATTACCGCTATACACAGGTATGTAGTTACCGGCTGTCGTTTCGGAAAGTATCACGTCTGAGCGTTTCGTGTGATCCTGGATAAAGATCATCGCGTTATACATGTCTTTGAGCGGATACATCACGTAGCTGCCTGTCGGTACGAGCGGCTGAGTAGCTCCGACTTTTTGGTCGATAAACTCTTTTTGCCACCGCCACGAACTATACATCTGCAGAAGTCCCAGAAAGATAAGAAGTATCGCCGCGAGCACTCCTATTTTTTTCCCTAATCCCCCTAACTTCCCTAAATTCCCTAACAAAAAAGCCGCGAGTATCCCGAGCGGCACATGCGGAAGCATTTCGGTAAACCGCAGCGGCGATTCCTGCGGAATATACTGAAAAGCGATAATAAGGGCGGCCCATGCCAATACCCATGCGACAAAAATATATAATTTCGTTTCTCTTTTCCATATCGCCCATATCCCCCCTATCCCCCCAATAATCAGCATCGGCCCAACGGCCAAAACATAGTCTTTCAAAACAAACGGTTGCGGATGAAGAACGGCAAAATCCACGAGCCGCTTCCAGGGGTACACGCGAAGTGCCAATGAAAGGTAAAGAAGAGACGGCGCACTAATGACGGCCGATATAGCCGGGCCGGCGATGCGTACTATCGCCCACTGACGGAATAATATTTTTTGTTTCCACGGCATGACGAACAACAAATCGACGACCACAAACACGCCGTATGCAGCAAATACAAAAAGCAGTCCGGGCGGAAATACGATGCCGAGTAGGAATGCCAACAGCCCCAAAAATACCCAATTTCCGGGCCGCGCCATTGTGTGTTCATCAGAAAATGCGATAAGGAGAAAGATAATGAGCGCCTGGCCGGCCAGCATGTGCGGCACGAACGTGGTGCGCTGCAGACTATCCATAATGGTCCACCACGGCATATACCCGCCGAAACGCCATTCCTGCATGTGATAGACGAGTATGGGCCAGGTAGATGACGTCACGACGAGACAAAACCCAATCATTTGCCACATCACGTTTGCAAATGCTTTTTTAGCCACAAAAGCAATCATAAAAAGTAATGTTGCCGCCAGTACTACGCGTGCGGTGTGGTACGTGTCGCCGCTGTTTTGCCACGGCACACCAATCCATGCGGATACTTTCCCCATGTAAAGATACATAATCTGGATATACGATCCGCTGTGCGGCTCCGAGGTATATTTTTCTGTCACCGTCCAGGCTCCTTCCCGCCCCTGTCGGATCCGCGAGAGATAAAAATTATAGTCGGTGTAATAATTGTGGACGAGCTCAAAATACCGCTGCGGATGCAAGTCTGCCGCCCGGGATATTTCATAAAACGTCGGCACGAGCGAAAAAAGAAGAAAGAAAAAAATAAGTACTGCCCATAACCAACGTTGCATATCACGTAGTATAAAGTTTTATAATTTATTGTGCTACTATGATTTCTATGGACCAGGAATATTCAGTACACTACACAAAATCAGTCGTCGTTGCGGTAATTGTCACGATCGTCCTGACCATTCTGGTATTTTTGCATTACAAATCTATTTCATCGCGCCCGGGATCGCTCGTCATCCCCGCCGGTAATACGTATTTAGGCGTTTCGCCTACTCCCGCGACTTCCGCGCCCACCACGCAGGCGCTCGCGCGCGACACGTGGCGCCCGGTTCACGGACACATCTATCCGTACACATTCAGCGCACCGGCGACACTCAAACTCGTCACATTCCCGCAAGATCCATACGATATTTACGCGATTGACTGTTGCGGCCTGGATCCGGGGTCGAATGTGCTTATCGGCGTAGATAATCTGAAAAACGCATCCGACCGCGCCCAGTACATAAATATGCCAAAATTAAATTATGTCCAAAACTGGTGGAAGCAGTTCGGGGCATTAAATAATGTCGGCAGTATCGATGAGTTTACAAACAGCAAAGGTCTCAAAGGTTTCAAAGCCAAATACGTGAACGCCGCAGGTGAAACTCCCAACCTCGATGTCTTTTTTGAGGTACCCGGGCATCCCGAATATGTCATCCATCTGGCAAGCGGCACCCTGACCTCCGACGTTTTTGCCCGTGTCATCGACAGCCTGGAATGGGGCGCGTTATGAAAAAAATCCCCTGGTCGGCAATCATTGTGGCCGGCTGGATCCTGGCCGTATTTTTACGACTCTTTCTCGTCGGCAATACGGGGTTTGAGGCCGACATCTCGTTTTGGAAATCCTGGGGGCTGGCGGTTTCGGATTTTGGCATTGTTCGCGGACTGCCGCTCACAAACTTCAACTACCCTACCCCGTTTGGCTATTTTCTGGCCGTCATGGTGCGCACCTACAGTATATTTGCCGATCCGCATAATTTTAATGAGTTTTGGCGCAATAATAATCTGTGGTTTTTGTTCGTCGCAAAACTCCCTGCGATTCTGGCGGATTTTGGTATCGCCGGGATCATCCTCTGGATCGGCAAAAATACCAAGCAGATGAATTTCCCCCAATTACCCTTTACTTTTTACCAATTACTTGCGCTTGTCTATCTCCTCAATCCTGTCTCCATTATTGACGGCGCGTGGTGGGGCCAACTCGACAGCCTGGGCATTTTACTTTTCCTACTCGCGTTCCTTTTCGTCCTTCGACGCAATTCTTTCGTTGCCGGCGTTATTTTCATGGTCGCCATGATGACCAAACTCCAAAATATGATTTACGGGCCGATATTTTTTCTCCTCGTGTGGCAGATAAGCGGCTGGACGGGGCTTCTTCAAAGCGTAGCCGGCTCCGCGCTCACCTTTTTTGGGCTAAATATCGAATTTATTCTCAGCCATAATTCGGGGCGCGTCATCGAATCTCTGACCGGCAACTACGATTACTTCCCGTGGCTGTCTTTGAACGCATTTAACCCGTGGTGGATTTACTCCGGCGCCGCTGGCATGAAAGGATCGGATAAAACGTTAGTGCTTGGCCTTCTGAGCGCCAAGCATCTGGGTCTTACCCTCTTTTCCGGCGGCTATTTGTTTGCCGTACTGCACATGCTTTGGAAAAAACACGGCGCGGGTGCCGCCGAGTACACCCAAAAATTCCTCGAGGCGTTCATCATCGTCAACGGTTCGTTTTTTCTTTTTCAGACTGAGTCGCATGACCGGTACGCGTTTCCGCTTATCGTCGTTTTATTACTTTGGGGCGCTTTTGCGATCCGAGAGCGGCTGACGCAAAAAGAGACTTTACAAATTTTTACAACCCGTCCGTTCCGGATATTTTCTATTATCTATATTCTTTTTTCTCTTTTCTATTTTTACAATTTGCATACGGCCCTCATATTTAATTATCCAAATAACGGTATCCCCGTGCTTTCCGCGCTCACCGCGCCCTGGCTCACGATCGCCGTCTCATACGTATTTACCAGCGCATTTTTGTGGTTTATTCTCTGGCTCGCGCGCGATTCTTTTTGGACCCTTATCCTCCCTATTTCCCTTATCTCTCTCATGCTTATCTTCAAAAATATGCCGCTCATCACACATAGGCCAGTCTCCATAGAGTCACTCACTCCAACCGAGTACAAACAAGATTACGGCAGCCGGCAAATTAATATGCCGATAAACGCGGGGTCGGGATTCAAAAACTGGTCCGCTCTCTCCGTGCAATATGCGTTTTACCGCCACGGGATCGGCACACACGCGAGCGGATATCAGATTTTCGACGTCGGGCGCCTCTTCCGGCGCTTCAGTTTTGATTACGGCATAGATACGGAAGCAGGCACAAAAGCGAGCGTGACGTTTGAGGTCTGGGGGGACGACAAACGATTATTTGCATCGGAAAAAATGGGGCGGTTTGACCTGCCGCGCCACGCTGACGTGGATATTTCGGGCGTCCGGATGCTCAAACTCGTCGTCACGGATGCGGGCGACGGCATTACCGACGATCACGCAGACTGGCTGAATCCAAAATTATATGAATAACACTACTTTGTCATCCTCGCGAAAGCGAGGATCCGCGTTTGAAAACGTAAATAGGAAGATTCCCGCATTCGCGGGAATGACAACAGGGGTACTTCTGCTTCTTTTTGCCATAGGGTTTAACCTGTGGCTCTACCGCATGGAACCCACGGCACCCATCGACCCGAACGACAATACGTTCCAATTCGCGCTGGTATACCGGACGAACCAAATCTGGGATTTCGCACAGCAAAAATGCTCGTTCAATCCCGTGTGCTTTTTCTCCTATCTATCCGATCATTGGGTGCCCAACTGGAACGAGGGGTACAACTTGCCGTTTTATTACAGTCATGTTCCGCAAATAGCTATTGTCGGGTCTTACCGACTCTTTGATTCGTTTATTCGTTTATTCCATTATTCGTTTATTAGTTTATTCACGTATTATCATGTAGTCATTTATCTTTTATTATGCTTCTTCCCTCTTTCCATTTATTGCGCATTGCTCATTGTTGATTGCTCATTTCTTACCGCCGGTTTCGGCGCGATACTTGCTTCGCACGTATCGACCGACGGCCTGTACGGGCTGGACCCGGCGTCGTTTTTGTGGCGTGGATACGGACTCTCGAGTCAACTCTTTGCCATGATCTGGCTGCCGCTAGCGATCGCCTACGCGTTTCGATATTTTTCTTCACGAAGAAGGAACGACTTGTTTTTCTCCATTTTATTCCTGGTTCTCACAACCTCCGGCCACATCGGTGTGGGTATTATGGCATTTCTCTCGCTTATCCCGCTTGCCCTGGCCGTACCACTTATGGATATCTTCATGCAGCGATGGAATCACGAATCGTGGGACGTACTGAAAGCAAACATCGTCAAACTCACGATTCTTTCTGTCATCGCGATCGGCATATTAAGTTACTGGCTCGTCCCGGCATTTCTTGCTGACAAATTCCACAACTTTTCTTTCTGGGATCCGGTCTGGAAATTCAATTCCTACGGCGCCAAAGAAACGATCACTCGCCTGTTTAACGGCGACCTGTTTGATTTCGGCCGGCTGCCGATATTCACCGCGCTTGTACTCATTGGCTGCTTTGTTTCTCCACACTTCGCGTTCTTATTTATCTTTTGGTTGCTGTTATATTTTGGGAGAACCACGTGGGGGCCGCTTATCGATCTTATCCCCACCATGAAAGAATTTCATTTGTCGCGTTTTATCGTTGGCGTGCACCTCTCAGGCCTCTTTTTGGCCCCAATCGGATTCGCATGGATTATAAATAAAGTTAAAAAATATATTGGATTATTTGCTTATGTGCTTATTGGCGTATTGGTAGTATTCATTTATGGCCAGACGATCCGATATAACGATCTCAACAACACGCTTATCACCCGCTCAATCGCAGATTACGCAAAACAATCCAAAGACGCAAATGCGCTCGTCTCGACGCTGCAGACACTCGAAAAATCTGCTCCCGGACGCGTCTACGCCGGCCGAGGCGGCAGCTGGGGCCATGATTTCCGGATCTCGGAAACGAATATGACCATGTATCTTGGGAACTTCGGTCTCCCCACCGTGCTCTGGATGCCGGAGACTTGGAGCCCCAACGGCGACACCGAACAGTATTTCCGTGAGAACAAAGAGGCCGATTATGACCTCTTTAACATCCGTTATATCGCGACCCCCGCCAATCTGGCAAAAGAAAACATTCAACCGTTCTGGAAATTGATCAAAGAAAATCCTTCGTGGAAATTATATACGGTTTCTTCTGATGTCATTCCCGCGCAGGCGGGAATCAGCGTTTCTTCGGAAAAACCAATACCGATTCCCGATCAGGTCGGGAATGACAACAATAATGGCTATTTTACGTCCGCTGTACGGCCCGCGATTGTCGCATCGGACAAATACTCACGCGGCAACGCTATCCGCCTCTGGATCCAGTCTGACGACCCCAAAAACGGCCTCTACCCGGAGTTGACCTTTGATACAAAAAACTATCCGATAAATGTAGGCCTGCCAAATATAAAAATGCTCGACGAGGTCACATTTATCACGCCCGACGCAAAAATACACAACGTCTTTTCCGAACCACCGAAGTATATTTCTCCTATCACCCCAATCCCCCCTATTTCCCTTACCTCCCAAACGGTTGATACCGACATGATCTTCTCAGCCAAGGCCACCGTTCCCGAAAATTGCACCGAATGTCTTGTTATCCTCAAGCAAACCTACCACCCCAACTGGCACGTGACGGTGGATGGGAAAGCGGTCACGCCCATCATCACGTTCCCCTTCTACATCGGTATCCCGGTGTCCGCAGGCACGCATACGATCGTCGCCTCGTACGAGCCGTCGAGCTTGAAAGTATTCCTCTTAGAGCTGACAATTGTAGCTCTTGCAGCTATTCTATTACGCCGCGTATTTATGAAGAATTGACGCCGCGAGTGTCTGATATGGAAGGCCTTCTTCCATAGCTTTTACACGAAGCTTCTGCAAATCCCGTTCAGTTAAACGAATATTTATATTACGAGTTTTTTCAAGCGTTGTTTTTGCAATAGCCCGAATTCTCTTTTTCTCTGCTGCAAGATTGTTTACCGGCTTCCACTCACCAGCTTCGAGTGATCGTTCTATTTCTTGTTCTTCTGCATCGAGCTTTAAATTTTTAAATGGGTTATATGTTATGTGTTTCATGTTCCTCCTTTATATATATTTTTGTATATTTTCTACTTGGATATATTGTTTTAAGAAATATTTTTTGTTCATCTTCAATACAAGGTATGACATAGGCATACCCATGAAAACCAATAATATAGAGTCGTTGGCTCTGATATTTTTTCCTGTTTGGGTTATCTACAACGGTTATCAGTCCCTCCTCAAATATAATATCCAACGCTATTTCAAAAGAAATTCCCCGTTCCTCTTTTAATTTCTCGTTTTTCTCTGTATCCCACGCGATGAATTTCACCTAGTAATTGTATGACAAATGATATGATTTGTCAATAATTACGCCTTCTTATTTTGCACACCTGCAAGTCTATTAACGAGCTTAAAGAATTGTGCGCCTCCAACCTTGAATCCCAGGATAACTGCTGCGGCAAGAAAAACACCAAATAAGTCCCCTGGGATATCTATTGTGTTATTCATTATATGGGTTGTTTCAAGGTACCATGCTATGGCTATACCGACGGCAATTGATATAACTAACCGAATTGATGGATTTATTCCCTTTGTACCAAATTTTCTTAAAATATAGTCAATTAATAGCAAAATACCTTCAGATGCAAAAAATCCCAAAGCCATAATTGTTCCATCCCCGGTATTTTGATCAAACACCTTCTGAATTCCTGACGTTGCTCGTGCAACCGTCCCATCCCAGCCAGTAGTAACAATGTAATCTGGGCTGGGGAAAAAACTCTTTGCACGTAATGTTTCCGTTATACCATATGTCGCGGCGCCCACATATGCCATAAAATCTTTATATATAACGTCAAATAGATAGTCTGGTTTCTGAACACTGGTAACAGAAGTGTTATTGGGGGGGGTAGCGGGCACTACACTTCGTGCGAGGATGGCGGTCACCTGCCCGACCCATCCGTCGTGACCGGCGCGTGCATCGGCCTGCATGGCGATGATTTCTTCCGCAGTCGCACCGATATTTTGGAGGTGAGAGATACCGCGCTTTTCCACATTCGGATCGGGGTTGTAGTACCGCTTAAGCCACGCGGTCTGGAGGGGTGTCTGCCTACCGGGTATAAATACGCTGCCCAGTTTTTGCACCTGCGCCTGATCCCCCGCCTTGCTCATATCCCCGCGCAGCCTGGCAAATATTGCATTATTTTTTACCTCCGCCGGCGCTGCTGCGTCGTCTTTCGCGGTTAAAAGTGTGAGAGATCCGGTCGTCACCACGGGGAATATTGCGTAGTCGTGGGCGCCCGCGGCATCCGTGTACCGGTACGTGTCGCCGATACCGGCATCTATAATTGCGGCAAGCGCCTGTATGCCGCCTGCCGTCTGCACCTGACCCGCGGTAAATGCGTAGAAAAACTGACTCCCCTGCCGCAAAATATACGGGTCCGGTATCCCGCGGCGAGCAAGGGCCACGAGCATCCGTTTGTACATTTCGCGGTTAAACGCGTTACCGGCAGCGTAGCCGATATCAGTATTTATCATTTTACTGTCACCCGGTTCGTCTGCTTTTACGACTTCATGCGTCAGTCCGTTGAGACGCGCGGCCCCCAAATAATCCGTGCTGTCACGGTAGATGTGGGGATTCACGGAAAGTCCGGTTTCCTGCTGGATTTCGGCGGCCAGGCTCATCGCCTGCCGGTCCAAAAACATTTCCGATACGATCCATTGGAGAGCCGTACGCGTCCCGCCTTGTAAATTTTTAAACTGGTCAAAAAAATACGCAATTTCCGGATGATACTGCTCGATGAGCGCTACGTCCGTATCGGGCGAGGTCTGCGTCTCTGAATCTAGTACGATGGCGGCATATTGGTCATCGACCGGCGAATCGGCATTCAGATTTACATCGACAGGAGCAAACTCCAGGTGGCCCTCTACTATAAATGGTGCAGAAATTACTTGGAGTCGCTCGCGGAGCTCCTCTCCGAATCCTGCGGGAAGTGTGACGCCGGGAGGCATAAATACATTGAGCTCATCGGAAAATTCGTCGCGTGCAATAACCGCTGTATCCGCGAACCCTTTCTCTTTGAGGAACGCCAGCGCTTCTCCTGCGATAATACGCAGGTCGATATCGCCGATACTCCGGTTTGCCAGCACGGCGTTGGCACCGTTTAAATTCACCGCATCCAGATGAAGCGCGATGGTATACTTTTGCCGCGCAAAACCTGCCAGAATCGATGTGGAATAGATGGGCATGGCTACGGCGTGTTCCTTTGCTTTCGCATACCACGCGGCATACTCCGCTTGTGGCAGATTTCCCAATGTTGCCTTCAACGTGGTTTCATCCGGCAGGGTCATCGTGTGATTATAAAATCCGTGCCAGGTGCGCACCCCGAAAAAGTCCGTGATTTCCTGCCGCGCTGCGACGTCGGGAAACTGCGACGAGATGGCGGCCGTCAGATCCGGCCCAAGCGCTTTGGTGACCATGGTCTGTTGAGTATCTGCTGTTGACGGAACCGGCTTGGGCGCGGGCTGGACGGGTTGCCTTGTATAAACAGATCTGATCTTATTCCAAATATTCTGCATCATCTCTCCCACCGCCATAATCTGCTCCATTGTGTTGGGATTAAACGCATAAAGATTTGAATTAACAGGTGACTCTTTTTGACCGCCCTGTAAAACGATCGCTCCTCCCACGTTCACCACAAGCTTAGTGATTTGATGATTTACGTCAATTGCCTTGTTAACATTTGAAAGAAGTAATGCGGGCGTTGCAGCTCCTGCAAAATTATCGATGAGAAACCCAAACCCTTTTAATTTTACGTCTGATAAGGCAAATCCCTCTTTTCCATCGGACGGACTTAAAGCTATCTGTAAACTCTTTGGCTTTTTGCCTTCAATAGTTCCGCTTACTTGCCATGTGGAATGTTCAGCATCAAATACAGCATTCAACTTCATAGTATTTAAATCTTCTGAGGATAGACCAATTTTTCCGCTAAACTGTTTGACCAGAAGCGTAAGTTGGCGTGCAACATCCTCAGCGGGAATTTCTATCGAATAGGCACCATTTTGAGCTGCTACTATCTCGAAAATGTTTCTTGTTTCAACTGGAGCTACTGGCTGCGTGGACGGCGCCGGATTTTGCGCGGATGGCTGGGATGAAACAATAATAGCCGGTTGCTTTGCATTTGTCGATTCGCTCGGCACCTCACGTAAAAGATACATCGTGGCTCCCTTAAAATAAGAAGTGCCTGATCCATAATAGGCGCCGGCTGCAATACGGAGCCCGTATATGTACTCATTGCTCTGCATCGGGTCACCGGTAATCGTATCGACTACCCCTTGAAACGCAAAATGCAGTTTCGTCGGATTCAATATCGTTGCCCCTTCAAAATTTACTTCTTCAATTGTAGGCACAAGACTTAACGTCAATGTTCGAATCTCAACTCTCCCGCCCAAGTCAAATGCGACGTAAATATCATTACGTTTTTGTTGGCGCCAAACACCGATTTGTTTTGTAAATTCTTCACTTGTGGTATACGTAAACGAAACCGGCTTGCCTTTTTGTTGTTCAATTTCTAGCCACGGCTTTTCTAAGATTTTTATACCGGTGTCATTACTATCTTCGACAATTTTATTCACTAAATATTGTGTTTCTTGATAATTTGATACCCGGCCGGAAAGAGCTTTTTCCAATATGGCTATCCTCGCTTGAACACCGTCCAGTGCGGAGGACAAGCTCGTCACCCATACTTGAGTTTTTGCAGACGTATCCGCAGTATTTAAACTATCAATCAATGATCTGCCGATGGTTACCGCCGCAGTGAGATATGAGAGATTTGATGACTGATCGAGAGCCTGAAGATCTTTCGGAATTGCAGCAAAGAACCCTTCAAGAGCCACTCTGTCACCTTGCTTCGCACGGTTAGAATAATTTGCATATGTTTCAGCGAATGGTAATTGCGTGCTAATAGTTTGCTGAATCAAATTATTTATTCCAGTCACCTCGTTAGGAGTAAGGGCCGTCTGTTGAAGTGCGTTGTCCTGCGACGCGGCAAGCGGTACCGGTTTACCGGATGTAGAAATATCTACAACGCCCGTGTCTGCAGCTTTAAACGTGCCTAAACGGGAGAGCAAGTCATCGGTGTACACCGACTGCAATCCGTCAGGAATATTCTGGGCCGCAATTCCTTGAGACCGGGCTATGGCAAGTACATCCAAAAGCTGGTCACGAAACGCGCCGGTACTGTTCAAATCGACCGGCTGATTTTTCAGAAGTCCCAATGAACGCAATATAAAATATCGCATTTCCACCGGCATTGACGTATACCGGTCAGACGCAAGTATTGTGCCGATATCGGATCTAGACTTTTCATCCAGCGTTGCCCAGGTTTGATTGATAGGCATAAGAAGCGCTAATTTCGCATACGTATCATTATCCCCATGAGAAACGGCGAGGAGTTGTGCGACTCTGCGGGCATCATTTTCGTACTGTCTTTGATACTCAGAATCCGCCGGATTATCATGCTGATCTGAATACAAACCGTAATCCATAATCTTTATACTGTTCGAATCATTAAGCACCACGTTTTCCCACTTGTTATCACTATTTCCCCAGCCTTGCTGGCGAACCAAATATTGATATTGGGCAAGTTGCAGAACGACCGGTAGGCTGATCTTGTAAAGCGTATACGCCAACTTATCCATAACTGGTGTCCCGACCGCAAGCTCTTCAAAAAGTACGTGCTGTTTATCGTCATAACCGTTTGACGTTAACGTATGGCGCTCTGTTTTATTGGAAAATTCACCTTTTCCCTCGCTTGCGCCCAGAAGTTGAATATTTAACGCTTCTTGACGGAGATTTCCGTTCTTCTGAACTTTTGCCGCCATAAATACATTCGTTTTGGTATTACGAACAAGATATACCCAACCTTCATCACCCTCCCCTAATTTTCGAATAACTTCAACACCCATGCCCAAATTGACTGCGGCAGTCTGCGCGCGGGTCATGTTTGAACCATCGGCATCAACCAGAGCTTTGCCCATCTGTAAAATATTCTGCTCTGTTGCGCTCTGAGCCGGAGCCACTGGCGGCTCAACTTTTTTGACAGGTGCTGGTGCTACCGGTCCGGGTAGCAAATGCTTCCCGACCCAATCCTGCGCGGCTGCGACCGCAATCCGCGCGTCCGCTGCTGCTTCGGCAGCAAGGTGTTCGGCGCGAGCCACTATTGCGGTAGTTTGTTCGTCGATAAACTTCGTAAGTACTTCCTGCGCGGGGGCAGGCTGCGCATTTATATACGACATCACATCGGATTCAAAGTTGCCAAATATCTGTATAATGCCAAAGTCATGAGCTCTAATCGTAAGCACGTTCGTTTGCTCGTCTACTCGCAATACAATATATGGACTCAATACATTGTCCTGACCCGCGACAACGCTCTGTTGGCCCTTCGCGTTTTTGACTATCCATGTACCGTTTTCAAACCATAGGGATATATCTCCTCCTGCAGGCAGTAATCCATTTTCATCCAACAACGTCCCTTTTGTGGCAGACAGTACGAGCGGCGACGCTTTTGTATACCGGGCTGAAGCTGCAATGTAGTCCGTATCAAGTGTGAGTATGTGTGGAATTATTGGGAGCTCTTTTGGATCAATTGCGGATTTCCGTAGAGGAATAAACGAGAGTGAAATCATTTTATCAAATACCCACGTCGTTGGAATCCTGTCCGTATACCCGTACGCGCCCAACTGATTTGCGTCCAGTCCCGTCATTTCTTCGACAAGGGAAAGTGAAAAATATGCCGTAGAATTCGCCGCCGTTATTTTCTCACCCAGCGCCATTGCGCCAAGATCATGCAGTAAATTCCGCACCGGATCATTTATTCCCCTATCGCCGAATTTAAAGATATTTCCGCTATTTATAGCCGTACTTTTGTTGGTTGCAATGTATAATATCTTTTTCCCACCACTCGCATCCCCCTGACGGACAAGATTCCATTGTTTGTCACTATCGGGCTTCTCTGCCTCGGAGTTTTCATAAAAATGAATAGAGGTACCTTCTGCGCCAATAAACTTCCCGTTATACGGATTTCCGATAACATCAAACCCCATTTTATTCGCGAGTGCGATCGCATCGGTATATATAGCGCCGTATGACTCATCATTTGCACTACGTAATTTTTGGGTTAAGTGTGATAACTCCCTACCGTATAAAGAAAGTCCGCTATCAAGTTCTTTTAGCGCCACAATCTCTTTATCTATCACCACGTTACTACTTTCCAGTTCTTCCAATGATTTAGGCTGGCTAAGCGGCAACAGATCAATCGGCGTGTCAATTCCAAAATTAAAAAGAGCGGTATTAAAAGCCTGAATCATTGCGTCGCTCCCAAGCGTGCTTGCTTCTTTTGTTAATCCGGCTAGATACGGTTGCAAGGCGGCCGGCAAAACGTTTGCATCCAACTCTCCCCGTAACACGCGAAATAGCCGGGTGAGTGTGACATATTTGTATCCATATTCCTTTGTGTTCAACGGGAGCTGAAGGATATATTCCATTGCGCCCTTCAGTGTGGACAATTGGTACGGCTCATCCAAAACAAGTGTTTGGATACCAGCTGTGGGTACCGACGCGGGATTTTGGGCAGGCGGCTGAATTGGAATGGTAATAATAGATTCCGTAAATCCATACAGCTGTTGCTCTAATTGATTTCTCTGGATATTCAGCGCATTCACCGTTGCGATGAGATGAGCTATCTCATCTGAAGACGGAACGTTCGTCGTAACCTTTTGATCAATAATAGTCTTTGCTATCGTTCGAGCATTAGTATTTCCTAGTAATCCATAGGCGATTTGTAAATTGCTTAACGCACGATCATTTTGCCCAATAGTGAGATCAAATATTCCGGTAAAATACGTTTGTCTCGCTTCTGATTCCAAATAAAAGACCTGTTGATACGGACGCTTCGCGGATGTTTCTTGCACTGTATCACGCAGTGTATCGATCACATGCCCTACTTCATGACCAAAATTTTCTGCCATAAACAATATTCCATCATTTCGTGTGAGAGTCCGGGTTTTACTAGAATTTATCTGTGCGTACATAGCCGGCGTTAATAATCCCACTTCATGTCGACCATCCGCCTTTTGCTTGCTATATCCTTGTAACGATCTCGCATCATTTTTTGTCAATGACTGCCCTTCGATATATGCACTTATGAGTTCGTCTTCGGAAGGGAAAAATTTCACATCAATTCCCATGGTTTTCAGTTTTGGAACATAGGACATAACCACGTTCTCTAACTGTGTTTCGTTTCCCGTTTGAGCTGTAGCAAGAATTGCGCTTTGAAAATCATACAATGCGCCTATTGGACCAGAAAGAGGTTGAAACGGTCGTGTTGGATTTATATTATAGTAATCAAAATATCTTTGAAGAGTTGCGACTGGATCGATGTAACTCGAAAGAGCATAGTTACGTTGCACAGCCGATCCTGCGTTTGCTATTTGCTGAACAGTCTGCGCTATTTGTTCTTCAGCTGACTGAAGCTCAGCGGTAAGTCTCCCCCGCGTTACTTCATCAAGAGAAGGAGGAGTTACTCCTCTACTATTCGTCGTTACGTCTACACGTACCGCCTCGGTTAGAGCCGCCGGCGCCGGAAGTAAGTCCCGCAATAACGGAATATTTTCCACAGAGGTAACGAGATAATTAAATGCCTGCTGTACTGCATTCGGCGCGTTTAGCTCATGTACGGTCTGTTGAAATGCAGGCGGCAGTACCGACGTTTGAAGCGCGTCTTCCTGCGACGCGGCAGTTGACGGATTTTGCGCGGGCGGAGTTTTCGGCGCGGGAACACCGGGATTAACAGAGGCAAATTCAAGTTCATTTCGCACGAGCTTCACTATGGCATTATTTCCGCCCCGTACATAAATCGGGAGATTGGCAGAATTTGCTAAGTCTTTAATGAAGTCATTTTGATCGCTGGTTAATACGACATGTTTATATATTTGTTCTGCATCAAGAATGATAAACACTACAGACGCAGGATCTGACGGATTTTTTCCGGAGTTAAATGTGTTTTGTAACCACGTCGTAAAGAAATGACTCGTTGAAAATGCAGTCTGTGGAGCATCATCCACCTGCTTACCAGTGAAATACGCACTATCGTTAGAAATTGTGTTTACATAATATCCCGGAGATTGGTCTGTTAACGACACGACAAACGGATCCTGTACGAACCCTCGGAAATAAAACGGGTATTTTTTTGTGATAGCATAAATCGTATCCGTCTGGCTCTGAGATAACGGTGGCCAATACATCACGAGCGAATCCTGACTGTTGAGTTTTGACAGATTTGGATGAATTCCTGTCATCTGTAACTCATCAAAAAACCGTCCGACGGTATCCATAGAAAGAAGATCTGTCCCTTCTATATATGCTTTCGCGCCAATTTGGGCCAGCGTAATGGGAACATTGGCTGCTTTTGGAGCGCCCTCCGTAAAGCTATGAAATACCTGTTTGTCAGCAGTCGTATACTGGCCGGACTGATGTTTTGCCATGTATGCGTCGTATGCCTCCTGAACCAGCTGCTTTTGCTCCGAACTGAGCGACCCTGAGGTTTGTATTTGTCTGTTTAGAATCCATGCAGGCAAATAGTTTTCAACATTTTGCCTGTTTCCGAGCGTTAAGTATTTCAAATTAGACTCAGGTGCTGTAATAAAATTCGTCGAGCGCATTTCATCTGCCATTCTATCTGTCCCGGCTTTCAGTGAATTCCCGTGCGCGTCAAACAATTCTCTCCCCGACTCCAGCGACCAAAAGTAATACGCGGCTTGTAAGGCGCTGTCCTGAAATGCTTGCGGTGCATCGGCCGGGACTGCAGCCGTGATAGCATCCAGATACAACGCCGGTAACGTATCCCGCCCTATTTGGATTGCTGTTATCGGCACGGTAGCCGTAGCAGTTGGAATAAGCGCTTTGGTAAAACTATCGATAATTTTTTGGATGTCTGCATTTGACTTCCCCGCCGCGCGCGCCTGCAGGTAGTACCGGTTCAGGACCGTCTCAAATTTCTGCGGGATGGAAAGCGATATGACTTCTGCCGTCGTGGGGTCGATAAAGTCGTGAGTGACGACACTTCCGATGTCCTTGGTTATTCGTTTCGCTTCGGCCGCCGCCGCGTCGACGTTCCCTGCAAGAAGCGAGATAATAATTTTATTGTTTGCCGCCTGACCCGGTAAAATTGTCTCTACAACGCCACTCAATGGAGTCGCCTCAATTGCATTGAAAAGTGATTCTTCCCATTGAGATATCTGGTCAAGCGCGGACATTTGCAGGCGGCTTTGCAACGTTGCTTGTGAAACCGGTTTTTCCGGTAATTGTGTTGCAGTAGCAATAGTTACTTTGTGGAATTCCTCAGATTTTTCGGGCTGATTGAGCGATCCGTCCACCGCTTTCACATACCGGCCTTCATATACCGTGGTACCGTCAGTTGAACGGAATACAAACGTGATCGTAGCCCCCGGCTGCATACCGCTGAATGTGTCTATCACCGAATTCACGCTAGAATCTTTATTCCACGTTAAAGCCTGAACAGCTCCGTTTCCTGTGTCTACGATGAGCTGCCCCTCATTCGCCGCAATCGGAGCAAAAATGGTTGTGAGTTGACTGGGTATATCAACAGTAGATTTTGCTGGCGCGAACGGTGTATAGACAATAATCGTTCCCATGAGTGTCACGGCCGCAGCTGCATCCCCTTGTTTCTCCAAATATACCGATGGTTCAAGGATTTCACCAACTTGATTTGCGGTGACACCAACTTTCTTCTGATGAGCTTGCACATTGATAGCAAAATTACCTTCCGGAACTCTATCCCCGACATGAACATCTCCGATTGTTGCGTCGTACCCGAGGGTTTTTGCATACGAAACAAGTGCTGACTGAAGCGTTGATAATTCTGTTATGTTCGGGTTTGATGATCTAAACCGCGCTACTTTCTGCAATAATTGCGCCAATGTTTTTGGATTTGTGGAATTATTGACAAAATCCTCGTATTGAATGCTGATCCCACTAACCACTGTTTTATCTGTAATGAGCGGATATATATCGGTAATCGAACGGATGGCCGCCTGGGCGGCGGGTCCAGTAGACTCGCTATTTACTATTTGTTGCAATCTCTGTATTAATAAATCTATATTTCCGGAAACATTCTGGCTTGAATCAATGTTTTTATTTAGATCTTCAAGAAGACTCCCGATCACCGATTGAAAGTTAGAAATGTAATTTTGGGTATTCCATAAAGGAAAATATATTGGTTGCGACCACATCCTGTTTTTATTCCAATCCGCTACATTTCGCTTATCCTCCCCTAAAACAACTCTACTGTTCTCCAACTGCTGCAAAACGCCAGAATAAACGGCTTTTACGTACTCATTTTCCTGTTGCCCTATAGTTATCTTTCTTGTAATATTCCTAGCCGAGCGAAATTTCTGGATCGGGGCCAACTGATCAAGTAAATAAGTAATGTCTGCATACGTACCCGCCGGGAGTCTGACATAATCTACACCGTCCTGTAACTTATTTATTTGTGACAAATATTCATACGGCTTATTCGTAAGCGCACCGCTATTTATTACCTTTGTATAATTACCGTACGAGGATACGGCGCTGTCCTGGGAATAAATCCGGTGTACCCACACCTGGCCTGCATCCGTATATGCCATCACCCAATAGATGGGATTCCCGTTAAGAGTAGCTGGATAGGTTTCGAGAGTGGTTTTCCCAAGCAGTTCATGAGTTATGGACTTGGTCGACACCGGTCCTTTAGAGAAATCCGGCACGAAGCCAGCTGGGTAGGTAAATGATCTAAATGCATCGGAAAAATTTGTGGCATCGTATGCATCTTTGCTGTACGATCCAGGCATGTATTTCTGGACATTCGCAAGTGCACCCTGATCATCATATAGAGAGATTTCTTTGTCGTACGTGTTAATTAGTGAATCTCCATTTTTTAATATTGTCGCCAAGTTATAATAATCGGCTAAGAAATTACCGTTGTAGGAATACGCATTGCCTTTTATCGATTCGAGGTAGGCGGAAATAGGCTCATAAATCCGGAGTTCTTGCGTATAATGAATATCGTTTCCTTTATTAATATTATCCATCAACAATCCCTGTGTGGCCGACCACTCCCCACCGCTCTTGGATTTCCAAACAACGCGAGCAAGTATTGTTCCATCCGGACTCTGCTCATAAAGAATGCCGAAATACCGATCATCAGAAGAAGAATAAATCACGTTTGAAATAAACAAAGTTTTCCCGTCGGGCAGCGTGAGAGCTGAAGTCGGAATGAGCTCTTTCTTTGCTAGCAAATTCCGCACCGTTTGATATTTCGCCGTTATTGCTGCCTGTTGAAATAAGCTTTGTTCATCTACGCTAATCTGCCGAACCAAAGCTGATTCTGTCGGGCTGACCGGGGGTGGCGCTTGCGGCCGGGCTAACAGAGAATCAATTCCATATCGTGACAACTGAACTAATTCGCCCGATACGACTGGAATGATACCCGAAATATTTCTGAAATTTCCGGACGCTACTTCACCCGCAAGTTCCTGGATTTTCGTGTTTGTCTCAGCCCAAAGCGCGCTGGCGCGATCCCGCTCTGCAGCCAAAAGATACGCTTTGTATTGCGGATAGACTTTTTGTTCAATTGCCATTGCGATATCGCGGATCGCATTTTTGATCGGAATCGGTGTCTTTATATCGTCTGTATAATTCGGATCCTGTGGACCATCGATCGTGATTTTTACTTTGGCGGCAACGAGCGTATACGCCGCGGGGACCAGCCCTTTATTCAAGTCAAGACTGTTTGTTTTTGCTAAATCCAAAAGCTCGGTTTGTAAAGCCGTTTGGTCAAGAGCAGTTACTTCATTTGCCGTGTCCTGCAGCGTCTTCGGCGGAAGTGTAGGAATGAGTGTCGGCGTGGGAACCGCGGTCGGTGCAGCAGTCGGAGCGGCCGTCGGCGCTAGGGTAGGAGTAATTTTCTTTGCCGCTAGTATTGTACGGTATTCCGGATCCGCCAGATCGCGAACGGCTTTTGCCTTTTGGGCTATCGCGTCTTTCACTGTTTGATCAACCGCCGTATTTGCATCCAAATTTGTGACGCCCGTCGTCGTAATACCTGCGTTTCCGGCGACCAGCACGTACGCCGCATCTAATAATTGATCAACGGTGAGATTATTCGTTTGCGCGGTTGTCACCACCGTACCCGCAAGCACCTTTTTATCCAACGCATTTATTTTGGCCACTGATATTGCAACGGCTTGATAATTTTGCTTCGCACTTTCATAAATATTTTGGAGTTCATCCGCCCATAACTGATCAGACGGGCTAAACCCTACATACGAAATTACCTTGCTCTGCGCAATATATTGATCGAGGACCGCATTGAGTTCGTCTTGCGATAACACATTTCCTCTCGTTAAAATCGGTACTATTGCGCTTCTCTCTGCTGGGGTAGCGAAAGTTTTTCGACGGAACATAAACTGCTGGTATTGCGCGAGTTCTGCCGGATCCAACGGGCCTTCATTCGTAAGTTTATGTAACCCGGAGATCCACAAATTGTATCTGTCGACTGCACCTCGAGGGAATCCGGAAAGCAATCCAAATGGCACGTCTTTGTTCCAAAGCGCTCCCTGGTTCAATAGCCAATCATGTGGATTATTTCTTGCTTCAATCGGAAATACGTCTGGGTTTTCATCCATGACGTTTTTCACTGAAAGAATATTAAAGAATGCGGCGCTTGCTGAGTTATCAGGGTTAATATATATAACACATCGAGCATCCTTCTCAATTTCCCTTTTTAAGATTTTTAGTTCGTCTATCGTAAAATATACTTTTGTGTGATCTTTTGGATCAGTATTATTGATTTCCGGAGTGACACCGGTATATACAAAATCAACAAAGCCACTCTTGCGAACCTTATCTGCCAATCCTGAAGGTAACCGATTTAACATTTCATCATATGCCCCCAATCCCTGCACCGCTAAATCAACATTTATATACTTTACCGTGGCTGGCGTAAGGGCTGTCGATGTCGCAGGCGTCGCAGATGCTGCCGGTGCGGGATGTTGATTCACGTACATCCCCCAGCCGCCGCGGGTCATCATGACACGCGCCACATCGTACCAAGCGAGCGGGTTAAACGCGCCAACTACCCATCCCACCCCGCGGCCCAACCACGCCCTGGTATTATCTCTTGGCGTCGCGTTCAAAAACGCCCACGGGCCATCCATACGCCAGAATGTCGTTTTCATCGCTGCCTGCATTTCTTCCGTAGATAATTCTTGGAATGGCGAAAGTTTTATGCCGCGGATGTTCATTGCTTTTATCTTCACCCACCATTCTTGAACACTTTTTGTACTCAAAATAGGAGTTTTTGCTACATTATTCTGGCTGCGCCAGGCCGCTATCAAATTTTTAGATACCGTGTCGAGGACTGTTTCCGCGGTTTTCGTGGGCGCAAGCGTCCCGATAGCTCCAAGGGTCAGCGCCCGGTGTGGATCGCTCGTGTCGGCGGGATTTAAGGCAGTGGCCATTTATCTCGTGGCAATCGCCGTAATTGCTGCGTTACCTCCGGGAGCCGCCTGAACCTGAGGCATCGTCATGCCGACGGCTAGGGCTAAACGGAACGCCACATCTGTCTCGTACGCAGTTTGCAACCGGATCCTCGTCGCCGCATCAGATAAGGCCGGATCTTTTTCCAATGCCACGAGCCCGGCAAGAACGGATATGCGCAGATTTGCGTCCGGGACCGAGCCGCTCGTTTCTATTTTCCCTGCAGCGACTAACGCTTCAGTAATAATTTGCGCCGGTATTTTTACCGTGACGACAGGCGCGGCGGGAGCCAAAGTTCGGGTAAAGTCAGGAACTTTTACGTTTGCCGCAAGCCGCTGCCAAAAATTCGGGCCAGGCGTGATGATTGCCGGTTTATTTGCGACCGGCTCGCCGCGATAAAAAATGGCGGCGACTCTCCCCCACATCGCGCTCAGATAATTAAACGGGCGAGAAAGTATTTGGGTCCCTGCGATAATCTGCGCCACATTTACGGCGCGGAAATTTTCTGCTCTGGTAAGAGACAGTTGTGTACGCGCAGTAGCGGTATACGCGTTCACGACTGAACCGGTCGTATCGGTAAGCACTTGTCCGGAGTCTGCAGTACTCGCCAATATTTTTGTAAGCAGCGTGACAATCTGCTCCTGTGCGGCACGTTTTCGCACGGCGACATCCCCGGTCGTCAGATCCGCCCTCGGATCTGTAGCAAGTGCTTCCCGGACACTCAGTTCGTACGAAAGAATTGCACCCACTGCGTTTAATCCCGTTTGAGATGTCGTTATAATCGTCGGCGTCGTGTGCGCGGCTCCTGCAAGACGCGCGGCAATATCCGCTTCGTAGGCCGCAGACAGTCGTGAAAGCGCGGTCTCGGCAGCAGTCGTAGTTATGGCAGTTGCCGGCGCATTACTCGCAAAATCAATAGGACTCACCGGACTGGATTGCTGACTCGTTCCGGCAACGATCTGGATAGATCCGCTACTCGTAAACGACGCACCGGGCCCGGTCATCGCCGTCTCTGTCCCCGTCCGCAGTCTATCGATCGATGCCGCAATTGCAGCAGGATCTGCAGTCGCAAGCGAATCCTGAGCGATCGTTTTACCCCCTGAAACGATACTGATTATGACTGCGGAACCACTGGGGATCGATACTACGGAACCGTTTGGTAAATGAACGTCAAAGGCATCGGCGCCTGCCGCGGCTCCCGGAATTTCTCCTGATGCCACAACAGCCGTCAGGAGATTTTGCCGCTCTGTAGCCGTCAGGGCACCCGGCGACTTCTCCGCAACCGCGAGTCCTGCGGCAATTTGTAAACTCGCGCGGGCCGCGGCAAGTCCTTCGGCTTTGGATGCCGCCTCATCATCACCTACGACGGGAACAACCTTTGGCGCAAACAGTCCGGCAAGGAAAGAATTACGGTTAACTGCCGGGACAGCTTGAGTGACGGCAAGCTTCATAGCCTCCAAAAACCCCTGCTGACGCGCTTGTGAAAGGGCCAGTTGTTTGGTGTACACATCGGAAAGTGTCCGGGCAACCGTCACGGTAGTATCACTGCTGGCGATCGTTTTATTGACATCAACGGCCCGAATTTTTGTGTTATGAAGCGTTATGAATTCTGCTAAACTTTTTGCTTGTCCGATCTGGCTGACATCGGCCGGAACGGTCGCAGGATCAGCAAATGTTAGCGTCGCAGGATCAACCGATGCATTTGTACGAATCGCAGCGGCAACTGCACTTCGGGCAGGGTCGACACCGGGTACTTCAAAACTTTTTACTATCGCCTCAAGTTCTGGATTGGCTAAAAGCGCTTTGTACTGAGCTACGGCCGCGGCCAATTCCTGTTGCCGGGCAGGCAAATACTCTTTCTCATTTGATACGAAACTTGTTTCAAGCGCGTTCCTTTGTGCGTTCTGCACGCCGATAACGGCTTGGCGCACGCGGGTGGCATTCGCTTCAATCGCGGCCGCATTCCCGGCCGGCGCTGCTTTAGCATCGGCTTCAATAAACGCAAGCATATCGTTTAAGGGCACCATCGCGGCTTTTTGTTGCGCAATTCCTGTACCCAATGTACGGTTATTTACGTCTGCTTTAAGGTCATTTGCGTGAAACATGTCGTACAAACCTTCTTGCGTGGGAGGAATTTTATCGACGGGCACCTGATCGGTCGCCACCACGTACAATTTCACCCGTTGCGGCTGGTTTCCTGCGCGGTTGGATCTGGCCGTCGCCTGCGATGCAAACGCGAGCGACCGGTCCGCGTCGATGAGCGCCGAAAACGTCTGGCCGCTGCCCATAATCACGTTCGTGCCCTCAACGCCGCCTTCGCCGATAATGACGATTGATTTGTCCGGTATACCGAATGCATAATCGACAAGGCCAGTTTTTGGATCCACCGGCGGCTCTGCGTGATTTACGTTGACGACCCGCGTATCGGCGTTTGGCCCCTGCACCGGACGCCCCGCCGGATCAAACGTGATTTCGTAAAAATGTCCGTCCGGATACCGTGCAAAGAAGTGATAATCCGCCGCCGCTGCGTGACCGATTGCTGCCACATCCGCAACCGGCATGCCGCTCGTACCGACGACGACACCATTTATGTGGCGGACATTCTCAGCGCCGTTAAATCCGATATCCAGATTGTCGCTTTTTAGATCCGAAAAATACGCATCCACCGCTCCCTTTTGTGTAGAACTGCGGGAAATATCCGCAGGCGCAAGCCAAACCTTAGTCGGGCCGGAATACGCATTACTCACCGGATCACGAACGCCAAAAAACCGCGAACTTGCCTCAGGATTATCGGTAACTTTATCAAATAATAAATTTGCGACTGCTTTGGCTTCTCCGAGCGTGCCGGTGGATGCGGAAAGTGCACTGTTACCGACGCGCATATCCCCGACGATATCAAACATCGTACTTCGCACTGCGTCACCATTCACAAATACGTGATCCAAATTCGGAGACTTCTCATACAGCGTTGCGGTGACAACTTCGCGCGCCAGCGCCGTCACGATGGCATTATCCCGCTGGGACGGGGCCTCGGTACCCACGCGACCAAGTGTCGCGTTGCCCGAAGGGTCCAAAAATGCGTTCGTCCCGCGTTTGAGGTCAAACATGGACGTGTATTTGTTGAGAATATCGGCGTACTGCCCGACCTTTGCCTGGACGAAGTCTGTAATGGTGTTATCCGTTATAAATTGCGAGGCACCCGGATCTTTAAATCCTGCTTTCACTGCCAGGTCAATCGCCTGTTGACGCTTTGCCAAATCCACATGCCCGCCTTCATCAAATATCCCCTGGTCGGAGAGCCGCGTAAATATATCCCGGACGCCCGCTTCAGTCCACCGGTACGACGTGCCCTCCGGTGACTTGGTGACGTACGGCTGTCCGTCCGGCGTTTTGGCGGCAAGTACATTAAGTGATCCGCCGGTCAACAGTTTAACTGCGTCACTGGCGAGGATGGTCCCCATCGTCCGAATACCGACTTTTTGATCCGCGGATGCAAATACCTGCGCCTCACCGTACGGACTGATGTACTGAATATTAGGATCCAACAATGTGGGCGCCTCGTCCATAAAGCCCTGCACATTTTGCGTCGCAATCTTATACAGTTCTACGGCGGCGGCTTGGGCTTCCGGCGATATATCGGGCCGGATCGTTTCATTGCGTAAATACGCAAGACTTCCGCCGTCCATCACCATATATTGTTTCGACCCGTTTTTGTACTGATCCCGCAAAGTAATATAATCCGATCCTTGGGTAAACAAAAATACTTTATCGCCCAGGTTTGCGCGCATCGTGTTGTACGCTTCGGTAGCACCACCTTCTTTGGTCATATACACGCCGGTCCTACCATATAAATCACTACCTAATTGCATCAAAAGCGGCGCAACAGCGGATGTTTTGCCCCCGGAAGTCGTCAGCACATCCACCACAAATTTATTTGCAAGGAAATTGGTCACATACTGCACCTGCGTATCACGGAAACTAAATACGTCCGACACTTTCGTGCCGCGCACATCGTTTACACTCGCTTCCTGCTGCAGCATGGCGTGCCGGACAACAAGATCCGTGTGCGCGTCGCCGGTGTTTATGACAACATCCTGCAAAGTTTTAAGCGAATTGAGTTCGCTTTGGGCGGCGGCGAGTTGATTTCCTTCTGATGGAGTGCGGGCAGCTTTTGCCTCAAGCGTACCAATGTTGTCCATAAGCGTCTGCATGCGGGAAAGTACGCGGATCTGTTTTTTGGCGGCATTCATGTCGTTTTCGACTGATCTGAGATCGTCTGCTGCTTTTTGGGCGATCTCCAAATTTACTTTATTCGTAGGATCGGTCACTGCTGCTGCAGCTTTTTTGAGCGCATCTACCGCCGTTTTTTGCTGGGTAATCAGTCCATCCGGTGCATCCAGAAGCGCTTGTTTGGCCGCGGCCGCCTCGCGGGCGGTCGCCGCAGTCGTAATGGTATCGGGATTTTCGAGCACATTTGCTTTGGCGGCCGCCCCCTGGGTCAGGGTATCGGAAAATTGTCCGATTCGGTTGACTTTTTCCGTCGTAAATTTAGCGTCCAGAATATCTGCTGCAAATTTATTTTCCTTTATCGTATCCAGTCCCGCCGTCTTGACCACAGCCGCGTCAATTTGTGCTCGTCCGATACCGATACGTGCAAGAACGGATCCTGCTTTCGCGTAATCAGCAGCCATACCATTCAGCTCAATCGTTGACTGTGCTACCCGCGCCTGCAACCCGTCCCGCTGAGTTTTTAACGCGCTTACTTGAGTTATTGCATCTGCCTGATGTGCGGCATTTGCATCGGCAAGCAATTTCGTAGACGTCAAATCCGAAATATTTCGCGATAATTGGTCGCCCAGACTATCCAAATAATTCCGCCGCTCCTGCAAAAGCGAATTTTGGGTTGCCGAAACTTGTACGCCATCGAGTTCCGTTCCGGTTGCCGCGACTTTCCATTTTCCTGAAACGGCATCAAACTGGATACCGATAATCATAGACGGCACTTCGTGGCCATCGCTCCCCACCCATTTCGTCCCGTCCCAATGGACTTCGCTCCCGCCCAATGCCGCGCGATCCGATTTGGCTTTCGAAAGCTGCTCCGTCGCCTGCGTAAGCGCTTCCTGTGCCTTGGCAGGAGCATCGATAAGCGCAATTTTTTCACCCAGTGGTGTAATCTGTGCATTTAAATCTGCAATAACTTGATTTTGTTGGGTTTGCGCGGCCGCGATAGTGCGCTGTTCCGCCGTAAGTCGAAGATTCTCAACAGCCACTTTTGCAGTAAGGGCGCGGTTGAGGTATTGATCGTACACGCGTTTCCCTTCCGCCGTCGTAATATCTACACGGCTCCCTTCGGCGAGTAAATCCGCTTGCGCTTTTTGAAGAGCACTCACTTCAGTAGGCCTCGTAAATATATTGGCTACTTTTTCAAGAATATTTCTCGGATCGGCAAGCGCGCGCGTTTCAACCGTCACTGTCCCTTTTGCGTCGATGAGGGCTTGTTTTGCTTGTTCAAGCACTATAAATCTTGGATCACTCAAGCGATCAGCTGCAGGTAAATTGGCGACCTCCTTGTTATATACCGTGAGCGCGTCCTGATACACTTTTTGACTTGCCACGAGTCCTTTTGTCCCTGCAGTTTCAATCCCTTTTACCGGAGCCGCTGCCACCTGCACCATCGCGTCGTACATCGCTTTTTGTTGTATCGCTACCCGAAGTGCATTTTCTTTTGGCGTGACAATGGCGGGATCCACACCGACAAGTAATTTCCCCTGTGCGTCATAGAGCGCCGCAAGTTCTTGCCTCGCCGCCTCATATTTCCCGGCCGGAGATTTTTCGGAAATTTCAAATGAAGTTTGTCCGGTCGCTCCAGGCTTTGCTCCTTCAATGATGCCGCCTGCTCCTACTGCCGCAAATCCCAATGCCTGTGTACAGCCTATGTAGTCATGCGTCGTGAGTGCAGATCCACAGGATAATACTGCAAATCCTCCACCGACTCCGACAGATTCTGCTTTACTTGCCGCCTGAAGCGCTTTTGCGGCAGCCTCCGATGTTTGCGCAAACCCCGTAAATGCGGCAATTGTTCGAACGCCTGAAAAAGCCGCAGCGGCAGCGTTAATACCACATTGCAAACTTAATCCCTGTTTACATGCATCAACAGCCTGAGAACCAAAAAGTACGGTACCAGCAAGTGAAACGTATTTTTCCACCTTCACGACTTGAGCTGCTTGATTCGTGAGTGTAGCAACATTCACCGCTTGCCTAAGTGCCACTGTCTCATCTGCAACCTGCACAAGTTCTGCACCCGTTTTAGCCAAGTTGCCAACTCCATCAAGACCTGCGGCAGCTTGCGCAGCCCGGAGACTCGCGTTTGCGGCACCACTCACGGCTCCAAGTCCCGTCGTGACTCCCGAAAATACAGTCCACGCGGCTGCCGTACCACATTCCTTGGTCACGATCGTATTTGATGCACACGCTTCAGCGGTTTGCTGGAGACTGAATGTCGTGGCTCCTACACCGAGCGCTGTCGAACCCACTGCGATGAATCCTGCAGTACCTGCTAAGGGAGCGAATATAATTGCAGCGGGAACTGCAGCAATTACTGCAGCTGGTGCGGCGCCCTGTATCAAACCACCTCGTACACAATCATATGCATTCTTATTTGTGCCGTAACACGCACTATTTACCAAATCGTTCCCCTTCTTTGTCGCGCCTTGGGACATTTCGTTAAACGACAAAAGAAGCCACATGCCAAGACTGCTATTTTTATTTTTGGCATACTCTGCCTGAAAATCAGTGGCAACCGCCGTACCATTCTGGATAGCTTGCATAAACGGATCATTGGGGTCACTGGGATTTTTAATCTGGCCGAGAGCTACCAATTTTGGAATCATGTCCTGCCATACTTTTGTCTGCTCGGCTTGAAATGCCGTCAGTGCGTCGGCCTGGGTCGCCGACGGATGGGATTTTTGATAATCCGTTTGATATTTTTGAAACGCAACAGCGTAATTGGATGTACCGGACGGTACCGTTCCGCTTGATCCTGCTCCCGTGCCGCCGCCGCCTGCCGAGAGATACGCCTGATATCCCTGCGTGTCGTACACGGTTTCTTTTGTTTTCACGTCCGCAGGGAGTCCTGTCTGGGCATACGCGAGGTTTGCGCCGTGCTCGGCTGCCGCACACGCAGACGGATCGTTGGGATGGGCAGCTTCACAATCTTTCAGAACCTTCAGCGTCGGATAATAGACGGTGTTTAATTTAATAGTCGCGGTGTACTGCGCCAGTGCCGCGTCTTTTATCTGAATGGATGCGCCAGCCGGGACACTTGCTTTGGCTTGGTCATAGCAGTTGGAAGTAAATTTCGACAAACACGCGTTGTACGCATCCAAAAGCGCTTTCGTCGCCACATCAAGGGAGGTGTTGTATGAGGCGACTTCCTGCTGATATGCAGCGTTTGTCTTTGCCCAATCCGGAACATAATTTCCTGAAAATAGACAGCCCGGACAGTCGACCCATTTCCCGTTAACGCACTTCGCGCGTTTGCTTGCCGTCGGTCCCTCTGCCACCGTACCCGACGAAATAACTGAGCTTCCTAATCCGCCGCATGGGCTACCCCCGCCGGCGCCGCCGCCAAGGGCAGCCTGAAAGGTCGCCATGGCTGTAGAGTCTGTACGGGTAATGCCGGGCGGAATGTACGTCAGATCATCAAACGTGTATCCCTGACTGGATACGTCGGTGTATTTCCCGCTGGCTCCGCACTGCACCACGTGATTTTTTGGGCCTAAAATCAAATCTCCTGCCCGGATCGGACGCAGCTGCCGGGTATTTTTATCAACGATATTTCCGCCTGCGCACGTCCCGGCGGCAAGTGGCACCACAGTCGGCGTGAGAATAGGAGTAAGGACGGGTGACGGCGTGACCGCGATGGTCGGCGATACCGTTGGAATGGGTGTCGCCGTTGGCGCTACCGTACCACAAAAAGCAGTCGCTGTTCCCGTCATTTTTGTCCAATTTCCTGCGCCACATGTTGCATCGCAATTTCCGGGATTGTTCGGCGTACCGCCCTGCGACGCAGAAAGGCTGCAGGTTGTGCCGGCGTTTGAGGTAGATATTGCGGAAGGATTATAACTATACAGCGAACTTCCGCTTGCATCTTTTCCACTTACATTCGTAACGACATGATTAGATCCAACTGTTGAAGATATCGAGGTTCCGGCATTTGAACCTTTGGAATAATTAATTGTTGTGGTCGTTGACCCCGTCGTCGGATCGGTAACGACGGTCATTGTTGCTCCCTGGGCGGCATTATCGGCGTTTGAGCGCAAACATTCCATGTCGCCGGCAGCACAATTCGCCTGTGCGGGTACGGTGCCTTGTGTAGGAGCGCTCGTGGGAGCCGGTGCAGGGCTCTGATATCCTACAAGCGCTGATCCCGGTGTAACGCCGGGCGCTGTAACAGGAGTTCCTCCTCCCCTCGTTTCCCCGGTAAATACCGCACAACATCCTCTCGTGCAACTGTAGAATCCGCTTGGGCAGCCTGTGTTACATCCTGCAGCAGCTTTTTGTGATTTTGTGCCATTGTCACAGACAGAGGATGCGGCTCGGCTGCGAATTTCGGCTACGATCGCAGGGTTTGATACGACAATCGCCGTGACAATCGTGGTGACAAAAAGAAGCACGAGAATAATAGGAATGAAAAAACTGAAACCTGCCTGGCGGCTCGTTACAATATCAATAGGTAAAGAAGTGGTACATATCGGGTCATTTGCATCGTTTAATAGTTGGAATTTTCGTATGAAGTTCAATAATTGCTTTATTCGATACACGTAAATCCTTCTTTAAAAAAGGCCTTATTAATATAATATGACGCGCGCGGGAATGCTTTGCAATACGGAACTTCCGACACATATCCCTTAAAAACAAGTAAACTTTATTAAATTCGAATCCAATCGTCGAAGTTAAATCTCATTTAGCACATATTGACAAGCTAAATACAAATAACGCAACGGCAGTTAAGCCTTCTTATTCCAGTGTATACTACAATTTTTCCCACATTTCTTCAGTAATTCCCAAAGCATGTTGTACAGCTTTATCAATATCATGGAGGTTAGAAAGAACCTTACCCTGTTTCAATAAATTATTTTCAAGTGCCAAGCGTTCGCTATATTTCTCGTTTCCGTACCAAGTACTCGAAGTTGCAAATCGTGAGAGTTTGCAAAGAAGAGCGTATTGTTCATGACCTTCAGGTGTATCCAGAGGCTTTAAATAATGTTCCAATGCTGCATTGTCTGTCGTGATGTCAACGTCTATTCTTTTAACGTTCAGCAAAACTTGCAGTCGTTGGCGAAGTGAACGATTGATAGAGGCAACAAGCGCTTGTGTAGCCTGTTCTTCGTACATGTTTTTTGCTTTGTACTCTTCGAAGGTTGTGTGTATTATTTTGGATATAGTGTCCTCTCCGTTTGTAAAATCCATAACTAAATCAAAAATATCGTTCCCCGGATTAGAAGTATCGGACTGCATGTTCACTGATTCAAGAGTGGTGATGTCTGCCAAAGATATTAGACACCGCACTTTATACTCGATGGCCTCTTTAAAGACGTTTGTTACTTGTTGAAATGTTTCATTTTCTTTCGGCTGATTAACCTGCTCAAGCACGCGGGGATTACCCTTGGTCTTCTCGTTTGTTTCGCGAAAAATAGATAGTATATTGTCCCGTACGGCTTTGATGGAAAGAGCATTACGATTTGTAAGTTCTGAATGAGTGATTCCATTTTCTCTTTGAGTGTAAGCGCCAACTGGATCAACTACGATCCACTGCCATGATCCATCCGGCTTTATATATAACTCCATTGCGTCATCTTCCGGCAATACTATGCCATCTTGGTTTGCTTTTTTCATCCACCAGTAAAGCGAGTGTTCCGGTGGGGTATCTGCATCCATACCGAAAATTGTGTCATAATGGACTGTTAACATTTTAGCCATGAATGTCTCATGTGGAGATACTTGATTTTTTGACAGTCTCTCTAGGGATGATTTCCCCCATAACGTGCCTCCATGAGCGGTAAGATGTTCGCTCCAAACGGAATCGTTCGGTCCTAAATATGATTCAGGAACTGGGTATCCATGACTATCCAACAATCTGATTCTACTAATTGTGTATTCACAAGGATTCTGTTTCCCATTCTCCGGAACTGAATTCGGAATTGGCGTTCGGGATAAAAAATCCTGTGGACCTTCTGAAGTGTCCACAACGATATGAGCTTTTTGTTCTGTGCCTCCCAGAGTTCCTAGTGCTTGACTGCTTGTCACTTTGCCGATAATTTCAGTACCGTTTTTGGTAATCGGAAGGATATGGACGGTGGTATTTAATTGTTCAGCTTCTGACATAAAAATTTTAAAACCTCCCCTCGCCGGGCATTCGTGGGTGGGGTGATTCTGCTTGCGGTGGACGGGCATTTCCTTCTTTTCGCCAATTCGTCACTTCGTGAACAAACTTACCCGCTTCATTGACGTTATCGGTTAACTTATCAAAAGCGATTTTTCTTCCCCATTCAGCTTCATTTGTAACACCTGAAAAATCTTTCCATGGACTTTCTTCCATCATTACGGCTGTGTTGTTTTCGGTTGCATTCCCCGCGTATAAATTAACTTTGTGTATTAAATCGTCAGTTACATCCAGTTTCCCGTCAATTACTCTCCCTTCTGCAATTATCTTTGCAAGTGTTTTCATTCCGTCAATAAATTCACCATATTGGGAGGGAGCGTGATAAAGGCCATAAATCAATGATTTGTTTTTCCCAAATAAATAACTCTCTTCGAGAAGGTCATCCGCAGGTCGCACTTTCGTATCCAACACAAATGATCCAGGTGCTGTCCAGAATTGTATTTCCTCGTCACGTTCCGGACGCCAATCTTTTACGGTCCGTGATATATGGACTGACCCGTCAATTTCCCGTCTCACTTGATAAATACGATCCGGCATCCATGGACGCGGGTCTTTATCGGATCTCAGCACCTCCCAAACACCCGGAACTTTCGCTTTATGCGCTTCAGTTAGCGCGTTAAGTAAACCGAGGTCATTATCAGAGATCTCGAAATCTTCATAATGTCTTTTTGGTGGTATGGGGTTAGGGTTAGTACGAGTCCCTTCTCGAGTTCCAGAAGCTCTAGGAGTTTCCCTATATGTATGATGGTGCCTTTCTGGGGCAGATTGTTTGGTATCTGCAACAGGTTCTTTCTCTTTGGCTTCACGTTCTTTATAGAAGTCATAAATTTTGTTATATATATCACGCTTACCTTTTAAATTTCTTCCTTCACCTAATGTTTGGTAGGCCTCGTTTATTTGTTTAAATTGCTCTTCTGCATTTTTGTCACTTGGGTGTGTATCAGGGTGATACTGTGGAGCTAACTTTCTGAATGCAGCCTTAATTTCTTCATCCGTTGCATTTTTTGAAACGCCTAAAATTTTGTAATAATCTTTAAAATTAGCCATATAGAGCTATACTATCAAAAAACCGTATTTTCTACTATGTGAATTAAACGTTTTTAGATTGTCCGAACATCCTCTCCACTCTAGTTTTTTTATTCCTCTGCTTTCACCGTTTCCCAAATGTGTCCGTTTATTCCATGTGCCAGAACATCCGCAAACGTCGTGAGCATAAACTGCATCGTTTCTACGTCGTAGGACTCATTGAGCTGTTCTTGGACATATTTCCTCACATGCCGGAGTTTTTGTTCATTGGGAAGGACAAGGAGGATGTATGGAAACTTCGCGTTGGGCGCAAATTCTTTCCATTCGTAGGAGTCGTTAAATTCTATGTACTGTTTCATGCGGTATCGGAGCGCATACCGTGGCACATGCGGATCAAACAGATCAATGAAATAGCGTATAACTTTACTGTTAGATCGTTTTATCTTTGTTTGTTTTCGTTTCTCCATATAGACGTCGGGTCGAAGCGTCTGAAAGCTCTCTTGATTCCATAGTTCCGTTTTGGTCGTTGTGGTGTACACCCATTCCGCGGTACTGAGCGCACCAAATTGGATACAGTACGAAGCAATGGTCACACAGTGGGTTACAAAGGTTTGTGATGCATGTTTGTCCTCATAGAGCTTTTTTACTTCGTTAACTGATAGATTGTTACGCTGTTTTAAATAATTGATACCGGCATAGGAGAGATAGTAGATAGCAGGTTTGGTGTTTTCGAGAAGCTTCCGGGAGTAGATGCGTCCCAGATACTGCTTTGCAACCAAATCTTTGAGCCAAGCGTTCACGCGCCGTGCGTCTTTGTGATGCAAAAACGTTTGGATTTGGATCCGATTGATAAACCGGAACTTCAAGACCAAGTCAATAATCTCGCGTTGCTTTCGCGTACAGTCATCTCCTAAAAATACACGGGTGCTTCTCATAGAGAATAGCAGGATACAAAATTACTAGGCAGGTGATTTAAGGCAGATACCAAATAGCAAATAAATAATAGAATGAATAACAAAACAAAAAATAACGAAACGAACCAACACGAACAAATCAATACATATTACATACACAGAGCACGACCAGTACACACAAAACCCACGAAAGTATACAGCAAACCAGTCAAAAAGTCCTTTTTCTCATCATCTGTTCCCTATTCTATGGGAAAAGACCGGAATGAATAGTATCAGCGGTAGGCACGAGGCTCGTGGCTATTTCGGAGATGTGATTTTGTCCTAGCCGGTAGGGACAGATTGAGCATCTGATATACTAAGGCTATGGCAAAGAAAAAACTCTTGGAAAAAGACAAAAAAGTATTGGCATTTGTAAAAAGGGGTGGCAGGTCAGGAGCAAAACAGGATTTTACAACGCTTCTTAATAAAGCTGCGAAACCTGTACGGTCCTAACGCTCGTTATTTGATTTAACAGGACATCAAACATCCGTCCATTCTTCCGGTGGTTATACCGAAAGGTATATTCATCCACGTACGCCTGAAGATATTTCTTGGAGACGATCCGATAGACGCCATACACCCCGCGTTTGACAATCGACCATATGCCTTCAATGTTTTGGGTGTGGATATCGCCGCTCACATACTGACTCGCGCTATGGTTTACAAAATCATGATGATATCCGTATTTTGAGAGTTGTGCATATCCACCCCACTCATCAGTAAGGACTCGTGCCGTCGGGCTGACATGTTCCTGAATCTGCTTGAGGAGAATCCATTTCCCCACGCCTTCAATGTGCTTGAGATACGCGTGACCTCCCCGTTTAACCATGCCCATGACCACCTCTTTAGGTTTCTCGTTAAAATTCGGGACATACACTCTGTTTTTTGCCTTGCCTCCCATGAAGGTTTCATCAATTTCAACGTCGCCATCAAGAGGAACTCCGTTTTGGGCCATAAGCAGTCGAATCTGTTTGAACATGCGCCATGCCGTCTTATACGTGACTCCCACCATGCGCTCTAATTGTTTGGCAGAGGTGCCACTTCTTGTTTGGGTCATGAGGTACATGGCAAAAAACCAGAGATCCAACGAGGTTGAAGAATGTTCAAAGATGGTTCCGGCGAGGGGATATACATGCCAGCCACAGAGTTTACAGGCATAGGCACTGCGACCGTGAACAGGGTAAAAAACGGTGACTTGTGCACACTTTGGACAGTGCGTTCCTTCAGGAAACCGGCGTTGCTTTATAGCTTCAAGACAGAGTGCGTGAGTACCGTATTTTCGCTTAAATTGTCTGAGGCTAAACTTTCCATTCATAGCCTCATTTTATCAAACTATTTACTTGTTGTCAAGGGATAATTGCCGAACTTCCCTCTTGACAACAACCCGTGAAATATCTCAAACTAAATTCATGGCAAAGAAACACAGTAGGCGTGTGCACCATCATTCAGCTCCGAAACGAGCGCATGCAAATGAAAATTATCTCGTGGTCGTGCGGGGATGGATGCTCGTCGTCGCATTCGCTCTTATGCTCGGGATTGGCGCCATGGTGGGACAATTTATCAATACGCAGCTGAATGCCTCTACTCCGGTAGTTGCCGGAGCCACTACAGGAAACTAATCCTCTTTTTCTTTTTTGTGGACCCGAGGAGAATTGGACTCCTTTCCCTTCCATGCCATGGAAGTATACTACCGGTGTACGACGGGCCCAAAACTTACTTTCGCTCGTTAACTGATTGTGGACCTGAGCGGAGTCGAACCGCTGATCTCCGCAATGCGAATGCGGCGCATTACCAACTGTGCTACAGGCCCAAACTATACATCAAACGCAGACAATATAAATAAATTTTTCTTCAAGTTTCAGTACTTGCCCGCCATCCCTGCGGTCAGGCACTGGCAGGCGGGCCAACTGTGCTACAGGCCCGTTCTACGCTTTGATTATACCAAATTTTACTGGAAGTATTGTGTCGGATTTACCGGCACGCCGTTTATCCGCGTCTCGAAGTGTAAATGCGTCCCCGTGCTGCGGCCCGTCGAACCCATTTTTGCGATCACCTGACCGCGCGATACGTGATCGCCCACTTTTACGTAATATTCCGTCAAATGCGCGTACAGCGTCGACAGCCCGCCGCCGTGATCGACGATCACGTGATTGCCGTACCCGTACCTGTCCCATCCGATATAAATGACGACCCCGTTATCGGCAGCCATCACGCCCGGAGCCGACGGATTGGCGATATCAAACGCCATGTGGTACCAAATCGGATACTGCGTGATCACGCCACTCGTTGGCCAAAGGAGCCTGCCGGTGCCCATAGGTGCGCTGGCAAAAGACGGCGGCAAAAATGCGAGTGCCGGCGCCTGCGGCTGCACCCCGTCGGGAATAACGAGCGTCTGACCCACGTTTAATGAAAACGTTTCCAAATCCGCAAAATCGTTAAACGGAAAGTTGACGATCTTTTGCGAATCGGTTTTATATTTTTTGGCGATACTTTGAATCGTTTCCCCCTCAGACACTTTCACGACAATACCGGTAACCGGCGGAATCTTGAGTTCTTGTCCGATGGACACATCATCCCGCACCAAATCGTTTTCCCAACGGATCGTATCTGCCGACACGCCGAATTTATCCGCAATCGTCGACAGTGTGTCGCCTTTGACCGCGTTGTACGTGATCACCTGGTCGCGTGGCTTTTGGGACACCTGCGTCTGAATGCCGTAATCGGAAAATTCCAAACTGGTGGCGACAGCAGATGAGGGAGTAAATTGCGCAAGGTCGCTGGGTAAATTGCCGCGGTAACTACTGGCAATCACGGGCGCCGATACCACGCCGGTCAAAAGCAGTATCACGAGTGAAACCGTCAAAAACGGCCGCTGGTATGTACCGCGTCGGGCCATGAGGATGTCGACAACGACATTTTTTTGCGTCTCAAATGCCATCCCGCTACGGGAAAGTTTATGTTCGATATAATTGGCCCAACCCTGTCGCCAAAGTCCGATGTCTTCAATGAGGAGTTTGATCTGTTTCAACATAGATTGATACACGATAAAACCTTCAATCGCAGTATCCTAGGGTACCATGGAGATGAGGCAGATGCAAATATAATTGCTTAGGTTCTTTTACCCCTTTGCGAGAGATTCGAGGAATTCGTCGTTCGTTTTCGTTTTGCCGAGGCGCTCGATGAGCATGAGCGTGCGTTCTTCATCCCCAAGAAGCGACAACATGTGACGCAGTGTCACGACTTTTTTCATCGCCTCTTCGCCCAGTAAGAGTTCATCGTGCCGCGTACCAGACTTTCCTATATCGATGGCCGGAAAAATCCTGCGTTCCTGGAGTGCGCGGGACAAATGCAGTTCCATGTTGCCGGTGCCTTTAAATTCTTCGTAAATAAGGTCATCCATACGGCTTCCGGTTTCGACCAGTGCCGTACCGATAACCGTGAGTGAACCGGCCGTTTTTCCCTCAGATCCCTCCACACATCGTGCCGCGCCCAAAAATCGTTTCGCCGGATACAGCGCAGCCGGATCAAATCCTCCGGAGAGCGTACGCCCAGACGGATTGACGACCAGATTGTAGGCTCTAGCCAAACGCGTGATGGAATCCAAAAGAATGACCACGTCTTTCCCCATTTCAACGAGCCTTTTGGCTCGGTCCAGAGCTACTTCCGCAATACGCGTCTGTTCGCTGGGAGATTCGTCAAAGTTACTCGCGAGGACTTCACCTTTGATACTGCGGGATAAATCCGTGACTTCTTCCGGCCGTTCGCCGATTAAGGCCGCCATCAAGTGCACATCGGGATAATTTGCCGAAATACCTGCCGCGAGCTCTTTGAGAATCGTCGTTTTGCCGGCTTTGGGAGGCGACACCACGAGTCCGCGCTGCCCGAACCCGATAGGCGCCACGAGGTCGATGATGCGCGTCGAAAGCGGCTGTTGTCCGGTTTCGAGTTTGAGTAATTTATTTGGGTACAAAGGCGTCAGATCGTCAAATTTCGGACGGTTTTCCATCACTTCTGCGGGCTTGTCGTCGACTTTTTCTACTTTCAGAAGTCCGTAATAGCGCTCGTTATCTTTGGGAGATCTGGCTTGTCCTTCGACCATATCGCCGTTACGAAGCAAAAATCTGCGGATTTGGGATTGGGAAATGTACACGTCTTTTTCGCTCGGCGTAAACTTCGGGCGCAAAAATCCGTGACCCTCCGGCATGATGTCCAGAATGCCGTGTACCGTTTCCGTCGGCACATCTATATCTTGCGTGAATGTTTCTGTGTTTTGCGGACGCGGAGCGTAACTTGCCTGTCCTCCCGGAGGTCGTCCCCATTCACGCCGGTAGCCCTGCCTGCCGGCAGGCATGGCACCGTTTTGCGGTCTGCCGGACGCGTATCCGCCGGAATGCCCCTGATATCCACCTGCAGATTCGTTAAAACGCTGGCCACCCATCGGCCGGCGGTATCCACCCTGAGAATACCCTCCGCCACGGTTTCTGTCGTATCCGCCACCGCCCATTCTGGGCCTGTCCTGTTGCTGGGAGGATTGTTCCGGTCGGGTTTGCGGTACGTAGGGCGTGGGCGAGGCTTCCGCAGGTTTTTCTACCGGCGCGGGCGCGCTCACGAGTTCATCAATGGAAAGTGTGGGCGCCACAATAGGCTCCGTAACCGTCTCTTCGGTTTTCGGAGTTTTTGGTTTGGATTTCACTGCTGATTTGGTGGATGCGCGGAACGCCATAAAAATGTAGCGATAGAAATTAAAAAATTAATTGTTGGAAAAACTCATGTACAGGATTCGTTAGACTGTCAATACGAGGAAATCTCTAATCTAAGAACGTATTAAACCACGTTTGGCAAATCTTGTCAATGACATGAACTCACCGGGCAATCGCCCGTACTATTTCCCATTTTCCAACGCCTACAAGTTCATCTGCGAGCTTTACCCGTTCAGCTTTTCCAATCGCCAATCCTTCCAACGGTGCACCCGCAACTGCCAAATCAGCGTTGTACATTGGATTAAGTTCAAATTTCAAACCCAACTCTCTGCCGCCAAACCAACCACCTTTTGCCGACACGGTGACAGATCGGTCGGGTCCATTCGCCGAATCTCCCGTCATAAATTTCATGACTTGGGTGGGACCCTCTTCCCATAGTTGTATCGTGAGCTCCCCTTTGCCTAAAAATTTTTCGGCTAAACCCGGTACTCCATGCCAGTCGGTTGGTATACCCGTACGGATGGAGATGAAGTTCTTAAACTTCGAATTGGGAACAGAGTATTTCCGTCGAAGCGACTCGTTTATCAATCGAATTTTTGAGTGTAATGCGCCTACGCCGATGTTATATGCTTCATTCTCAGCCCTCGCTTTTCTCTGGATTTCGATTTGCTCTCCTTTTCGTTTCGTGTCTTTTTCAGATAACGCTTCTAGTATTTCTTGACTATATTTAGGCATATATCCTCCTCCGGGCAAGATTGGCTCCTGTTATATCATACGGGTCATTCGGGCGCAACTATATTCCTTTTCCGTACACATCCCTATGGCTGCCGATAGCCAAAAACCTGGCTGTCGATTTACCCATCCAAATAAAAACGATGCGGATATCATCCGTCACGGAAAAAGCCCATTTTCCCTTCATGCGTTTTTTGAGCGCATGGGTATGCAAGCGTGTATCTATGGAATTACGAACAAAGCGTTTTACTGCCGTATTTATATTTTTATGAAGAGTAGAATTTTTCTCCAATGTTTTACGAAGTGAGCTATGATAAGGCTCTGTAAATTCTATACGGATCATGTGAGATTATTTCTTTAATCTTTTTGTTGATTGTTTTTTGTGCAAAACAAAATCGACAAATGATCCTTTCCCATTCCACACCCTATCGTTCTCTCTTGGTTCTTTTTCCGCCATAAGCACCGCTTTCTCAAATTCCGGAGTAAATCCGTTCACCGTCACTCTCGGATACAACCATTCGCGCACGGCATCACGGATAAGCTCGCTTACCGACGCATACCCTCGGCGTTTTACGTGGCGCTTGGCGTCTTCGTACATCGCGGTAGGAATGGAAATATTGATCGTTGTGGTGCTCATACAATTATTGTATCCTATCCATACAATATTTGCAAGCTACGGAATCTGGTATATCACCGTCTCGCCTTGGGTAAACACCGGTGTCCCCAGCTGCGAAAACTTTTCTTCCTGGAGATTTTTGAACTTCTCTCGCTCAAGCGTCCCCACAAATATATAGGTGACGTGATATTTCGTGAGTATCGCCTTGGTTTCCTCCACATCTTTTGACTCATACACTTTCCGCACTTCTTCGCGCCGCGGCGAGACGACGTCGTAACTGCCGCGCCAGAGCCACTCGTGCACCGGCCAGCCAATAATGGTAGGAAGTCCGGTAAATGCACTCACGCGGTCGTAATCCGTATAACTATCCCCATCCGCCTCGACTATAACCGGATTACCGGTTATAGTCGCCCCACGAAGCTTTAGCGAACTGGGGCTACCAATTTGTGAATTAAGCCATGTAATAGCAATCCAATCATCCGGATACTGCTGCTCAAACCACGACATTCCGTATATGCTTTCGTACGTTTTCAGGCTATTAAAATACGACCGCACACTGAATATGGGGAATATCGAAACGAGAATAAGTTGCGGGATAAGAAAAAGAAGAAATAGTTTATTACGGAAGAGCTTGACGATCGTATATCCGGACACGATCGATAGCATGATGAACGCCTGATACCCGAGCTTAAACATGGTGTTACTGCGGAAATGCATGGGATAAATATCCTTAAAGTAGAAAAACTCCGGAAAAATAAGGAGGAGGACGGAAAAAATAAAAAATATAGCAAGCAGCAGTTCATGTCGTTTGTCATTCCCGCGAAGGCGGGAATCTGCCTTGGATAACGCCGATCCTCGGGTCAAGCCCGAGGATGACAGAAAACGAAATACCAGCCAGCCACCACAGTACACAAAAAATCCCCACAGCAGCCACCACATCCAGAGGGGGCTATGCTGGCACTTCTCCACGCTCTCAAACAGAATAGGTCCAATTTTCGTGTTGGCCAGGGCCGCCGGCGGACAATTGACGGCAAGACCCGACACAAACGAGTTGAAGTGAAGAAGAAATGGAAGACTGAAAACAGCAACAGCAGCAAACGCAACGCCGATTTCTTTCCCCCACTTTACCCACGTTTCCCTTTTAACCCAAAGCAGTATCGCCAAGAGTCCAAAGTATATGGGTCCGTCCAGCGCATTGGTAGTAAGGAGCACGCTGCACAGAAATCCATAAAAAATAAGGAAGAAATAATTGATTTTTTTTTCAGAAAATAATCTGATCAGGATGGCTATTGCCAAAAGCACAAAGGGTATAGACAGCACGTGTCCGTGGACGTCCGATACCACAAACGAATAGCTCGGAAATTCATGAATGGTCCACGGGATAAACCGGGTCGCGTTTGCGTACCAGTAGCGGTTGAGGCCTTGCGGCAACTTTTGCCACATCTCCGCGATCGGCCACAGAAGTTGCCAAAACGGCACCACTTTATCTCCGTCGTACCCTTTGGTAAACGCATACATCGTCTGCATGTTGCCGGCCATGGTGACGAGCCAGGCGGTCAGCAAACCACCTGTGACCGCTGTCATCCCGGGCTTGACCCGGGATCCATCTTTTGGATTCCGGCCTTCGCCGGAATGACGTAAGAACGTCAGCTGCACGCCGATGGAAAACGACATGGTGGCCGTCAGCGCAAATATCGTGGCCAGCATGAGGTTAAATGTGTAGGTAAGATCGATTCCCGATAGTTTAGTCAAAACTGCCATCACGGTGTGGCCGAAATAATAATAGTTAATCGTCATCCCCGCGTACCACATGTCCGGCGCCGGGAAATACCTGCTGTCCAGGATAGATTTCGTAAACCCGAAATCCATAAATTTCTCCAAATTATGGATACTCGGTTCATGTGCTTTAATCCACGTCCAAAAAAGGAGTGCGGCAAAGAAAAATAGCTCTTCGGCGGCAAGTATGACGGCGCGCTGCCACGTGTGCTCTTCTTTTTTGCGAAGATAGAACGGAATCCCTAAAACCACCAACGCCCCCAACACTCCCCAAATAGTCGGTATGGTAAACGGCGCGATGTGCAAAATAGCCAACAGATACACGCCGTAGGTGAGGATCGCCATGCCAACTGCTTTCGTAAACAAAAATCCGCGGTCAAACCAATCGCGGAATAAATATTTCGTATAGGGATACGCCGCAGCGCCGACCAAAAAAAGCGTCCCCCACCATTGGAATACCAACCAAAAATCCGACATCGGCATCATATGGAGTAGATTATACGTGATACAATCTCCTCATGAAAGTTGCGATTATCGGTGGCGGGTTTACGGGGCTCTCGGCGGCATACACGCTCACAAAAAAAGGCCACGCGGTCACATTGCTTGAGGCATCCCCGGTCCTGGGTGGACTGGCCTACGGATTCCGGCAGCCGGATTGGCAGTGGCATTTGGAATTTGCCTACCATCACTGGTTTACCAACGATCGCGCCATTCTTAAGCTAATAAAAGAGTTAGGGCTTGAAAACAAGCTGATTATTAAAAGACCGGTAACCGCAAATTTACTTCCTCTCTCTGTCATCCCGGGCTTGACCCGGGATCCATCTTCAATGAAAACTGGATTCCGGCTCAGAGGCCGGAATAACAATACTATCGCCCAACTCGATTCCCCGATGAATTTATTGACGTTTCCCGGACTATCTGCGATCGATAAGTTCCGTACTGCGGCGCTGCTGGCGTTTCTGAAACTCAATCCGTTTTGGAAACCGCTCGAAAACATTACCGCTGAACACCTTTTAACCTCGATAGGCGGGAAAAATGCCTACAGAGCGCTTTGGGAACCACTTCTGGTCGGCAAATTCAGCGGATACGCGGGTAAAGTTTCTGCTGCGTGGTTTTGGGCGCGGATTAAGAAACGCACACCGTCTTTACTGTACATGGAAGGCGGTTTTCATACCCTCGTCTTGGCACTGGAACAAGCAATTATAAAGCAGGGCGGAAAAATTAGGACACATACAAAACTCGAGAAAATCCCCAAAGGATTCGATAAGGTCCTACTCACCGTCCCCACCCCAATTGCAGAGAAAATTGCGCATTGCACATTGCGCATTTTTCCCATTCCCCATCTCTGGGCGCAGACGCTTATTCTCGAAACGAAAGAGCCGATTTTAGACAAAATTTATTGGCTCAACATTACAGACCGGTCGTTCCCGTTTTTAGCGGCTGTGGCGCACACCAACTTTATGGATAATAAGTTTTATGGCGGCCACCATCTCACCTATTTCGGCAACTATTTGCCTGCCGGACACAAATTTTTATCAATGACGAAAGAACAACTCCTCAAAGAGTTTCTGCCGTATATTAAAAAAATTGCGCATTCCAAATTGCGCATTGCTCATTCGTTTCTCTTCACCGCTCCCTTCGCCCAACCCGTGCACGAGCTGCACTATTCGCAAAAAATTCCTCCGATCGCGACTCCCATCCCCGGCGTATACCTGGCCAATATGGACTCGATCGTCCCCTGGGACCGCGGGACCAACTATGCGGTCGAATTGGGAATACAAGCGGCGGAAAAAATGATGCATGCATGAAAAAACAATGTCATCCCGGGCCTGACCCGGGATCCATATGAAAAACTATTATGTGTATATTTTAGCGAGTAAAAAAGAACGGGACGTTGTATGTAGGAATTACTTCAAATCTAAAACAGAGAATATATCAACACAAACATAATGCTGTTAAAGGATTTACTCAAAAATATAGGGTTCACTTGTTAGTATATTTTGAAATATATTCTGACGTAAAATTAGCCATCGCCAGAGAGAAGCAATTAAAATGGTGGAAACGAGATTGGAAAATAAATCTTATAGAAAAGGAAAATCCGGAATGGGGAAACTTATATGAAAAAATTCTCTAACTGGATCCCAGCATTCGCTGGGATGACACGAAAATTGTCATTCCGGGCTCGACCCGGAATCCATATCCTTCTCATACTCATATTAGTTTTCGGAGGATATCTGCGATTTTTTCGTGTCAACTGGGATTCGTTCGGCGCGTTTCATCCGGACGAACGGAACATCAGCTGGGCCGTCACGCGGATCCATTTTTTTGACCAACTGAATCCCAAATTTTTTGCCTACGGGGGCTTACCGATTTATCTCTATCGTGCCATCGGCGAAAGCGTCGTCCGGATCACCCGCGATCCGGTGTGGCTTTTTGATTGGGGCCATATCGCGGTCATCGGCAGGTATGTGTCTGCAACCCTGAGTTCGATAAGTATTTTACTTATTTTTCTCGTAGGATCTCTGTACTTTAGTAACACCGTCGGCCTACTGAGCGCTGCATTTCTGGCGTTCTCCCCCTGGGCTATAGAGCAGGCACATTTCTCGACCACCGAAACGATGCTGGTATTTTTTCTCTTATTGTTATTATATTATTCTCAAAAACTATTGCGTTCTATTGGTAGCATTGGCGTATTGGTAGTATTGGGCATTATCTGGGGCCTAGCACTGGCCGCCAAAACCACGGGTATTCTCTTCGGCCTCATTCCCCTCACCGCCATCTGGCTCCCGCATGTATCTAAAAATATTCCCAAAAAATTACTCTATACTTTTTTACTCGGCGCAGTGACTTGTCTCATATTTTTCTTGTTCTCCCCCTATACGATTCTCGACTTCCGGCATTTTTATGAATCCATGTCGTACGAAAGCGGTGTCGCGACCGGAAGATTTACCGTGCCCTATACGCTTCAGTTTTGGCACACGTCGGTGTACCTCTATCAACTCATCACCATGCTCTGGCAAGCCGGCCCCCTGACCATCGTAGGACTTGCAGGGCTCATCGTACTTCTCTTGTCTGTCATCCCCGACCTGATCGGGGATCTGCCTTTCTTAAAGAATACCAAAACCGATTCCCGCCTGCGCGGGAATGACAAGCAGATGATAATATTTCTCATATTTCCCCTCATTTATTTCGGCTGGGTCGGCACGTGGTTTGCCAAGTTTGCCCGGTACAACGTCCCGTTTCTCCCGTTTGTCACCATCGCTGCCGCGTGGTTTATGGTTTTTACACTTCAAAAAATGCGTACCAAACGTTTGTCTTGGTTTATTTGTTTATTGGTTTATTTGTTTATTTGTTTATTAACGGTAGTTTGGGGTCTCATGAACTTCACGGTCTATATTCGTCCGCAAACAAAAATTGTGGCCACTCAGTGGATCCGGAATATGATTCCGACGACGGTAACGATCTACACGGAACATTGGAACGACGGTTTGCCACTGGACCTTCCAGACACGCCCTCCTATCACCGCGAACTGTTAAACGTCTACGATGAACCGGACGACGCGACCAAAGCGAGATATCTTGCAAATAAATTAACGACAGGAGATTTCGTCATATTTTCCACCCGCCGGATTTGGGCCACGATGCCGCGCCTCACGGATAAATATCCGGTGACGAGTAAATTTTATACGATGTTTATGGCGGGCCGGCTCGGCTACACCGAAGTGGCCGCGTTTACGTCATACCCGCAATTATTTGGGTTCACCATCAATGATGACGCGGCGGAAGAATCCCTTCAGGTATTTGATCACCCGACGGTGCGTATATTCCAAAACACGGGGCGGTTACCCAAAGAAGAAATAATTCAAAAGCTTATGTCCTCGATGGGAAATTGACAGCCTGCCCAACTATCAATCTCCCATCCAAGACACTTACTTACTCAATAATTATTCTTCAGCTCGTCTCGCGGCGATTGTATACCGGAATTTTTGTATTGTCAATCTACGAAGATGAATGGAAAATAAATTCAAACTGGAGGAAAATTCCAAACTGCAATACTACACCATAAATAACCAAATATTCAGGCACAAAAAACGACATAAAATAATCCCGATCGAACGAGCTAAAACGAAATTATCAGCTTCAATATTTTATTTGACACCGTATTTCACACGGTGCTAATGTGTCTCGTAGGTATTATTCTTTTGCCCAAAAAATAGTACCAAAATTAAAAGGCATTACTACTCGTAGGCGATCCAATGTCTAGCGGTAGTGATGCTTTTTTTTGGTTGGCCACTTAGCGATTCACCTCTTGGTGAAGAGCTTAGTGCCAACTACACCCGAAGGGTGTGTCCCTTTGCTACTACTTGTCAAAGTGTAAACACCGGGATACTGATCCCCTTGTCCTTCAGCTTCTTAAACTGTTCCTTCACGTCTGCCTCAAATTGCTCACGATCACGCGCCATGGGACTTTTACGCTCTGTTTTGACCCCTAAACCCAACTTCTGAAAAAGCGATTTAACATTCATGTATTTATATAATCACCGCGAAAACCTCTTGTCAAGTCCCATAGGATTATTGATACAGTAAATTTCATGATCTTATAGTTAATATTTAATAAATAAGCGCGTCCTGTCGCTCTTTATAAAATATGAAAAATAATTGTGGATAACTCTTGGATAACTAAAGAGAAGCGAAGTTTTCAATTCTTAATTTCGAGGTGGGCCCCGCAAACGGGACACGAGAAATCAAAAAATTGAAACCGAGTGAGGTTATTTAATTCTGGCAAAGAAGAGTTGGCCTGCAGCGGTCTGGTGGATTTTGGTCACGATGACGAGGATATCAGCCCCTACCCGGTCCCGCGCCTCATCTACGACCACCATGGTGCCATCCGGCAGGTATCCCACACCTTGGGCGCGCTCTTTGCCTTCGTGGGTAATTTTCACCGTAAATTCTTCGCCGGGCATGAGCGATATTTTGAGCGCCTGGGCAATATCGTTGACGTTTAACACGCGTACCCCCTGTGCGCGCGCCACGTGTGCAAGGTTAAAATCGACGGTCAGAAGCCGCGGCCGTTTGCCCGCCCATTTGCGCGCAAGCGCGATAAGCTTGTGGTCCACTTCTTTAACGTCCGGCTCGTCCGCATCGATAAATCGTACGGTTACGAGATTATTTGCCTTTTGCCCCTTGAGCTTATTGACAACTTCCAGCCCCCGCCTGCCTTTGGCGCGCCGTAAACTATCTTCCGAATCCGCGATGTGTTGCAGCTCGGCCAAAATAAACCGCGGAATAATGAGCGTACCGCTCACAAAGCCACTATTCACGATCGGCAAAATTCTCGCGTCGATAAGGACGCTTGTATCCACAAGAATCGGATACTCCCCGATCTGTTCTTCTTTCCCGGGCGGCTGCTGCTCTTTGTGCCGGAACGGCTGCGTGGTAAAGCGACCAAGATTGGTCAGATTTTTGACAATTTCCGCGGCAAGTGCACGTGTAAACGCCGGTTTCACGAGTTGTTCAGATGGAACGGATAATTTCTTCTTCACATGGAGCATTGTACCACAAAAAACCGTATTCTATGCTGAGAAATTATCGTGATTTTCGAGTTTGCAGAAGTTGCTCGTATAATTTTTCTAATGTGTGCAGCACGAGTGGTTTATCGTGAAGGATGGCCACCTTTCTACTGGCCAGTCCGAACTTTTTCCTCAGTGGTGCATGTTTGGCCAGGTCACTCATTTTTTGGGCAAACGCGTGTATGTCATCTGTTTTCACCAGATATCCATTTATCCCATCATGGACGAGCTCGGGTAATGCTCCCGCATCGGCCGCGATAATCGGTAATCCGCATGCAGCGGCCTGCAGCGTCACAATGCTTTGACTTTCAACGGGAGACGGAATCACAAAGCATTGCATCCTATGATACAGTTCAATAATCTGTGGTTCATTGAGGCTGCCGATAAAGGTAATCTTATTTTGCACATGCAGCGCACCGGCCAGAGCCACAAGCGCCGCCTGTTCTTTACCAAATCCTGCAATAACGAGGTGCACCGCGGGGTCCGTCTCTCCCATGGCTCGGACTGCAATATCTAAATGTTTGTCTTTATCTATCCGCCCCAGATAGCCGATACAAACTTTATGACGCGGAAGGGTAAACGGAACCTTTGCCCAAAAGTCCGGTGGCGCGTGTATATATTTTTTGATATCTATACCATTGGATACTGCGGTAATCGGCACCGTGATACCGATACGCTTTAGGTAATTTGCCATCGTTTTCGTAGGCGTCATGATTGCGGTATAGTGTCCATACACCGTCCGGCTCAGTAGCTTCGCGCAAAATAATCCGAACGCGTACAACGGACCAAAAAAAGTCGCAAATTGTTCGGGCATCGTGTGCTGGGCTCCCACCGTGGGAATATGCATAATTTTTGAGATAATAAGGGCGGTTACGCCGAGGGACCCCGGTTCCTGGATATGGATGACATCAAATTTCGCCCTGTGCAGTGTCCGCCAGATGTATCCAAATCCCATGGGAAATATGGTCATCGGTTTTCCGGCAATAATCGGATCACGCTGCGACGGCACGGTGACGACCGAAAGTCCGCGTACCCGTTCTCCGGTGGATCCGCCGGCAAACGGCGCGGGACAAACGACGGTAACCGTATGTCCGCGCGAAACCAGATAATTCGCGATGGATTGGGTAGAGCTAGCCACGCCGGAAATCGTCGGCACATACGTTTCCGTGACGAGGAGTATATTCATAAATTCTTCTTTATTGTAACATTTTTGCGGCCTGAAGAAGATTGTGGACAGACTGCGGAGAAATTACGATCGTAAAACCCAAACGCCTGGCTTCTTTCGTACGCCGCTCATCCGAACCGATTGAGCGCACCTCGCCCAGTAGCCCCAACTCGCCGAATACTGCGGCTTTGGGATTGAACGGAATATTTTTAAAGGAGCTGAGGATCGCGATGGCAACCGCAAGGTCTGCCGCAGGCTCGTCTATTTTCATGCCGCCGGACACGTTTACGAAAATATCAAAAGTTCCCAGCGGCACGCTCAGCCGCTTACTTAAAATGGCGACGATGAGTTGAAGTCTATTATAATCGACGCCGTTGCCGACACGTCTGGGCATCGCAAGCTGGCTTGGCACCGCAAGCGCCTGGATTTCGACCAGCATTGGACGCGTCCCCTCCATAACGACGGTGACCACGGACCCCGGAACATTTTTTACTCGATCTTGAAGGAATAGCGCCGAGGGATTGGTTATTTCTTTTAGTCCTTTTTCATCCATTTCGAAAATTCCCACCTCTTCCACTGCGCCGAACCGGTTTTTAAACGTCCGAAGAATTCTTGCATTTGCGAACCGTTCTCCCTCCAAATACAGGACGGTATCGACCATATGCTCGAGTACTTTGGGTCCTGCGATATTCCCCTCTTTGGTCACGTGACCAATGATGATGATCGGGATGCCTTTGCTTTTGGCAACGCCGACCAAAACTTCCGCACAGTGACGGATTTGCCCCACGGCCCCTGCCATGCCGTCAAGGTCACTTGAAGAAAGCGTTTGGATGGAGTCGATAATTACAAGTGGAGCCTGTGTCATCCCGGGCTTGACCCGGGATCCACTTTCATTTCGACTGGATTCCGGCTCAAGGGCCGGAATGACAGATAAACTCGCGGCTATCGCCTCTACATTTGTTTCCGACAATACCGATATATTCGTCCCCTCTACACCCAACCGTTTGGCGCGGAGTTTAATTTGTTCCGCGGACTCTTCACCCGACACGTACAATCCGCCGCATTTGGCGATCACGTGAAGAAGAAGTGTGGATTTTCCGATTCCCGGATCACCAGCAAGAAGCGTCACGGAGCCCGGCACAATCCCCCCGCCCATCACACGATCAAATTCGTCGAACCCGCTTTTCAGGCGATTTTTTTCAATATGCCGTACCTCGGATAATTTCTGGGGCTTCGCTTGCCCCGCGGAGCCTTGGCGAAGTGGGGTACCCCGCGATGACGCTGACTCTTTCACCGTTTCCACAAGGCTGTTCCACGCCTCACAGTTCGGACACTTCCCAAACCAACTGGCAAATTCACTCGCGCATTGTTGGCACACGTAGGAAGTTCGTAACTTCATGGGGTTATTCTAACACGAGCGGGAAAAAATGGTTACCGGTATCCAATGGGCTTTTCGGTAAGCGCCATAGAAAGGCTGATTTTGCGTTGGTCGGGTTTGATATCCTCGATAATACAGTTGATCTCGTCCCCCGCTTTTGGCTCTTCACCGGGCGTAATTTTACTGATATGGATCAAGCCTTCAATGCCAGGTGAAAGAGATACAAATATTCCATACGGCGATACACGAGACACTTTACCCTTAACGGAGCTGTCTTTTTCAAACATATCCAGGACGTGCTCCCACGGATCCGGCAGCAGTTGTTTCAAGGACAACGTGAGTTTGCCGCTGGCCGCATCAATACTCACCACTTTTACCTTTACCGCATCACCGGTTTTTAGATACTGGTTCACATCATCAACTTTTTCCCACGCAATTTCCGAAATATGGATAAGGCCCTCGATCTCGTGCTCTTCCCCGTCTTTGGTGACTTTTATCTTTGCGAATGCGCCAAACGGTACGACACCGGTAATCGTCGACTGTACCGTCTCGCCCACGGTGAGAGCCGAAAGAATTTCTTTTTGTTTGAGAAGATTTTCACCCTCGGTCACAGCGCGCTGCGAAAATACAAGCCGGTTGGTTTCGCGATCAACTTCGACCACTTTGGCCTGAATCCGGTGATTCTGCATTTTATCAATTTGTTTGGACGTCGCCCCATCAAGCTGAGACTGCGGGATATACCCACGGAGTCCACCAAAGTCAACGAGTACGCCGCCACGCACAGGCTCTTTGACGATGACCTCGACAATTTCGCCTTTGTCCTTCATTTCCTGGAGCGCTGTCCAGCGTTTTTCAAAGATGCTGCGGCGAAGAGAAAGAACCGATTGTCCGCGGTCATTTTCGGCCACGATGACCTGAGCGACAACGGTATCCCCGACTTTGAGCGCCATGAGCATGTCTCGGTACGTTTCGAGTTCACGATCAATAACGACGCCTTCGGTTTTTCCGCCAATGTCGATCGTAATTTCACTTCGGGAGACGCGGGTAATTTTACCCTCCACGACGTCGCCTTTTTTCACACCTTTGAGGGTATAGGTAGTACTCGCGAGGAGCTCCTCCATGGTCTGGGGAGCAGTTGCTTTAGATGAAGATTTTGATGCTTTGGCCATTCATGAATACCTTCTTTCGATTGGAATAGAGGTATTATACCGCATGGGAGCCGTTTGTACAAGAATGCGCCGATGATTAATAATCTAGCGTGCTCACCGTGATAGATTCGCGAAGTTCTTCGGGCGACTTCCCCGTGGTTGCAATCAGCGCTGCCCGGTACATGAGACCCTCCGGCGTAGCTCTAAATGCGGCAACCCTATCTAATAACGTGGAAACGCTGAGAGAGAGCCATTCTTTTTTAACGGGTTGAGCTAGCCACGGATTATCAGGAAATTCCGGATCGCGAACGATAAGATACAACACATCTCCTCCGAGTTGTAATCTCCACTCTTCCAAGTGCTTTTTGGCTTTCGCGCCGTCGCCTCCCCAAAAAATATCTTCTGTGGGTCGCAACGGAATAACCTCCGGCATAAGCTGCGGCGTTTTGATAAACGTCGTGGCATCTACACGCCACCCAGGTAAATGTTTCAAGATAGAAGCGCCCGAGCCCTCCAAATACATCCGCGCCAATATACCGACCCACTGATCTCGTATCGTTAATGGCTTTGTTTCTTCTTCTACATGACCTGTAACTGGACCCATGGGCCGACTATACCGCCGGAGTAAGATATTGTCAATGATGTTCCGCAGCCAGGGCCTCAGCTTTCGTTTTGTGGATCGTCCCGTCCGAGTGATGCGCGGGAGCATAAATCGTGTAAAGCTTGAGAGGATTTGTAGCTGATGTATTCACGACGTTATGCTCGGTTCCCGCCGGCACGATCGCCACATCCCCGTCTTTGATCATATATTCAATGCCGCCAATAATTACTTTCCCCTCTCCCATCTCAAACCGGAAAAATTGATCATTATCAGGATGCACCTCCATGCCGATTTCTTCGCTCGGCAACAGCGACATCAAAACGAGCTGATGATGCGGCCCGGTGTACAAAACCTGCCGGAAATAGGTATTTGCACGTGTCAACTCCTCGATGTGTCCTGTATAGCCAATCATACTTATTTCCTCCTTTTTCCGGCAGAGGCCGGCGTCGTTTTTATAATAAATGAGGCGATAATAAGAAGGGTCGCCAGAATCCCAAAAATGAACACCGACGTACGTGCGGTCGTGGCATATGAGGCCAAAAGCGGCGCAAAAATCGCCTGCACGACTGGTGCAGCATACGCAGATACCGTCACTGATTGATGCGACAATGTGCCAGGGAGCGTAGTGAGTGCTGTCGACACAAATATTCCCGGCACATTCCAAACGGCTATTACCAAGAGCGTCATCCCTATCCACCGAAGTCGGGAACCAACCGTATCCGACAACGCGATCATGCCCACAATTACGAGGAGGTACAGGGCGCCCAGCACAACCGCAGCACTGCGGAAAAACGTGACAAACGACTTGACCCACGCAAACTGTGTGCCGACGGGGATAGAAAAATCACTTTGGAGAAATTTTTGCAGATCCGCAGGGTTAAATGACGGCATATCACTTCCCTGAACTCCCTGATCAGTAGCTTCTTTCTTGGCTGCTTCCTGCGCCTGAGCGATCTCTCGCGACATGGCCTCCAACTGCGTCACCACGTCACGGTTCTGGGCTATAAGTTTATCTTTGAGATCTTTAAAGGAAAGGACCGGCGGTGCGCCGCGTCCGGCAAGCCACGCACTCGTATCGTCAATAAGCGTTTCCGCCTTTTTTTGCACATATGTCACAGTGATTTCGCGCCGGATAAAGGGCCCGATGAGGGTAAGTGGATCATCAGCAGCGCCGGTTTGCACCGATGCATCAATCTGGGCGTAAAGATCAGTCACCGCCCGTGCATACACGTTTCCCGCGACCAACTCGTGCTTCACCGTTGAAGAAGATAAGGGCGCCATGCGCAATGCAAACGTCAAAATAAACAGTGGGCTCAAAAATACAATAAGGAGCAGCAAAAGTATTTTAACGGCAGTACGCATACTTATTGAGAAGCGTCCCCCGTCCCCGGATCAGCTGGCGCCTGATCTACGGCGGATGTATCTGTGGGTGGCGTAAAGACGGGCGCGGTTTGTGTCTGCGGCAACGCGGCTGGAATATAATCGGGATTCCCAAACGTCATGTAATCATAAATACTTTTTCCTTCCGGCACATTTTTTGTAGGCGTAGGCGCGGAGACATGAATATTGTCGTATTCATACGATGTCATGCCCTTGAATTCCCCAAATCCGGTCTCTTCACGACGGAGAAGCAGTTTATTTTTATCAAACCAAAATACGCGGGACGTGTCCGGTGATTTTGGATCAATTTCTTTGTATTTATAGCAAATAAGATCGGCCGCAGGCCTGCCTGCCGGCATGCAGGACTCTTCTCCCTGTTTTTCGTACGTCATGGTACGGTTGTCCTCGTACACCGTCTTAAAATCTTCCGGTTTGGCGGCGGGAGTCTCGCCCGGGGTCGGCGTCACATCGGGCTTGGAGACCTGTTTCCACCATGCGTTATCTTTGTAATCCTTGAGGTATGTCGTGTCCCCGATCGATATCATTTCGCCGGATGGTTTGCCGTTTTGGACCTCGCTCGTATAAAATTTTACGTTATCACCCGACATTTCGACATCCGATACATTTTGCCCACCCTTCCCGGTGAGCTCCATGGTAGTGCGAAAAGCATTTACATTTGCCATCGCGACAAAGTGTTTGCGGATTAAGGGATCCTCGATAAACGCGAAATCTTTTTCGGTCGCACGCGGCGGCGCTAGAGCGAGCCCCGGAATCGCAGGTACTGCAGGCGCGCCAGGAATCATCCCTTTGGAGAGCACATAATATCCGCCGAAAATCGCGACGATGAGGGCAACGAGAAGTACGAGGATCGGGACTGCACCATTTTCATGTGTGGCCATTACTCATTATCATGCGACGTCCCGAAACGCTTGTCAATGCCTCTACCCTTCTTGACATAATGTACACTTTTATGTACACTATCCTCTATGACCTACATACTCCCGGTAACTGAAGCAAGAAAAGATTTTTTGAATCTCGTAGACCGGGTTGACGAGGAATATTTACGCGTGGATTTAACCAAAAAAGGCAAAGTGCGGGCCACGCTTATCTCCCCGGACTATATTGATGAGCTTGAAGAGACAATCTATACGCTCACCCATTCTATGAAGGCAATTCGACAGGCAAAACGAGAACACGCCAAAGGCCAGTATGTTACACTGGAAACATTCCTGAAAGGATTCCATGCCGGCAAAGCACTTCCAGCTTCTCAAAAGCGCGCAAAAAAGCGCACGAAGACTGCCTAAACGCGTACGAAACCGTCTTCCTCACGTACTTGTTCTCATTCAACAAAATCCTATTATCGGGGTGAAATTACATGGGGAACTTGCGGGGTACTACAAATATCGACTTGGTGATTATCGGATTATCTATATATTTGAAACAAAAACAAGCACCGTGGAAATTCAAACAATCGAACACCGCCAAGGGGTATATAAATAAAAACCGCTAACTGCCCCCAAGCCGCATCATTTTGCCAAGAGCTTTTGTAGATTTACAATATCCTGATCGTGCTTTTGATATACCGGATCGTGACGAATATTTCGTTTATACAGTTTATCCTCAAGCTCAACACTCGCGTCTTGCGCTTCAAAAGAAACGCCGTCCAGTATCACTATTTTCGTTGCAAATTTCTGCACCTCGCTCTTTGATCCGTCTCGCTTCATAATAATTTTTTCGTTACCAAAAGGGTCAGAATCGACACAAAGAGCATATATATCGGCAATAAAATCTCCGTCTTCGACTCGAAACACGTGATAATATTCCTCTCTCCCTTTATCTTGCACCGAACGCGCTAAAAATTTTGCAACTTCATCCATTGTTAATTCATTTTTACTATAGAACTGAATATCAATATCGTCGTGCGAACGAGTTATCTGTCCCAACGCGCCATCTACCGCATACCCGCCACCGATAACAACTCGGATTCCCATTTGTTTGCCAATGGTAGTTATGCGATCAATAATAACTAAATCGTTATAAATTTTTGCTTTTTGAACATCGGAGAGAGATTGTGTAATGAAAGTCATATTCGAAGTATAGCATCACCCCACACCATACTTACCTTCCCCGAGGGCTACGTCCTCGCGTCGGAGGGGCGCAGGTAGCGGGGTTGATCGGCAACTAAACTCACGAATCTGAATTCGTTCGTTAATTTGCCATCAAAAAAAACCGCTCCACTGTCCTCTCATTTGAATTAATACAACGCACGATCTACAATGCGGGTATGAAATTCAAGAAGATCCTGGTGACCGGATTTAACCGGTCAGCGCTTGATGAAAATATTTGGAAACGAATTGCCAAACTCACGGATTCTATTGTTTTTGCACCGGCGAACGATGTCGACTGTCTATTTTCTAAATTCAACAAAGTTGACATCAAGCTTATTGATAGTCTCCCAAGGTTACGATATATTGGGATTCTGGCGACAGGATTCGGAACAGTTGATGGAGCATATGCCAAATCTAAAAAAATCGTGGTATGCAATATTCCCGGCTATGCGACCGAATCGGTCGCCGAATACGTCTTCGGCCTTATCCTTGAACATCTTCGGAGCTTAGAAAAGGCTAAAGTAGCAAGCCGAAACGGTGATTACTCCGGAGATGGATTTTCAGCCACCGAACCAAAAGGGAAACAATTTGGAATTATTGGATTGGGAAGAATAGGATCAAGGGTTGCTGAGTTAGCCTCTGCATTTGGTGCAAATGTAGTCTATTGGTCTAGAGAGCGGAAAAAAAGTATGGAAACGAAAACGATCGTCTATAAACCAATTGATTCATTTATTTCTACCAGCGACTTTCTCTCGCTCCATGTAAATAAAACGAAAGAAACCGAGGGAATTCTAAACCAGCGGAGGATCGGAGCAATAAAAAAGAGCGCGGTAGTCGTAAACGTATCCCCCATGGAACTCGTTGACCAGGCTGCCCTCGCGAAGCGACTACAAAAAAATGACATGACCTTTATCTTTGACCACCCTGATGAGATGGACGCGAAAAACGTCCAAAAACTCGCGAAATATTCCAATTGTATCGTCTATCCCCCGATTGGCTTCGTCACCCGCGAAGCGCGGGTTGTAAAACAGGATATTTTCGTCTTAAACCTCGAAAATTTCCTCAAGGGTAAGCCAAAAAATAAGGTAAATTAAATTATGGGAAAAGATGCCCGCTTTGATTCTCCACAAAGTGTTAATCCGCTCACTGATTTTGAAAGAGTGAGTTCAGATCGTCTTAATATCACCAGGTTAACAAACCAGACTGGGTACGATCCTCTGAATCGAATTTTTCGGAGTGGAACATGGACGATTAATTTTGGGAATTACCTTTCATTGTCAGACATGCAGAAAAATACATTCGGTGCCTTAACACCCTCTGGAGAATTTGACCAACTCATAAGACAAGGAAAAGGAATTATGTATTTTGCTGAATCCAAAGAAAAGCCCGGTACCACGATTGGCTACGTAGTATTACAGACAAAAAATTTGGACGAAGCTGCAATTCAAGTAGAAATGACACAAAAGGCAACAGCCGGCGATAACCCATCGGGACTGGACAGATATAATGGGCAGCATACATTTCACGATCATCTTGATTACCCATTAGCACCGAATACTGTTTTGATAGCTGAACTCGGAATTTTGCAAGAATATCAAAAGCAAGGACTCGGATTAGAGTTGTTGCAATCGATAATGGAAGCTCAAATGGCAGAACACGGCAATATATGCTTTACAGCTTTCGTAAGAATAAATAACCTTGGACCGCAAAAGGTAGATACAAAATTAAATTTTGGCGTTAAAAATAACTTACTCTTGGGTAGCATGAGTATGATCGGGATGCAAGGACCGACAAGAGATCGATTTGGAAGCGTAGAATCAAATTTCCGTGCAGATAGCATAGTTCCTGCAATTGCGGTCTTACCGCTTGATTGCAGTTCGAGCAGAGTTTGGAGGGATGGAGATCAGAAACCCTCCGGAAAATATTTTTTCCTACCTATGTCCCAGGGTGAGCAAGCAGATCTAAAAAATTCTGTACCAATGATCGAAATGCTAAAAACTGTTATGGCGTATGGCCGAATTCCGGTTGAGGGAGAGGACTTTATAATGAGAAAAGTATGTGAGTATGATGAGTTAAAAGAACTCGGGATAACTGATATAACACCCGGTGTTTCATATCTATTTTTTACTAAAGATTGGAAATACGGGATCGAATAAACAAAAAACCGCTCCACTGTCCCCCAGCCTCGACCTATCTTCCCGGAATCTCGCGAATCAGGTATTGTTGGCGCTAACGCGTTTCACTGCCGAGTTCGGAATGGGATCGGGTGGTGCCACGTCGCTCAAAAGACTGGAAGACACTAGAGCGGTTTAGGCTCAGTGTCAACTCTATTTATCTTATTTTAAAAGTACAGTAGTTGTTTCGTAAGGAGTAACCGTTTGGCTCCCTCACTGAATTTCAATTTGTTGAAGTAAAGACCAAAGTCGGCCGCAAGGCCAATCACTTTGTTCTCCACAACATCGATCGATTAGTACGAGTAAGCTAAACGCCTCACAGCGCGTACACTCCTCGCCTATATACGTAGTCATCTACTACGGATCTATAACGATTCTTCATCTTGGGGTGGGCTTGGTGCTTGAGATGCTTTCAGCACTTATCCCTGCCAGATCTAGCTACCCAACGCTGCCGGTTGACCGACAATTGGCACACCAGGGATCTGTCCCTCCCGGTCCTCTCGTACTAGGGAGAGCTCCCCTCAAGAATCTAACGCTCGCACAGGATAGAGACCGACAATAATGTTAATCTTTGCATCGCTGCAAAGTTCAGACTATATCTTCCCCGCGTAGCTCATTAGAGCGCAGTAGGGTCTGACGTGTAGTCGTTGAGGCTCCCCCGCAAAGCGGGGTTGCCTGCTGATTGACTGCAATGAATGATTTTCACCCACGATCTTTCGATCGGGGTACATTCATATACTCAGTGTTTCCAGCAAATAGTCAGATTTTTCTCAAATAAATGAGAGATTTCAAAATATAACAGTAATAATTCTCGATGGGGTTCGTATAGGACGTCTGAAATCGGACAGCTCTTCTCTCATACGGTCAGTATGAGTTGTCTACTGTCTCACGACGTTCTGAACCCAGCTCGCGTACCCTTTTAACCGGCGAACAGCCGGACCCTTGGGACCTTCTCCAGCCCCAGGATAGGATGAGCCGACATCGAGGTGCCAAACCGCCTCGTCGATATGGACTC